>OHQN01000444.1_pt1 | contig 12415 bp, 10 predicted proteins | sample 1578161 | NCBI WGS metagenome assembly OHQN01 (sample SAMEA3879554, study PRJEB24766) | human gut metagenome | biome: human-associated habitat; feature: feces | place: USA | collected 1985/1987
AACGTAATAAAGCGCATATCCATGTCCCGGATCGTTCTGTCTGCATAGGTGCCTTTATACCAATAACTGAACACCATCTTTTCCGGCTCTCTGGCTGCCTTTGACAGTTCGGTCTTCCAGACGCCGGGATCCTTTTCCACCCGGTCCGTCTGAACCAGTATTTCGGTCTGATCACGATATTCCCCCCACCTCAGAACCCAATAGGGAGAACGGGTAACAGGCTCAAAGATTCCCTTTTTCTCCCAGTCCCGCAGACGATAGCGAAGCACCTGACAGATCATATTGTCCATAATGGTCAGTTCATCAAACAGCAGATTCTGAATGTCATATTCATTGACAGAGACACCATATCCCTGATTGGCACAAACTAACTCATTCCAAAGTTCATCCAAAGGTGTAAGCAATTCCTTTACATCCACATACACCTCAACCGGTTCCTTATCCATATACCAGCTCATATCGAGACCGTGAAGCTGAACCCGATAGTTTCTGTTGATCGTATCTGACTTCAACAGAGAAAAATACAAAAAACATACATACTCCTTTCCCTGTTTTTCCATCTGCTCTCCCAGAAGCTTCATGGCTTTTTCTACCACAGCCTCCCAATCCTCGGCATGTTCCAGAACAGAATCCCCCATATGGCTGCGGAATGCTGCTATTTTTCTCGATACCGCTTCTCTGTAATTCTGCAAAGCCGTTTCTCTGTCCATCTGTCTCTCCTTCAAAACATGTTAATCCACGATTACTTCTGTTCCCTGCATAATAACGTTGCCTTTGCTGGATACAATCTGTCCGCCGCTCAGACTATGCATAATAAATTGTTCCGATACATGAAGCGTTACCTGCTCCTCCGCATGAATCGCAATCTCTTCCTGTGCCATTGCCTTCACCATAGACTGAGATTGTATTTTGACCTTTCCATCCGTCTGAATTGTCACTGCGGATGCTGCTTTTCCACAGGAAAGCTTTATATACCCCGGGGCCAGTGCAAGCTCCTGCCCGGATTTGGTGCGCAGATACCGGTTGTCCGGATCGCTCATCCGATCTTCTCCACTCTGCGGTGCATCGTAATTACTTACAGCACTCAGTGCAATTGCCTCAGATTCTGCCTTGGAAGGAAAATATATCCGCACATCATCTCCCACCTCCGGCATGCAATACCATCCGCTGCCATCTGAGGATGCAGACAGGGTGGAATAGGGGAACCAGTACAATGCACGTTTCCTGCTGTTTCCATCAATTGCCATTGCTACCTGCACTTTTGTACCTGATACGTTCACCACATTGCCATTCAGCGCTACCCCGATCAAATGCATGGGATAGATCACAGGCCTTGTAAGCCCCTTTGCACTTTGTAATTTATAAGTTCCCTGCATCTCCTGATCTTCAAAGGAATATCTGCATGCATAAACCACAAAAGGATTTCCCTGTATCCGGACCGGATCAAAGATTCCCATAAGCTGTTCTGAAACGACCGTATAGCGGGTAAAATCCGATGCATGCACCTCTCTGCCGTTTGCCTTCAGCTCATAATATCCGTCCATATCCTTTTCCATATCCAGAATATGACAGGGAAATGCTGACTCCATAAGCTCCGGAACTCCCGCATATAATTTTAAGCCGGGCTGTCGGCAGTCCGGAGTGATCATAATACCTTCCCTGGAAAGCACTCTCTGCAGGAATTTCCAATCCGTCTCCTCATACTGAACGATCAGACTTCCAACCGCCTTTCCCGCAGCAGCATAGATCAGATCAGCATCCTTATAATTTGCCAGTATTTCCTGTGCTAACTCCTGAAAAGTCATCTTAGCGTTCTGGAAAGAACGGGAATGTTTCTCCCGATCCATAAGCCAGCTGCGGCTCTTTCCTTCTATTCGTACAGTCTTCACCTGACCGCTTTCCGTTATCTGAATATCCGTCAGGATGCCGGAGAACAGGATCTTCCTGCCTTCTCCTTCGCGCAGAAGTACTTCAAGATCCTGACAATCTGAGATTTCAAATACAAACTCTTCTTCTGTCACACGGGCAAGGATCACCAGCGTACTATGCTCTCCTGCCCGGGATTCTATTTCACACTCCAACACCTCTGCCAGATCCAGCCCGTTTACTTCTATATCATGCAAACTGTACATAATATCCCTCCGCTAATTGTTGATAATCATAGCAGCATCGATTTTCACTGTTTCGTCTGTTACGGTAATATTTCCCCCCGCATCATTGATAAACTGTATCCGGGATCCCGCTGTCACACTCATCATTCCATCCGTGCTGAAACACACTGCCTCCGCCGCGCTGATTTCAATGTCATCATCGGTAACAATTTCGGCGTTTCCATCATTTGTCAGAGTGACAGTTCCTTTATTTCCGCCAACGGCCAGTTGTATTCCGCCTTCTATAAACCGGACAGCCTTTCCATCCGGCATGGTAATATCCTTCAGATCAGGCCTGCTCATCGGACTGTCAGATGCAGGCGACGAATCTCCCTGAATATTTGCAATCGCATAGCTTTCCTTCTCATCTGCGGTGGGGAAGAAAATCCTTACCTGATCCCCCGGTCTGGGCATGCAATACCATCCACTTCCATCCGGAGATGCTGCCACTGTAGAAAAGGGGAAAAAATACTTTTTCCTGTAATTTGCCAAAGCATCCGTCTCTAATTGTGCCTGAAGCCGATTCCTGCTGACGGCCGTAACCACCCCGTTTATGGATACTCCACCGAGGAACGGATTGTAATATTTCATTTTCCTCAGTCCCTCTGCAAAATACAGATAATATCTGCTGACAAAAAGTCCCTGCCGGAAAAATCTTTCGATTTTTCCGATATACAGTTCTTTCCCTTTGAAAAGCACTTTTTCTCCCAATGGAAGAATGTCATATGTCTCTATCTGATAGCAGATCTGCCCTTTCAGTCCTTTTTTTGTCTCTCTGGGCGCAGCATTACGATGCAGAACATAGGGAAGCAGATCCCAGTCTGCATCCTCCTCTGTATCCATCAATCCTACTCTCAGATAAATCCCCGGTTCATTGCCTGCAATATACGCACTGGCACCATACGCGGAAAGAACACGGTTCAGAAATTCCCAATCCGTTTCCTGATACTGCACCATAATCTGCCCTAATGCCTTATCTTCTATGGAGAACAGAATCTGACTTTGCGAATAAGGATCCAATATCTTTTGAATTAACTGGTGGGAGGTCATGGCTACGTCCTGAAAAGACCGGTTCCTTACTGTAAGATCCATCTGATAGCTTTCCGTCAGTGCCTCCAGATGCAGCACACACCTTCCTCCCTGAGCCTTTACTTCCATACAGGTCACCGTGCCGTAAAACAACGGTTTTATGGCCTCTCCGAGCATTACAAATAATCCGATATGACCATCTTCCTCGTACAGAAGATAATCCTTCAGTTCCTCCTGCGTCTCTGCATCTGCGGAAAGGAATCCGTGCTTCCCGGGATTTTCACTGATGCAGCATGTCAAAACCGACAGACGCGTACTTCCCAGTATCAGAAAAAGACTCCCATAGGTAATCGCATCCATACGCTGCTCCCTCCCTTCTAACGGTTCATTTCCTCAATCACATGCACCATTGCCTCTAGCAACAGTCCCATGCCTTTTTGCTCTTCCTCCGGGCAATTCAGGTTTCCCGCATATATCCTGCCGCCTTTTTTCAACCGAAAGACGATGTTAAAAAGACGTCCTCTGGATGTAGGCGCCGTATAGCAGAAATATTCCATATTTCCTACCACCGCCTTTTTCCCGGGCTTAATATATATGTGCATATCCTTCATGGCTTCTTTGGTCTGCTCGATCCATTTATTCAGAGGCATCTTCACTTTTGTGCAAGGTGCATCAGATACATTAAAAACAACCTTGCGTGCATTGCTTGCCAAAAGAATCATTCCGGCTTCATTTTGCTCCACATCATAGAAATTTTTAATAAAAGGAACCGTCAACCGTCCTTCCAACAGGTCCTTCGGTTCAAACTCCAGCAACAATGTATAGAGATACTGTCGTCCGCTTCGTATCCCCTCTATCATCTCCTCCAGCGTATAAGTAATCCGCTCCCTGGGATCATACTGTTTCCGCAGGCGTTCTCTTTCCTCCTGTTCTTCCCGTTCCCGCTGCTCTCTGATAAACCGTGCTATGGACAAATCCATTTCGTTTTCCATGCCTGCCGCCTCCTTTTCCCTCACACCGTTAAAGCATGAGCAATGTTCCCTCTTTCTTTCGGGTCTGTCCGGGAATCTCTTCCCTTCCGCCCGCTTCACCCAGAATTCTCTTCAATGCGCCATACATCTGCATATTTGTGTATTCCTTATTCTGCCCCAGCCTTGCATGAAGATAGGCACGGACCGCCTCATAAGGCATGGCTTCCTTCCTTTGCAGACATTGGAGACAGAATGCACAATCCCACGGATCTGTCACAGCATACTTCAATAATTCTCTTGCAAAGCTCTTTAAAATCTGCGGCCAGATGCCGGGATGATCCGGTGCGGCATAAGGCACGTAAATACGATTCACCGTATCAAATTCGGTCTCGTAATCATAAAAGTCCACATAGTCTGAGCGAAGTCTTGCTCCCGCCTGAAGTTTAAACCGTGCCAGCTCCAGTTCCTGTTCTGCATCCGGCTCCTGTTCATCCACAATGATTTGTGACAAATACTCTTCACCGCCGCTGCCGATGGTCTTATCCCAGAAATGTACCTTTACATATGCCACTTTTCCTTCTGCTTTACACGAAACAGGATATGGTCTCTCCAGAAAATAGGGCACACCTTTGTAACACAATATTCCCGGCAGAAGAATCAGCCCTGTCTCCGTTCCCGTAATGTCACATCCATACAGAATTCCATCACTGTAATTCTGATACTGAAATCCAAACAGGCTTCTGGGAAAATCCCTGAGATTTTCCAACATCTCTTTTTTTAAAAGTCTTTTGGGTTCAAACACAGGATAAATATTCTGAAACATTTTCTCTCCCTTCAGCAGATCGCGATCTCCCCGATCCGCATCGTCTCCTCTACTCCGATTATCCCGAAATGATATTCATAAAAGATTTCCACCCGATACCGGATGTCCAGAAACGTATCGATCAGGAATCGGATCCTCTGCTCCAGGTTCCGCTCTCTCTTCCATCCGGTATAGATCAGAATCTCATCCGGATAGGCGTTGTTGTGATAGACGATGCTGTCCGCCACCAGACCATGAACCATATCCAGAAAAACCGGCAGGACACTGCCTGTCCGGAAGCTGTTCAGCCATCCGCCCAGCAATATCTCCTGCTCTTTGCTGCTCATTGACCGGAATACGTTTCCTGCTATTTCTCCGAAGTTTCCGTCCAGAATCTCTTTTGCAAGAAGTCTCTTGTGGTAATCTTCCCTTGTCATGCCCATCCTGATATCATTCTGTGCCAGCATATGCAGGCATAAATTTGTCAGACTTTCCCGCAGTGAGGGGAACTCTGCCTCATCCGGTGGAAACATTTCACAGAATATGTCATAAAAGCGATAATAGGTATTCACCTCTATGTTGATGTCTTCCGGCTGCTCCTCTTCTCCCAGCCAGGTCTGGTTGAGACAGGGCAGGGACAGTTCCATATACCCGCTGCCCTGTGGCGCATGGACAAACCGAAGTCTCTCTTCCGGAATCTGTTCCTTTTTCGCTTCCAATAGTACTTCCCAGAGGTACCTCATATCAATATTCCCCCACAGTCATATTCCGGATAGATCCGCTGTACCTCAGATACCAGAAAACTCAGAATATCTCTCTGCAGCCACCTCTCCTGTTTTCCCGGTTGGAAATAGAGAACCAGTTTCTTCTGTGTTGATCTGAGCCGGATCTCATCCGGAATAAAGCAGTTCACCGCGTATGTCTCCCTATTGCCCGGAAAGTCGTCCTCTACCTGACAGTCCTGATAACGTACATAATCCTCCAGCCCGAATCCCTTTATGAAATGCGCCAGCTCTGTTTTGGTCCTGATCTGCTGGTTCCACTTTCTCTGGTATTTCTCTGCAAAGCTTTCTTCCCGGCCGTTTCCCATGATGGGAAAGGTATAGCGGTCTATCTTCTGCTCCTGGGAAGAACGGATCTGATAGATCCCCCATTTTTTTGCTTCACCGGTTTTACATACGATTCGTAATCTTTCCCCTTCCTGACTGACACTCTGTACATTCCTGTCATCCTCCACCAGATATGCATGATTTATTCCATGCTTCTTCAGGGAAACGCTGTGTTCATAATTCTGATGGTCTCCGCAGGGTATGGGGAAACCGATGCTGTCCAGCTCAAGTCTCTGAACATTCCATACCGGAATGACATCTTCTTGAATCATACTGCTGTATTCTCCAAACTGGATGGTTACCCGCCTGATTTTCTCTTTGCCGGTAATTCCTTCCGGGAGCCCGGTCACGATCATGTCCGCCATCTTATACAGATAGGGTGCATTGGCGGTCTGCCAGGGTATGCCGTTTCTGGTAAACAACAGATACAGGTATTCTATTTTTTTCAGATACTCCCGATTTTCCCGCAGACGGATCTCCACCTTCCATTCCTTCTCCGGTTCTTCGGTCTCGATGACGCCTTCAAACACAGGTTGCAATGCCAGCAGTTTCTGCTGTTCCAGAAAATCGCAGCGTAACATGACTTTCATCAGCCGGAACGCTCCCTCTTCTTCCACCGCCCGCAGAATTTCCTTCATATCATACAGTTTTTCTGCCAGATCACTTTCATCCATTGGTGACAGCAGATGGTGGGAGGCATCGAAAAATTCCCTCTCCACAATGCCTGTCTTTACATAATAGCGGTTTTTGTCATAGTCCAATTCTTCTTTGATGCGGCGCTCCAATCCCTCGTACATCTCCCGATTCGTGTCATACAGAGATAAAAAGACTCCTTCCATCAGATTCTTGAAGATCACCCTTTCTTCCAGACTGCTTATGGATTGTATCTCCTTCTGGATTATCTCTTTCATTACGTCCATGCCGTCTTCCTGACCTGACCACCCCATAATGCACACCTACTTCCTTCCGTCAAAGAAATTCAGTTCCCAGGTATCGTCTTCAAAATCGAAGAAGGTTTCTGCACCTTTATATAGTTCCTCTTGATCTCTCAGGATGGGCAGCACCACAAATCCCCAACGTTCCTTGGAAACCCATACAAAGAACTTCATCTCTCCCTCTAAAATGATATCTGTTTCTTCCTGAATCACCGTACCCGCATAATCCTCGTCGATCTCCTTCTGGGTAGTCTTCTCAAATTTAGAAGTGTCATAGGCAAAATGGTATGTCCTGAGCCATTCCCCCTGTTCATCATTAAGATACAGATCCAATTGATTTCCGATGTGGAAACGGGAAATGTATCCGATCACATTCTGCGTATCCTGACTCTTAATCAGGGTTTTCTCTTCCTTTTCATGGGTATACGCCATAATCTCATAGGGCAGGCTGCCTACTCTATAGTTCTCGTTTACCTTCATGTATCCCAGCTTGCAGTTCATAAAGTAAGCAAGTGCTCCCTCCAGACAGCACATTTTCAGTTCCGTCCCTGCATCGTCCCGCCGGACACCCTGTATCCGCTTTCCCGGAACATACTGTTTGAGCGCTTCCAGAAACAGTCTCGATTTGCAGGACTGCCCCGTCAGCTTGATCATCTCATATTCCGCAAGCTGTCCTCTTTCAAATTTCTGATCGAGAAAACGCTCCATCAGTCCATATATTTCCGGTCTCAATAGTTCCTCTATTTCATGTAAATACAGACAGATTTCCAAAGGTCCGGAAATCGTTTCCAGCTGCTCTGCAGCGGATCCGCCATCTCCTTTTCCACAGAAGGAAAGCTTCCATTTATCTAAGAAGAGATCCTCTCCCTTATTCGTGGATATTTTCAGCCTGTAACAGAATCCGGCTTGAAAAAACAGCTTTTTCACCTGTTCTGCCAGTTCAAAAAGGTAGTAGTAATTATTCTTGACGTAGAAATACTGCTCCCTGCTCCTGCCCTCATACTCCTTAAACCGGGTAGGCAGCCACTTTTCTGCCTGAAGGTATCGTCTCTCCAGTTCCTCGTAAGCGGATTTGCCTTCCTCTGCGCCCCCTATGAATAAGGCTTCTTTCGTCTGAAATCCCAGTTCTTCCGTCAGACGCAGCTTTAAAAGCTGAAGAATACGGTAGGTCAGGTTATTTCCGCCCAGATTTGTGTCGCCGTTTTCATAGCGTGTTTCCAGATCAATGATATAGGACACCCTGTTATTCTCAATCCGGAACCGCCCGGAAGTTAAATCTGTGGTTCCGCCGCCACAGTCAATCACAAGGGCGTGATACCATCTGCGTTCCTCATATTCCTTTGCCCGGATCATGCTGTGAATGCTGTGGAACAATACGGCCATTCCCTCGTCCAGCTCGCAGTTCACGGTATATTCCGGAAGCAGTTCCTTGAACACCCGCCGGAACTTCTCTTTCTGCCGGATCGGTGCCAATAGCTGAATATTGGTAAAGCTGCACTTAAACTGCTGACGCGCCATTTCCAGAAGATGATCCAGATAGGCACGGAGCATCTCTTTTCTCGGAAACTGGTATTTATATCCACTCTTTAATATGACGCTCTCCACCCGGTCTGCATCGCTGATCCACCGCTTGATATCATAAAATACAGCTGCATCCTCATCCCGGTAGTTCTGCCTGTTCATCTCCTGTGCATCATAGCCAAACAAAAATTCCGTTTCTCCGCCCGCTTTTTCCTGCACACCGATCACACTGGGAATAATCGTTTTTCCCTTCGCCGTCGCGATCCGCATACTTCCATCCGGCAGACAGATTCCCATGGTGGTATTGGAGCTTCCAAAGTCGATCACCAGCGGCAGATCGGCCTGGGGAATCTGTCTTTCCTGAACATCCAGAAGCGGAATGCGAACAGCCTCCGTATGTCCGGGCGTGAAGACATGATTTCCGTAATAACAGTCATACAGAAATTCCGAGATTGCTTCATTCGGGAAATACAGAATGGAATACTGATGCTTCTCCAACGGACATACCGGCATCCCTTTTCCCTTAAACAGATACGCCACATCCTCTATTTCCTCTATGTAGAAACAGGTATATATTTTAAATGCCTCATCCACCAGCAGGAGATTTCCGGCGAAAAGCTTTTCCTCAGATTTGATCCGGTAGCCGTCCAGTTCATTCATTTCCGTATCATGGAAAATCGTAATGGTACCGGGTATATCCACTTCCGGAGTCTCCAGAAAACGGATGACCTGATGCTTCAAAAACTCCTGTATGCGTTCCATTCCGCCTTCACAGAATTCTCTGATATGTCGGTATTCCTTCTGTCCCCTGAACCGCATAATCAAACGGATCAGCCCATCCTTGTCGTCATTTTTGGCAGAAGAAACCACCAGACGCTCTTTTCTGCATATTTCACGCAGGTGAAATGTCGTCATCTTTTCCAGTTCACTCTGTCTGTAGGTATGTTTCTCCGTCACTCCCTGACTGGGATTCAGGGTATAAGTATACCGGCTCATGCTTTCTCCCATCTGTTTCCCCTTCCACACATCCTTATTCTGATTTCTGCTTCTCCGCCTCTGCCGCCTGCGCTTCCTTTGCTGCAATTCCGGCCTGGGCAGCTTCCATCTTTTTATCAATTCCGTCGGCCAGCTCCGTCAGACCCAGCTGCTTATAGGAGGCCTGGGCCACACGATAAAAGGTAATGGCACTTTCATAACTGCCTTGGGCCAACAGTTCATTTCCCTGATTCTCCATATTTATGGCGTTCTGCTGGTCATTTGTCTTCTGATCCTGATCCAGTGCCCGGCTGACCGCCTCTGCTTCGATCTGTTCCTGCAGGCGTTTCTCCGCCGCTAACTGTTCCTTTTCCAGTGTTTCTTCCGCTGCCATCTGTAACTCCAGTGCTTCCTTCTTTCCATCCATGAAGTAAAGCACTGCAGCCTTTTCCTTTGCTTCCTGATAGAGTGCAATGGCGCCTGTCAGATTGTCATACTCCTCTTTTCTCTCTCCCTGAGCAATCAGATCAAACACTTCTATGTACCCTTCCGTCCGGTTAAGCTGTCCCTCAATATAGGAAAGTCCCACATTTCCGTTTTCCACCGCCATCTGTCTGGCTGCAAGATACAGTTCCTGTGCTTTCTGATATTCCGCTGCGCTCAATGCTTCATCCGCTAAGATCACCTGCTCTGCCAGTTTCGCATAGGAATCGGCCTCCCGATATTCCTGCTCCTTATGCAGGCTGTCGGCCAGCTTTTTCGCTGCCTCATATTCTTCCGCCACTTTCTGGAAGTTACTGCAGGCAAGGTACTCCTCACCGCTTTCCATATACTGCAACAGGGACTGCGTTTTGTTCTGAATACTGCGGTACCGCAGAAACAGGGTCACGCCGACGGTAATCACCACCAACAGAACAGGCAGGACGATCATCAGAACCTTTTTGACGGAAACCGGTTTTTTCGGAGACTGATACACCTTGTTTACAGCAGTCACAGCCATGGAGTAATTGTCGATACTTCTACTGTTCTGCTCCATCAGGATACAGTCTTCCACCTGATCCAGAATATCCTTTGTCTCTTTGGCGTCATTGACGATCCGCAGGAGTTCCTGCTCTCCACACTGTTCCCATACGCCTCTGGTAAGCTGTATCAGGAGATCTCCTGCTTCCAGCTTCTTTTTCCGGGAAATCTGTATCTCCGGCTTTCCTCTTTCCCCCAGAAAGGAATAAAGATTGTTGCGCTCTTCATGCCTTGCGGCCTCATCCAGCAGGATCCGTTCCTGTTCCAACAGATTCTGCGTCAGCGACTGGTCCTTCGTCTGTTCCAGAATCCGGGCGTTCCGGATCAGGTACAGACGGCTGTTGCCCACATGACAATAGCGAAGCGTCCGGTAGTCGGTCACTGCCACCACCACAGCAACCTTTAAATGCATTCCCGCTCTTTGCTTCAGGAGCTCTGTATGTGCTCTGAGCAGATATCGCCGGAGAGTGCCCTTTCCCATCGTGGGTGCTTCCGTAAAGTCACGGATAATACTGTCTACTACCAATCTTGCACTGTTAACGGCCGGTTCGTCATCCAGACTGTCCGCCAATACATAGCAGGCAAAATCATCCATCTCCACATAACCGAAATAGTCTCGGTTAGAGAGCTTCTGTCCCTCTTCTGATATATGAAGCGTCTGAAAATCAGAATTGATTCGTCTCATTTAAGCCTCCAACCTTTGTATCAGTATGACACTTCCATTGTCCCTCTGGGGATTTCCCTTCCGCTCTGCTGCACGGATCAGGCAGTCTGCGGATTTCTGGGAATCATCCGTGTCGATCAGGATATCCTCTATTTCTCTCCAGGAAAGTTCCTCAAAGATCCCTTTGCTCATCAATAACACTTTATCTTCCGGCTTTAGCAGCACAGGCTTTTCACATACCTCTATCTCATGGAAGCCATCCTGTCCCAGATAACTCCAGACCTTTTTCTCCTCCATGCTCCAAAGCGTATCCTGTCTGGATATTTTACCGTCTTCATAGGCCTGCGCCGCCAGAACATCCAGCGTCTCCGCCGTTACCCGGAGTTCCGTCAAAGTCTGCCACCGGTTCATAGCTACGGCCCAGCCTCCCTGAACCCTGCGGCAGCTCAAATCCAGCACCAGCCGTTCCGCGCCCACTGCGGAAACAAGATCCTTCAGCCTGTCCATCCGCAGCGTTCCCTCCGCATCAAACAGGCAGGAGGTAACAATCACATGGCTCCCGGCCATGCCGCCAGGGCCTCCCGCGCCGCATGGTCGTTCCCTGGGCCCAGCTTGATCACATGCCCTCCGCTCAGACCGTCCCTGCGGTACAAATCCGCATACCATGCCGCGCCGCGGTCGGAGACGAAATTGGTGCGCAATGAAACGCCATCCTGCGTCAGGGTGCCGCCCACAATCTGCTTCACGCGCCCGCCGTGTAAATCAATGCATGGTCTGAATCTCGTCACGCGGTCACTTTGCCCGGGGCTCCCCTCCAGGTCAAGACGGTATTCCCCTTACCCCCTCCCTGAATGACGGGCATGGAAAATTACACAAAACGGGACGGGGACTCCGCTCTATCGGATAACTGCCGTCAACCACCATTCAAAAAACCGATGAACAACAACCCTGCCGGAAACCATCTTCTTGCCTGCTGCGCCGGAAGCGCCATATCTGCCCTCCTGGCCTTTTCCTCCCCCGCTGCGGAAGCCGGGATTCACCTGCATGGCGAAATCCGCGTACCTGCGGCAGGGCAGGCCGTTTTCCTGTATGACCCCTCCGGATTCCCCATCTGGGGATATTCCCCATGCGGACGGCCCATTTACGCCTATACCCCTGCAGGCGCACCCATTTACGTCATCAGGGACATCTACCGCGGCTGCCATGTTCCTGCATGGAACCCCAGGCCGCATTACCACG
>OHQN01000460.1_pt1 | contig 11975 bp, 8 predicted proteins | sample 1578161 | NCBI WGS metagenome assembly OHQN01 (sample SAMEA3879554, study PRJEB24766) | human gut metagenome | biome: human-associated habitat; feature: feces | place: USA | collected 1985/1987
TTATTATGACGCATGCCCCTCATTTTTTGTAACTAGTAACTTGTAACAGGTAGCTCCTTGTAACTCGTAACTTCTGTAACTCGTATCTCCTATCCCTTATTCTCCGCCGAATTTCTTTACTTGCTCTGCAATCAGTTCCGCATCATCAAAGTAGTTTATCTTCATAGCCTTGCGTACATCGTCCAAGGTTGCGGCAGCGGTTTCCCTGGCAGTTTCGCAACCTTTCTTCAGCATGTCGTAGATGGCGGGGATGTCTTTTTCAAACTCCTTGCGGCGGTTGCGGATAGGTTCCAGTGTCTCCTGCATAATTTCGTTGAGGAACTTCTTCACTTTCATGTCGCCCAGACCGCCACGTTGGTAGTGGGCTTTCAGTTCGTCCAGATTCGGATATTCGGGCAGATAAAGGCCGAAGTGTTCCGGACGGCAGAAAGCATCCAGGTAAGTGAATACGGTGTTGCCTTCCAATTTTCCGGGGTCTTGCACACGCAGGTGGTCGGGGTCGGTATACATGCTCTTCACTTTCTTCTGCACTTCGTCGGCAGAGTCCGAAAGATAGATACAGTTGCCGAGGCTCTTGCTCATCTTGGCTTTGCCGTCCGTTCCCGGCAGGCGCAGGCAGGCTGCATTGTCAGGTAACAGGATTTCCGGTTCCACAAGGGTTTCACCATATATATAGTTGAAACGGCGTACGATTTCACGAGCTTGTTCAATCATCGGTTCCTGGTCTTCGCCCACGGGCACGGTAGTGGCGCGGAAGGCGGTAATGTCCGCTGCCTGGCTGATGGGGTAGGTGAAGAAACCTACGGGGATGCTTGTCTCGAAATTACGCATCTGGATTTCGGTCTTTACCGTCGGGTTGCGTTGCAGGCGGCTCACGGTCACCAGGTCCATATAGTAGAAGGTCAGTTCGCAGAGTTCCGGTATCTGGGATTGGATGAAGATAGTACTCTTCGTCGGGTCCAGTCCGCAAGCCAGGTAGTCCAGTGCCACCTCGATGACGTTCTGGCGCACCTTTTCCGGATTCTCCATATTGTCCGTCAGCGCTTGTGCGTCGGCGATGAAGATGAAAATCTTGTCGTATAAGCCGGAGTTTTGCAGTTCCACTCTTCTTCTCAATGAGCCTACATAGTGTCCTATGTGCAGGCGTCCTGTGGGGCGGTCGCCCGTAAGGATGATTTTTTCTTTTGCCATATTATGTATTTTTTAGTTTCTTCATTGTATAAAAGCCATTAGGACCGGCAAAGATACCTATAATTATCGAAACCTCAAGGGATGACGCTTTCTTTCCTTTTCACGTATACCTTATGGCTTCCGATGCCGCTTGTATCGATTCCGCTGCCGGGAGTATGTGCCCATTTGCGCAGTTCCACGGTGGCGGTGGAGCGGACGAGTCCGGTCAGTTGCCGGTAGATGCTGACAGTAAGGAAGGCATGCTTGTCCAGATACTGATGCGCCAGAGCCAGACGTTGTTCGGGAGTGTATTTCTTCGACGAACGTGCGGGTTTCCAGGAGGCACGTTCCAGTTCGCACCAATGGTTGGTTTCTCTAATCAAGGCCTTGTCCGTGCGGAAGTTCACGCCACTTACGTAGATGCTCCGCGCGTTTCGCTTCGTGGTGCTTTCTTGGGGCTGTTCGCGTTCCTTGTCGGGGTAGATGGACAGTGCGGGGGTGAATACGCCCAATCCTTCTATCTTCACCGAGCGTCCCATTCCCATTTCGTGGGCCAGGGCTTCGCCCAGTTCGCAGATAATTCCTTCGGTTACGCCTTTCGAGAATCCCGAGGTCATGGCGATGTATTCCGCCAGTTCGCGCGTGCCGGTCTGTCCGGTCATCACCATCTTGGGGTAGGTGATTGGTTCGCCCGTGCCTTGCAAGTCGGGCATTTCTTTCATTTGGTAGCGTGTGGTCATTGTTGCGTTCTCCTTTCTTTTCTTTCCTTCGTTGCAAAGTCCTTTTCCCTGCGGAGCAAAGTTCTTTTGGTGGCGGAGAAATCTTAGAATAAAGCCTTTATTCCAAGGAATAGAAATTTTATTTTTAAGAATAAAGGCTTTGTTTGTAGAAACAGAATCCTTGTTCTATTTTTGTATAGGCACAAAGGTAAGTTTCCGTGGCGAGAAAAGCAAGTTTTGGTGGGGAGAATCTTCATATTTATCCGCAAATGCCTTTACTGAGATATAGTCTTTCTTTTTTATATGGAATCGCATTTTTCGGAAAAAGATTTCGGTTGTGGGCGACGGCCGCTCTTCTATTATGGAGGATGACGTTTCTTTTATGCAAAAAAATATGCCACAATTTGCTCTTTTCGTAAATAAGTCGTTACTTTGCACAAATTTTAAAGAGACTATGCAATCGCAGGAAATGAGAAGCAAATATAACCTCCGTTCGAATGAATTTCATTCGGGAGCCGTCAGTTTCTCTTTTTTCGAGAAAGATATTTTTAGTTCTTTGGTAATGCGTTAATCCTTTATTGGGTGACGCATTTTTTTTGTGAAATAGCTACAACTCGTAGTTCGTAGCTTGTAACTCGTAACTTAATAGACAACAAGAGAATATGGAAAAGAATTTAAAGAAAGTGCTTGTCTTGGGTTCTGGTGCGCTCAAGATTGGTCAGGCCGGAGAGTTTGACTATTCCGGTTCGCAGGCGCTGAAGGCGTTGCGCGAAGAAGGTATCGGTTCTGTTTTGGTAAACCCGAACATTGCTACTATCCAGACATCGGAAGGTATCGCCGATCAAGTTTATTTCTTGCCGGTAACTCCTTATTTCGTGGAAGAAATCATCAAGAAAGAACGTCCCGACGGCATTTTGCTGGCATTCGGCGGACAGACGGCGCTGAACTGCGGTACGGAACTCTACCAGAACGGAATTCTTCAGAAATATGGCGTGCGTGTGCTGGGTACTTCCGTTGAGGCGATTATGTACACCGAAGACCGTGACCTCTTTGTGAAGAAGCTGGACGAGATTCCGATGAAGACTCCGAAGAGTCACGCTGTAGAGAGCATGGAGGACGCACTGAAGGCAGCCCGCGAGATTGGCTACCCCGTGATGGTGCGCTCGGCTTATGCTCTGGGTGGACTGGGAAGCGGTATTTGTCCGGACGAGGAAGCCTTCATTAAATTGGCCGAAAGCTCTTTCACTTTCTCCAAGCAGATTCTGGTAGAAGAGTCTCTGAAGGGTTGGAAGGAAATTGAATTTGAGGTAATCCGCGATGCCAACGACCACTGCTTCACGGTGGCAAGCATGGAAAACTTCGACCCGCTGGGTATTCATACGGGTGAGTCCATCGTAGTGGCTCCCACTTGCTCATTGACCGACGAGCAGGTGAAAATGTTGCAGGAGCTTTCCACCAAATGTATCCGCCACCTGGGCATCGTGGGCGAATGTAACATCCAGTATGCGTTCAACGCCGAGACAAACGACTATCGTGTCATCGAGGTGAACGCCCGTCTGTCCCGTTCTTCCGCATTGGCTTCCAAAGCTACCGGTTATCCGCTGGCATTTGTGGCTGCCAAGATTGCGTTGGGCTATACGCTCGACCAAATCGGCGAGATGGGAACTCCCAACTCGGCATACGCAGCTCCGCAGCTTGACTACCTGATTTGCAAGATTCCGCGTTGGGACTTGACAAAGTTCGTAGGTGTCAGCCGCGAAATTGGTTCCAGCATGAAGTCGGTAGGCGAAATCATGTCTATCGGACGTTCCTTTGAAGAAATTATCCAGAAGGGCTTGCGTATGATTGGTCAGGGAATGCACGGATTCGTGGGCAATGAGGGAGTGGAGTTCGATGACTTGGATTACGAACTGTCACATCCCACCGACCTGCGCGTCTTTGCCATTGCCGAGGCTCTGGAAAAGGGATATGCCATCGACCGCATCTTTGAGCTGACCAAGATTGACCCCTGGTTCTTGAGCAAGCTGAAGAACATCGTAGACTACAAGCAGAAACTTTCCCAATATAATAAGGTGGAAGACATCCCCGCCGACGTGCTGCGCGAAGCCAAAGTGCTTGGCTTCTCCGACTTCCAGATTGCCCGCTTCGTGCTGAATCCGCAAGGCAATATGGAGAAGGAAAACCTTGCCGTACGCGCCCGTCGTAAGGAGCTGGGCATCCTGCCCGCCGTGAAGCGCATCAATACGGTGGCTTCCGAACATCCGGAACTGACGAACTACCTCTACATGACGTATGCCGTTCAGGGTTATGATGTGAACTATTATAAGAATGAAAAATCAGTGGTTGTGCTTGGTTCGGGCGCTTACCGCATCGGTTCGTCTGTAGAGTTCGACTGGTGTTCGGTGAATGCCATCCAGACTGCCCGCAAGCTGGGCTACAAGTCCATCATGATTAACTATAACCCCGAAACCGTTTCTACGGACTACGACATGTGCGACCGTCTCTACTTCGACGAGCTCTCCTTCGAACGTGTGCTCGACGTTATCGACCTGGAGCAGCCGCGCGGTGTCATCGTGTCCGTGGGTGGACAGATACCGAACAACCTGGCAATGAAACTTCACCGCCAGTCAGTTCCCGTGTTGGGTACTTCCCCCATCTCCATCGACCGTGCCGAAAACCGTAACAAGTTCTCTGCCATGCTCGACCAGCTGGGCATCGACCAGCCGGCTTGGCAGGAACTCACCAGCCTGGAAGATGTGAAAGGCTTTGTAGAGAAGGTGGGCTATCCGGTACTGGTGCGTCCGTCTTACGTACTCTCCGGTGCTGCGATGAACGTATGCTACGATGAAGAAGAACTGGAAAACTTCTTGAAGATGGCTGCTGAGGTATCTAAGGAATATCCGGTGGTGGTATCCCAGTTCTTGCAGAACACCAAGGAGATTGAGTTCGACGCTGTTGCCCAAAACGGTGAAGTGGTAGAATACGCCATCTCCGAGCACGTAGAGTTTGCCGGTGTACACTCCGGTGACGCTACACTGGTATTCCCGGCACAGAAGATTTACTTTGCAACGGCACGCCGCATCAAGAAAATCAGCCGCCAGATTGCGAAGGAACTCAATATTTCCGGTCCTTTCAATATCCAGTTCCTGGCACGCAACAACGAGGTGAAGGTTATCGAGTGTAACCTCCGTGCATCGCGCAGCTTCCCGTTCGTATCCAAGGTGCTGAAGCGTAACTTCATCGAGACTGCTACCCGCATCATGCTGGACGCTCCCTATACACAACCGGACAAGTCGGCATTCGACATCGACCGTATCGGTGTGAAGGCAAGCCAGTTCTCCTTCTCCCGTCTGCACAAGGCAGACCCGGTATTGGGTGTGGACATGTCGTCTACGGGCGAGGTAGGCTGTATTGGCGACGACTTCTCCGAAGCATTGCTGAATGCCATGATTGCTACCGGATTCAGAATCCCCCGTCCCGAGAAGGGCGTGATGTTCTCCTCCGGAGCCATGAAGTCCAAGGTGGATTTGCTGGATGCCAGCCGCATGCTCTTTGCCAAAGGCTATAAGATTTATGCTACGGCAGGTACAGCCGCTTTCCTCAACGCCCATGGCGTGACGACGGAAGCCGTTTACTGGCCGGATGAACGCCCGGATGCGGAAAACAACGTGATGACGATGATTGCCGACCATGCCTTCGACCTGATTGTCAACATTCCGAAGAACCATACGAAACGCGAGCTGACCAATGGCTACAAGATTCGTCGCGGTGCCATCGACCACAACATTCCGTTGATTACCAATGCCCGCCTGGCAAGTGCCTTTATCGAGGCATTCTGCGAAATGAAGCTGGAAGATATCCAGATTAAGAGCTGGCAGGAGTACAAATAAATTGTTTGCTCTATAAACGATTGCAGGAGCGGAAAGCCGAAAGGTTTTCCGCTCTTTTGGTATACTGCGTTTATTTCCGTATTTTTGTTCGGGGCTGAGTCTCTGTATGAATCAAAAGAAGAAACAATATGAATGAAGTGGAAAAAATGCGTAGCTCCCAGTTGGCGGATATGTCCGTTCCGGAGATACAGGTGAAGTTCGAGCATGCCAAGCGCTTGCTGGCAAAAATGCGTGTGATGAGTACTTACGATGAGGATTACCGGAGCTTGCTGGAGGAGCTGGTACCGGGCATTCCCGCCACGTCCGTCATCTGTCCGCCGTTCCATTGCGACCATGGGGATGGTATCCGGCTGGGTGAGCATGTCTTTGTCAATGCCAATTGCACTTTCCTGGACGGGGGATATATCACGATTGGTGCCCATACGTTGGTCGGTCCATGCGTACAGATATACACTCCCCATCATCCGATGGATTATATCGAGCGTCGTACGGAAAAGGAATATGCCTATCCGGTGACGATAGGAGAGGATTGCTGGATTGGCGGCGGTGCCATTTTGTGTCCAGGCGTCACCATCGGCGACCGTTGTATCATCGGTGCGGGTAGTGTGGTGACGAAAGATATTCCATCCGATAGCATAGCCGTTGGCAATCCGGCAAAGGTTATCCGGAAAAATGAGGCAAAAAAGTGAACGTACTAAATGCTTGAAAAACAGAGTGTGTCGCTAAATGACTAAAAAAATATCGAAAAATATTATGCAAAAGTTTTGGTAATGTCAAAATAAGCTGTACCTTTGCATCGCTTTTGAAACGGAAGTGTACGGGCGTTTAGCTCAGCTGGTTCAGAGCATCTGCCTTACAAGCAGAGGGTCGGCGGTTCGAATCCGTCAACGCCCACTGGAAATTTTCATTCGAAGGTGGTCTTGCAAGTGATTGTAAGGCCATTTTTTTTATCCGTTAACTTCCTTTTCTTAAAATCTTTATCCTTTATGTCTTGTTACTCAGAAAAAAGCAGTAATTTTGCAGTCCGATAATTATCATCATAAATACGACGTATGAAACTTGATTTACTTACCGCAATCTCTCCGATTGACGGTCGATACAGAGGCAAAACGGATGTTTTGGCTGCCTATTTTTCAGAATTTGCACTGATTAAATACCGTGTACAAGTTGAAGTAGAATACTTTATCACGCTGTGTGAGCTGCCTTTGCCGCAGCTGAAAGGGGTGGATAAGGGTGTTTTCGAAACCTTGAGAAACATTTACCGTAACTTTTCCGAAGCCGACGCGCAACGCATTAAGGACATTGAGAGCGTGACGAACCATGATGTGAAGGCTGTGGAGTATTTCTTGAAAGAAGAGTTTGACAAGTTGGGTGGTATGGACGACTATAAGGAGTTCATCCATTTTGGCCTGACTTCACAAGATATCAACAATACGTCTGTTCCTTTGTCTGTAAAGGAGGCGTTGGAGCAGGTGTACTATCCTCAAATAGAGGAACTGATAGCGCAGCTCCGTGCTTATGCGGAAGAGTGGGCCGCTATCCCCATGCTTGCCAAGACACACGGACAACCGGCTTCGCCTACCCGTTTGGGCAAGGAGGTAATGGTGTTTGTCTACCGTCTGGAACGCCAGTTGGCAACGCTGAAGGCTTGTCCGGTGACAGCAAAGTTCGGTGGCGCTACGGGTAATTACAATGCCCATCATGTGGCTTATCCGGAATATGACTGGAAGGCATTCGGCAATAAGTTCGTTTCCGAAAAGCTTGGCTTGGAACGCGAGGAGTATACTACCCAGATATCCAATTACGATAATCTGTCTGCCATCTTTGATGCCATGAAGCGCATCAATACGGTGATGATTGATATGAACCGTGACTTCTGGCAATATATCTCTATGGAATATTTCAAGCAGAAGATTAAAGCCGGTGAGGTGGGCTCCAGCGCGATGCCGCACAAGGTGAACCCGATTGACTTTGAAAATGCGGAAGGAAACCTGGGCATGGCGAATGCTATTCTTGAGCACTTGGCGGTAAAACTGCCGGTTTCCCGTTTGCAGCGTGACTTGACGGACTCTACCGTGCTCCGCAATGTGGGTATGCCGTTCGGGCATATCATTATTGCCATACAAAGTTCTTTGAAGGGTTTGCGTAAGTTGCTGTTGAACGAACCGGCCATCTACCGTGACCTGGACAATTGCTGGAGCGTGGTGGCCGAGGCTATCCAGACCATTCTGCGCCGCGAGGCCTATCCGCATCCTTATGAAGCGTTGAAAGCGTTGACCCGTACCAATCAGGCCATTACGGAAGCGTCTATCAAGGAATTTATAGAGGGACTGAATGTAAGTGAAGAGATAAAGAAAGAATTGCAGGTGATTACCCCCCATACTTATACGGGAATTTAAGCAACCACAGAAGTGTACCGGAGGAATTTCAACTTTTTACTCCGGCAATTGTTATAGAAACATATAAAATTCAAGGTATAATAGAGACAATGAATGGCCGTGAGGCCAAGGTTTAATTTTATTCGAATAAAAAACAATGAGTACAGAAAACGAAACTTGGCGTGATGCTTCTTCCGCAGAGGAGAACTCAGGTGCCGGCCGCGATGGTAACCAATTTAACAAGGAAGGTGGCTACAGCCGTCCGTCTTACAACCGTGATAATGGCGACCGTCCTTATCGCCCCAGATTTAACAGTGAAAACGGGGACCGCCCGCAGCGTCCTTATAACAGTGACCGCCCTTATCGCCCGCGCTTTAATCCTGGTGCGGACAATGGTGACCGTCCGCAGCGTCCTCGTTACAATAACGATAATGGCGACCGTCCTTACCGTCCGCGCTACAACAGCGAAGGTGGTGACCGTCCGCAACGTCCTTATAACAGCGACCGCTCCTATAACAGCGACCGTTCTTATAATACGGACCGTCCTTATCGTCCGCGCTATAACAGCGAAGATGGCGACCGTCCGCAGCGTCCTCGCTACAATAATGAGGGTGGTGACCGCCCTTATCGTCCACGCTTCAATTCGGGTGGTGGAAGACCTGGTGGATATGGCAACAGAGACAGCTATAGCCGTCCTATCCGTCGTTCGGCCGATTATGACCCCAATGCTAAGTACAGCAAGAAGAAACAAATAGAGTATAAGGAACAGTTTGTGGACCCGAACGAGCCTATCCGTCTAAACAAATTCTTGGCCAACGCCGGTGTTTGCTCCCGTCGCGAGGCCGATGAATTCATCACTGCCGGAGTCGTTTCTGTAAACGGAGAGGTGGTGACGGAATTGGGAACCAAGATTAAGCGCGGTGATGAAGTGAAGTTCCACGACCAGACGGTCAGCATAGAACGTAAGATTTACGTCCTGCTGAACAAGCCGAAGGATACTGTGACTACTTCGGATGACCCCCAAGCACGTCGCACGGTGATGGATTTGGTGAAAGGCGCTTGCAACGAACGCATTTATCCGGTAGGTCGTCTGGACCGTAATACTACAGGTGTGTTGCTGCTGACAAATGATGGTGACCTGGCTTCCAAGCTGACGCATCCCAAGTATCTGAAGAAGAAGATATATCATGTGCATTTGGACAAGAACCTGACAAAAGCCGATATGGAGCAGATTGCAGCCGGCATTCAACTGGATGATGGGGAAATCCATGCAGATGCCATCAGCTATACGGATGACTTCAAGAAAGATGATGTCGGTATTGAAATCCACTCCGGCAAGAACCGTATCGTGCGTCGTATCTTCGAATCGCTGGGATACAAGGTGATGAAACTGGACCGTGTGTATTTTGCCGGTTTAACCAAGAAAGGCCTGCGCCGCGGCGAATGGCGTTACCTCACGGAACAAGAGGTGAACTTCCTGCGCATGGGTTCTTTTGAGTAATATATATAATAAGGTATAATAACTGTTTTATGGAAAAGATTAGTAGAACAAAGATTGTTGACCTGCTGAAGCGTGAAGATTTTGGCGCTATGGTCAACGTGAAGGGCTGGGTTCGTACCCGCAGAGGTAGTAAGCAAGTAAACTTTATCGCGCTGAATGACGGTTCTACAATAAATAATGTGCAGATTGTAGTAGACTTGGGTAACTTCGATGAGGAGATGCTGAAAGAGATTACTACCGGTGCTTGTTTGAGCGTAAACGGTGTGCTGACGGAATCTGTCGGTTCCGGTCAGAAGGCCGAAGTGCAGGCCCGCGAAATCGAAGTGCTGGGAACTTGCGATAACACGTATCCGTTGCAGAAGAAAGGTCATTCCATGGAGTTCCTCCGTGAGATAGCCCATCTGCGTCCCCGTACCAATACGTTCGGGGCTGTGTTCCGTATTCGTCATAATATGGCGATTGCCATTCACAAGTTCTTCCATGACAGAGGATTCTTCTATTTTCATACTCCGATTATCACGGCTTCCGACTGTGAAGGCGCAGGCCAGATGTTCCAGGTGACTACGAAGAACCTTTACGACTTAAAGAAAGATGAGAACGGTTCCATTATTTACGATGATGACTTCTTCGGAAAGCAGGCCAGCCTGACTGTTTCCGGACAGTTGGAAGGCGAACTTGCCGCTACTGCATTGGGAGCCATCTATACATTCGGTCCTACGTTCCGTGCCGAGAATTCCAATACTCCCCGCCACTTGGCAGAGTTCTGGATGATTGAGCCGGAAGTGGCGTTCAATGATATTACGGACAATATGGACCTGGCGGAAGATTTCATCAAATATTGTGTACAGTGGGCTTTGGACAACTGTGCCGACGATGTGAAGTTCCTCAATGACATGTTTGATAAGGGCTTGATTGAACGTCTGCAAGGTGTCTTGAAAGAAAGCTTCGTGCGCCTGCCTTATACGGAAGGTATCAAGATATTGGAAGAGGCTGTTGCCAAAGGGCATAAGTTTGAATTCCCGGTGTACTGGGGAGTTGACTTGGCTTCCGAACATGAGCGCTATCTGGTGGAAGACCACTTCAAGCGTCCGGTTATCCTGACTGACTATCCGAAGGGAATCAAAGCGTTCTATATGAAGCAGAACGAAGACGGCAAGACCGTGCGTGCCATGGATGTACTCTTCCCGAAGATTGGAGAAATCATTGGCGGTTCCGAACGTGAATCGGATTACAACAAGCTGATGACGCGCATTGACGAACTTCACATCCCGATGAAGGATATGTGGTGGTATCTCGATACCCGTAAGTTCGGTACATGTCCCCACTCCGGGTTCGGTTTGGGCTTTGAGCGCTTGCTGCTGTTCGTTACGGGCATGACGAATATCCGTGATGTCATACCGTTTCCGCGTACGCCGCGCAACGCCGAGTTCTAAGTTTCGGAATATACAAACTGGATAAAATCATCCGCACAAACATTCTGTTGTTTGTGCGGTTTTTTTATACCCAAAAATGTTATAATCTCAAAATAAATCTTTATATTTGTGTCTAGCGGAACGACATAACGTTAACCAACATCATACGAATATGAAACGGAACTATTTCTTTACCATGCTGGCAGCGGTGCTGCTTGCGGTAGCGGGAGCCAATGCGCAGGAGAGCGCAGAGTTTAGGCCTGCGGAACTGGCAGGAATTTGGCAGTTATGTCATTATGTGTCCGAAATCCCGGATGTTCCCGGGATATTGAAACCGAGTAATACCTTTAAAGTGCTGAGTGATGACGGCCGCATTGTCAACTTTACAATGATTCCTGGCAAGGATGCCATCATCACGGGGTATGGGACTTATCAGCAGCTGACGGATAATTCCTATAAGGAAAGTATTGAGAAAAACATCCATCTGCCCATGTTGGACCACAAAGACAATATATTGGAGTTTGAAATAGGGGACGACGGGGTAATGTACCTGAAGTATTTTATAGCTAAGGACTTGAATGGGAATGAACTGAATACATGGTTCCATGAAACATGGAAGCGGGTGGGCATGCCCGCGAAATTCCCCGAGGACCTTGTCCGTTGATATTTCTTTCTCTTTCCCGTTTCTTTCTCAATGCAGCTTTGAAGGTCTTCTATGACGGCATTGGCCGATGAAGGCCGCATCATAAAGAGTTGTTCTAGCGGAGATTCTTTCGTTTCTCCGCAGGATAACTTTGTCTGTTGTATATCAGCCAAGTGGCTCTCTAAAAAAAAGTGGAAAACTTTTGCCAGTTCTAAGAAAAACCGTACCTTTGCAAGCCGATTATTATCTCAAAAGGATAAGC
>OHQN01000465.1_pt1 | contig 11925 bp, 5 predicted proteins | sample 1578161 | NCBI WGS metagenome assembly OHQN01 (sample SAMEA3879554, study PRJEB24766) | human gut metagenome | biome: human-associated habitat; feature: feces | place: USA | collected 1985/1987
CGAAGGCTGTTGAGGAAATTTAAAAAGTAATTGAATCATGAGAAAGGAAGATAAAGGTAATATTATAGCCCAACTTGGCGAAGTCTTGAATGAGTATGCTCATTTCTATCTGGTTGATGTGACGGGATTGAATGCTGCGACAACCAGTGCGATGAGAAGAAAATGTTTTCAGTCTGAAATTAAAATGGTAGTTGTGAAGAACACATTACTTCACAAAGCTTTGGAAGCGGCTGAGACAGATTATACTCCTTTGTACGATTGCTTAAAGGGTACGACTGCTGTGTTGTTTGCAAACACGGCAAATGCCCCTGCAAAGTTGTTGAAAGATTTTGCTAAGGATGGAATGCCCGCATTGAAGGCGGCTTATGCTGAAGAAGGTTTCTATGTAGGTGCAGACCAACTCGAAGCTCTTACGGCTATCAAGAGCAAGGATGAAGTTATTGCTGAGATTGTGGCTTTGTTGCAGTCACCGGCGAAGAACGTACTTTCTGCTCTTCAATCAGGTGGAAACACTATTCATGGAGTTCTCAAAACTCTCGGTGAAAGACCCGAATAAATTAAATTAGTATCAAACAAATAAAAAATAGAATAAAAATGGCAGATTTGAAAGCTATTGCTGAAGAATTGGTAAATTTGACAGTTAAGGAAGTTAATGAATTGGCAACTATCCTGAAGGATGAGTACGGAATTGAACCTGCTGCTGCAGCTGTTGCTGTTGCTGCTGGCCCCGCAGCCGCTGGTGCTGCTGCCGCTGAAGAGAAGACTTCTTTCGACGTAGTATTGAAGAGCGCTGGTGCAGCTAAACTTCAAGTAGTTAAGGCCGTTAAGGAAGCTTGTGGTCTTGGTTTGAAGGAAGCTAAGGACATGGTAGACGGTGCTCCTAGCGTAGTAAAAGAAGGTTTGGCTAAGGACGAAGCAGAATCACTGAAGAAAACATTGGAAGAAGCTGGAGCTGAAGTTGAACTTAAATAACATTAGCCTGTAAATCAGGTAATTCGGTTAAGAACCCTTCGTGAAAAGGGTTCTTAACCTTTTTGTGTATATATTTAAAATTCACTTCTACAAATCCATTATCAGATGTCTTCAAATACTGTAAATCAAAGAGTTAATTTCGCTTCGACTAAGAATCCGCTTGCATATCCGGATTTTCTGGAAGTACAATTGAAGTCATTCCAAGACTTTCTACAACTGGATACTCCTCCCGAGAAACGTAAGAACGAGGGATTGTATAAAGTATTTGCTGAAAACTTCCCTATTGCCGATACAAGAAACAATTTTGTTCTTGAATTTCTGGACTACTATATTGATCCGCCGCGTTATACCATCGATGAATGTATAGAGCGAGGGCTTACTTATAGTGTGCCGTTAAAGGCAAAATTGAAATTGTATTGTACCGACCCTGATCATGAGGACTTTGATACGGTCATTCAGGACGTTTTCCTTGGACCTATTCCTTACATGACAGATAAAGCTACGTTTGTCATCAACGGAGCCGAGCGTGTCGTTGTATCCCAATTGCATCGTTCGCCGGGCGTATTCTTCGGTCAGAGTGTACATGCCAATGGTACGAAGTTGTATTCAGCTCGTATCATCCCCTTCAAGGGATCCTGGATTGAATTTGCTACGGACATCAACAATGTCATGTATGCCTACATCGACCGTAAGAAGAAATTGCCCGTTACAACGTTGCTGAGAGCTATCGGTTTTGAGAATGATAAGGATATTCTTGAAATCTTCAATTTGGCAGAAGACGTTAAGGTGAATAAAGCCAATCTGAAGAAGATTGTTGGTCGTAAATTGGCTGCCCGTGTTTTGAAAACATGGATTGAGGACTTTGTAGATGAAGATACCGGTGAAGTAGTTTCTATCGAACGTAATGAAGTTGTTATCGACCGTGAAACTGTGATTGAACCGGAACATGTAGATATCATTCTAGAGTCAGGCGTTCAGAATATCCTTGTTCATAAGGAAGAACCGAACCAGTCTGACTACTCTATCATATATAATACACTGCAGAAAGACCCCAGTAACTCGGAAAAGGAAGCTGTGCTTTACATTTACCGTCAGTTGCGTAATGCGGATCCTGCAGATGATGCCAGTGCACGTGAAGTCATCAACAATTTGTTCTTCTCTGAAAAGAGATATGATTTAGGTGATGTGGGACGTTATCGTATCAACAAGAAGTTGAACTTGACGACCGACATGGATGTACGTGTCCTGACGAAGGAAGATATTATTGAGATTATCAAGTATCTGATTGAATTGATCAATTCGAAGGCAGACGTCGACGATATCGACCACTTGAGCAACCGTCGTGTACGTACTGTCGGTGAGCAGCTGTCCAATCAGTTTGCTATCGGTTTGGCCCGTATGTCTCGTACCATTCGTGAGCGAATGAATGTGCGTGACAATGAAGTGTTCACACCGATCGACTTGATTAATGCCAAGACTATATCTTCAGTCATCAATTCGTTCTTTGGTACCAACGCTTTGTCTCAATTCATGGACCAGACGAATCCATTGGCTGAAATTACTCATAAGCGTCGTATGTCTGCCTTAGGTCCTGGCGGTTTGTCACGCGAACGTGCTGGTTTCGAGGTGCGCGACGTACACTATACTCACTATGGACGTCTTTGTCCTATCGAGACTCCTGAAGGTCCGAACATCGGTTTGATTTCTTCTCTCTGTGTGTTCGCTAAGATCAATGATCTTGGATTTATCGAGACCCCTTATCGTAAGGTAGAAAACGGTAAGGTTGATCTTTCTCCCGAAGGATTGGTTTATCTGAGCGCCGAAGAAGAGGAAGGCAAGATTATTGCGCAGGGTAATGCTCCTTTGAATGACGACGGAACCTTTATCCGTGATAAAGTAAAATCACGTCAGGATGCAGATTATCCTGTTGTAGCTCCCAATGAAGTCGAGCTGATGGACGTTTCTCCGCAGCAGATTGCTTCTATTGCCGCTTCTTTGATTCCGTTCTTGGAGCACGATGACGCCAATCGTGCGTTGATGGGATCGAACATGATGCGCCAGGCAGTACCTTTGTTGCGTAGCGAGGCTCCGATTGTTGGAACTGGTATTGAGCGTCAGTTGGCTCGCGATTCGCGTACGCAGATTACGGCCGAAGGTGAAGGTGTAGTAGATTTTGTGGATGCTACGACCATCCGTATTCTTTATGATCGCACGGAAGATGAAGAATTTGTAAGTTTCGAATCAGCGTTGAAAGAATATCGTATTCCGAAGTGGCGTCGTACGAACCAGAATATGACCATTGACCTTCGCCCGATCTGTGTGAAAGGACAGCGTGTGACGAAGGGGCAGATCCTTACTGAGGGTTATTCGACTGAAGACGGCGAATTAGCATTGGGTAAGAACCTGTTAGTTGCCTATATGCCTTGGAAGGGATATAACTACGAGGATGCCATCGTGCTGAACGAACGTGTTGTTCGCGAAGACTTGCTTACTTCTGTACACGTAGAAGAGTATTCGTTGGAAGTACGTGAAACGAAACGTGGTATGGAAGAGTTGACCTCTGATATTCCTAACGTAAGTGAAGAAGCTACCAAAGACTTGGACGAGAACGGTATCGTGCGTGTTGGTGCCCGTATTGAGCCGGGTGACATCCTGATCGGTAAGATTACACCGAAGGGTGAGTCCGATCCTTCTCCTGAGGAGAAATTGCTTCGTGCTATCTTCGGCGATAAAGCGGGTGATGTAAAAGATGCTTCTTTGAAGGCATCACCTTCGTTGAAAGGTGTGGTTATCGGCAAACGTTTGTTCTCACGTGTCATAAAGACTCGTAGTTCTAAACTGGCCGACAAAGCTCTGTTGCCAAAGATTGATGAGGAATTTGAAGGTAAAGTAGCCGATTTACGTAAGATCTTGATTGATAAACTTTTGAAGTTGACTGATGGCTTGACTTCTGAAGGCGTGAAGGATTATATGGGAACCGATGTTATTTCTAAGGGTGCCCGTTTCCATGCTTCCGATTTTAGCGATTTGGACTTCACTGCTATCCAATTGAGCGGCTGGACGAAGGATGAACATGCCAACACGTTGATCCGTGCTTTGGTGATGAACTTCATCAAGAAGTACAAAGAATTGGATGCCGAACTGAAACGTAAGAAATTTGCCATTACCATTGGCGACGAACTGCCTGCCGGTATCATTCAGATGGCTAAAGTTTACATTGCCAAGAAGCGTAAGATCGGTGTCGGTGACAAGATGGCCGGACGTCACGGTAACAAGGGTATTGTTTCCCGCGTAGTGCGTCAGGAAGACATGCCGTTCTTGGCTGACGGAACTCCGGTTGACATTGTGTTGAATCCGTTGGGTGTGCCTTCTCGTATGAACATTGGTCAGATCTTTGAAGCCGTATTGGGAAGTGCAGGAAAGAAGTTGGGCGTTAAGTTTGCTACTCCTATCTTTGATGGAGCTACGTTGGACGACTTGAACACATGGACTGATAAAGCAGGTTTGCCTCGTTATGGCAAGACTACGCTGTACGATGGTGGTACGGGAGAGGCGTTCGAGCAGCAAGCTACTGTGGGTGTGACCTACATGCTGAAACTGGGTCACATGGTTGAAGACAAGATGCATGCCCGTTCTATCGGTCCGTACTCACTTATTACACAACAGCCGTTGGGTGGTAAAGCACAGTTCGGTGGACAGCGTTTCGGAGAAATGGAGGTTTGGGCACTCGAAGCATTCGGTGCAGCACACATCCTGCAGGAAATTCTGACAATCAAGTCTGATGATGTAGTTGGACGTTCGAAGGCATACGAAGCCATCGTCAAAGGTGAGCCGATGCCTACTCCGGGTATTCCTGAGTCATTGAACGTGTTGCTGCATGAGTTGCGCGGACTCGGATTGAGCATCAACTTAGAGTAATTTTTCAATCATCCATTGTCAATTATCAATTACAATATAAAGTATGGCTTTTAGAAAAGATAATAAGATAAAGAGTAATTTCTCGAAAATCTCTATCGGTTTGGCTTCACCTGAAGAAATCCTTGAGAATTCGAGTGGTGAAGTTTTAAAGCCTGAAACCATCAATTACCGTACTTATAAACCCGAGCGTGACGGTTTGTTTTGCGAGCGCATCTTCGGTCCTATCAAGGACTATGAGTGCCACTGCGGTAAGTATAAGCGCATCCGTTACAAAGGTATCGTCTGCGACCGTTGTGGTGTGGAGGTAACCGAGAAGAAGGTGCGCCGTGAGCGTATGGGACACATCCAGTTGGTTGTGCCCGTGGCTCATATCTGGTATTTCCGCTCTTTACCCAACAAGATTGGTTATCTGTTGGGTCTGCCGACTAAGAAACTGGATGCCATCATCTATTATGAGCGTTACGTCGTTATTCAGCCCGGTGTATTGGCCGACGAAGTAGCTCAGTATGACCTTTTGGAAGAGGGCGAATATCTGGATTTGTTGGACAAGCTTCCTAAGGAAAATCAGTTCCTTGAAGATTCTGACCCCAATAAGTTTATTGCAAAGATGGGTGCAGAGGCCATTTACGACCTGCTGACTCATCTGGACTTGGATGCATTGTCCTACGAACTCCGCCATCGCGCCAACAACGACGCTTCACAGCAGCGCAAGAACGAAGCTCTGAAGCGCCTACAGGTTGTTGAGTCGTTCCGTGCTTCTCGCGGCCGCAACAAGCCCGAGTGGATGATTGTCCGTATCGTACCGGTTATTCCGCCTGAACTGCGTCCGTTGGTTCCGCTGGATGGTGGCCGTTTCGCTACGTCCGACTTAAACGATCTCTATCGTCGTGTTATCATTCGTAACAACCGTCTGAAGAGATTGATTGAAATAAAGGCTCCTGAAGTCATTCTTCGTAACGAGAAGCGTATGTTGCAGGAAGCTGTTGACTCACTGTTCGACAACTCTCGCAAGTCCAGCGCTGTGAAGACTGATGCCAACCGTCCGTTGAAATCTCTCTCCGACAGTTTGAAGGGTAAGCAGGGACGTTTCCGTCAGAACTTGTTGGGTAAGCGTGTTGACTATTCTGCCCGTTCGGTTATCGTCGTTGGTCCCGAACTGCGTATGGGCGAGTGCGGTATTCCCAAACTGATGGCCGCTGAGCTTTACAAGCCGTTTATTATCCGTAAGCTCATTGAGCGCGGCATTGTGAAGACGGTGAAGAGTGCCAAGAAGATTGTAGACCGCAAGGAACCCGTTATCTGGGATATCTTGGAGCATGTCATGAAGGGACATCCAGTTCTGCTGAACCGTGCCCCGACACTGCACCGCTTGGGTATCCAGGCCTTCCAGCCCAAGATGATCGAAGGAAAGGCTATCCAGCTGCACCCGTTGGCATGTACGGCCTTCAACGCCGACTTCGACGGTGACCAGATGGCTGTCCACCTTCCGTTGAGCAACGAAGCTATTCTGGAGGCACAGCTGTTGATGCTCCAGTCACACAATATTTTGAACCCGGCCAACGGTGCGCCTATCACTGTGCCTGCACAGGATATGGTGCTTGGTCTGTACTACATCACCAAGCTGCGTAAGGGTGCTAAGGGTGAGGGCCTGACTTTCTATGGTCCTGAAGAAGCCCTGATTGCCTATAACGAAGGCAAGTGCGACATCCACGCTCCTATCAGTGTTATCGTGGACGATGTAGACGAGAACGGTAACATTGTCAAGAAGATGATGCACGATACTTCTGTAGGACGTGTCATTGTCAACGAGATTGTACCGCCCGAAGCCGGATACATCAATACCATTATTTCTAAGAAGTCATTGCGCGACATCATCAGCCACGTTATTAAGGTGTGTGGTGTGTCCAAGGCTGCTGACTTCCTTGACGGTATCAAGAACTTGGGTTACTACATGGCCTTCAAGGGAGGTCTGTCCTTCAACTTGGGCGATATCATTATCCCCGAAGAGAAGGAGGCACTGGTACAGAAGGGCTACGAAGAAGTAGAACAGGTTATCAACAACTATAATATGGGTATCATTACCAACAACGAACGTTACAATCAGGTAATTGATATCTGGACACACGTCAACTCCGAATTGTCCAACATCTTGATGAAAACCATTTCATCTGATGACCAGGGTTTCAACTCCGTTTACATGATGCTGGATTCCGGTGCCCGTGGTTCGAAGGAGCAGATCCGTCAGCTCTCCGGTATGCGTGGTTTGATGGCCAAGCCGCAGAAAGCCGGTGCCGAAGGTGGTCAGATCATTGAAAACCCGATTCTTTCGAACTTTAAGGAAGGTTTGTCCGTGCTCGAGTACTTTATCTCTACCCACGGTGCCCGTAAAGGTTTGGCCGATACCGCTTTGAAGACGGCCGACGCCGGATACCTGACTCGTCGTTTGGTCGACGTGTCACACGACGTGATCATCAATGAAGAAGATTGCGGCACACTCCGCGGACTGGTTTGTACAGCCCTCAAGAATAACGATGAAACCATTGCTACATTGTATGAACGTATTCTGGGACGTGTATCCGTACATGATATTGTACATCCGACAACCGGCGAACTGATTGTTGCCGGCGGTGAGGAAATTACAGAGGCCATTGCTCAGAAGATTGAAGATTCTCCAATTGAGAGTGTAGAAATCCGTTCAGTGCTCACTTGCGAATCCAAGAAGGGTGTTTGTGCTAAGTGTTATGGCCGTAACTTGGCTACCAGCCGTATGGTACAGAAGGGTGAAGCCGTCGGCGTCATTGCGGCACAGTCTATCGGTGAGCCGGGTACACAGTTGACACTGCGTACATTCCACGCCGGTGGTACGGCTGCCAACATCGCCGCCAACGCCAGCATCGTGGCCAAGAATAATGCTCGCCTCGAGTTCGAGGAACTTCGTACCGTTGACGTGATCGACGAAGCAGGCGAACCCGCCAAGGTAGTAGTAGGCCGTTTGGCTGAGTTGCGTTTTGTCGATGTTAATACCGACATCGTACTTTCTACTCACAATGTGCCCTACGGTTCTACGTTGTACGCTGCCGATGGAGAAGTGGTAGAGAAAGGCAAACTCATCGCTCGTTGGGACCCCTTCAATGCAGTCATCATTACCGAAGCTACCGGTAAGATCGAGTTTGAGGAGGTTATCGAGAACGTGACCTACAAGGTAGAATCCGATGAATCGACCGGTTTGCGTGAAATCATCGTCATCGAGTCCAAGGACAAGACTAAGGTGCCTACTGCACACATCATGACCGAAGATGGCGAGTTGATTCGTACTTACAACCTCCCTGTGGGTGGCCACGTGGTAGTTGAGGACGGACAGAAGGTGAAGGCTGGTGAAGTTATCGTGAAGATTCCGCGTGCTGTTGGTAAGGCTGGTGATATCACGGGTGGTCTTCCCCGTGTTACCGAGTTGTTCGAAGCACGTAACCCGTCCAACCCTGCTATCGTTTCCGAAATCGATGGTGAGATTACGATGGGTAAGGTAAAACGTGGTAACCGCGAAATCATCGTCACCTCTAAGGGGGGTGAGGTTAAGAAATATCTTGTTCCGCTGTCTAAGCAGATCCTGGTGCAGGAGAATGACTACGTACGTGCCGGTACTCCGTTGTCCGACGGTGCCATCACGCCTGCCGATATCCTGGCCATCAAGGGTCCTACGGCTGTGCAGGAGTACATTGTCAACGAGGTTCAGGATGTTTACCGTCTCCAGGGTGTGAAGATCAACGACAAGCACTTCGAGATCATCGTACGTCAGATGATGCGCAAGGTCGAAATCAACGAACCGGGCGATACCCGCTTCCTCGAGCAGCAGGTAGTCGACAAGATCGAGTTCATGGAAGAGAACGACCGCATCTGGGGCAAGAAGGTGGTTACCGATGCAGGCGACTCTCAGAATCTGCAGCCGGGTCAGATTGTTACTGCTCGCAAGCTGCGTGACGAGAACTCCATGCTGAAACGTCGTGACTTGAAGCTGGTACAGGTACGCGATGCTGTGCCTGCCACTTCTACACAGATACTTCAGGGTATTACGCGTGCCGCTCTGCAGACGTCGAGCTTCATGTCTGCCGCTTCTTTCCAGGAAACGACGAAGGTGCTCAACGAAGCAGCTATCAACGGCAAGGTAGACCGTCTGGAAGGTATGAAGGAGAACGTGATCTGTGGTCACCTCATTCCTGCCGGTACAGGTCAGCGTGAGTTCGAGAAGATCATCGTTGGTTCCAAAGAAGAGTATGACCGTATGCTTGCCAACAAGAAGACGGTTCTCGACTACAACACGGTAGACGAGAAAGTTGAAGAAGAATAAACCGCAAGTAATACATCAATTGTAATATTCCGGGGAGGGTGTTCGCAAGGACATCCTCCCTTTCTTTTAAGAAGATTTACAGAATATCTCTTGTTAAGTGGTATGATTTAAATCGTATTTTAGTTTTGCTTGTTATTGAATAAGATCTTGATTAGAATAGCTCTGTTCCTTTGTATACTAATTCTGCCACATTTTTGGCTTCCAGTTTTTCCATCAGTCGTTTGCGGTAAGTGTGTACCGTGTTAGTGCTAAGAAATATCTTGTTTGCAATTTCTGAGGTACTCAGCCCTTGGGATAATAAAGCCAATACTTCTTTTTCTCTTTTGGATAATTCTGGCACCTTTCGGATATGGGTTATAGAATTTCTGCCGAGCTGCTCGGAAAAAGTCTTGCAGAAATATTTATTTCCATTCTTTATTTCTTTGATGGCTGTAGCTAGTTCCTGGATGCTGTTGTTTTTTGAGACAGCCCCATGAATAGCCTGGTGTGCTAACTTGGATATGACCCAAGGTTCTTCATGCATGGTGTATATCAGAATTCTGCATTCTGGTATTTGATTGTGCAGGAAATCGATCAGTTTGAAGCCGTTTGTGTCTGGAAGTTCCAGATCAATGATACAAAGGTCGAATTGACAGGCATTGACTGCTTGTTCCACTTCTTTCATGCAAATGGCGCTTTGGCATGTAACATCTCCCAGTTGTTCTGCTATGTTTTTGATACCTTCTGCTACGATGGGATGGTCGTCTATGATCAGTAGCTTATACATGTTTTTATCCATTGGACTATATGTCGAATTGTAGTGTAAAAATGTTGTTGCCATCACTGGATTGAGTTTGGTTAGTAGTAGCACGGATGGCTTTGATACGGTCGTTTATGGTGCGTAGGCCTATGCCATCATTTTTTGTAGACTGCTGATTCGCAGATTGGATACCATTGTCAGCAATCTGTAATATATATCTTGTTCCATTTTCAGTTTGTAAGCTGATGTGGATATAGTCTGCTTGGGTATGTTTTGCAATGTTCATAGTGAGCTCCTGCGTGATACGATACAACTCATAGGCAGTTTCGTTGGGAAGATTGCGGGAAGCATTGCCTATGGTGGGGGTATAGCTGGCTTGTATGCCGGTGTTGGCTTTCAGGTTTGAAGCATAGCGTACTAATATTTCATCCAGACTTAGTTCATCGAATTCAGGGGGCATCAGTTCATGGGAAATATTGCGTACGCTGTTTCTTATTTGTCCGACGAGATTGGTTAGCTCTTCCGCATTGTTTTTTGATGTTTGGTTGCTCATTTTCATTTGTAGAGCCAGAAGATCGTTGGCGATACCGTCGTGTAACTCTTTAGCAAAGTATTTACATTCAGTTTCCAGGCCTTCAATATAGCGTCGTGCTGAGTTCAGGTCATTTTCTTGTTTCAATAATTCAATTTTTTGTTCTGCTGTCCGTTTCTTGTGATATACTCCCAATAAAATGATGGATATGCAAATCAATAACAACCCACTTCCGATAGCTCCTTTCAACAGAAGGGCTTGATGTTCCAACTGCTGCTGTTTTAGATTCGCTATCTGCAATTCTTTTTCCTGTGTTTGGTATTTGACGTTGAATTCAGCCATTTGTCGAGTTAGATTCTGTTGGGCCAGTGTGTCGGTCCACATGCGTGCACTGTCCATGTAAGTATATGCTAGCACATGGTTGCCTATAGCATGATAGCATTGGGCGATTTGCGTAAGGAGTGTTTTAGGTTCACTGCCTATATTTTCTTTTCGTAGCCATAGTAGGTCTTTTAGTGCTTGTGTGTAGTTCTTTCTGTTTATTTCAGTGGAGGCCCTTATTTGTATAAATCCGATAGCAGGAATGAAATTGGTAGGCTCTTTTATTAAAAGGTCGTTTCCTAATTGCAAGTAATAGTCTATGGAATCCGATAGCTCTTCTTGTTCAAAAATTCTTAGTAATGATGGTAAACATCTGATTTTCCAACTGGAAGCGTTTTCTCCTGACAGACAGGCTATATTCCATGCTTTTCGAATGGACTGTTCCGCATCTTTTAGCTTATTTAGTTCTGCTTTGATAGCTGCATGTAGTTGCCATGTACTGAATGTTGAAAAAATATCGTCAGTTTTTATGGCATGTTCAGTGGCTAGATCTATGTATTTTTCTGCTTCGTGCAGTTGTCTTATATTGAAGTAAAAAACGGAAACATTATTGTAGATATGCGTAATCCAGCCTTCATCTTTGTATTGTAGTGCGGCTTCTAATGCTTTGTTATAGTAATATAGTGTAGAGTCATTCATGTGTCGTCGACGGTAAAGAATAGCAAGATCGTTGTATACACTGATGTGTTTTTCCAGATCTTTTATTTTAGGTAAGTAAGGGAGCACCTTTTTTTTCATTTCAAAAGCACGTTCTCCTTCGCCAATGTATACCAATAATGTAGCCTGTTCGTTTAATAATATGGGAAATATAGGTGATTGTTCTACTCCGCGTATGGCAAAGGCGCTGTCAAATGTTCGTTGGGCTTTTTCGTAATTGTTTTGTCCCCCTTCGCTCATCAGGTCGGCAGCGTGGGTATAAAGGCGCGTTAATGTAGAATCTAGAGGGATCTGTTCTGCATGAAGTGAAGATGATAATAGCAGAAATAATAGTAGTATTTTATAGAGAATTTTCATGGCATTTGGTTGAAAATGGTTTTG
>OHQN01000477.1_pt1 | contig 11780 bp, 6 predicted proteins | sample 1578161 | NCBI WGS metagenome assembly OHQN01 (sample SAMEA3879554, study PRJEB24766) | human gut metagenome | biome: human-associated habitat; feature: feces | place: USA | collected 1985/1987
CCTGCTGTCATCCACGACGGCATCTACGACACCGGGATGCACAAAGTGTCCATCATTGCAAAGCTTTCCAAGTTCGACCAGCTCAAGAGCGCCCTCAACGATCTGGGCGTCACCGGCATGACGGTCACGCAGGTCATGGGCTGCGGCATCCAGAAGGGAAAGCCTGAGTATTATCGCGGCGTGCCGGTAGAGACGAATCTGCTGCCCAAGGTGCAGGTGGAAATTGTGGTCAGCAAGGTGCCTGTCCGCACCGTGATCGAGACCGCCAAGAAGGTGCTGTATACCGGACATATCGGCGACGGCAAGATCTTCGTCTACGATGTTGAAAATGTTGTCAAGGTTCGCACCGGGGAGGAAGGCTACGACGCGCTTCAGGACGTTGAATAAAAAGAGAACCCAAGGGAGAGCCGCAAGGCTCTCCCGCGGGCTATTTGAGGAGGAATTCCGATATGTGTTCCATCATTGGGTACTGCGGCAAGCCTGCCGATATGACCGCCTTTCAGGCAGGCTTCGCCAAAACGATTTCCCGCGGCCCGGATGATTCCCGCGTCATTGACGTGGGGCAGGGGATACTCGGCTTTCACAGACTTGCCATCATGGGGCTTCACCCGGAAGGGATGCAGCCCTTCGGTCTGAACGGAAGCTGGGTGGTCTGCAACGGCGAGATTTACGGCTTTGAAAAGCTTAAAAAGGAATTGTCCAAGGACTACACCTTTACCAGCGAGTCCGACTGCGAAGTGCTGCTGCCCATGTATGAAAAATACGGCGTCGGCATGTTTGAAAAGCTGGACGCGGAGTTTGCCTGCATTCTCTACGACGGAAAGCAGAAAAAATTTATCGCCGCCCGTGACCCCATCGGCATTCGCCCGCTGTATTACGGCTATGACGGAAACGGTACGATCCTGTTTGCCAGCGAACCGAAAAATCTGGTGGGGCTGACCGACAAAATCCTGCCGTTTCCTCCGGGACACTATTACTGCGACGGGAAATTCGTCTGCTACTGCGACATCGCGGCGGTGGATCATGTGCTTCCCGATGATCTGGAAACGGTCTGCGCCAACATCCACGACAAGCTGGTAGCCGGTGTGAAGAAGCGTCTGGTGGCCGACGCAAAGGTCGGCTTCCTGCTCAGCGGCGGACTGGATTCTTCTCTGGTGTGCGCCATTGCCGCCCGGGAAAGCGAAAAGCCCATCCGCACCTTTGCCATCGGTATGAGCGAGGACGCCATTGACCTGAAATACGCGAAACAGGTCGCGGATTACATCCACAGCGACCACACGGAGGTCATCATCTCCAAGGAGGACGTTCTTGCCGCGCTGGAGCCGGTGGTGGCGCTGCTGGGAACCTTCGACATCACCACCATCCGTGCCAGCATCGGCATGTATCTGGTGTGCAAGGCCATTCATGAGACCACCGACATCCGGGTTCTGCTCACCGGCGAGATCTCCGACGAGCTGTTCGGCTATAAGTATACCGACTTTGCCCCATCCGCCAAGGCGTTTCAGGAGGAAGCCCAGAAGCGCATCCGGGAGCTGCACATGTACGACGTGCTCCGGGCAGACCGGTGCATCAGCGTCAACTCTCTGGAAGCGCGGGTGCCCTTCGGTGATCTGGACTTTGTCAAATACGTCATGGCCATTGACCCGGAGATGAAGCTGAACAAATACGGAAAGGGCAAGTATCTGCTGCGTCACGCCTTTGAAAAGGGCGATTACCTGCCTCACGACATTCTCTGGCGGGAAAAGGCGGCTTTTTCCGACGCCGTGGGTCACTCCATGGTGGACTATCTCAAGGAATATGCCGAAACCGTCTATACGCAGGAAGAATTTGAGGAAAAACGGGCAAAGTATACCCATGCCCAGCCTTTTACCAAAGAGTCCCTGCTTTACCGGGAGATTTTCGAGAAATACTATCCCGGACAGAGCCAGATGATCGTGGACTTCTGGATGCCCAACAAATCCTGGGAGGGCTGCAATGTGAACGACCCCTCCGCCCGCGTCCTCGCCAACTACGGCGACAGCGGGAAATAATCGGGTTTCCGCGGCTGCACGGGCAGACAAAAGTTCCAATTTTCGCCCCGCAAAAGCGGCACATATCGTGGAAATGATGATTGCGTTCCGCCACATATTGTGGTATTCTAAAGAGTGTGAGATGGGGGCCGCAGTGGGCTGCCGCCGTTTCCTGAAACCGACAATGAATACACATATGGAGGTAAACACAAATGGAAAAATTGCAGCAGCTGTATGAGGGCAAGGCCAAAAAGGTTTTCGCCACCGACGATCCCGAACTCCTGATCGTGGATTACAAGGACGACGCCACCGCCTTCAACGGGCTGAAAAAGGGCACCATCGCAGGCAAGGGCGTCATCAACAACCAGATGAGCAACCGCCTGATGGCTTATCTTGAAAAGCAGGGCATTCCCACCCACTTTGTCAAGGAGCTGTCCGAGCGGGAAACGCTGGTAAAGAAGGTCTCCATCGTTCCGCTGGAAGTCATCGTCCGCAACATCGCTGCCGGTTCCTTCTCCAAGCACTACGGCGTGGAGGAAGGCGTTGTGTTCGAGCAGCCCACCATTGAATTCTCCTATAAAAACGACGAGCTGGGCGACCCGCTGCTCAACACCTATCACGCCCTCGCTCTGAAGCTGGTGACCCCCGAAGAGATCAAGACCATTGAAGACTACTCCTTCCGGATCAACGACGCGCTGAAAGCCTTCTGGCTGACCTGCGGCGTGACTCTGGTGGATTTCAAGCTGGAATTCGGCCGCCTGTCCGACGGCACCATCGTTCTGGCTGACGAGATCAGCCCCGACACCAGCCGCCTGTGGGACAGCAAGACCCACGAGAAGCTGGATAAGGATCGTTTCCGCCGCGACATGGGCGGCGTGGAAGAGGCCTACGCCGAGATCATGAAGCGTCTGGAAGAACATCTGAAATAAGTGCAGTTTTACAGGACGGAGGGATTCCTCCGCCCTGTAAACGTGCTGTCATCGATCCTTACAACTTTAGAATCGGAGGAAATCCAAATGGCTAATACTGTAATCGTCGGCATCAACTGGGGTGACGAGGGCAAGGGACGCATGGTCGATCTGCTGACCGAACACTATGACATCGTTATCCGCTATCAGGGCGGCGGCAATGCCGGCCATACCGTTATCAATGAGCGCGGCAAATTTGCCCTGCACCTGCTGCCCTCCGGCATTTTCCGGGAAGGTGTGGTGAACATTCTGGGAAACGGCGTCGCCGTTGACCCGGAAAACCTGTGGCAGGAAATGCAGGATGTTGCCCAAAAGGGCGTGCCCATCACCCCGGACAACCTGAAAATCAGCGACCGGGCGTCTCTGCTGCTGCCCTGGCACCGTCTTCAGGACGGTCTGGAGGAAGCCCGGCTGAAGGATAAAAAGTACGGCTCCACCAAGCAGGGCATTGCGCCTTTTTACTCCGATAAATACCAGAAAAAGACCATTATGGCGGGAGAACTCCTGCATTCCGAGCATCTTTATGAGCATTTGCAGGATTTGCTGGAGTGGAAGAATCTGACGCTTACCGGCGTTTACGGCGCTGAGCCTGTCACCATGGACGAGCTGAAAGCGTGGATGGACAATTACTGCGAGAAGATCAAGCCCTTCATCTGCGATACCGGCGTATACCTGCGCAAGGCGCAGGCGGAAGGGAAGAAGATCCTGTTTGAAGCCCAGCTGGGTGCTCTGCGGGATCTGGACTACGGTATCTACCCCTACACCACCTCTTCCAATGCCATTGCCGCCTACGCTCCTGTGGGTTCCGGTCTGCCCACCGCCAAGATCGACGAGGTCATCGGCGTTGTGAAAGCCTACTCCACCTGCGTGGGCGAAGGCCCCTTCGTCTGCGAAATGTTCGGTGCCGAAGCAGACGCCCTTCGGGAGGCTGGCTTTGAGTACGGCGCGAAGACCGGCCGTCCCCGCCGGGTCGGCCCCATCGACCTGGTAGCTACCCGCTACGGCGTTCAGGTGCAGGCCGCAACCAATATCGCTCTGACCAAGCTGGACGTGCTGAGCTATCTGGACAAAATCCCCGTCTGCGCCCACTACGAGCTGAACGGGGAAATGATCGACGAATTCCCGTTCCCCACGCTGCAAAGCAGCGCCAAGCCCGTGATGGAATACATGGAGGGCTGGAAGTGCGACATTTCCGGCGTGCGCAAGTGGGAAGATCTCCCGGAAGCGGCGCAGAACTACGTGCAGTACGTGGAAGAAAAGATCGGCTGCCCCATCGGCTACGTTTCCGTAGGCCCGGAGCGGGACAGCATCATCATTCGCTGAGCAGGGGGGCAGACTATGACAGACAAGTACGAATCCCCCTTAAGCTCCCGGTATGCTTCCGACTATATGCTGCATCTGTTTTCCCAGCAGAAGCGGATTGAGACCTGGCGGAAGCTCTGGATTTCTCTTGCCAAGGCCGAGCATTCTCTGGGGCTGCCTATCACCGAGAAACAGATCGAGGAGCTGGAAGCCCACATCACGGACATTGACTTTGCCTGTGCCGCTGCCCGGGAAAAGGAAGTTCGCCACGATGTAATGGCCCACGTGTATACCTACGGTAAGGCCGCGCCCTCCGCCGCCGGTATCATCCATTTGGGCGCCACCAGCTGCTATATCACCGATAACGCCGACATCGTTCTCTACCGGGATGGCCTGAAATATCTCCGGGGAGAGCTGCTGAAGGTCATCGCCAACCTTTCCCGCTTCGCGGAAACGTACAAGGCGACCCCCACTCTGGGCTACACCCATTACCAGCCTGCCCAGCTGGTCACAGTTGGCAAGCGGGCGACGCTGTGGATGCAGGATCTGGTCAGCGATCTGGTCGAGCTGGATTTTGTCGTGGAAACCATGAAATTCCTGGGCTGCCGGGGAACCACCGGCACGGAAGCCAGCTTCCTGGAGCTGTTTGACGGGGATACAGAAAAAATTGACGAGATGAACCGCCGCATCAGCGCCGACTTTGGCTTTAGTCAGTGCTTCGACGTCTGCGGCCAGACCTACCCCAGAAAGCTTGACAGCCGCATCCTGAACTGCCTGTCTTCCATCGCCCAGAGCTGCTACCGCATGGCAAACGACATTCGACTTTTGCAGCATGACCGTCAGGTGGAAGAGCCCTTTGAAAAGAACCAGATCGGTTCCTCCGCCATGGCCTATAAGCGCAATCCCATGCGCTCCGAGCGCATCTGCTCTCTGTCCCGCTACCTGATGGCGGACGCGCTGAACGCTCCCATGACCGCTTCCACCCAGTGGCTGGAACGCACGCTGGACGATTCCGCCAACCGGCGTATCTCCATGCCGGAGGGTTTCCTCTGCGCCGACGCCATTCTCAGGCTGGCACAGAACGTCACCGACGGCCTGCACGTGAACGAAAAGATCGTAGAGAAGACCGTGCGGGAGTATCTGCCCTTCATTGCCACGGAAAATCTGATGATGGAGGGCGTCAAGAACGGCGGCGACCGTCAGCAGCTGCATGAGATCATCCGCACCTGCTCCATGGACGCCACGGCCAAGATGAAAAACGGCGAGAGCTGGGATCTTCTGGCCGATCTGGCCGGCCATCCGGAATTCGGCATGACGAAGCAGGAGATGGAGGCCGTTCTCGACCCCATGCTGTACACCGGCCGGTGCGCGGAGCAAGTGGAAAGCTATGTGAAAAAGGTAGCCCCTCTGATCGCCGGTATTGACCGCGAACAGGCGGAGATCAACATTTAACCGGCGTCGCGGCAGGGAAGGAGAGAGCACTGTATGCAAGAAAAAATCCTGATTCTGGACTTTGGCGGACAGTACAATCAGCTGATCGCCCGGCGGGTGCGGGAGCAGAACGTCTACTGCGAGATCAAGCCCTACACCACGACCCTGGACGAGATTCGCGCCTTTGCGCCCATGGGCATCATTTTCACCGGCGGCCCCAACAGCGTGTATCTGGAGGAATCTCCCCACGTTGACCCGGAAGTGTTCCGGCTGGGCGTTCCCATCCTGGGCATTTGCTACGGCTGCCAGCTGATGGCGCATACGCTGGGCGGTCAGGTCGCTGCCGCGCAGGAGGATACCGCCCGGGAGTACGGCAAGACCGTCACCTATTACGATACCGGCTGCAAGCTGTTCAAGGGCATCCCGGAGCAGGCCATTTCGTGGATGAGCCACGGCGATTACATGGCGAAGGTTCCGGAGGGCTTTGCGCTGGTCGCCCATACCGACGCCTGCCCCAATGCCGCCATTGCCGACGAGAGCCGGGGCTTCTACGGTGTTCAGTTCCACCCGGAGGTGAACCACACCCAGTTCGGTTCCCTGATGCTGCGCAATTTCCTCTATGAGGTCTGCGGCGCCAAGGGCACCTGGACAATGGGTGATTTCTGCAAAAATACCGTGGCGCAGCTCCGGGACACCATCGGCCCCAAGGGTCGTGTCCTGCTGGCACTGTCCGGCGGCGTGGATTCCTCCGTTCTGGCGGCGCTGCTGGCCGAGGCGGTAGGGGATCGGCTGACCGCCGTATTCGTCGATCACGGCTGTATGCGCAAGAATGAGGGCGACGAGGTAGAAGCCGCCTTCGCCAAGTGGAACGTCCATTTTGTCCGGGTGGACGCGGAAAAGCGCTTTCTGGACAAGCTCAAGGGCGTGGAAGACCCCCAGCGCAAGCGTCAGATCATTGGCGCGGAGTTTGGGTATGTATTTCTGGATGAAGCCGTGAAATTCGGCATCACCAAAGAGGACTTTTTCGCTCAGGGCACCATCTATCCCGACGTCATCGAGTCCGGCGCGGGGGATGCCGATGTCATCAAGAGCCACCACAACAAGCTCCTGCCCAGAGAGGTCATTGAGCAGTTCAAGGCCGTTCTGGAGCCGCTGGATCATCTTTTCAAGGACGAAATTCGGCTGCTGGGCAAAGAATTGGGGCTTCCTGATTATCTTGTCCACCGTCAGCCCTTCCCGGGCCCCGGCCTTGCCATTCGTATCCTCGGCGACGTGACGAAAGAAAAGCTGGACATTCTCCGGGAGGCGGACTTCATCTTCCGGGAGGAGATCGCCAAGGCCGACCTTGGGGACATTTGCAGCCAGTATTTCGCGGTTCTCACCAATGCCAGAAGCGTCGGTGTCATGGGCGACGGCCGCACCTACGAAAATGTTCTTGCCCTTCGCAGCGTCACGACCAGCGACTTCATGACGGCGGAGTGGACGCGTATCCCCTACGAGGTGCTGGATCGCGCCTCGGTGCGGATCGTCAACGAGGTGCCCCACATCAACCGCATTGTCTACGACATCACAAGCAAGCCCCCGGCGACGGTGGAATGGGAGTAAATTTTCCCCGAATCAAGGAAGGAGAAAACGACTATGGCAGTTAATTTCAATCAGGATTCCGTATGGAATCTGAAACCCATCAGCGTTGACGCCGTCAAAGGCGAGGTAAACGGCCTTCTCATCGGCGGCGAGGAAGTGGTCATGGCATTTCAGACCGTCCGCGACCAGCTGATTTTCACAAACAAGCGCATCATTGCGGTGGACGTGCAGGGAATTACCGGAAAGCGGAAATCCTTCAGCACCATGCCCTATTCCAAAATTCAGTATTTTTCCATCCAGACCCCCGGCTTTGCGGAGCTGATTCCGGATTCCGAGCTGTTTATCATGTTCTCCAATACCTTTACCGCAAAGTTTGAGTTCAAGGGCGGCGTGGATATCGGAAAAATCGGCCGCATGATTTCTGAGTACGTATTAGGCTAAGCTGCAACAGCACAAACAAAGGAGGTTTCTTATGTGTGGGATCGTAGGATTTACAGGCACGCAGAACGCCGCGCCGGTACTGCTTGACGGACTTTCAAAGCTGGAATACCGGGGCTATGATTCCGCCGGAATTGCGGTGGTGCAGGGGAACCAAATCGCCATCAGCAAGGTCACGGGACGCATTCAGAACCTCCGGGAAAAGACGGAAGACGGGCGGCTGGTTCCCGGTACCACCGGAATCGGCCACACCCGCTGGGCGACGCACGGCGCGCCCAACGATATAAACGCCCATCCCCATGCCAGCAATGACGGAAAATTCGCCGTCGTTCACAACGGCATTATCGAAAACTACATGGAGCTTCGGGAAGAACTGCTCCGGAAGGGCTATCGTTTCGAGAGCGAGACGGACACCGAGGTCATCGTCCATCTGATTGAAATGTACTATGCCGGCGATTTCCGGAAAGCCGTCATGAAGGCTTCTTCCCGGCTGGTTGGCTCCTACGCTCTGGGAATTGTCTGCACGGACACGCCGGATACGGTTCTCGCCGTCCGGGAGGCAAGCCCATTGATTCTCGGCGTGGGCATCGGAGAGAATTTCTTTGCCTCCGACGTCACCGCGCTGGTGGCGCACACCCGGAACGTCATCTATCTGGAGGACGGCGAGCTTGCGGAGCTGACGCCCGACTCCATTCAGGTCTACGACTGCTCAGGCCATGCCATCACCAAGAAGGCCGGCCGCATCACCTGGGACATCCAGGCGGCGGAAAAGGGCGGCTACGACCACTTCATGCTCAAGGAGATCATGGAGCAGCCCCGGGCGGTAGAAGCGACCATCACCCCCAGAATCCGGAATGGGGAGATCGTTCTGGACGACCTGAACATCGATCTTTCCCAAATCCATAAAATCGTCATTACGGCCTGCGGCTCGGCCTATTATGCCGGGTGCGCGGGGAAATATACCATCGAGAAGCTGTGCCGTATCCCCGTGACTACGGAGCTGGCAAGTGAGCTTCGCTATGCAGACCCCCTGATTGACGGGCATACGCTGCTCATCGTCCTGTCCCAGTCCGGCGAGACGGCGGATACCATTGCCGCCATGAAGGAATGCCAGCGCCGGGGTGCGAAGGCGCTTGCCATCGTGAACGTGGTGGGCAGTACCATTGCGAAAATCGCCGACTACACCCTGTACACATGGGCAGGCCCGGAGATTGCCGTGGCCACCACCAAGGGCTACACCACCCAGCTGACGGTGCTGTACCTGTTTGCCCTGTACGCGGCCAAATCTCTGGGGACTGTCGAGGGGAAGGAGTACAAGCGGCTGCTCACGGCGCTGCGCTCCCTGCCCAAGCAGATGCAGACGGCGCTGGACATGAACCCTGCCATTCCTGCTCTGGCAAAGAAATACCACGGCAGCCCCTCCATGTTCTTCATCGGAAGAAACACCGACTACGCCGTCGCTCTGGAGGGGGCGCTGAAGATGAAGGAAATCTCCTACATCCACGCGGAATCCTACGCGGCGGGAGAGCTGAAGCACGGTACCATCGCCCTGATTTACGAGGGGCAGCCGGTGATCGCCCTGTGCTGCAACGACGCGGTCATGGAGAAGACCATGAGCAATATCGTGGAGGTCAAGGCCCGGGGCGCGGAGGTGCTTGCGGTGGCCTTCAAGGGAAACGGGAAAATCATTTCCTTGGCCGATGACATGATCTTTGTGCCGAAAATCGACCCGCTGCTGTGCGCGGTGGCCGAAATCGTCCCGTTACAGCTGCTGGCCTATTACGTGGCCAAGGAAAACGGCTGTGATATCGACAAACCGAAAAATCTGGCAAAATCCGTTACAGTAGAGTAAAGGAGAGATCACCAATGACGAAATACATCTTTGTGACCGGCGGCGTGGTTTCCGGTCTGGGCAAGGGCATCACCGCGGCGTCTCTTGGCCGTCTTCTCAAGGCGCGGGGACTGAAGGTCGCCGCCCAGAAGCTGGACCCCTACATCAACGTTGACCCCGGCACCATGAGCCCCTACCAGCACGGCGAGGTCTACGTCACCGAGGACGGCGCGGAGACCGATCTGGACTTGGGTCACTACGAGCGCTTCATCGACGAAGACCTGAACAAGTTCTCCAACCTGACCACCGGAAAGGTGTACTGGAACGTGCTGAACAAGGAACGCCGGGGCGAGTATCTGGGTTCCACGGTTCAGGTCATTCCCCACGTGACCAATGAGATCAAAGAGTTCGTCTACAGCGTCGGCCGGAAGACCGATGCGGATGTGGTCATCACCGAAATCGGCGGCACCATCGGCGATATCGAGTCCCAGCCCTTCCTGGAGGCGGTGCGCCAGATCGCGCTGGAGGTAGGGAAGGAGAACAGCCTGTTCATCCACGTGACGCTGGTGCCGTTCCTCCGTGGCTCCGACGAGCATAAGTCCAAGCCCACCCAGCACTCTGTCAAGGAATTGCAGGGCATGGGCGTCAAGCCGGATATCATCGTTCTGCGCTGCGATGAGCCGCTGGAATCCTCCATTTTCCAGAAGATCAGTATGTTCTGCAACGTCAAGCCGGACTGCGTCATTGAGAATATCACCCTGCCCGTGCTGTACGAAGCCCCGCTGATGCTGGAAAAGTCCAATCTGTCCGGCATTGTCTGCCGGGAACTGGGTCTGGAGACCCCCAAGCCTGAGCTGACGGAATGGATTCAGATGGTGGAGAAAATCAGAAACAGCAGCAAGCACGTCACCATCGGCCTCGTGGGCAAGTACGTCCAGCTTCACGACGCCTATCTCTCCGTGGCGGAAGCTCTGCGCCATGCGGGCTACGCGCTGGACGCCGTGGTGGACATCCAGTGGATCGATTCGGAGACGCTGACGGAGGAAACCGTCAATGAGAAGCTGTCCCATCTGGACGGCATCATCGTTCCCGGCGGCTTCGGCGGCCGGGGCATCGAGGGCATGATCCTTGCGGCGAAGTACGCCCGGGAAAAGAAGGTGCCTTATTTCGGCATCTGCCTTGGTATGCAGATCGCCGTCATTGAGTACGCCCGGAATGTTGCCGGTCTGGCGGACGCCAATTCCGGCGAATTTGACCCGGTGAGCGAGCACAAGGTCATCGACTTCATGCCCGGACAGAGCGACGAGGTGGACAAGGGCGGCACGCTGCGCCTTGGCGCTTATCCCTGCGTCATCACCCCGGATACCACCATGGCGCGGTGCTACGGCGCGGGTCTGATTCACGAGCGCCACCGTCACCGCTACGAATTCAACAATGATTACCGGGACGTTCTGCAAAAGGCCGGACTTACCTTAAGCGGTACCTCCCCGGACGGGCGTCTGGTGGAGACCGTGGAGCTGACCGACCGTCCCTTCCATGTGGGCGTGCAGTACCATCCGGAATTCAAGAGCCGTCCCAACAAGCCCCATCCGCTGTTTCTCGGCTTTGTCAAGGCCAGTCTGGGAGAATAACCATGAGTATCCACGAAGAATGCGGCGTGTTCGGCGTTTACAGCCAGCGTCAGGAGGATGTAGCGAGCCTTGCCTACTACGGTCTGTATTCCTTACAGCACCGTGGGCAGGAGGGCTGCGGCATTGTCGTCAATGATGACGGCGTTTTTGACGGCCACAAGGGTCTGGGGCTGGTCAGTGAGGTGTTCACGGGCAGCGTCATGAAGCAGTTCCCCACGGGGAAAATGGCGGTTGCCCACGCCCGCTACGGCACCACCGGCGGCTCCAATCTGGCAAACTGCCAGCCTATTCAGGTCAATCATTTAAAAGGCAAGCTGGCGCTTGCCCATAACGGCAATTTGAGCAACGCGCTTCAGCTCCGCCGGGAGCTGGAGCTTTCCGGCGCCATTTTCCATACTACCTCCGATACGGAGACCATCGCCTATGTGATCACCCGGGAGCGGATCACCGCTCCCTCCATTCAGGCGGCGGTCAGCCGCGCGGTGGACAGGCTGGAGGGCGCTTTTTCTCTGGTCATGATGTCCTCCACCAAGCTCATCGCGGTGCGTGACCCCCATGGTTTCCGCCCGCTGTGCTTTGGGAAAAG
>OHQN01000482.1_pt1 | contig 11665 bp, 7 predicted proteins | sample 1578161 | NCBI WGS metagenome assembly OHQN01 (sample SAMEA3879554, study PRJEB24766) | human gut metagenome | biome: human-associated habitat; feature: feces | place: USA | collected 1985/1987
TAATATGGAAGACTGTTCTTTTCTCCCGTTGCAAAGTTGGGGAATATTAGTAAAACTAAGTTGTTCTATTTCTCATAAAGGCTGTTCTATTATTCTTTATGTAATATTTTTTAAGTATAAGGTGGGGAATATGGGACATCTATACGGGAATTTAGATAACATATGGCTTGTTCTATTCTTCTATCTTTGTGCCAATTTTAAATCAATAAGTTGGACATGAAAAAGTTTAAGATCAGACAGATGCGACTGATAACACTTATCGGTTGTACAGTATTTGGATTTGCATCGTGCAAGCAGACACCGAATGCCGCTATGCAATCCTCTTCTTACGAGACTATGACGGTGGGTACCACCGACAAGGAATTTTCTACTTCTTATTCCGCTACCATCCGTGGAAGGCAGGACATTGACATTTATCCGCAGGTATCGGGTACAATTGTGCGCCTTTGTGTGACCGAAGGTGAAGTGGTACGTCGGGGGCAGTTACTCTTTGTTATTGATCAAGTACCCTATAGGGCAGCTTTGAAAACAGCTGAAGCCAATGTGGAAACAGCCCGTGCGTCTTTAGCCACTGCTCAGCTGAATTATGATAGTCAGAGGGAATTGTATACACAGAAGGTTGTATCGGAATTCAGTCTGAAGACAGCTGAAAACAATTTTCTCACAGCCAAGGCACAACTGGCACAGGCTGAGGCACAGGAAGTGAATGCTCGTAATAACCTTTCATATACCGAAGTAAAGAGTCCCAGCGACGGTGTTGTGGGTGCTTTGCCTTATCGTGTGGGTGCATTGGTCAGCTCGGCCATGGCACAACCTCTTACTACGGTGAGCGATAATAGCACGATGTACGTTTATTTCTCCATGACCGAAAATCAGTTACTCTCCCTCACCCGTCAGTACGGTTCGATGGACGAGGCACTGAAGAACATGCCCGAAATAACGTTGACCCTGAACGATAACTCTGTATATGCCGAGAAGGGAAAGATCGAATCCATCAGTGGTGTCATCGACCGCCAGACGGGTACGGTCATTGCACGTGCCGTTTTCCCTAACGAATCACGTCTGCTGCACAGTGGAGCCTCCGGCAGTGTATCTATCCCCAGTGTCTACAAGGATTGTATTGTCATCCCGCAGGGAGCAGCCGTACAGATGCAGGACAAATATCTGGTGTATAAGGTAGTGGACGGAAAGGCTGCTTCTACACTGGTTTCAGTAGCACCGATAAACAACGGTCGCGAATTTGTAGTAATGGACGGCCTGAAGCCGGGTGAGGAAATCGTGGCGAAAGGAGCTGGATTGTTGAGAGAGGGAATGCAGATAAAATAACCTAAGTTTTGCTTTTGGCAAAACCTGCAGGAGCTGAAGGAGTTGAAAGGAAACATTTCCGGACTTCTTGACTCCCATAAACAACAAACATTATGAAAGGAAACATATTCATTAAACGGCCGGTGATGGCCATCTCCATTTCCGTCCTTATTTTTGCTATCGGCCTGATTTCGCTGTTCACGTTGCCTGTGGAACAATATCCTGATATTGCACCACCTACAGTATACGTATCAGCCACTTATACGGGTGCCGATGCAGATGCCGTGATGAACGGCGTTATCATGCCGTTGGAGGAGAGTATCAATGGTGTGGAAAACATGATTTATATGACCTCGACGGCTACCAATAACGGTTCGGCTACCATACAGGTCTACTTCAAGCAAGGTACCGACCCCGATATGGCGGCAGTAAACGTACAGAACCGTGTGACGCAGGCACAGGGATTGTTGCCTGCCGAGGTAACGCAAATCGGTGTGACTACACAGAAACGCCAGACCAGCTTTCTGCAAATCAATTCACTGGTCTGCACCAACGGGCGTTACGACCAGGCATTTATCGGAAACTACCTTGACATCAATGTTGTGCCCCAGATCAAGCGTATTGCCGGTGTTGGCGACGTGATGGCGATGAACGCTCCGTACAGTATTCGTATCTGGATGAAACCCGACCGCATGGCGCAGTACGGTTTGGTACCTTCGGACATCAGTGCAGTATTGGCTATGCAGAACCTGGAGGCACCTACGGGCTCATTGGGCGAGAATTCGGATAATGTATATCAGCTCACCATGAAGTATCGTGGCCGTCTGAAAGAAGTATCTGACTTCGAGAACATCGTCGTACGTGCACAGGAAGACGGTTCTGTTCTTCGTTTGAAGGATGTGGCCGAAGTAGAGCTGGGCGCATTGAGCTATAGTTACCAGGGCGAGATGGATGGTAAGACAGCTATTGCCTTCATGGCCTTCCAGACAGCAGGATCGAATGCTACTGCCGTAAATGCCGAAATCTCGGCTTTGCTCGATGAGTTGTCGAAAGATCTGCCCGAAGGATTGGAGTTTGTCAATCTGATGAGTTCTAATGACTTCCTGTATGCTTCGATTTATAGTATTGTAGAGACGTTGGTTATTGCCATTATTCTGGTTATCCTGGTGGTATACTTCTTCCTGCAGGATTTCAAGAGCACGCTTATTCCTTCTATATCTATCATCGTTTCATTGGTAGGTACGTTTGCCTGCCTGATTGCCGCAGGCTTCAGTCTGAACATTCTGACCATGTTTGCGTTAGTGCTGGCCATCGGTACGGTGGTAGATGATGCCATCGTGGTGGTCGAGGCGGTACAGGAGAAATTTGACTCTGGCTACAAGTCGCCTTACCTTGCTACCAAAGATGCGATGGGAGATGTGACGATGGCCATTATTTCCTGTACTTGTGTGTTCATGGCCGTGTTTATCCCTGTGACTTTCATGGGCGGTACGTCCGGTGTTTTCTACACACAGTTCGGTATTACTATGGCAACTTCCGTAGGTCTCTCCATGATATGTGCCCTGACACTGTGTCCGGCATTGTGCGCCTTGCTGATGCGTCCGGCATCGGGTACGAAGAGCGCCAAGAGTATTAATGGTCGTGTTCGTGCCGCTTACAATGCTTCTTATACCGCTTTGTTGGGTAAATATAAGAAAGGTGTGATGTTTGCCATCCACCATCGTTGGATGTGTTGGGTAGCTCTGGTAGCTGCTGTTGTGCTGCTGGTATTCTTTATGAACACTACCAAAACAGGACTTGTACCGCAGGAAGACCAAGGTACCATCATGGCCAATGTCAGCACTGCTCCGGGTAGCACACTGAAGGAGACCACCCAGGTATTGGATAAAGTAGATGCCATTTTGACCAATACTCCCGAAGTAGCCCATTTCCAGCGTGTAGCCGGTTACGGTTTCCTTTCCGGTCAAGGTACGTCGTATGGTATGATTATCATCCGTCTGAAAGACTGGAGCGAACGTAGTGGCAGTGAACATTCGGCAGAAGCCGTGATGGGTCGCCTCAATGCTCAGTTTGCCCAGATAAAGGATGCACAGATATTCTGCTTCCAGACGCCTATGATTCCGGGTTACGGTATGGGTAACTCGGTAGAATTGAACATGCAGGACAAGACGGGTGGCGACATGACCACGTTCTATCATGCTGTGCTGCAATATCTCGGTGCGCTGAACCAACGTCCGGAGGTGGCAATGGCTTATACGACCTATGCCGAGAACTTCCCGCAGATTTCGGTAGATGTAGACGCTGCCAAGTGTATGCGTGCCGGCATTTCACCCAACGAAGTACTGAGCGTATTGGGTAGCTATTGCGGTGGTTCGTATGTGTCCAACTACAATAAGTTTGGCAAGATGTACCGCGTGATGCTTCAGGCCGATCCAAAATATCGTTTGGACCAGATGGATCTGAGCAATATGTTTGTGCGCAACGGTACGGAGATGGCTCCTCTCAGCCAGTTCGTTACGTTGAGCAAGACCGAAGGTGCCGAAATCAAGAACCGTTTCAACCTGTTCAGTTCTATCTCTGTCAACGTGAATGTGGCCGAAGGGTATTCTACCGGTGAGGTACAGAAAGCGATTGCCGAAGTGGCCGAACAGATGTTGCCTTCGGGCTACAGTTACGAGTACGGTGGCATTTCGCGTGAGGAGGCTAATACCAGCCAGTTCCAGACAGTGTTTATCTACAGTATTTGTGTCTTCCTGATTTACCTGATTCTGGCCTGTCTTTACGAGAGCTTCCTGGTACCGTTTGCCGTTATCCTCTCTGTACCGTTCGGTATGTTCGGATCGTTCTTGTTTGCCAAGCTCTTCGGACTGGAAAACAACATTTATATGCAGACAGGTATGATTATGCTGATCGGTCTGTTAGCTAAGACAGCCATCCTGATTACGGAGTTTGCCATCGAGCGTCGGCGCAAGGGCATGGGTATTATTGAGTCGGCCTATGCAGCTGCACAGGTACGTTTCCGCCCTATCCTGATGACGGTGCTTACCATGATATTCGGTATGCTTCCGCTGATGTTCTCCAGTGGTGCGGGTGCCAACGGTAACTCGTCATTGGGTACTACTGTCGTGGGTGGTATGCTGATTGGAACCCTTGCATTGTTGTTCGTTGTGCCGGTATTCTACATTATCTTCGAATATATGCAGGAGAAGATCCGTCCGCACCAGGAACTGGAAGCCGATGCTCAAGTGTTGTTGGAGCGCGAAAGGAGCCTGGCAGAACGTAGTGGGTTTAATGAGGAGAAATAGTCATTCTTAAAAAATTAATCCATCAACTAATATGAAGAAATTTATTTTATTGTCAACCGCCGCTGCTCTGCTGAGCAGCTGTGGCATATATACTAAATATAAGCCGGTCGAAAGCGTGCCCGACAACCTTTATGGGGAAGAGTTCAGCACTGAAGACACTACCAATCTCGGAAGCATGGACTGGCACGAGCTTTTTACCGATCCGCAGCTGCAGGCCTATATCGAACAAGGTTTGCAGAACAATACCGATTATCTGTCTGCACAGCTTCGTATAGAGGAGGCCAAAGCTACTTTGCTTTCCTCCAAGCTTGCTTTTCTTCCCTCGTTTGCATTAACTCCGCAGGGGACAGTTAGCAGTTTCGATGGCGGAAAAGCCACACAGACCTATTCGCTGCCCGTTACTGCCAGCTGGGAACTGGATATTTTTGGTAAGATGCGCAACAGCAAACGGCAGGCACAGGCTCTTTATGCCCAAAGCAAGGATTATAAGCAGGCTGTACGTACACAGCTTATTTCAGGCATAGCCAATACTTATTATACTTTGCTGATGCTCGACGACCAGCTTGCCTGTGCACAGAATATGGTCCGGTCGTGGGAAGAAACCGTTCGCTCTGCCCGTGCCCTGATGAATGCAGGACAGGCTAACGAGGCTGCCGTATCGCAGATGGAGGCTGCCTGTTACGAGGTACAGGCATCTGTACTTGATTTGAAAGAGCAAATCAACCAGGTAGAAAACAGCTTTGCATTGCTGCTGGCCGAGACACCTCGTTCTTACAAACGCGGCACACTGACTGGTATTCAGATGCCTGATGAGTTATCTGTAGGTATCCCTATGCAGATGCTTGCCAATCGACCCGATGTGCGCATGGCCGAACGGTCGTTGGAGTCGGCCTTCTATGCAACCAATGCGGCACGCTCGGCTTTCTACCCCTCCATTACATTGAGTGGCAGTGCAGGATGGACAAATTCGGCTGGATCCATGATTATTAATCCTGCTAAGTTCCTTGCTTCGGCCGTAGGTTCGCTCACTCAGCCGCTCTTTGCACGCGGACAGCTGTTGGGACAGCTTAAGATCAGCAAGGCGCAACAGGAAGAAGCCGCTCTTTCTTTCCAGCAGACTTTGCTGAACGCTGGCAGCGAAGTGAACGACGCATTGACGGCCTGGCAGACTAGTCGAGATAAAAGTCTGTTGTTGGATAAGCAGGTAGTTTCGTTGCAGAAAGCTGTAGAGAGTACTTCTTTACTCATGGAGCATGGTACCACGACTTATTTGGAAGTGCTTACTGCCAAACAGAATCTACTGAGTGCCCAACTTACCCAGACAGCCAACCGCTTCAGTGAAATACAGAGTGTGATTACGCTTTATTGTGCATTGGGTGGAGGACAGGAATAGATACTAATCTCTCTTTATATTCTTTTATAAGAAGATGAGCCATTCCGGGAAGTGATTTCCAGGGTGGCTTTTTTCATATAAACAAGGGATAAAGAAGATGGATTTCGTAGCATCCACTTCTTTATCCCTTGTCGTTTATTCGCTTATTAAAAGGTTATTGATAAGCGTCTGTTAATATTGTGCCCAGTCGGTATTTCTCATATCACCACTCTTGGCCAGTTCGGCGTGCATACCCAAGGAGGCACGGATGGCGTGCGGAGTTTGTGATTTACCGTCAGTCAGCTTCAGGTAATCCCACAACAGGTTCTTGTAGTCAGGATGTACACAGTTCTCGATGATGGTTTGTGCACGTTCTTTCGGGCTCTTGCCACGTAGGTCGGCTACACCCTGCTCGGTCACGATGATGTTAACATCGTGTTCCGTATGGTCGTGGTGTGAAACCATCGGTACAATGGCACTGATCTTGCCTTCCTTGGCCACAGAGGGGCAGGTGAAGATCGAGATGTAAGCATTGCGTGTGAAATCGCCACTACCGCCGATGCCGTTCATCATCTTGGTACCTCCGATGTGTGTGGAGTTGACGTTGCCGTAAAGGTCTGCTTCAATAGCGGTATTGATGGAGATGATACCCAGTCGACGTACCACTTCGGGGCTGTTGGATATTTCGGACGGACGAAGTACCAGTTTGTCGCGGAAGAAGTCCATGTCATCGTAAATACCCTGCAGGCAGTCGTTGGTGACGGTGAGCGAACAGGCGCTTCCGAACTTGATGCGTCCTTCGCGGATGAGGCCGATAACAGAATTTTGGATAACTTCGGTGTACATTTCGAAAGGCGGGATCGTCTTGTCGTGTCCCAAAGCGCTAAGCACGGCATTAGCGATGTTTCCTACACCGCTTTGCAGAGGCAGGAAAGTGGAGGGAATGATGCCTCGCTTCATGTCAGCTACCAGGAAGTCAGCTACATTTTGTCCGATTTTGTCAGTCAACGGATCAGCTGCGGCAAACGAACGGGCTTCGTCGGGCCAATTAGTTTCTACCACACCTACAATCTTCTTGGGGTCTACCTGTATGTATGGAGTTCCGATGCGGTCGCTGGGCTTGTAGATAGGTATCTCGCGGCGGTAGGGCGGATCTAGTGGTTCGTATACGTCGTGCAGGCCCATGGCAGCCTTGCTGTGGGCGGCATTCAGTTCGATAATGATTTTATCGGCCATGCGACAGACGGTAGGTGCGATACCTCCGGCTGCGGTCAGGTAGATTTTACCGTCGGGAGTTACTTCGCAAGCTTCGATGATGGCGATGTCTACTTTGCCCATAAAGCCGTAGCGTAGTTCCTGAGCCATCTGAGAGAGGTGAATGTCGTTGTAGGCTATTTCGCCGTTGTTTACAGCCTTGCGGAAGTCTGCGTTGGTTGTATAGGGAGCACGGTAGCGGATGGCTTTGGCGCGTGACAATACACCGTCGCATGAGTCACCTGTCGATGCACCTGTAAAGATACCTACTTGGAAAGGATTTCCCTTGGCATGTTCTGCTTCTGCGATTTTGGCCAGTTCGGCCGTTACGGCCTTGGCTGTTCCTGCGGGTGTGAATCCGCTTAGGCCGATGTTATAGCCATGTTTGATGAGGCTGGCAGCTTCGGCTGCCGAAATGTAGTTGAATGCCATAATTTTATATCGTTACTTTACTTTAATATATTGTTTTTTAAGTTTTTCGTTTCTCAATATTTCCTCTGTAATATTTCCGACCAGATGATACCCTTGCGTATTTCTTCTGCCGATTGTATATCGATGGCGGGAGAGGTATCTTGGGTCTCTGCTCTGTTGGTTTGTGGTGTTTGTGCAACTGATTGCTTGTGTTGCACAGTTTGTTGAGTTTGATAATTTTGGGGGATAAAAGGTTTTACCTTTTGCTTGTGTGCTTGCTCTTTTGCCTGAGTGTTGTCCGTTTGTAGGGGAGGAGGGATTGGAATACCTTCCCAACTTTCTGGAAGTGGATGAGTTTTGTGAGGGTGTGGCATGTCGTTATCATCCCTTGGAGGAGCCGAGGTGTTTTTGGCTTCCTTCTTGGCTTGTTTGACAAATCCGATAATGAGGATGCCTGCTATTAACAGAAACTTTAAGATGTCTTCCATACTCAGGAGGTGTTAATTCTACCGCCAAAGGTAACCAAATTATCTGATTGTTGCCAATAAAACGGCAATAAAAAAGGGCAGCTTCACAGCTCCCCTCATTTTTTTAACCTAAACCTTAACTATGAAAAAATCTAATGTTTTTCTTCATGTTGCAAAATTGTAAATTTTATCGAAAATAGCCAAATATACCTCTCAAATTGTTCATTCGTTTATAGATTATTAACATATAAAATCTTGTGAGGTTTGATTTTGACGGAAAGATGGTTAATTATACGATTATTTTACAAATGAAAGCCTATAATTTGTGATTCTATTCGTTTGAATATGTTGGCTGAAACGGGAGGTTTATGTGTTGTAGGCGTCGAGTTTGTTAATATTTCATCTGTATTTTGATGGATGTTTCGATGCGTTGTGAAAGATAAAAGTTGTATGGCTCAGAAAAAACAAGTATTTTTGCGCCCGATTTTAATCGGAGGGAATGGGACTTCCCTGTTATAAACCGCTAATCAAGTAGCTGATAGTTCCTGTTTGTAGGGAGGTGTGGATACCTGCCCGAAGAGGGAGTGTATAGTTACTTTTATGTGTGGTTATCTTTCTCTTCAGCTTTTCCCCTATGTAGCCTCCCCTGTTTTTTTATATTGTAATACGTAGTTTGGATATGAAAGAAAAGTCTGAAAGAAAAGTTTGGATGACCCGTTTCGAACAGTTTCCCATCTTGGAGTATCTGCTGAAATGGATTTGCATTACTGCTGTGGCAGGCGGATTGATAGGCTCTGCTTCTGCCTTGTTGCTGGCGTCGCTCAATTGGGCGACCGATTATAGAGAAAGTCATCTATGGATCATTGCCTGCCTGCCCTTGGGCGGCTTGCTCATTGGGTTGATGTACCATTATTGGGCAGGTACGGCGGCGAAGGGGAACAATTTTTTGATAGAGGAGATCCGTTCTTCGCGCAACATTATCCCTTTCAAAATGGCACCGCTGGTGTATGTGGGCACTGTCCTGACCCACCTGTTCGGAGGCTCTGCGGGGCGCGAGGGGACGGGTGTACAGATGGGTGGAGCCATTGCCGACTGGATGTCGCGCCTGTTCAGGATGCACCCCTACGACCGCAAAATCATGGTGCAGATAGGTATTAGTGCCGGCTTCGCCTCCATCTTTGGCACGCCGCTGGCGGGTGCCGTGTTTGGATTGGAGGTGATTGTGGTGGGGCGTATGCGCTACGATGCCATCTTCCCTATCTTCCTTTCGGCCTTTTTCGCCCACTTTGCCTGCCATGCTTGGGGGATAGCGCACACGTCTTATTGCATGTCGGAGGTACCAGGATTGGATATCGTTGTATTATTATGGGTTTTGCTGGCCAGTTTGATATTCGGGTTGGTGGCATCGGCTTTCTCTCGCTCCATCGTCTTGTGGGGGCAGTTGGCCAAACGTTGTGTCTCCTATCCGCCTTTCCGCCCGCTGCTGGGAGGAGTCTGTATCGCGTTGTGCGTGTGGATGCTGGGCACTACGAAGTACATCGGATTGGGCGTCCCTACCATTGTGGCTTCCTTTACCGAGGTGCAGATGTGGTACGATTTTCTGCTGAAGCTGCTGTTCACGACGTTTACTATCGGCTTTGGTTTTAAAGGGGGAGAGGTGACGCCGCTCTTCTTTGTTGGCGCTACGTTGGGCAGCGCGCTTTCCGCCCTGTTGCCTCTGCCTGTATCCTTCTTGGCAGGACTAGGCTTTGTGGCTGTCTTTGCAGGGGCTACCAATACCCCAATAGCCTGCACGCTGATGGGCATCGAACTCTTTGGAGCGGAGGCAGGAATCTACTTGGGTGTGGCTTGCGTCACGGCCTATCTGTTTTCAGGCCATACGGGCATCTACACCTCTCAAGTATTGGGTAGTCCGAAGCATTTGGTCTATTGGAGACAAAAGGGTCGGATGCTGAGATGAAAGCATTGTTTTCTTCCTGCTATCTCAATGCTTTCTTGGGCGTAAAGCATAGAGATGTAAGATGGAGAGTTAGGAATGGAAATGCTGACTATTTTCGTATCTTTGCAGCCGAATAAACTAATATACATTTATTTATATGGAAAAAAAGATGGGAGCAGACTTTAAATCTGCGACTGCCGACAGTGAAAAGAAACTGTTTATTGAGACATACGGCTGCCAGATGAACGTAGCCGATAGTGAAGTGATCGCCTCTGTGATGCAGATGGCGGGGTACAGCATGGCCGAGACGCTGGACGATGCCGATGCAGTGTTCATGAACACCTGCTCCATCCGCGACAACGCCGAGCAGAAGATACTGAACCGACTGGAGTTCTTCCATTCGCTCAAGAAGAAGCGTCCGCACCTTATTGTGGGTGTCTTGGGCTGCATGGCCGAGCGCGTGAAGGACGACCTCATCGAACATCATCACGTGGACCTAGTCGTAGGCCCTGATGCCTACCTGACGTTGCCCGAACTGATTGCCTCTGTCGAGGCGGGCGAGAAGGCTATCAACGTGGAGCTTTCGACTACGGAAACCTATCGCGACGTTATCCCTTCGCGCATTTGTGGAAACCACATTTCTGGCTTTGTGTCCATCATGCGCGGGTGCAACAACTTCTGCACCTACTGCATTGTGCCCTACACCCGCGGACGCGAACGCAGCCGCGACGTGGAGAGCATCCTGCGCGAAGTAGCCGACCTGCAACAGAAAGGCTACAAGGAAGTGACCCTGCTGGGGCAGAACGTCAACTCCTACCGCTTCGAGCGGCCCGACGGCGAAGTCATCACCTTCCCTATGTTACTGCGTACAGTGGCTCAGGCCGCCCCTTTGATGCGCATTCGCTTCACCACCTCGCACCCCAAGGACATGAGCGACGAGACGCTGCATGTTATTGCCGAAGAGCCCAACGTATGTCGCCACATCCACCTGCCCGTGCAGAGTGGAAGCAGCCGCATCCTGAAGCTGATGAACCGCAAGTACGACCGCGAGTGGTACTTGGAGCGGGTGGCTGCTATCCGACGTATTATCCTCGACTGCGGTCTTTCGACTGATATCTTCAGCGGCTTTCATAGCGAGACGGAGGAAGATCACCAGCTGTCGCTTTCGCTGATGGAAGCGTGTGCCTACGATTCCGCCTTCATGTTCAAATATTCTGAGCGGCCAGGCACTTATGCCTCCAAGCATTTGCCCGATGATATCCCTGAAGAGGTGAAGATTCGTCGCTTGAACGAAATCATCGCCTTGCAGAACCGCCTCTCGGCTGAAGCCAATGCCCGCTGTGTGGGCAAGACCTACGAGGTTTTGGTCGAGGGTGTGTCGAAGCGTAGCCGCGATCAGCTCTTTGGCCGTACGGAGCAGAACCGCGTGGTGGTGTTCGACCGTGGTACGCATCGTGTGGGCGACTTGGTAATGGTGCGTATCACAGGTTCTAGTTCGGCTACACTGCTGGGCGAAGAAATCGCTTGATGAACACGTTCTTTGGAGTGATTGCTCAAAAAACAGGAGAAAATAGATTTAAACCTTAAGGGCTTATGTTTTGAACATAAGCCC
>OHQN01000492.1_pt1 | contig 11547 bp, 10 predicted proteins | sample 1578161 | NCBI WGS metagenome assembly OHQN01 (sample SAMEA3879554, study PRJEB24766) | human gut metagenome | biome: human-associated habitat; feature: feces | place: USA | collected 1985/1987
GTTGCGGCTCTCTATGCTCTTTTCTTCGCCCGAAAATACCGCCTTGTCGAGATAAATACTCTCGGGAAATTCCACGGAATCGAGTATAACAGCGTCAACTCCGAGAGAGGAAATCTCGCTCACAATGCTCAAAAGGTATTTCTCCGCGACGGGGGAATACGGGTTCAGCCACGGCTCGCCGTCGTGCTGAGCGCTGTTGTCGAGCCACAGTGTGCCGTCCGAATTTGTCACGGCGGCAGCGGCGCCGAGATGCGATGCGGCAACGCTGTCCTCATAGCAATAAATTCTTGCGATTATTTTATAGCCGGCACTTTTAAGCCCGTCGATTGTCGCAATCGCGTTCTGATAAGCCTTTGACGACGCGCCTATGTCGTTCGCCGTACCGACGGAGGATACGTAATTGAGATAGCCGTCCTTCGTTTTAAAATCTATCACAACGGCGTTCGCCTTTGTTTCTGTGAGCTCCGTTTTAAAAAGGTCAAAGGCTATACCGCCGTCAAGAACGTCGTCGGGCATATAAAGAGCGCGCAGTTTGCCGTCATATTCGGCGGGAACGCCCGTAAGCTCATGCTCATACGGCTTTTTCGACAGGTTAATGGAAACCGCGGCAATAACAAACACGAGCACGAAGAAGAACACAAGAAAAACCGAGAAGACGATTCTTTTGCGTTTTTCCTTTTTCTTTCGGGTGCGGCTTTCGCCTATCGCATATGATGTACCCGAGCGTCTGCCCGGATAATTTTTTGAAAACGGATAATAGCTCTTTTTACGGGGCTTAATATCTCTGTTGTCAAACGCCATTTTCTACGATCCTTTACAATGATAATCCTTTGCCTGAGACGCCCGAAAAAGCGAGCGCCAAAATCGAAACATATATAAATACTGCCGGCGTGCCCTTAAAGCATTCCGGAATATTTTTGTTTTCTACCAAGCGGCGCAGCCCGAAATTTATCATAAGCACCGCAACTATAAAGGCAAGGCCGGAGCCTATACCTACGCCTATCGCCTCGGCTATGCCGAAGGTCGCGCGGTAATTTATAAACGGTACGGCAAGCACAAGGGTATTGAATGCCGCCACGCCGAGACGCCTTACGGTTCGCTTTTTGGCCTTGAAAACAGCCTTCAGCAAAATGAGCATAAGAACATACAAAATGCATATTACAAGCAGGAAAATAAGCGAATGCTGTATTTCGCTGAGAGCACTTATAAACGGTATCTGCTCAAGCAGTACACAAAAAATACTGCCGAACGTCGAAAAGAATGTGATAAACGCCGTGAGCGGGAAAAGCTGCTTCGGCTTCGCCGCCATTCTGACAGCCTCCGAGGCACCGTAGCCGCCGGTAAAAATCAGGTTTTGAAGCACAAATGCGTACATCGCCGCCGAAAAAAGATTCGCTATGACACTCATTTGTCTTCACCGCCCTTCGGTTGTTGTGTTTCCGCGCCGCCGTCCTTTTCCGGGCTTTTGTCCGTGTCGCTATGTGACGCTGAACTGCCGTCAAAAGCAGTGTACTGCTTGTATTTCTCAAGCTCCGAGAGTATCTCTTCGAATTCGGAGGAGGAGCCGAAGCTTTTGTCTTTTTGCCGCACGGTGTCGGCGGCGCTGCTTCTGCTCGCGCCGTTTTTGCCTGTACCTTTTTTGCTCTTTGCCGGAGCGGACGCGGTCTTTTTGACGGATGATGACGGAGCTTTTCGCTTAGCCGCGGAGCTTTTCCTTTTGTCGGTGCGAGGCTTTTCCTTTTCGTTTTGCGGTTCTTCCTCTCCGAGCTCAAAAAAGTCAAGGTCTGTGTCGAGAAATTCGCGCAGCTTTATAACGTGCGACTGCTTGACTTCGGAGAGGTCAAACGAGGCGTCGGGATGCTTTTCGGGGTATTTTTTGTTTATTATCGCCTTTAACGCCGCAGCCATAAAGCCGAGCAGTAAAAATCCGCCGAACGGCATTAAAAGACCCGGCAGCTTTACCGGAATGTTCAGTTTTACGCTGTAAACCGTGCCGCTGCCGAGTATTTCACGGACAACGCCGACTATAAGTATTACCGCGGCATAGCTGAAGCCTGCCGAAACGGCATCGAGAGCGGTGGCCTTAAAATTGTGCTTAACCGCGAACCGTTCGCAGTGCAGCGCGATAAGCGAATTTACCGCAAGCAGCGGCAAAAATATACCTGCATTCGCCGTTTCGTTGGGGGCAAGGTATCGGAAAAGCATAAACAGAGGTATGTTTATAAGCAATCCCAATATCGCATATATCATTTTTCGCACGCTGCCCTTCAGCTTTTTCATAAGCAGGCAGGCGAGACATTCTATAAGTAAAAGCTCAACTAAGGACACAAACGAGAGAATTATGGCGGATTTGAGCGATACCGCCATGGCAACGACGGGTGCAATGCCTATGGCTTCAAACAGCACGGGATTTTTGATTATTGCGCTGCTTCTGATAACGGAAACGCTTTTTTTCTTTTTATCAGGCATTTTCGGCACCGCCTTTCCCGTTTTCGAGAGCCTTTTCTTCGAGCTTGTCCGCGAGAGCTGCGCGCACCTTGGCGTTTTCCGCCGCAACAAGATGTCTTTCGCGCTTTGTAAGCGGCAGCTTGTCAAATGCGGTGACAAGTCCGTTTGCAAGCAGTACGGCAAAAACCGTACTGTCTTCGAATTTGCCCACAGAGCGCATTATCATACACATAAGCCCTGCCGCCGCACCGTAGCATATCCTTGCGTAAAAACTCTTCGGAAGAAGCTTGTCGTCGGTCAAAAAGAATACCGATGAAAACAAAAGCATTCCTCCGCATATTTCCATAAATGCCGAGACGAAACGGCCCGTCAGCACGCGCGGAAACAGGAGAGCGTAAATAAAACAGACCGCGAGAAAGGATACGGAAACGGTGAAATTTTTCGGGCGTCTTACAGCGAGAAACAGGAGTGCTCCGAAAAGTGCTATCGAGCAGGTTGCGCCCATAGGGCCGGAAACCGAGCCTACAAGCACGTCAACATAGTTTAAAAGGCCGGTGCCGACCGAGTTTTTTTGCGAGAGCATATATGCGATAGACGTGCCGGGGAAAAATCCCTGCCCTCCCGAAACGGCGGCAGTGCCGGACGAGAGTATTGCCGGATAAGAAAAGACCTTATCCGGCATACATATTGTGACAAAGGCTATGCCTGCCGCTGCCGGCGTAAACATATGAGAACGCGCATTGCCGAACGGCAGCTTTGCGACGATAACGGCAAAAGCCGAGGCTATACACGGCAGATAGTACGGAGCGGACGCGGGCATACAAAGTGATGTCATAAGGCCCGTGGCGACAGCCGAGAGGTCGGAAACAGAGGATTGAGCTTTGAAAATAAACGAGCCTGCGGCTTCGCAGAGCACGGCCGTAAGCACGGAAAGCACCATAAGGCGCACGGCTCTGCCGCCGTAGTAATACCAAGCCATCACGGCCGGAACGACCATAAGGATAAGCATATCGGCAAAGTATCTGCGTGTTATTGAAATTTCACTGCGCGCTTTTGCGGCGCTCTCGGCCGAAATGCCGGCAGATGTTTTGCTTTGTTCCAAAAAATTCACCTGTTTTCCATATTTTATTCATTGCGAAACAAGCGTTCCGACAATATGATGTAAAGAGATAATTTTTATTTTGGGGAGGCTTTCCTATGAATATACATAAAAGCCGTGGGGACAGAGTGATAGTCGAGCTCTCGTCAAACGAGCTGTCGCGCTATGAGCTTTGCCCTGAGGAGATGGACTGTAAAAATCCGAAAACCAGACGCCTTATAAATGACGTAATGAAAAGAGCACAAAGACATATTCGCCGTGACATAACCTCCTTTGACAAAATGAACGTGGACGTTATGGAGACGGACGAAGGGTGTATTATGATTCTCTGCTTTAAGGGCATAAAAACCAAAAGGCCGTTTTCGGGCTACGTCTGTGTTTTGCCGCAGACGGACGACATTTTCAGACTTGCAAGGGGGCTTTTGCCTCACCGCGAAAAAATAAGACAGGCGAGTCTTTTTTTTGACGGCAACAGCTATGCCGCCTGCGTTCTGCCGTATGCGGTCTTTTCAAGAGAAATATTTTTTGTGCTCAGCGAATTCGGGAATCCGGTGAGGGCGTCTGTCGGCACAAGAGAGTACCTTTTCGAGCACAAAAAGCTTATAAGCCGCGATTTTATATCGTCGCTGACCTCTTGAAGTCGGCTATGGTCTTTTTTATGTCGTCGCTGCCGAAGAGCGCGCTTCCGGAAACAAATGCGTTGGCACCTGCCTTTGCGGCAACCGAAATTGTGTCTTTATTTATTCCGCCGTCAACCTCAATGTCGATGTCCTTGAGCCCACGGCGTTCTATTTCGTTTTTAACAGCGGTGACCTTGGGCATCATATCCTCCATAAAGCTTTGGCCGCCGAAGCCGGGCTCAACCGTCATTATAAGCACGAGTGAAAGCTTGTCAAGATACGGATATATCTCCTCTATCGGAGTTCCGGGCTTTACCGAAAGTCCAGCCTTTTTGCCGAGTGACAGGATTTCGTCTATCGTCTTTTCCGTATCGGAGTCCGATTCCGTGTGGAATGTGATTATGTCGGAGCCTGCCTTTGCGAAGTCCGGCACGTATTTATAAGGGTCGCTTATCATAAGGTGCACGTCAAAGGTAAGCTTTGTCGCCTTTCTTATGCACTTTACTATCGGCGCGCCGAGCGTGATGTTCGGGACAAAATGCCCGTCCATAACGTCTACGTGAATCATATCCGCGCCGCATTCCTCCATTTTTTTAAGTTCGCTCTCAAGATTGCCGTAATCGCTTGAGAGAATTGACGGTGATATTTTTACCATAATTTCTCCTTTTTATAACGCTGTCGGTTTCCATTAGAAAGCCGAATAATCTTAACACAAAGTCTTTAGTTGAAAATTAACTGTCACGCCGCCGCAGCGGTGTCTGACGCGTCGGTGCCGTCTGAGACGGGCTGAGTTTCACTCGCAGTCTCTGCGGAAGAGGCGGTTTCGGGTGCTTCGGTCGGCGCCTCGGTGACAGGCTGAACGGCGGTGGTTGCCGTCTCGGGCGAAGATGTAGCCTGAATTGAATTTATATAATAGCTGCCGTCTTTTTCCCTTAAAGTGATTTTCATATATTTGTCGGGCTCGGGAGCCACCATATCGCCTTCGCTGTTTTGTGCCCATTGGTCTCCTGCAAGGTATCCGACGGTCAAAACCACGGCGCCGCTTTTTTTCTGAACCTTTATAACGTCGGGCGTATAGGTAGGGACAATACCGGTAAGCGGGATAGAGTATGTGTGTTTAGCCGAATCATAGGTGAACGTGTAGCCGTAGCCGTTTACCGTGGCGTGCTCGGGTTCGGTGTCCGTACCGAAAAGCTTGTGAAATTCGGCGGTTACGTCCTCCTCGGGAATTATCATACCGTCTTCGCCGTACTCGTATTTGTCCGGCGAGAGGTTGCTTTTTAAAATAGACCAAACGGAAATGTCAATAAGCTGATTTTTATTTGCCTTTGTGATGTCGTCAAACGGGTCGGGGTCGTTCATCACGACAGGCGTCAGCATGGTATTGTATTCGTCTATGTTTTTGCTTTTGATTACCGCTTTTTTTGTGGCGTTTACTCCGACGAGAATTACGCAGACAAGACCTATTACGGCAAATACCGTTATTACAAGGCCCAGGGGGAACGCCCATCGGTTTTTACGCTTTTTATTTACATTAGCCTCAGACATTCTGACTCTCCTAACTTATCTTATCTGACCGTTTCCGAAAATTTCGTACTTAAACGACGTGAGCTGCGGCAGGCCGAGCGGGCCTCTCGCGTGGAGCTTTTGCGTGGATATGCCTATTTCCGCTCCGAAGCCGAATTCGCCGCCGTCGGTAAAGCGCGTGCTTGCGTTGCGATAGACCGCCGCCGCGTCCACTCTCGACATAAATTCGTTTGCCGCCTCGTCATTTTCGGTGACGATGCACTCGCTGTGACCCGTTCCGTATTTATAGATATGCTCTATGGCCTCGTCGATATTATCTACTATCTTTACCGACATTATGTAGTCGAGGTACTCGCGACCCCAGTCGTCCTCGGAGGCTTCCTTTATATCGGGGAGTATCTCTTTAGATGTCTTGTCGCCGCGCAGCTCGACATTTTTTTCGTCAAGGCGCTTTTTGATTAGCTTCAGCGCCTTCTCGGCAACGTCCTTGTGAATTAAAAGGCTCTCGGCTGCGTTGCATACGGATGGGCGCGATGTCTTGGCGTTAAATATGATGTCGGCCGCCATATCGAGGTCAGCGTCTTTATCGACGTAAATATGGCAGTTGCCGACACCCGTCTCTATAACGGGGACGGTGGAGTTTTTGACCACCGTGCCTATAAGCCTTGCGCTGCCGCGCGGAATCAGCACGTCTACATATTTGTTCATGGTCATAAGCTCGTTGGCGCTCTCGTGAGAAATGTCGGTTATAAACTGTATGCAGTCCTCCGGTAAGGGCGATTTTTTGAGGGCGGCGCGCATTACATTAAATATTGCGGTGTTCGAGTGTATCGCCTCCCTGCCGCCGCGAAGCACGGAGCAGTTGCCCGATTTCAGGCAAAGCGAAGCCGCGTCGGACGTAACGTTGGGGCGAGCCTCAAATATAACGGCGATGACTCCGAGAGGCACCGAAACCTTTTTGACCCGAAGGCCGTTCGGCCTTGTTATATCGGAGAGTGTTTTACCGACGGGGTCGGGCAGGTCGGCAACCTCAATAACGCCCTTTGCCATACCGTCTATCCTGTCGGGAGAGAGAAGAAGTCTGTCCAAAAGAACCTTGGGTAATCCGTTCTCCTCGGCAGCCTTCATATCCTTATCGTTTTCGCGGAGAATATAATCCTTGTTACTTTTAAGCTCTTCGGCTATAAGTAAAAGAGCCTTGTTTTTATCGTTTGCCGAGGCTGTTGAGAGCTTTTTCGCAGCCTCCTTTGCGTTTCGGCATTTAAGCTCGGTATCAGTCATTTTGTTTCAATCCTTTTTACCTACAAAAAATGTTCCTATTTGCTTGCCGTCGAGAGCCTTGTATATGTCCTCGGGAGCGGAGCCGTTCATAACTATCATATCTATTCCCGCGCTCATGGCTATTTGAGCCGCGTGCAGCTTTGTTACCATTCCGCCGGTGCCGAATTTTGAGCCGTGACCGCCCGCAAAGCCTATAAGCTCGTCTGTAATCTCGGTTACGGTGGGTATTATTTCGGCGTCCTCGTCGACTGTGGGGTTGCCGTTATAAAGCCCGTCTATGTCGGTGAGAATTATCAGCGCGTCGGCTCCTATGAGCTTTGCGACTATCGCCGAGAGACAGTCATTGTCGCCGTAGACAATTTCCTCAACGCCTATTGCGTCGTTTTCGTTTACTACGGGAATTGCGCCGTATGAAAAGAGTTTATCAAAGGTATTTATAAGATTTTTGCGCCTTTCGGGGGACTCCACGTCGCTTTTTGTGAACAGGAGTTGGCCTATTTTATGACCGTATTCGCTGAACATCTTGTCATACATATACATAAGCTCGCATTGACCTACGGTGGACGCCGCCTGCCTGCCGGGGGTGTCCTTCGGACGCTCCGGGAGCCCGAGCTTTCCCGTGCCGACACCTATCGCGCCGGAGGAGACGAGAGTTACCTTGATGCCCGAATTTTCAATATCCGAGAGTACCGAGATAAGCTTATGCATTCTTCTTATATTTGTTTTTCCGTTGTCGTAGACAAGCGTGGAGGTTCCCACTTTGACAACGAGCCTTTTTACATCCTTTAATACCGCCAAGACATATCCTCCCACAAGCCCCGCCTTACAGGGCGCGAAATAATAATATTTATACACTATAAATTATATCATACGAAAAGGGATTTAACAATATAAAATATTTTTCGCGGCACCTTTTTAAATTTAACCGAATTGTAATTTTTTGTATATGTTTTTGTAATTTCGATGTTGTATAAACTTACTGTGTAGGGAGGCGGCTCGAAAAACGGAGATATAAAATATTTGTATTCCGTTTTGTGTGATAATCTGTTAAAATAAAATCAGCCGAGCAGGCGAAAAATACGGAAGAGGGGCAAAGTTATGTATAACGTTCTTGTGTGTGACGACGACAAAGCGATACTCGACTCACTCGAAATATATTTAAATCTTGAGGGGTATAAGGTTTTTAAGGCGGAAAACGGCAGGCAGGCATTGAAAACAGCGGAGGAAAACGAGCTGCAATGTATAATTCTCGATATTATGATGCCTGACCTCGACGGACTCAACGCAACGCTGAAGCTCCGTGAGAGCAAAAACATACCGATAATCCTACTCTCTGCCAAGAGTGAGGATACGGACAAGATAACGGGTCTTTCGTTCGGAGCGGATGACTATGTGACAAAGCCGTTTAATCCGCTTGAGCTTATGGCACGGGTGAAATCGCAGATAAGGCGTTATGTTTCGCTCGGCAGTATGGAGAAAAAGGACAGCCTTATAGTTACGGGAGGGCTCGCTCTTGACCTCGATTCCAAAGAGATTACGCTCGACGGCGAAAAAGTCAAGCTTACCGCTACGGAATACGGCATACTCGAATATCTTATGAAAAATATAGGCAGAGTTCTCTCTACGAATCAGATATACGAAGCGGTGTGGAAGGAGCCGTCGTTCCAGACGGAAAAAACCGTGACCGTGCACATACGCAGAATAAGAGAAAAAATAGAGATAAATCCCAAAGAGCCGAAATATTTAAAGGTGGTGTGGGGCATTGGCTATAAAATCGAAAAGCTTTAAAACTTCGTTCGGATTAAAGCTCGTTGCATTTTTTATTGCGGCGTTGCTTGCGTTTTCCTCGGCAATTTGTGCGGTTGAGGCTATAAACGACCTGTTCAGATACGGCTCGGAAATCCTTACTAAGCCGGCAAAAAGTCTTGATATGACCGAAACGTCGCTGTTTGCATCGAAGCTGAACTCCGATGTGCAGTCGATATATGCCGGCAGCGGCCTTATGACGTGGGACGCATATAAAAGTACGTATTACAGCACTTTCGACGAGGAACTGAGCGCGGCTCGCACGGAGTTGGAGCGCTTCAAAAAGGAAAGTATGTCCGAGGCTGTGGCGGCATATAGTGATAAATATGCCGCTTCCGAGCATTCTTCTTCTCAAAAGAGTGCCGCTCAATCCTCTTCTCAAAAGAGCGCCGATGTTACGGGGGCCGACGTTTCCTCCTATACGACAAATGTCTACGGAAACGTCTCTGCCTATTCCCGCTCCGACAACGTAGTTTCGCCGAATTACGACAAGGACTACTATGACGGTTGCCGTGAGAGCTATTCGCTTAAGAGCGGAGATTCGGGGAATGTCACCTTTTCGACCTCCACCACGGACGAGGAGCTGGTATCGCTCGTGAGCAACGCATATTCTCAGGTTATGTCTGCGGCGCGCCGTGAGTATGAAACAACGGTCGCCATGGAGAGCCGCAGCATCAAAAATATAAAGAACCTTAAATACTATATATATAATCCGTCTACCGGCGAAATAATCACAAATCTTGAGACGGAAACGAGCGAGGAGAAAGCGAACGAAATTAAAAAATCGGGAGATTATTCGGCATTTACAAGCGGAAGCAGATGGTATATGGTCTATACTGCCGACGGAGGACTTGTCGCGGCAAGTCCGCAAATAACCCGCGATACGCTCTATACCGTACAGAGCGGCGATAAATACTATTTTAGCCTTAAGTCGGATTACTACTATAAACGCACGCTGTCAAACGTTCTCGGCTCATGCTTTTCAAACAATGGCTATGACATAATTCTGATGCTTCCCGAAACGCTGTCGGAAGGCGACGATTATTACAATATGCAGTCGGAGATGGTAAAAAGCAGTGCCGATACATACAACTATATATTTTTAAGCCTTGCATCTATGCTTGTTCTTGCCATGGTGTCGGTTTACCTTATATATGCGGCAGGCGAGACGGCAGGCCCCGAAAAAATCAAATTTTCGTTTCTCGACAAGCTTCCGACGGACTTGCATTTTGTTTTGGCTGCCGCTGTTGCGGGGGCGGGAGTTTACGGAATTTTATTCTTGGCAGCCAATTACAAACATGATTTCGATTACTATGCCGACGGCAAAGCGCTTATGATGTTTGTGGTTATGTCGCTTATTGCCGTTGCGGTGTGGGCTGTACTGCTTGAGTGGCTCTGTTCTGTTTCTAAATATTACAAGGCGAAAAAGAACTGGCTTCGATCAACGCTTGTTTGGTATATTATAAGGCTTATCGGGAAATTATTTTCGCCGCTTAAAAGGCTTCGTGAAAAGCCGGTGCGCTTAAGGCGCCGTGTACTGCTTGTGCTTATAGGCTATATAATCGGCAACACCGTGCTGACCGGCGTTGCGGCTATGTGCAGAGGATTTTGGTTCGTTCTTCTTACAGCGGTGCTGCTGCTGTATAATATTCTGACTGTTTCGCTTATGTGGAAATATGTGCTGTCTCTTGACCGCATAATAGCGGCGTCGGAGAACGTAAAAAACGGAGAGCCTCCCGAAAACATCTATTCGGAAAATATGCCTGAGCCTTTAAAAACGCTGGCGCTCAATCTCAGCCTTACGCAGGAGGAGATGCAAAAGGCGATAAACGAGGCGGTAAAGGGCGAAAGAATGAAAACCGAACTCATAACAAATGTGTCGCACGACCTTAAAACGCCGCTCACTTCGATAATCTCATATGTCGATTTGCTCAAAAAGTGCGACATAGACGATATTTCGGCACAAAAATATATAAACGTGCTCGATGAAAAATCCATAAGACTCAAAAGACTTATCGAGGACCTTGTCGAGGCGTCAAAGGCGTCATCGGGAGCTGTGACGTTTAACAAGATGAATGTTAATCTCCATGAGCTTGCGGTTCAGGCGGTCGGTGAAATGTCCGACGCTTTTGAGGAGAGAAATCTCGACGCGGTGCTCAACGAGCCGACGGAGCCGATTGTTATATACGCCGACAGCCAAAAGACGTGGCGAATCATAGACAATCTTTTGAGCAACGTCAAAAAGTATGCTCTCCCCGGCACGAGAGTATATATAGACGTCGGAAAGGACAGCTCATACGGTACCATAACGATTAAAAATACCTCGCGCGAAAAGCTGAATATAGACCCCGATGAGCTGACTCAGCGCTTTGTACGCGGAGACGAGTCACGTACCATGGAGGGCAGCGGTCTCGGGCTTTCGATAGCAAAGGATTTGTGCGTGCTTCAGGGCGGAAAGCTTGAACTCTCAATAGACGGCGACCTGTTTAAGGCGACGGTGAAAATGCCGCTTGTGTATTCTTGTGACGGCGAGCAGGGAAGCGTGCAATAAGAAAATAAATAAGCCGAGCCTGCGTAAAACGTAAGCTCGGCTCTTGTTTTATATTCGCGGTAAAATCGGACTATACAAAAAAGCAAAAAAATGTTACAATCAACGGGAAGACTGAAGATGGGAAGGTGCGCTTTGGAAAAATTCGAAATAGCCGGTCTGACGGTTGAATTTGAGACGGGAGACGGACTGCTCTTTGAGCGCAGCAGACCGTATCT
>OHQN01000502.1_pt1 | contig 11263 bp, 10 predicted proteins | sample 1578161 | NCBI WGS metagenome assembly OHQN01 (sample SAMEA3879554, study PRJEB24766) | human gut metagenome | biome: human-associated habitat; feature: feces | place: USA | collected 1985/1987
CTCCATGCCCTTCAGGCAATTAAAATCTTTTTTTAAGATTTTAATCGAAGTTCAGTATGACAGGACGTTCTCAATGTACGCCTTGGATGCGCCCACCTGCTCGTCCAGCTTTTCCAAAATCTGTGGGTAGTCGATCCGCGGGCAGTCCCTGCCGGCGCTGTCCATCAGGCAGTCCCGCAGGCCAAGGCCGTAAAGAAGGTCCCGCATTCTTGTATTGATATGCTCCTGCCGGTTGAATACCACGAACTGCTTCCGGAAAATCAGCGAAAACGCGGTGGCGTGGAAGGAGTTGGATACCACAAACTGCGCATGGTGTACCAGATTCAGGAACGTCAGCGGCCCATCCTGCTCGAAGCATCTGTCGCATTCCCCGCAGGAAAGCACCGAGTACAGCTTCCATCCGTTTTCCTCCGCCATTCTCCGCGCGAAGCGAACCATCTCCGGATTGCGGTCAAAATCGTACAGCAGGACATACGGCTCCGTATTGGGAACGGGCTTCTCAATGGAAGCCCATGCTTCGCCATCCAGCAGGAATACCGGGTCCATCGCCTGCACGGCCCCCGGAATGCCCAGCCGCTCCACGATTGCCACCCCGGAGCTTTCCCGAACCGAAATATGATCCAGCCCAGACAGCCGCCGCTTCACGTCCGGCTTCCATTCCTCCGGAATGTCGTCCATGGCAAAGCTGGCCGCGTAGGACGCTCTGACGCTGCCCGCAGGCGCAAAGTCCAGATAGAACGCCGGGTCTTTTCCGTTGGGGAAAAAGCAGTTCCATATCTGGTCGCTTCCCGCAAAGTAGACGTCCGCTTCCGGCGGGTTTTGCTTCAAGTCGTCATTGGACGTGTAGCGGCGCGGGGTCAGCGGCAGGAACTCCGCGGTAAACCGGTCGTATTCCGCTTTCCGCTTCCCGTTTCTGGCCTTAAGCCGCCCCGGCAGTTTCGCAAGGTTATACAGCTCCCGAATGACCGGCTTATCATATGCGGAGTTCCCCAGCCCCCAAAGCGGATAATGATTGCTCAGATAGTCCGGCTTATAGTCAATGATTTGGGCGTCATGCCCCAGCTTGCGCAGGTAGGTCACCAGCGCGTAAGCCTGCAAGCTCGCGCCCACATTGTACACGTCATGGCAGGTAATTGTTTTGATCTTCATACGTTTTCCAGCAGCCTGTAGATCTTCTCGATCTCCCCGGCGTTTGTATAGTCTCTTATTTTCGTGTTTTCGGTCAGTTTTTGCCGCAGCGCCTCATCCCGAAGCACTGCCGCGATCCCCGCCGCACAGCCTTCGTTGTCCATGGGGACGATCACGCCGTCCACGCCGTCCTCCAGCTGGCTGGCGGAGGTGGCGTAACTGGTGATCACCACGGGCTTGTTCAGAATCTGGGTTTCCCGGACGGTCACCGATTTTCCCTCATACCGGCTGGGCTGGACGTACAGGCCGCAGGCTTTGATGTAGGGGTACGGGTTTTCCTTTTTCCCCAGAATGATGACCCGCTCCTCCATCCCGGCGTCCTGTATCCGCTGCCGGATCAGCGCTTCATCCCCGCCGTAGCCGATGAGGTACCACTTCACATTGCAGCCCGAAGCCAATATCCGGCGGCAGATATCCGGCACATTGTCAAAATTCTTGGCAGCGCAGAACCGGCCAATCGACAGCAGGCGAATGCTGCCGTCTGACGGCATCTCCCGCTCGGCGGAAAATGCCGCGCTTCTGCTTTGCACAAGGTTCTTTGACAGCATATTTTCCACAACAATGGACTTGTTCGTCAGATAGCCGTGCTTCGCGTCAAACGCCTGCTTGCACGCATCCGACACGTTCACCACGTAGTCGGACATCCCCCACATTTCCTTCTCGATGGCGTCGCAGAAGACCATCTGAGAAGCATCGGTGTGGAACCATGACATCCTGACCTTCGCGGAGACCTTTTTCCCGACGATGTAATGGGGGTCATTGAAGCTGATCGCAAGGTCGTAGTCTCCCGGAATGTCCGGAAGATAGGGGATGCACAGCTTGTGGAAATACTGCTTGTAGTTATGTCCGCTCTGCATCGGGCCTCTGGAAAGGCTGGATCTGATCTTCGCCGCGGCCCTCGCCATCCCAATCGGGATGCAGCCCTGCACAAAATTCTGTTTCATGGATTCCGTCAGCGCCCGGTACGCCTTCATCTCGGGAAGCAGACGGACATTGGGGTTGAGCATCGACATCAGTTCGCCCTCATGGGCATACAGGAACAAGTCAACGTCATAACGGTCATAATCGATGGTATCCAGCAGTCCCAGCAGACTGCTCTCCGCCCCGCCAAGCTCCATATTAAAATGCAGTATGATGATTTTCCGTTTCATGCTCTGTTCCAATCACTTTTTTCGTAAGCCCCGAAGCACATAATAGTAGTGCTCCCCTAAAAACCGGAGCTTTTCCTTAAGCGGCAGTTCTCCCTTTACTACAGCTTTCCTTGCTCTGGCGATGATTGGGCGAAGCTCCTGCTGCACATCGTCCATGTGGTACTTTTTCGCCTGACGCAGCCTGAAGTCCGCCAGCTGCAGCAGATTCGCATAGGCGCAGTCGCGGTAAAGCAGTTTCTCCCCGGAGCGCTCCAGAATGTCGATATCCTCAAGCGTATCGTATACCTGCCCGACCCTCTGCCGCTGGCCTGCCGAATTGGAGATAGAATTCCCGTTCCGATAGTAGTAGTACAGGGTTTCGGAAATGGAAACCACCTTCTTGCTGTTCAGGACAAATCGAATCGCAAAGTTTCTGTCTTCAATGTAGTGCAGGCTCGGGTTGAATCGAATGTTCCCCATCGTTTCCCGGCGAAACAGCTTGTTCCATGCCACGCTGTATTTGTACTGCGCCCGAAGGTATGTTTTCCGGAAGTAATCGTCCCTTGTCAGTTCCTCCGCCGCGTTGCAGCCCTCTGCCGGGCGGTTTGCCTCCGTAAAGTCGAAATGTTCTTCCGTCCCCTGCGCAAAATCGCACAGCACCAGATCTGCACCGTGTGTCCGCGCCGCTTCCGCCAGCCGTTCATACATCAAGGGGCTGATGTAGTCGTCGGCATCAACGAAAGCGATCCAGTCCCCCGACGCATGGTCAATGCCGATATTCCGCGCGTTGGACAGCCCGCGTATCTCCGTGGAGATCGGTTTTATCCGGCTATCTCCGGCCGCCAGCGCTTCCAGTATCTCCCAGGTATTGTCCGTCGATCCGTTTTCGACGGCAATGATCTCAATATCCCGGAACGTGCTCCCGGTAATGGAGTTGATGCACCGCTCGATGTACGCCGAACCATTGTACACCGGCACAATAACGCTTATCATTCCGTGCCCCCCTGTCAGAACGGGAGATTCCGATATCTCCAGTTCATCAGTTTTACATACCACTTATCCTTCGATTTTTCCGGCGCGGCTCCCCTCCACGGGGTCTGCGCCAGATTTTCCCAGTACAGCGCCTTGAGCGGGTGCCTGCAATCCCTGCACCACGGTCTGCTGGTGAAGCTGGGGGTGTAATGCAGGATTACCGGTGCCTTTTTCGCGGCCTCTATTTCCTCCTGAGGGTAAAAGCCTGCTTCCTCGTGAAAATATTTCAGCAGCTTTTCCCGGCTGAGCATGTAATGGATGGTCATGAGATTGTCTTTTATGGGTAAGTTTACATAATCTCCCATCAGCACGCCGTTGAGGACGCCCTGATCGTGGTGGACGACATTGCCCCCGTGTCCGTCAATAAAGGACATGCACCTTTCCCCCATTTTCCGGGCGCGCCATTCCGCCAGATCGATCAGAAGCAGTCCCGCGTTGAAATAGCGCATTCCGGCCTGCAATCCAACAGCCGCCTTGGTGTCCGCGCTGATACTGTCCTGCACCGCCGCCAACACCTTGCCGTCCAATGGCGTGTTCCAAAGCTCGCGGAGCGGTTCGCAGACGATCATATCACAATCTGCATACAGCACTCTGTCAACGGTTTCGGGCAGCATCTCTCCGACGAACAGTCTGGCATAGGAGCTGATGGAAATGTCCCAGCTCATGTTCAGCCGGAGCTTTTCCTTACACTCAAGGAAAGGAAGAAACATAATTTCAGCATTGGAAAACCGGCTCACCATTTCCCGAAGTTTATCTCTGTTCTCAGGCGAGATATCATTGTCGATCACGTACAGCCGGATATTTTCAAACTCGGCGTTGTGCCTGAGCAGGGAGTAGATCGACACGCCCATATGTTGGGCATAGTTATCGTCGCTGGAATACAGGACATTCATCCGCTTTGTATCATCTGCCACGTCCTTTTGCCCTCCCCAGGATAAAATGCACCGGTTTGCTGATCGCCGACCGCAGCCGCTTGTGCCATGGCATCCAGCTGGCCGAATACCAGTGGATCGAATGGGTATTCTCCGTTTTCCGCAATTCGCCGGTGACGCTGCTTCTTGGGTTGAAATAATCCTCCGGGAATACCACGGCGCCGATCAGCTTCTGCTTTTCGCCGTTCAGCTCCAGCCCGAGCTTCAGCAGCGCATCCGTATTGAGCCGGGGGCAGCCGATCGTCCCATGCTGCCCGTCCAGCAGCGGGTCGTATTCTGCCAGCATCTGCCGCACCGCCGGGTTATGGGGTTCCGCGCCGAAGCCCTCGCCGGTGTTGACGAACCGGTCATTCTCAAAGCCGAAAAAGGCCGGGTTGTCCAGCAGCTCATCAAAGGAACGCACCGCCTCCACGTCCGTGTCAAAATAAATGCCGCCGTGCTCCTCCACGATCAGAAGCCGCAGATAGTCCGTCAGGAACGCATACTTTTTCTCCTTATAGCACATCTGCGTATAGGCATTGCGGTTCACGTCGAAGTTATCTTCGTTCCACTCGATGATTTCATAATCCGGGCAGTATTTTTTCCAGCTGGCAATACATTTCTGTGCCAGCCTTGGCTTTTCCCCTCTGCCGAACCAGCAGTAGTGAATTTTTCTGGGTATCATATATGCTCCTGTTCGTTTACAGCGAATACAGAATCTGCCTGAGCAGCCGCCTGGGCGCTTCCTTTTTCAGCTTCTGCATCACCATTTCCGCGATCTTGCCATACTCCCCATGCTCCAGATATCCTGAAATCCGGTGCTTTTTATTTCTATCCTGCAACACTCTCAAAGCATCCTGCACTTCCGGCAGGGCGGCCACACGCCCGATTTCCTTTATCAGTTCCATCTCAGTGTGCTTTCCCTGCCGTTTGTACATCTCAAACCAAGTCATCAGAACGTTCAGCAGTTCAACTGCCATGAAATACTCCGCATCCTGGGGCATGGGATGTTTTTGCCGCATTTCCGTTTTGAAACGGTAAAGGCGCAGGAAATCATCCAGCATATAGGGCATATACCGGGACGTGTTTCCGCCGATGCGGTAATTGTAGATTGCCTCCGGCAAAATGCCAAGCCGCCGCGTTTCAGGCATCAGACGAAGTGTTATGCTCAAATCGTCTCCCATAAACCATACGACAGGGGGATAACCCATTACCCGTGTGATCAGCTCCGTGCGATAGAGCTTCGCATACAGTGACACGGGATAATTGCTGATACCAAAGCAGCTGATATATAAATCGTTGATAATATCCTCTCCGGAATATACTTTGGGCTGCTCAAAGCAGGGGGCGTGAAACCTGCTGCGGAATCTGACGCCCTTCCACATTTTCACTGTGGCAGCACACACGCAGTCCAGATCATTCTTCCCGGCTTCCTCATAGAGGACACGAAGCGCGTCTGGTTCCAGCATATCGTCCGCATCACACAGGCAGATATACTTTGCCGTCTGGGCATATTCCGAAAGTACGCCCGCAGCCCGTGCCAGCACCGCGCCCTGATTGGGCTGGTGTATCACGCAAACGCGCGAGTCCTTCGCCGCGTATGTATCGCAGATTTTCCCGCTTCCGTCACGGGAACCGTCGTCCACCAGAACCAGACAGAAGTCCTGAAAGGTCTGGTTCAGGACGCTTTGGATACACTGCCGCAGATATCGCTTCGCGTTATAGACCGGGATCACAACACCGATTTTCTTTTCTGCCGCCATTTTCTTTATCCTTCCGTTCGTGCTTTCTTTCTGATATACGCCGTCAGCAGCCGTCCCGCCGGAATGCACAGCGCTGTCAGAAACGGTCTGGGGGATTCCCGGACATAGTGGGGATCCCCGCTGATCTGGCTGCTGGAACAGTAGTGGATCACGTCGATCACATTCCGTTTCCAGTCCTTGATGTACTTCAGATTCTCCTTGCGGATGAACGCAAAGCCCTGGGGATTGCGCAGGTACTGCCGCAGCATGTTTCTGGAGGAGCCGTCCGGCTGGTATTCTACATTGCACAGCACCGTATTGGTGGTCACCAGCTTGTACTTACGGTCGCAGAGCTGGTATTTCCATCCCAGAGAAACATATTTTTCTCCCTCAAAAACCGGATACGGCGGCAATCCTTTCATGATGTCGGTGCGATACACCAGCTTCTTGTCGCCGCTGCCGCCCGCGTCGTAAAATCCGGCCAGGGTAGTCTCCTTCATGTCTTCCGGGAAGCCTGTCCCGATCACCTTTCCGGTGTTCATATCGGCGTCCAGTCCGATGATACCGGCGTATTTCCGGCGGTCGGTCTTATCCCACAAGTCCACAATGCAGCGGACAGCGCCGTCTGCCAGCGCGTCGTCTGAATCGATGCAGACATTCAGCTCCGTGTCAATGTTCGCGTAGGCCGCGTTGTGGGCGGTGTGCATTCCGCCGTTTTCCTTGTAGAGATAGCGTATCTCAAATTCCGTCTCCTCTGCCTGCCAGACTTTGACAAGCTCCGCCGTGTTGTCGGTGGAACCGTCGTCCACCACAAGCCATATGAAGTCCTTGCAGTCCTGCCGCCGGAGAGAAGCATATGTACGGGGAAGGGTGTGTCCCCGGTTGTAGGCGGGCGTAAAGATCGTCAGTGTCGGCATAGCTCCCTCCTATCTCTGCGCTGCCTGTAAATAAAACGCCTGCAGCCACTTGGCGTTCTCCACAACGTCAAAGCCTGCGTCCCTGATTTCCTCATAAGTATTGCGGCGTGGGATTCTGGCAAGCTCCAGAACGCTGTCTGCCCATTCTTCCGGCGGCGCGCTCAAGGGCAGGACATGAACCAGATCCGTTTTCCTGCACTCGATCGGGACGCTGTCGGAGATCAGCACCGGCAATCCGGCGGCCTGCGCCTCGATGCTGGCGACGGAAAGCCCCTCGAACAGCGACGGAAACAGAAACACATCCATCGCCTGAAGCAGCTCCGCCACGTCGCCGCGGGTTCCCAGAAATTTCACCCACGGGGTCAGCCCCAGCTGCTCTGCCTTCTGGTGGATTTCCTTTCCGCCCTCACCGGCGTCATTTCCCACCAGCAGCAGAACCGCCTCGGGATTTTTCGCCCGGACAGCCTGAAAAATATCAATGATAAACTTATGGTTCTTCTGCGGATAAAAGCGCCCCACGTGGCCGATGACCAGCTGATCCTCCCCGATGCCCAGCGACTGCCGCATTTTCTGCCGGATTTCCGGGCAGTAGGCATACTGCCGGGCGTCGATGGCGTTGTTCAGCTGGATGAAGCGGGCTTCGTTCTTCCTGCCGAACAGCCAGTCCCCGGATTCCTTGCCGCATATGAACAGATCCGTAATATGCGGCCGCATCATGGTCTTGTAATACCAGCGGACGGGGGATTTGAGGTCGATCCCGTATGGACGGTTATGGGCATGGCAGATGCGCACCGGGATACCGGCCTTTTCCGCTTCCCGGAAATCGTAATAGCCAAGCTCGGACATGTGGGAATGGATCACCCGGTACTCGGGATGCTCTGCGTAAAACGCCCGCACCGTCTTCCGGTACTCCCCGGCAGTCCAGGGGCGGATCGGCGGCATCCGGTAGATCCTGCCGCCAAGCGCCTCGATCTCATCGTCATAGGCGCCGCGCTCCTGACGGTGCACCATGAAATCGTACTGCACCTTGCTTCGGTCGATGTTCCGATAATAGTTCATCACCATGGTCTCCGCGCCGCCGCGGTCCATGATGGTAAACAGGTTCAAAACCCTGACTGGCTCTGTCGTCATGCATTACCTCTCCTCTCAGGAGAATACTCCCAGAATGTCGCTGTTGTACCCCCACGAACCCTGATGGGACATCTGATAGCAGTAGAAAATAAAATACAGAATGTAAAATCCCACTTTCAGGGCGCTCCTGTTTCGACTGCTGACCGTCACATTCAGAAGGTAGGGATAGAGGATCAGACTGTAGCCGGCGGTATACGTTGCCAGACGGATCACGTACAGTCCGCATGTAAACGTCGCAAGAAGATTCAGCAGAAAGTTTAGCAGCGACATATTGATGCAGATGTGTATCATTTTATTGCCTGCATCAATCCGGTCACGGTGGATATACGCGATCACCACCGGCACCGCCGCGATAACAGGGCGGATGATGGAAGAACCGGAATCGCTGTTCATGGCCGCCACCGCATAGTCATAGGTCGAATTTGCCAGAGAGCTTTCCACGGCATCCAGAATCGGCCTCAGGAAAAGCAGGCCGACCACAGCCGCAATAATAATCAGGTTCTGCTTGGGGCTCCACGCCCTGCCTGTTACCATGAAATAGACCGGGATGAACAGATACGCACTGTTGTGGAACTGCGCCGCAAAGAGACACAAAAGGATATAGGGGATCGGTTTTCCCTCTTTGATGAATATTGTGCCGCCGAACAGAAGCACCACGGCAAACCACTGCCGCATCATGGAAAAGTAATTATAATACAGTGCGGTAGCGAACAGCACAAAGCAGCTGTCCAGAAAGCTGACGGACTCCCTGCGCAGCACATGAATGAAAATGCAGGACTCCACCGCCGCAAACAGGCCAAACCACCCGTGGTAATCGTCGCTCACGTACATCTTGAAGATGTTGGCGGTTATGTCAAACGCTTTGTCTTTGCCGTCCCCGTCAAGGATTCTGGAAACGTCGTCCCATGTGCCGGGGATATGCTCAAACGACTGAATATAGCCGGAGGTATCGTTCATTCCGGAGCGCATGGCGGCCAGATAGGCGATGTAGCCGAACACGATCAGCCAGGGCATCAGCGGAGACTTGTAATCGTAGCGTTCGCCGTAATATATGGAATTCAGCTTGTGATACCGGATTGGCCGCTCCCAGATCAGGGCGCAGACCAGGATCACGGCCAAAACCGAAAAATGAATCATCATTTTCTTGTTCCTTTACCTTGAAATAATCCTCTGGATCACGGTGAGCAGCACGTACACACCAAAGGCAAATCCATGTCTGGCGCAGCCGTAAAACAGTTTCCAGTGGATTGGGAAATAATTTAAGGGCAGGTTTTTGTACGCCTTCCGATACCTTTTCTGACGGATGATCCTGCGGATATCCTTCACTTTTTTCCCCATCGGCTGAGTGGAAACCGTAATGTTCAGCCCAAGCCCCAGAATGCCCAGCGCGATCCTGTTATTCAGCGCGGCTTCATACTCGCTGCCCAGCTGGTTTGACCGGATGATGGCTTCCATCCGGTCGTAGAGCGTCTGCCACTGGTCATACAGCCTTGGGTTGTACCCGGACGTGACCGAGGAAGACCCGTCCCTGCGGTAATGATACAGGTACGCTGCCAGATACACCACCCTGTCGGCCTTTCCAAAAACCTCCAGATTGAAAAAGCCGTCCTCGTAGCTTCCGATCTCCGCCAGATCGACAAATCTGGCGCCGCTTTTCTGAATCAGGGAACGCCTGTACAGCTTTCCCCAGACCGGGCAGAGGGAATCCACCAGCTCCGGGTGGGAAAGCTCCTCCCCCATTGCCCCGACAAATCTTCGGTGCAGCTTTGCCCGGACTTCTTCCTTTTCAAAAACCGTCGTTTCCGGGAAGATGACTTTCCGGGAGGAACGGTTCTCCGTTTCGCTCACATACGACCACATCACGATATCCGCGTCATATTCGCGCATTGCGTTCACCGCGTTTTCGCAGGCGTCCGACTCGACCCAGTCGTCCGAGTCCACGAACATGATGTATTCCCCGCGGGCGCAGTCCAGCGCGTCGTTCCGCGCCCGGGATACGCCGCCGTTCGCCTTATCGATGACCTGTATCCGCGCATCCTCATCCGCGTACCGCCGCAGGATATCCGGACTGCCGTCACGGGAGCCGTCGTTGACGCAAATAATTTCCAGACTCGGGTATGTCTGGTTAATCACACTGTCAAGGCACTGTGCCAGATACCGCTCCACGTTGTAAACGGGAATGATGATGCTGATCAGCGGCTGTTCCTTCATTTTCCGGCACCTCCTGTCATGCGCAGATTATAGTCGTTTGATCGTTTCTTCGACGACCCTTTTCTTGTCAAACACGGCTTCCATACGTTTCCTGCCCGCTAAGCCCATGGCTCTTCTCTCCTCCATGGACAGGGCGCAGAACCGCTTCATTGCCGCGTAAAGGCTGCCTGAGTCCTTTCTTTCGCACAGGAAGCCTGTCACGCCGTCCTCCACCGCTTCCATGCAGCCGTGAATGCGGCTGGTAATTACCGGGCGGCCGGAAGCAGCGCATTCCAAGTTGGTATTCGCCATTCCCTCATGCCACGAGGGCAGAACAAAGCAGTGGGACGCGGCGATGAACGGGCGGACGTTCTCCTGATAGCCCCAGTATTTTAACCACCCTTCGGATTCGGCTTCTTCCACCACCGCGCCGTAATCTTCCTCGTATCCGCCCACCATGTCCAGCGTGCAGGGGGCGCCCTCGCCGGTGAGCCGTCTCATGGCCGAAAGCAGCTCGTCAACGCCCTTTTCCCGCATGATCCGGCCGATGAACAGGAATTTTACAACATCCCCTGCCGGGTAGTCCGCCACGGCGTAGCGCTCCAGATTGACCCCTGCCCCGCTTAAAAGACAGGTCTGGCGCTCTTTCACGATTTTCGCGTCAAGAAAAAACTGCCGGTTTTCTGCATTCTCAAAAAATACCGTCTTCGCCTTTTTGCAGCTGAGCCGGTACATCACCGTGACCATTTTTTTCAGCAATCCGCCGCTTTCAAAGGCTGTCCCCAGTCCGGTGATGTTGACGGCGTAGGGTATCCCCGCCAGCCGCGCGGCAAAGCCGCCGTAGATGTTCGGCTTGATGGTGTAGGTCAGCACCAGATCCGGGCGAAGCCGCTTCAAGATCGCGCGGTACTGCCCCAGGAGCTTTGCATCGCGCGCAGGGTTCATGCCGCGCCGGTCGATGGGCAGCTCGATCACACGGTCAGCCAGCGCCTGCAATTCATCCCACCGGTCATTGCGGGGCA
>OHQN01000514.1_pt1 | contig 11105 bp, 8 predicted proteins | sample 1578161 | NCBI WGS metagenome assembly OHQN01 (sample SAMEA3879554, study PRJEB24766) | human gut metagenome | biome: human-associated habitat; feature: feces | place: USA | collected 1985/1987
GGAAAGATGAAAAAATAAACTATTTAAAACGACAGATTATGAAATTTGCAATCTACAAATACGAACTGGTAAAAACAAACACAAAAGAACTTTTCCAGGAAAATAAGAGTGTATATGACAACGCTCAGGTTTATTTTGGAAATTTATTTAATGCTAATCAGCTTAATTTATATCAAGTCTCTAATAAGGATGGATTGCCTCAATGCTTTCCTAATTCAATTCTTAAGACACGTAATGGAGTAACGCTGATGCGTGTGTGTAATGTAAAACATGTAACACTCTGGCAAGATTATCATGAAAATAAGGAAGAGTCGAATCCTTATTGTTTTGTGATTATAGATAATCGTTTTGGTATCGGACAAATAGCTATAGAACGTTCTGGAGCATTTGATAGTAACACGGATAAGGTGCGTGATATTCTTCAGGAATCATTTCATGCTGTGCTTGCACCTTTGGGGTTCTCAATAGAAATACGGGCAAAAGTTCGTACACGTGATTTCTGGGAAGCGATAGAGGAGCAGATGACCCAGAAAAACGAGCGGATACAGAAAGTCGTATTTGAATTTCCTAATCCGGATAAGGTTGGACCTGTAGATGCTTCTCCTGTTATGACTGATCGTTTACGTTTTTTAGCATCATTGGCTTCAGCTACAGGAGCTGCACGAAGTTCATTTAAGGTTGATGCTGATAAAGAAGGTACACTGACTTTAGACCGCACGAAAGAAGATTTAGCACAAATGGTTGCACTTTGTTGTAATAATGGATATCATATCAGCGTACATTTTGAACAATTTGGGGTATATCGTAATGGTGACGTCATACGTGCACTTTACAATATAGATAAAGGTTTGCTGGATGATTTTATTAACGGACAAAGTGTGCTTGGAGATAGAGAGGGTACTTGTTTTGGATTAATAAACAAATTAGATTATATACGCGAACAAACAAAAGAGTATGAAAATATTACGCCGGTTAAAGAAGGAAGAAAGAGAAAATATCGAAGAGCAGTTTGAAAATGGTTTGCTTTATCGGTTCGTTTGTGATGTCGCTTTGCATTTTTCATTTAAGATGCCTGTGCTTCGGCTTTCTCCAGAAGAAATGGCAGTAGCAATAGCTGGAATGCTTGATGAAATAAAGGAAAATCCGGAAGAATCTCGCTATTTATGTCAGACTTTCTGGAATAAACTTTGGTATGATATAAGCTCAATGGATGAGAGGGCATCAGAAGAAGAGGTCTCGTATGCTATAATTGTTACTATGGCATTACTGGTGGTATGTTTGTTATTAGTCGATAACGTAAGACATCGTACATTAGCATTGGATTTGATATGTGTGATTCAGGAACATACTTCTATGCAAGACCTTGAACAGATACAGAGGCAAATGAATAAGTTCGTTTGGCGAATGGGGGAGCATCGGTTAAAAGAACGGATGGAACAGTATTGGCAGAGTGATATGTTTCTCTCAGATGCCATTTATGAAGTATTACACAAGGATGGATTGGAGCAGCAGGAAATAAAACCAGGAAAAAGTCACTTCCGGATTGCGAAGAAACATAAAACGAACTTTGCCAAGATTCTCAGTGCCATGTTTGAGTTACGTATGTTTGAAGATGAAAATGGGCAAATCGCTTCAAATAAGCAGAAGTTGATAGAGGAACTTGGAGTTTTTTTTGATGCAGATTACAAGAATCTTTCACAACTACTTAATGCGTCTAAACAAAATGATAACTATATAGAGATATTCGAGAAAATGATGGAAAAAGCAAAGAAATATGATGTAAAATGACTTTAGGTAAACTTTAGGTAAAGTGATAGGCCAGGGCCCGTTACTTACTTTTGCTTCCGTAATCACCGACACACAGGTGGTTGCGGAATTTTTTTATTTATAAACCGGGTTGCGGAGACGGGAGAAACTCATGAGACTGGCGGCCGCCTTCTTTCTCTCTTCACCCATAAACCAGGAATTTTATGACGATTAATTTACAGATTTCAGATACCGTTTATCGGCGTCTTTTGGCCGGACACGGCCGTATTCAGGGCACTATCGGACTGGTAAGCCCTACAGAAGGTAATTTCAATGAACATGTACGCCAGGCTCCTGCGCCGGGTACGAAGTACATTAAGTTGCGCCACGGAAGGGCTTCGGTGGGAGGCGAACGGGTCCGGCTTACTCTTAGTATTGGTCTTGACGAAGCGGGCGTTGTGCCCTCTGATGCTATTACCGATGAAAGCCGCCAAGCAAGCGATTTTGTGGATAGTGCGCTCGATACGTTCAATGATACTTTCGGATGGTAAGCTACATTATTTTTTAATTCATAAACTCAAATCATTATATGTTTGGAATAAGCAACAATGTCAGAAGCCGGGTGGTGCGCGTATGTACCCCCGAGCTCTTCCACCAGGTAGTCCACTCGCCGCTGGTGGGCAGGATATGTGCCGAGATAGCCGATGCACTTGAGGCGATGCGGCGCGGCGAAATGGCACCGGAAGATTTCGATACCCTGAAAAGTGAACGCAAGAAGCAGCTTCCCATCTTTACCCCTCATGCCACGTTTCCTGGCGGACGTCGCCTGAACTCCGATGCCGTGCCCAGCGGTCTGTCGATGTACGATGTGGACCATATCCCTGCCCCGCGCGAATTTTTCCGCGAGCACGTGGCCGCACGGGTTCGCGAGCTGGGCATCGTGCTGGCCCACGTCACACCTTCTACCGAAGGACTCCGCCTGTTTTTTGTCATCCCACCGGGCATGGGGCTGGAGGAAGCCCAGCGCTGGATGTCGCATCAGCTGGACGACGGCACCTACGACCAGTGCGTGAAGGACTATGCGCGGAGCTCGTTTGCCGTGCCTGCCGACTACATCCTTTACCTGGACGAAGCGGAATTGTTTCGTGAGCGGGAAGTGCAGAAAGCGAAATCCCACGAAGAAGCGGACATTGGAAGCATATCTTCCGCCCGTAATCCGGCGGGCAATTCCGTAGATGAGCTCTCGTTCAAGGGCATCCCTTATGCCGACCTCATCGCCCGCTGGTTCCGCCTGACGGGAGGGGAGCCCGTGGCGGGTGAGCGCAACGACCGCCTTCACCGCCTGGCTTCTCACCTGCGTTACATTACCGACAACGACGAATCGCTCCTTCTGCGCATCATGCCCCGCTACGGGCTCGACGAGGAGGAAATGCGGGCACTCATCCATTCGGCCTGCACGTCGAAGTTCTGCTCCATGCCTCGCCTGATGAAAGACGTGCTCCGTCAGGAGGAACAGGAAAGGATGCACACCGAAACGGAGGTCCACTCCGGCAAGTCCGTTCCGCCGCCCATGCCCCGCAAGCTTCCGCCGCTCATCCGTCTGCTCGTAAGCCGCACGCCCGAAATCTACCGTCCGGCCGTGGCGCATGCCGTGTTTCCCTCGCTGGCCGCCCACCTCTGGAAGGTGAGGTTCCGCTACATCGACAATGTGGAGCACGAGGCTACGCTGATGAACGTGCTCATGGCCGGAACGGGTGCCGGAAAAGATTGTATCTCGGAACCTATCAACCGTATCATGGCCGACATCCGCCTGCGCGACGAGGAGAACCTGCGCCGTGAGCGGGAATGGAAGAAGGAGGTGAACTCGAAGGGAGCCAACAAGGACAAGCGCCAGCGTCCCGAGGGACTGGTGATTCAGGAAATCGATGCGGACATGACGAATCCGGCCTTCGTGATGCGTACCGCCGAGGCGGAGGGGCATTTCCTCTATACGAAACTGAACGAGATTGACCAGTTCGACGCGCTTCGTGGAAGCGGACGGGGAGGCCAGCAGTTCCAGATTATGTGTCTGGCGTTCGATCCGGGCAACCGTTACGGGCAGACGCGTGTGGGCACGCAGAGTGTGACCGAGAAGGTGACCATCCGCTTTAACTGGAATGCGGCCACCACCATTCAGAAGGGCAAGCGTTATTTCTCGCGGGTGCTGACCGACGGACCTGTGTCGCGCATCAACTTCTGCACTATCCCCGAGCGGGAAATCGGGGCAGACATGCCCGTGTATGGCACGTACGACGCTTCGTTCGACGAGCAGCTCCGTCCCTTCATCGAGAACCTGACGAAGGCACACGGCAGGGTAGATTGTCCGCAGGCCTATCGTCTGGCCGCGAAGCTTCGCGAGGAGAATGCCGAGTTTGCCCGCCTTTCGCAAAGCCGGGTGTACGAAAATCTGTCGTTCCGTGCCAACGTCATTGCCTGGCTCAAGGCCTGCGTGCTTTTCGTGGCCTCGGGCTACCGCTGGGACAAGACCATAGAGGATTTTGTGCGCTGGAGCCTTCAGTATGATATGTGGTGCAAGATGGAGTTTTTCGGAGCCGCTATCGAGGAAGCGCAGGGAGGGGGTGCGGATGCCCGCACACCGGGGCGGCGCAACTTGCTGGAGCTGCTCCCCGACGAGTTCTCGCTGGCCGACGCCATACGTGTGCGCCAGTCGGAGGGCATGGATGCGGAAGGGGTACACGGCATGCTCCGCCAGTGGGTGCACCGGCGTTACGTGACAATTGTGACAAATGACAATTACTCAAAGCTTAAATACCGCAAGGATGGGAAGGTGGTTAAGCCCGATAAATCAAACGCTTAAAAAGAGATTATAGCTTATGGAACTGATACTGACTCGTGTATGTAAAAACAAGGATTATACGGAAGGGCGGATAGAGATAGACGGAACTCCGTTCTGTGATACACTGGAACCTACCTGGCGCGACGTAGGGTGGGGACACCGGGGGCGCAAGGTGGAAGGACGTACGGCCATTCCCGAAGGCCGCTATCCGGTGGTCATCACCCGTTCGCCCAGGTTTGGCGAGTGGCTTCCGCTGCTCCTTCACGTTCCCTTGTTCGAAGGCATCCGCATTCATGCAGGCAACTCGGTGCACGACACCGCAGGATGCATCCTCGTGGGATGCCGCCGGAAACCCGGCTTGTTGCTTGATTCCCGTCTCTGGGTGTATCGCCTGAAACGGAAAATCGTGGAAGCGAAGGCACGCGGAGAGGGTGTGTGGATAGTGGTGAAATAGCCGGTGACTGACACCTGAAGGAGAAATAGCCTGGTGGCTGACGGGTTCAGCAGCCGGGCTTTTTCTGTATCTGTCTGAGGTAGTCGGTCGGGGTATATCCGCAGAACTTCTTGAACATACGGCTCAGGTGCTGGGGGTATTCAAAGCCTAATTCGTAGGCTACCTGCGAGATGCTTGCCCCGCTGGCGAGCTCGTTCTTCACTCGCTGGATGAGGTCCTGGCGGATGTAGTTACTGGCCGTGTCCCCGGTCATCTTCTTGATAAGGTCGCCGAAATAGTTGGCCGACATGCATAGTTTGTCGGCACAGTATTGCACGGTGGGCATGCCCGAGGTAAGCTGGATTTTCTCTTCGTAGTAATCGCGCAGGAGCTGGTCGAACTTCATGAGCATGTCCGAGTTGACCAGCTTGCGGGTGATGAACTGGCGGTTGTAGAAACGCTGGCAGAAGTTCAGCATCAGTTCGATGTAACCCACGAGGATGGCATCCTGAAGCGCGTCGTGCTTTTTCTGTAGCTCATCTTTTATCTGGCGCATCAGCGACACGAGGATGTCGTGCTCCTCGTCGGTCATGTGCAGGGCTTCATTCACGCGGTAGTCGAAAAATGAATATTCCCTGATATGCTTCTCCAGTGCCGTGCCCTGCAACAAATCGGGGTGGAAGAGCAAGGCCCATCCCGTCAGGTTGACCAGCTCACCGTTGTCCTCCTTTCCCCCTATCTGTCCGGGAGCCACGCAAATGACGGTTCCTTCCTTGTAGTCGTATTTGCCGCAACCGTAGGCCAGGTCGATGTTCGCCTCGTCGTGAAAGAAGATGCCATACACACTATAGTTGTTCAGGCAATGGCGTACGGGAGACACTTCTGCATAGTCAATGACGCTGACCAGCGGATGTGTGTCCGTGTGTCCCACCCACTGGCTATAGTCTCCTACATTCCTTATTTTCAAAATCTTGCTCATAACCATTCTTTTGTTTTCGTCGGGATGTCCCTTCACAAAAATACATTATCTCAGCCAATTGGCCGCACGTGAGCAGGCAAAATCCGTAAAAACGGTACGACCTTCCGTGGTATTGTTACGCTCTTCTGCCCGTGCAGGGGTAATTTTGCCGTATCAAGAAAACAAGAAAGATGGATAAACCAATAGACATTCCCGCCAATTTATACAAGGATGAAGTGGTCTGCTTCATGGCCGACCGTTATCGCACGACTACGGAAAGAGTGATGCAATGTTTTTTAGTGCAGGAAACCGGGATTCCCGTGCCTGAAAAGGAAAGCCTCCCTTTCCGCCTGACGGATAACGAAATGGAAATTTTACGAGAGTTGTTGAGCCGTAGTGGCTCGTAAAAAAGATTCAGATTATGGATAGAAGAGATTTTTTGAAGATGTCGTCTGTAGCCGCCTTTTCCGCGGTATGTGCATGGACCGGTGTATCGAAGGTTTTCTCCCAGTCATCGGATGGTAAGGGGCAGTCTGTACGTGGAGATATGGAACATCGCAATCTGGGCGGACTGGATGTATCGGCTATCGGGCTGGGCTGTCTTCCCATGGTGGGCTACTATGGTGGACGGTATGAAAAGAAGGATATGATTGCCTTGATTCGTCGGGCTTATGATCAGGGAGTTACTTTTTTCGATACGGCAGAGGTGTACGGCCCTTACACCAGTGAAGAGTGGGTAGGCGAGGCACTTGCTCCTTTTCGTGACAAAGTAAAAATCGGTACGAAGTTTGGTTTCGGGGTGGAAGAGAAGCAACCCACAGCCTTGAATAGCCGGCCTGACCATATTTGCCGGGCAGTGGAAGGTTCATTGCGACGCTTGCGTACGGATCACATAGACTTGCTTTATCAGCACCGTGTGGACCCGAAGGTGCCGATGGAGGAGGTAGCAGACACGGTAAAGAAACTTATGCAGGAAGGAAAAGTCTTGCACTGGGGATTGTCGGAAGCCAGTGCACGTTCTATTCGTCGGGCACATGCCGTTTGTCCGCTTTCGGCCGTACAGAGCGAGTATGCCATCTGGTGGCGCGAACCGGAGACCAAAATATTCCCTACGCTGGAAGAACTGGGCATTGGTTTTGTTCCATATTGTCCGTTGGGAAGGGCCTTTCTTACGGGAGTGATTCATGAGGAAAGCCGTTTTGAGAAACCTGATAGGCGGGCCACATTGCCGCAATTCACCCCTGAAGCCTTGAAGCATAATATGCCGCTTGTGTCACTTGTGTGTAAATGGGCAGAGCGAAAGAATATTACTCCTGCCCAGTTTGCCTTGGTGTGGATGCTTTCGCGTAAGTCATGGATTGCTCCCATCCCAGGCACAACGAATCCGAACCACCTCGATGATTTCTTGGGAGCAGCTCATGTGCGGCTTACGGCTTACGAGATGGAGGAATTTGACAGGGAATATTCACAAATAGACCTTATGGGGCATCGTGCCGATCCGTTTACCGAGAGTCAGATTGATAAGTAACAGAAATAATAAGAATGCTATGCTAAAATTTATTCAGTATGTATGTTTGTTGTTCCTTGTGTGCTCCTGTAGCACGAGGAATGAAGAAAGTGTGATATTGCAAAATGAAACGGATATGGAAAAGAAAAATTTAGGTTCGGTACTGGCGCTTTATCCCAAACCGATGACGGTGGTTGGGGCGGTAGTCAATGAAAAAGTAAACTGGCTTGTAGTGGGACATACTGGAATTATTGGGCATGACCGTATTCTTCTGAGTATGAGTAAACATCATTATACCAATCAGGGAATAAGGAGGTCAAAGAAATTGTCTGTAAACCTTGTGAGCCGTGAAATGTTGCCTGCGGCTGATTATGTGGGAAGTGTAAGTGGAAATTCGGTGGATAAATCGACGGTGTTTGACTATCATTTTGGAGAGAATGGTACTCCGGTTATTGACAAATCACCATTAACCATGGAATGTGATGTGGTGGATATTTATGAAACCGAGGGATTTGACAATTTTATTTGTTCCATAGCTAATACCTATGCAGCTCCAGAAGTGCTCGGTCAAGATGGGAAACTGGATTATACCCGATTGAAACCTGTGTTGTTTGAGTTTCCGACGTACTCGTATCTTGCTACGGGAGAAATAATCGGCAAGTGTTTGAACTTAGACAAAAAGCCCGGCATGTGTGCCAAACTTCCGATGTCGCCCGATGGTATTGTGAGGTTATCGAAAATAGAAGTGTATCCGGAGTTTATAAAGGAATATATGCAATATGCGGTGGAAGTGGGTGAGATTTCATTACGTACTGAACCGGGGGTATTGACCATGTATGCCGTTGCCGAAAAGGAAAATCCGTGTAAGGTTACGATTCTTGAAACCTATGCAAGTGAGCAGGCTTATAAATCACATATTGCGTCGGAGCATTTTCAGAAATATAAACAAGGAACAAAGCACATGATTAAAACGTTGGTCTTATCGGATCAGACTCCTCTTAATCCGCAGAGTCAGGTAAATAATTTCATTCAATAGAAGCGATTGAATCGTTATAATACAGAATCTCCTCACAAATCCATGAATCGTGGTGATTTGTGAGGAGATTTTCTTTTTATTTCGGTGCCTTGCGGTAGAGATAAATCGCAATGAACAGATACAGGATGTTCGGAATCCACACGGCCAGGTTCGGATGCGCGTTTCCGTTGATGGCGAAGGTGGACGAGATGGTCTGGAACAGGATGTAGGAGAAGCTCAGTGCGATACCGATTCCCAGGTGAAGTCCCATACCTCCTTTCCGTTTTTGTGACGAAAGCGAGAGCCCGATGACCGTCAGGATAAAGGCCGCAAACGAGGTGGCGATGCGCCGGTAGTATTCCACTTCGAACACCTTGATGTTGGCGAAGCCTCGTTGCTTCTGCTTGTCGATGTACTCCCGTAGCTGGGGACTGGTCATCGTTTCCTGCTGGCCGCGCGTGATGAGGAAGTCCTGCGGCTCCATGTTGATGATGGAGTCCAGACGGTCGCCCCGGGTGATGGTTTCACGCATGCCCTTCATCTCACGGATCATGTAGTCCTTGATAATCCAGCGGTGCACGGTGGTGGTGTCGTACGTAATACGGCGGGCCGTGAGGTGCGATACCAGCTTGTGGTCTTCAAACTTGTCGAGCGAGAAGCGGTAAGCCGTCTTGTTGTAGTCCTCGTAGCGCTCCATGTAGGCAATGACACCCGTATCTACCTCCAGCTGGATGTTGCGCACATAGTCTGCCCGCTTCTTGTTCTTGTACACTTGCTCAAACTTCAGTCGGGTGACGCTACCGGTAGGAATCACCTCGGTACTCAGCACGTAGGTGACCAGTGCGATGATGGCGGCCGAAATCATGTAGGGCACCATCAGGCGCTTGAAGCTCATTCCGGTGGAGAACATGGCGATAATCTCGGAGTTCTCTGCCAGCTTCGACGTGAAGAAAATCACGGCAATGAATACGAACAACGGACTGAAGAGGTTCGTGTAATAAGGAATGAAGTTCAGGTAATAGTCGAAGATGATGGCACTGATAGGCGCCTTGTTGTTGATGAAGTCGTCAATGTTTTCATTGATGTCGAACACCACGGCGATGGAGATAATCAGGGCGATGGCAAAAAAGTAGGTGCCCAGGAACTTCACGATGATGTACCTGTCCAGCCGTTTCAACCATTTCTTCTTGAACGGGTTTCCTTTTAAATTTTTCAGTTGTTCCTTTCCGGCTTGCAGGTAGGAACGGAACAACTGGAACACATTGTGTTTCATATTTATCGTCGTAAACTACAATTACAATCGGGTAGATAAACGTTTCACCATGGCCGGTTTCCAGGTAGAGAAATCGCCGGCGATGATGTGCTTGCGGGCTTCGCCTACGAGCCAGAGATAGAAGGCCAGGTTGTGGATAGAGGCAATCTGCATGGCCAGCAGTTCCTGTGCGTGGAACAGGTGGCGCAGGTAGGCACGGCTGTACATCGTGTCTACGTAAGATGCTCCGTCAGCTTCGATGGGCGAATAGTCGTTCTCCCATTTCTTGTTGCGCATGTTCATGATACCGTCTTTGGTGAAGAGCATGCCGTTTCGTCCGTTACGGGTCGGCATCACGCAATCGAACATGTCCACACCGCGTTCGATGCCTTCCAGAATGTTGACCGGAGTACCTACACCCATCAGGTAGCGGGGCTTGTCCTTAGGCAGAATCTCGTTGACCACCTCAATCATCTCGTACATCTTCTCGGTAGGCTCACCCACGGCCAGTCCGCCGATGGCATTACCGTCGGCATTCTTCGAGGCGATATATTCGGCTGACTGGCGGCGCAAGTCAGGATATACGCATCCCTGCACGATGGGGAACAGCGCCTGGTAATGGCCGTATTTGGGCGAGGTCTGGCGGTAACGGTTGAAACAGCGGTCGAGCCAGCGCTCGGTCAGGGCGAGCGACTTGGCGGCATAATCACGCGGCGAGTCGCCCGGCGGACACTCGTCGAAGGCCATCATGATATCGGCGCCGATCGTACGCTCCGTGTCGATCACGCTTTCGGGCGTGAACAGATGGCGCGAACCGTCGATGTGGGACTGGAAATGGCATCCTTCCTCCTTGAGCTTGCGGCAGCCCGCTAGCGAGAAGACCTGAAAGCCGCCGCTGTCGGTGAGCATCGGCCCGTCCCAGGTCGAGAAGCGGTGCACGCCGCCCGCCCGCTCGAGAATATCCATACCGGGACGCAGATAAAGGTGATAGGTGTTGGCCAGGATGATCTGGGCCCGGGCTTCGTCGCGCACGTCGCGGTGAAAAATGCCCTTGACGGTCGCCGCCGTACCTACGGGCATAAAGATCGGGGTCTTCACCACGCCGTGATCGGTCTGCAATTCGCCCGCCCGCGCCTGCGAAGAGGGGTCTTTATGTTGGAGCGTAAATTTCATAGATGTCTATATAACGTACAAAAGTACGTAAAACTATTTATAATTCATAAAAAATGGTCGCAACAGTGTGCATCGCGGTCATGTCGCGGCCGGTCGGTGCGGCGGGAGGGAAGGATGGTGAAAAGTCGGCGCGAAATAACGGGGCCGGGAATATACGGCGGCGACTGTCAAGGGCATCTTTCACC
>OHQN01000516.1_pt1 | contig 11087 bp, 5 predicted proteins | sample 1578161 | NCBI WGS metagenome assembly OHQN01 (sample SAMEA3879554, study PRJEB24766) | human gut metagenome | biome: human-associated habitat; feature: feces | place: USA | collected 1985/1987
GGGCGCGGCTCCTGCTGAGTTTTACTACCCTATAAATTTACACTACTCTCAAACCTAACCACCAAGAAGCAAACTAAAGCACAAAAGTTTTACTACCCTATAAATTTACACTACTCTCAAACCGTTGCCGCCTGCTGCCGTTCGTTTTCCGTGTTTTACTACCCTATAAATTTACACTACTCTCAAACGCAAGACGTTTATGATCATCTTCCGTAAAGTTTTACTACCCTATAAATTTACACTACTCTCAAACTGGTGGTATGCTCGCTTTGCGGGAAACATGGTTTTACTACCCTATAAATTTACACTACTCTCAAACCGAGCGTGACACAGGCAACGCAAGTATCGTGTTTTACTACCCTATAAATTTACACTACTCTCAAACTGACCATCTCACGGGCGCGGCTCCTGCTGAGTTTTACTACCCTATAAATTTACACTACTCTCAAACCGTACTTATCTCTTGACACCTGGCATTCGGGTTTTACTACCCTATAAATTTACACTACTCTCAAACGTATGTGCTTAAATGCTGTTTGCGGAACGCGTTTTACTACCCTATAAATTTACACTACTCTCAAACCTTTCCCTCGACAGTGACATAGTTGTCAAGGTTTTACTACCCTATAAATTTACACTACTCTCAAACCTGCATAGCTTACCTTTGACAGATTATCGGTTTTACTACCCTATAAATTTACACTACTCTCAAACCGGTGAAGGTAATACGACAGCAAATTGTATGTTTTACTACCCTATAAATTTACACTACTCTCAAACACCATCGAATCCATAGAACGAGCAAATCTTGTTTTACTACCCTATAAATTTACACTACTCTCAAACGATGTCGCAAACACAGGACTTAAACTAAATGTTTTACTACCCTATAAATTTACACTACTCTCAAACGTGAGCGGAGAACAGCTACTCTAGGGCTTGGTTTTACTACCCTATAAATTTACACTACTCTCAAACCGAGCGGTGTGTACTCCGTATCGCACATCAGTTTTACTACCCTATAAATTTACACTACTCTCAAACAGGGTCATAAAGCACATCGTTAAGGCCAAGGTTTTACTACCCTATAAATTTACACTACTCTCAAACCAGGCACTATGTACCCGCAGGAGAGCAGATGTTTTACTACCCTATAAATTTACACTACTCTCAAACCATTGCGCACGTAAACGGAGACAACGTCATGTTTTACTACCCTATAAATTTACACTACTCTCAAACCTATCTTCTTACACACTCACAAGGCAGGAAGTTTTACTACCCTATAAATTTACACTACTCTCAAACATGTTATTGACGATGAAACCCGACAGCTTATGTTTTACTACCCTATAAATTTACACTACTCTCAAACAGCTCTGCTGACTGAGTGGAACGAGCGAAAGTTTTACTACCCTATAAATTTACACTACTCTCAAACAAATGCCCGCTCTGGACGTGTCTTTGATTTGTTTTACTACCCTATAAATTTACACTACTCTCAAACCAATGGTTAGAAAGTATCGTAAAAAATCTGGTTTTACTACCCTATAAATTTACACTACTCTCAAACTCTGCTCTGTGCATAGCGCAAACTGTGTTGAGTTTTACTACCCTATAAATTTACACTACTCTCAAACGGGCAGCCTGCATACGAAGAGGAGCTGGTAGTTTTACTACCCTATAAATTTACACTACTCTCAAACAAATGTATATCAAGCAGTTTCCAAAATCGGTTTTACTACCCTATAAATTTACACTACTCTCAAACGCAGTACGGAGGCTGCTCAGAAACCTGCGAGTTTTACTACCCTATAAATTTACACTACTCTCAAACTAACAGATTTGTTACATCTTATAATAATGGGTTTTACTACCCTATAAATTTACACTACTCTCAAACAAGGGTCGAAAGTCTTGAAAAAAAGATTGAGTTTTACTACCCTATAAATTTACACTACTCTCAAACCAGTACACGTCAACACCCTTATCTTTGCTGGTTTTACTACCCTATAAATTTACACTACTCTCAAACAGGGCAGTTTACAAGCGTCGAATACGAGGAGTTTTACTACCCTATAAATTTACACTACTCTCAAACAGTGCACCATTTCGTGCATTAGTGTTGCTAGTTTTACTACCCTATAAATTTACACTACTCTCAAACGATATCCTGCATTTCCGGATGCTTCTCCTCGTTTTACTACCCTATAAATTTACACTACTCTCAAACACACTTTTGTGTTATCTGCAAGTATAATAAGTTTTACTACCCTATAAATTTACACTACTCTCAAACTACAAGGAATATTGTAATTTCTTGTTATATGTTTTACTACCCTATAAATTTACACTACTCTCAAACTCAAAAGTCGCTGATATGACAGCTGATGTTGTTTTACTACCCTATAAATTTACACTACTCTCAAACCGGCTCATTGTTACTCGGAACGCTTTTTAAGTTTTACTACCCTATAAATTTACACTACTCTCAAACGGGCTTTTTATTTTTCACCTAATTTTCACAGTTTTACTACCCTATAAATTTACACTACTCTCAAACGTATCAGGCATATAGAAAAATCGAAAAAGAGTTTTACTACCCTATAAATTTACACTACTCTCAAACATGGTATTAACAGAAAATAACACGCAATTGTTTTACTACCCTATAAATTTACACTACTCTCAAACCAATGCTCGGACAATGGTTACTTCTGCCGAGTTTTACTACCCTATAAATTTACACTACTCTCAAACATATCCTGCGCCGTCAGACTGCACAAGCCAGTTTTACTACCCTATAAATTTACACTACTCTCAAACCTGTGGTCTTGCACTGTAGCGCTTATCTTGAGTTTTACTACCCTATAAATTTACACTACTCTCAAACTTGATAATGATAGTGCAGGACGCACTGCGGGTTTTACTACCCTATAAATTTACACTACTCTCAAACCCGCTGTGATCATCATAAGCAACGTCAAGAGTTTTACTACCCTATAAATTTACACTACTCTCAAACATCATTCCACTCAAACTCGTTATGTAGCGGGTTTTACTACCCTATAAATTTACACTACTCTCAAACACGGAGCGCAAAGAAGACGCGTCCTCGTGTGTTTTACTACCCTATAAATTTACACTACTCTCAAACAACGTGCAGAGCTTGACAATCAACCTTTAAGTTTTACTACCCTATAAATTTACACTACTCTCAAACTAAACCCGTACCGACAAAGGAGTACCCCGAGTTTTACTACCCTATAAATTTACACTACTCTCAAACGCGGCAGGTGTTAGGGGGCAATTCTGATGAGTTTTACTACCCTATAAATTTACACTACTCTCAAACACACCTTCCAATAACTTCCGTTATCCATTAGTTTTACTACCCTATAAATTTACACTACTCTCAAACGATCTCATCAATAAGCACAATTGTATTAGGGTTTTACTACCCTATAAATTTACACTACTCTCAAACACAAGCACAGCTCCAGCTCGAGCGCAGCTGGTTTTACTACCCTATAAATTTACACTACTCTCAAACGTACGAAAGAACATATCAAAACCCTATGATGTTTTACTACCCTATAAATTTACACTACTCTCAAACGAAAGTGTGCCGCAAAAGATGCGGGTGCAGGTTTTACTACCCTATAAATTTACACTACTCTCAAACCCGATTCGGCAAGCCTTGCAACGATAACAGTTTTACTACCCTATAAATTTACACTACTCTCAAACAACTGACCGGACAAGGTTGCCGAGACTATGGTTTTACTACCCTATAAATTTACACTACTCTCAAACCGGAATATTGTATGACTCTCGTTATATCTAGTTTTACTACCCTATAAATTTACACTACTCTCAAACCAACCTCAAGGAGCTTAGACAGCTCCTTTTGTTTTACTACCCTATAAATTTACACTACTCTCAAACAAATACGATGAAGCGTATGACGCCGCAAGGGTTTTACTACCCTATAAATTTACACTACTCTCAAACACGTCGAAGGTAAAACAGAAATGGACTGGTCGTTTTACTACCCTATAAATTTACACTACTCTCAAACGCATTTCTCAGCATCGTGCAATAAAGGTCAGTTTTACTACCCTATAAATTTACACTACTCTCAAACACACAAGAATGTGATTACAAAGGGAAATTCGTTTTACTACCCTATAAATTTACACTACTCTCAAACTCCGAAGGCTCTTCTTGACATACAGAGCCAGTTTTACTACCCTATAAATTTACACTACTCTCAAACCCTGTCTGCACAGCTTCGCGCCGAACTCGCGTTTTACTACCCTATAAATTTACACTACTCTCAAACGCCAATGAAGATACACTGCCGAGGGTGTTCGTTTTACTACCCTATAAATTTACACTACTCTCAAACTGGCGGATGAGCAATAATCAGATCCCAAGAGTTTTACTACCCTATAAATTTACACTACTCTCAAACGCGTTGGAATTTCTTAGACAAGCAGTTAAGGTTTTACTACCCTATAAATTTACACTACTCTCAAACAGATAGTGGACGCAGAATAAGCCAGAAATCGTTTTACTACCCTATAAATTTACACTACTCTCAAACGCTGAACGCTTCATGCGAGCGAAAACAGCAGTTTTACTACCCTATAAATTTACACTACTCTCAAACTTATCGTGAAAGGATTGACTAAATGACTGAGTTTTACTACCCTATAAATTTACACTACTCTCAAACTATTTATCTTAACGGCGTATATTTAGTTCCGTTTTACTACCCTATAAATTTACACTACTCTCAAACCTCAAATTTGGAAAAGCGACACTACTCGCTGTGCATCTACAGGGTAGAAACTATAATTATAATATCACATTTTTTATTGTGAGTCAATTATATAACGCACAAATCATCATCAATAACTACTCTTTTTTCGAATCTCGTTTTTCCCTTGTCGGACGATTCGATACACAAGAGTGGTATTCCGTGCTCAATAACAGATTCAAACAGCTTTTCTGCTTTTTGCAAAGAAAGACAGCTGCGAAGATTCACGCATATAAACACCGTTTTACCGGCATACTCGGTCATTGCAAGGAAAAACTCCAAAAGCTTTTCCTCCAAAGTATCATAGCTGTCCACAAATTTAAGTCCGAACATTTTCAACAAAGGTGTAACATCGCATATCTCATCCGTAACAAATTCACCTTCTGCATACTGTGCCAACTCAGAAATGTACCTCTCTGTCGCAGACAGCATTTCGTTTGTTCTGATGAACATATCTTCGTTAACAGAGCATTTTTTCAAATGCGCATACAATTTGGAAATAAGCTCCTTACGGTTCATTTCAAACGGCACAAATTCCGTTATCATCGTTGTTTGTTTAGCAAATGATATTAGTTTTTCATTGCATGATATAACAGAAAATCCTGTTCCGCCTTCTATCTGATTGTTAATATCATTCAGCACCGTGTAAAAGAAATCTGGATGTTCAATTATCAACGTCAGAACTTTATCCTCCGAGTCAACATATAATTCAATTTGCGAATAGGCAAACGTCATAAAATCACCAGCCTTTCGTCGCTGTCTATAACATCGGATACAAATTCGCCTGTGATATATTCCATATCAGCAAATTGTTTTTCAGTTATACACAACAAAGACACAATACCCGCAGGAGGACTGTTACGTTTGATCCCGTCGGATATAAGTCTTGCCGCTGTGCGATTCAATGCCATACGGCAGTAAACCGATTCCTGAAACATCATAAAACCGCTTTTGATCAGGTATTTTCTGAATTTTGTGTATTCCCGGCGTTCCTCTGCAGTCGTAACCGGCAAATCAAAAAGTACAAGTAATCTCATATATCTGTAACTCATTTTATCTCCGTTTTTAAATCCCGAACACGATAGAATCTTATCAGCGAAACATCGTTTTCCTCTATTGCGTCAAATACACTTCTGCAATAAATTTTAACGGCATTTGTAACATACTGCTCAGTATTATTGATTATTACGCTTTCATTCAATATTCCTATAATCTCACGTTTCTGCTCTGAGGTAAAAATGCGATAGTTCTTTTCTCTGACAAAACGATCTATCAGCGTTCTGAACGGCTCCATCAGATCAGAGGCAAGATTAAAATTATTGAACATATTATCGTGGAACAATCCAAGCTGTGTAATATATCCGTTAGATGTGATCTCACGGTTGAATGCGGAAAGTATTATGCTGTATCCGTAGTTGAGTGCGGAATTAATTGCATTATCAGCGTTTCTTGAAAACTCTTTGCCGAAAAGCGCATTGAAATATACTTTTGCGGCATGGCCCTCCCTGTTGGTTTCATCGCCGAGTTCAATCTCGCCTATATATCCCTTAAGCATCCCTGCTTCTTTTTCATGACCGAATTCCTGAAGAACACGAGCCTGATTGCGTATTTTTTCGCTGACTATGCTTGTCCATATATACGCTTTGACATCTTCGTCCCACTTCACCTGTTCTCGCACCCTTGCCGTACAGTTATGGCAGCCGTATAACGGCAGCATTTCGCACGAGGGATTATGCTTCTCGTCACAAAATATCAATTTCACCTTGCGATTTGCAAGCTCGTTGATAAGACTTGCGGTTATCGATACCGCACAATTCTCAATTATAAGTACCGATACTTCATCCAATAATACACGCTTGATATTTTCTTCACTTCTCACGACCATGAAGCCAAGCTTCTTATCAAGCTTGGCTCTTCCGGTCACAATTACAGTTCTCCAGCTCATAGTTCAAGTAAGTTGTCAGACTTCTTTTCATACAAGCCTGTCGGTGACTGGTCAATGATTCTGATGTCACTGTATCCCGTGTTACTTAATAGCGCAGGCATTCTTCCTGTAACGAAACTTTTGACACCACCTACATATTCAAAGTTGCAAGGCAACCCTCTTCCTGTTTTTAAGATTGCAACAAATTGAAGTAATGCTTTCAGCTGATCGGTAAGCTGCAGCTTTTCAAACTTTTCTCTTCCGTTCCTCATTATTTCTCCCGATTCAACAAACTTTTTCAAAGTTGAGAACGGCTTTTTCAAACACTTTTCTGTTATTTCTTCATATACGAGCAAATTCTGCTGCGTGTCAAAGCTGTTTCCGGGCTTGTATTTAGCTCCATTTTCGCTTTTTTCTAAGTATGATACAACAGACTTGATATAGCTTGCTGTTTTTTCGGAGTATACAGCCGAAACAGCTGAAGATGTGCCTACATATTTACCTTTGCTGTCTTTGGAACACATATTTATTCTATAACCGTCCACCTCTAAAAGAGTGTTGATTTTTATCAATCTCTTATTCAGCAGGAACACTATATCGCTTTTGCTGATTTTTCCAAGAGCCTTCTGCGAAACTATATTTTTCATTTGTTCAAGCACATATTTCCTTGCAAACTCATCATCAGCAATATATTCTTTTTTCCAAAGCAAATCTACAGGTATTATAACTGTACCTAAATCACCGCAGCGTACCAAAGAAAAACAAGATGCGCTTACACTGTTATACCCTCCGTATTTCACCGGGTCGAGATCTTTCTTTAACCTTGCAAGATCCGGATTACCGGCTCTGTCGGGGTTCTGATTAAAGAACCCTCCCTTTCTCTTATAGCAATAACGTACATATCTCACACTGTTTTTGCTCATCATACGCTTAACCGTATCAAAATCCGTTTCAGGATTCCATGCCGTTTCGCCGTTTCTTGAAACCTTGTGCTTAAGTGTTTCCTTTACCTTGATTGTATAATGCTTATCGGCATTTTTAACAAAGTTCATAGGGTTGGAAGTAAACTTGACATCATGGACATTACCGATAACAATATTCAGATAAGCGTCCTTGGCATGATGCAGGTCGTTTATCTCTCTGCATTTCAGCATATCAAAATCATGTCTGAACTCCGAAACCTGTCCTGCCTTTACATAAACAATCTTACTGTCCGGGAACATTTCTTTAAGCAGTGTTGCAACAGCCTTTGTTGACTGTCTTGTTTCAACAAGCTGACGTTCTATAAATCCTGCGAGCTCATCTTCTGTAAACGGCGTTGAACGTGTCAATCTCTCATATTTTATCTTGTCTGTCGGATTTTTAGGATCACGATAAAACAGATTTTTCCAAAGCGGATGCATTTTATTTCTTATCTCAGCTTTTATCGGATAATCGTCCGACTTCTCACCGTTAAGCTGTGATTTTACAAGTACCTTGTTATGAAGCGAATCATCATTTATTTTGCTCTGAGGAAAGATATGATCAATATCGTAGCAATGATTGTCGCCAAGACGACTGAAATCTATAGCCTCACCGGAATACATACATTTTCCGAACTGGATAAAATAAAGATAGTACTTCTCACTTCTGAGCTGCTCATCGGAAAGGCTGCCAAGCTGCGATCTCAGATGCGATATATCTTCATCACTGACAAATGCTTTTGCAGAATCATACAGCTTCTCTATCTGTTCTCTTCTTGATGAAGTACGCTTTCCTTTTTCTTCTGGCTTGCCGCCTCTTGCCATCTCTACGAAAATCTTATCCGGATCCTTCTTTGTTATCTTGCGAAGCTCCTTAACTATCTCCATTGTTCTGATAATAGCTCTGGATACCGACGGAGATACATACATTTCACGAAGAGTCTGTGCAATGTTGCCCGTAGGATTGATCATATAGTACTTTTTGTTTTCTTCTTCTATAAAACTCTTGTAGCCGTATGAATCTGACAGAATCTGCATTAGGTTGATGTTCTCAGCCCACATAAAATCAATAATGCTTCTGCCACCGATCTCACCGGTATTCGTGTCAAGCTCATAACAGCCTGTAAGCAGTTTAGCTGATAATCTGCCGTAGTCCTTATACGAAAGACGACTTATATATCTGATATCCTCTGTGGGCAAATCGGAATACTCAGACTTTAGCCATGAAACAAGTCTCGGCTTATCTGTAGTAACGGTAATACGCTCAATTATTCTCTCAACATCGTTTTCTGAAAGAGATCCGTTCTCGAGCAGCCTTCTGAAATCAAGATATGACTTAAGCGAAGACTTTACGTTAATATCAACTCCGCTTAACGAATCACCTTTTTCTTCGCTGAATGCACCTTTTCGCTTAAGTAATTCCGTGATTTTCTTGACCGTCACTCTTGACGTTTTCATAAACAGTTCATTGAATATATCCTGCTTCAACTCCGGAGAAATCTTTTCACCGTTGACTTTGATATTATTTATCTCATTCAAAACAGTATATTTACAATACAGCAACGAGTATTTAGGAAGGACATCTTCACCGGCAAGATATGTGCATTTACAGGTCATTCTTCTGATAAATCCATCTTCGGATTTATCAAAATCAACCATGTTTTCAAAATTCCACGGATATATTCTTCCTTCAGCCTTGCGTACTATCCACACATTGTCGGTTTCATTTCTTTTTACCAAAGGTCCCACAAAATAAGGTATTCTGAATTTCATAAGAGTAAGAATCTTCTGCTTTACTGAAATGCCGTCCTCTGCCTCATTGAGAAAATCAAGATAAGCCGATGCTTTATCAAGTATCATGCTCAGTTCATGATAATACAACTGGTACGGAATAACACGGTTTTCGTCGGTAACCTGCTTCGGACAAAGTGTTTTGCTGTTGCACTTTTCAATCAGTTCATTATATACCTCCTCATCATCGGGCTCGGGTTTTATCTTTTCAAGCTTGCTTTTGATATATTTGCAAAATTCTTCAGAATTTTTCTTTTTAAAGTTTGACGGAAGCTGCTTTAACTTAACATCAGTTACGTTATATGAGTAGCTGACATAGTTCGGCTTTTCACCGGCTGTGCGGAATATTTCATCGTACTGAGCCCTGTCGAGATATTTACGAACGATGTACTTAAGTGCCTTAAGATCCGATTTATGCTGCTCATATTCGCACACCTTGGCATCGGAAATTGTTTTTTGACCTTTCAGCACATCAATAAGCAATGACCAGTCATACATAGCTTTTACAGCAGAAAGCAGAGGAACATCGGCATCTTCCATAGAAGAAGCCAATAAATCAATGGTGTCTGCAAAATCAGCTTTTCCGACCTCTACAGTCTGTATGTCGAGTTCATCATAAGACGGATTTCTGAACAGCTTGGCGAGATTTGTTTTTCCTCCGGAAATAAACTTAATTAGAACGTCAATATCTATCGGATATTCTTCGTCGTTATAGCAATCCGGCGTCTTTGCTGTTCCAAACAGCAGATTTTTGATTTCCTTCTCTTTTGCCGTTATACCTATTTTCTTGCGGAGGATAACAGAAAACTCGTTCTTTACACTTTCTGAAAAAGGATTATCCTCTATATCGTTCGATTTAAACCAACCCGTAAATTCACAATAAGAAGAGTCAAAATCAAGAACTGCCTGTACATTGTTTTCGTCAGCACCGTTAAGGAAATGTCCTCTGTGTGCCACTATAAAAGCACAGGCAAGATAAACGAGCCTTACATCATGCGGCTTATTGCTTTCCGAAAGTTCTTTTATAAGGTGATGAACGGTCGGATACATTTTAAAATAGTCACTGTCTTTAAAATCCGCATCATCAAAGTATGTATTGATATTTTTGTTTGTTCTATCTTCCGTATAGAGCGAGCTTTCCTTTAACCTCAAAAAGAAATCCGGATCGGTTTTCAGTATCTCTTTTGCAAACAACTCGCCGAGCAGTGCCACTCTTTGCTGTCTGCGGTCATATCTTCGTCTTTGCGTTCTGTGACCCCTGCGTTCCTCTGCAAGAGAAGCGGCTTCAAACAGGCTTACTCCCCACATTAAATTGTTCTTGTATCTGAGCAGTTCATACTTTTCGTTTGTAGTCGACCAGCCTACCGAATCTGTGCCGATATCAAGACCGTAATAAATTTTTGAATTTTCTTTAAAAGACATATTGACATTCCTCCATAAATGTGTTATTATATTGTCATAGGATTTTACTACCCTATAAATTTACACTACGAGTTCAAATAAAAATTATTTCAAATCGTACTTTTTAGTACATCACAAGTGTTGTGAATATTAACTCACCTTCGGGTGAGTTTTTTATTTACCC
>OHQN01000526.1_pt1 | contig 10949 bp, 10 predicted proteins | sample 1578161 | NCBI WGS metagenome assembly OHQN01 (sample SAMEA3879554, study PRJEB24766) | human gut metagenome | biome: human-associated habitat; feature: feces | place: USA | collected 1985/1987
TCTCGCTTCCCAGCGTGAATTCTCCCCCGCAAAGCCTGCTTTCCCGGATAGTCTGTCCCAGAATCGGCCCAATATCGCCGAATTCCAGCCATGGAAGCTCTTTTTCGATGCAGTCCGCCACGCCGCCGGAGAAGGAAATGACCAATTCCTTTTCCCGGCAGGGGGCAAACCGCCCCGCTTCCCGGGTGGTCAGCTGCTCCAGCAGGGGCGTTTCCTCCCGCAGACCCGCCGCCATTTCCAGCGCCCGGGTCAATATTTCGGCTACGGTTTTCACCTGCCCGGGGCTTGCTTTGTCCCCCGGTTTCAAGCCGCACAGCCCATCCAAAACCGGGGAAACATAGGTGACGGTGCCGCCGCCGTCAAATTTCAGCAGCCGCCCGCCCACGTTCAGACAGCCGGTTCTCTCGATTTTCCCGTCGCGGATCAGCGCCAGATTGCTGGTGCCGCCGCCGATGTCCATGTGCAGCACCGTTTTTCCCGTCCGCTGGGAGTAGTCCACTGCCCCCGCGCCCTTGGCGGCCAGTACGCTTTCCAGATCGGGGCCAGCGGTGGCCACCACGAACTCCCCGGCAAAGTCCGACAGGGCGTCCAGCACCGCCCGGGCGTTTTCCTTGCGGCTGGTCTCCCCTGTGATGATGATGGCACCGGTATCCACACTTTCCCGGCGGATGCCCGCCTTCCGGTATTCCTCCGCCACCAGCTCCCGCAGCGCCCCGGCGTCCACGTGGCTCTCATCCAGCAGGGGCGTAAAATACACCGGACTGCGGTAGCGGATGTCCCGCCGGGCAATCTCCATTTCCGGTACCGCAAAGCCCGACGCTTTGTTTTCCACCGTCAGCTCCGAGAAGATCATCTGCGTGGAAGTGGTTCCCACGTCCAGCCCCACGCTTCGCAGAATGTCAGACACGGCCGGTCACCTCTTCCAGAATCCGCCGCACCAGAAAATCCTCCACTTCCATGGGATTCGTCTTGCAGCAGGGGTCTTCCAGCGCCGCCTTCACGATCTGCTCCGCGCTGCGCCACACCGATCGGGGATCAACCCCCGCCTGCGCCAGGGTTTCCGGAAGGTTCAGCTCCCGGCGCAGACGCACAAGACCGTTTTTCAGGTTCCGCACGGCGATGGTGTCGGCGCTGCCGCCGATTCCCGCGGCTCTTGCCAGCTCGGCGTATTTCTTCGCCGCCACATGGGCGTTGCAGGTGATCACCGAGGGCAGCAGAATGGCGTTCAGCCGCCCATGGGGAACATGGAACAGCCCGCCCAGACTATGCGCCATGGCGTGGCACAGCCCCAGCCCCGCCTGGGTAAAGGCAATGCCCGCCATGGTCGCCGCCTGATGCACTTTCAGCCGCACGTCCTTCCGCCCCGCATAGGAGGCCGGGAGGGCGGCAAAGGCGCTGCTGAACGCCTCCCGGGCGTACAGATCCGTCATCGTTCCCGCGTTTTTTGCCGCGTAGGCTTCCACCGCGTGGCTCAGGGCGTCGAACCCCGTCTCGGCGATCAGCCCCTTGGGCAGCTCCTGCAAAAGGTCGCTGTCCAGAATCGCCGCGTCGGGGCGCAGGCGCTTGTCTACCAAGGGATGCTTGACCTTGTTATAGGTCAGAATGGCGAAATCCGTCACCTCCGAGCCGGAGCCGGAGGTCGTGGGAATGGCGACCAGCCTGTAACTTCCCTTTGCGAAGTAGGCCATGGCCTTGGCGCAGTCCATGGCACTGCCCCCGCCCAGCGCTACCAGCAGATCGGGGGCGAATTCCTTCAGCCGTGCCGTCCCCTCCGCCGCCAGCTCCACCGAGGGGTCGGGCTGCACCTTATCAAAATACTCTACCTGAGCGCACTTTGCCGTCTGGGCGATCCGCTGCGCCGTGCCGTTTTTCATGAAAAACGGATCCGTCACCAGCATCAGCCGCTCACCGCCCATCCCCGCCAGCGCCGAAACCGCGCCGGGGCCGGAATAGATCGTGGTCTTACACTGAAACTCCTCCATAAATATGCACCGCCTTTTCAGCGCTAGTATTTCCCATGGAACGAAAAACATGTATTGCCAAAAATAAAAAAAGAGATAGTCAAATCAAAACAAATGTGTTATGATAAGGAGAAGAGGTGAATGTTATGGAGCAAACCGATGAAACCGTGCAGCCCAAGGAAGAAGGCTACGTCCCCCGCCCGAAGTGGCAGCTGTGGGCAGCCCGGGTCGGGCTTGTGCTTTTTCTTCTGCTGGTGATCGCGCAGATCATCAACCTTGCCGGAGGACGGTTCTGATGAAGATTCTGGGAATCGACCCCGGCTACGGCATTACGGGCTTCGGCCTGATCGACGCCCAGCGTGGGCAGTACCGTCTGCTGGGCTGCGGCGCCATCACCACGCCCCCCAATACGGATTTTCCATGGCGGCTTGAGGTTATTTACAACGACATGACCCAGCTGCTGCAAACGGCGCAGCCGGAGGCGGTGGCCATCGAGGAACTGTTCTTCGGCCAGAACGTCACCACGGGTATCAATGTCGCCCAGAGCCGGGGGGTCATTCTGCTGGCCATCCATCAGGCGGGGCTGCCCATTTTTGAATACAAGCCCATGCAGGTCAAGCAGGCCGTCGTCGGCTATGGCCTTGCTGAAAAGAAACAGGTCATGGACATGGTCAGGCGGCTCTTAAAGCTCAAGGCCGTGCCGCGGCCCGACGATGCTGCCGACGCGCTGGCCATTGCCATCTGTCACGCGCGCAGCGCCACGTCGCTCCTGAGCCGCGTGGGCGGGAACGACGTCAAGCAGACCATTTAAGCAGGAGAGAGGCAGTTTATGTTTTATTATGTCAGCGGAACGGTCGCGCATGTGGAGCCGTACCTCGCCGTGATCGACTGCGGCGGCGTGGGCTATGCCTGCAAGACCACCAGCACGACGATCTCACAGCTGCAAGTGGGTAAAGCAAGCAAGCTTTACACCTATTTGCACGTGGGTGAGGGGATCTTTGACCTTTACGGTTTTGCCACGCAGGGTGAGCTCGGGAGCTTCAAGCAGCTCATCGGCGTCTCGGGCGTGGGGCCGAAGGCGGCGCTCGCGATACTTTCGGTCTGCACGCCGCAGGGGCTTGCAATGGCCGTCATCACGGGCGATGAAAAGGCTCTTATCGCCGCGCCGGGCATCGGTAAGAAGATCGCCCAGCGCATCATCTTAGAGCTCAAGGACAAGCTCGCCAAGGAGCAGCAGGAGATCGGTATGCCGACCGCCCCCGGCATCGTTGCGGGTGAGAAGAGCAAGGCCGTCGAGGCCGCCGCCGCGCTCGCGGTGCTCGGCTACACGCAGCAGGACATCGCGGTCGCGATGAAGGGCGTGGACGTGGAAAACTTACCGCTTGAAGAGATCGTGCGCCAGAGCTTAAAGAAAATGGTAAAATAGGAGAAACGATAAATGAACGAGAATACAAAAGAGGCTGCTAAAAAGGGGATTACCTTTGGAACCTGCCTTGCAATGGTCATCTCCTATACGACATGGCACAGCGTTGGTTGGGCGATTGTACACGGCCTTTTGAGCTGGCTGTATGTGATTTATTTTGTGCTTGCGTATTGAGTGTTTTCCCGTTGGACGGAAGAAAAGGGAAGTGACATTTTGAGCATTGATTTTGGAACCGATATTTATGAAGAGCCGATCGTGGCCAAGACTTTCCTGAGCGAGGACGCGCAGGAGGGCTCGCTGCGCCCGAAGACGCTCTCGGAATACATCGGGCAGGAGAAGGCAAAGGGCAACCTTGCCGTCTTCATCGCGGCGGCGAAAAAGCGCGGCGAATCGCTCGACCACGTGCTGCTGCACGGTCCTCCGGGACTGGGTAAAACCACGTTGGCGAACATCATCGCCAATGAAATGCATGCACAGTTGAAAGTCACTTCCGGACCGGTGCTCGATAAACCGGGCGACCTGGCGGGACTTCTGACCAACCTCAACCCCGGCGACGTACTTTTCATCGACGAAATACACCGTTTAAGTCCCCTCGTCGAGGAGTACCTTTATTCCGCAATGGAAGACTACAAGATCGACATCGTACTGGACAAGGGGCCTTCCGCACGTTCGATACAGATCGAACTGGCTCCCTTTACTCTGATCGGCGCGACGACGCGCAGCGGCCTGCTGACATCGCCGCTACGGGCCCGGTTCGGCATCCAATGCCACTTGGAATACTACGATTCTTCGGTTCTGAAAGGTATCGTAAACCGCTCGGCCCGCATTCTCGACGTTTCGATCGACAGCGATGCGGCGTTGGAAATAGCCCTCCGTTCACGCGGAACGCCGCGCATCGCCAATGCCCTGCTGCGCCGTGTGCGTGACTTCGCCATGGTCAAAGGCGAAGGTCATATCGACCTCGACATCACGCGGATCGCCCTGACAGCCCTGAATATCGACTCCCGGGGACTCGACCAGATGGATAACAAAATACTCTCGACGATCATTGAAAAATTCGGCGGCGGCCCCGTCGGACTGAACACCATCGCTACGGCAGTCAGCGAAGATGCCGGGACTATCGAAGAGGTTTACGAACCGTTCCTGATCAAAGAAGGGTTCCTCAAACGAACGCCACGCGGCCGGGAAGCGACCGAAATGGCCTATGCACATCTCGGATTCTCCCGGACGGACCATGGCGAACAGTCCCTGTTCTGACGCCAAAGACACTATAATCGAATATGTTAAATGAGGTCATAAACAACGAGTGAAGATGAGAAATTTAGTAATATGCTTTTGCACACTGATAATAGCGATATGTACGTGTGCTTGTGAAAGCAATAACGATGTGATCGAACACCAAACTGGTGTTTGGGTTAGCGACAAGGCAGAGTTGTTGCTGACCGATAAGATTATGATGTATTTTGAAAAGCAGTCGGATGATGCCGTTTTGGTGATGCTTAAAGTAGATAGCATTACAGAAGATTGCACGCTTTTCAGTAAAGATACAATCATCAGACAATCTATTCCCGAAGACTTTGCAATGAAGCACATTTCTTCCAACGAAATAATAGTCAATGGACAGAAAATGGTCAAAGCTGAAACTATCGAAATGTGCGAACCCTACGACATGACAGCAGCCAATGATTCAAATGCACTTGCCGACAGATTAACAGAGTGGCGATTGGGTGCTTGGGTTAAAGTTGATAAAACAACAAATGACATCGATGCAGCAGTGAACACCCCGAGGAATATGTTCGTATATAATATTGAAAACGGCATGTATTATTTGCGTGCTGCGAGAATTGAGAATGTGAACGAAGGTACTTTATTCTATCAGAATATCCGTTTGATGAAGAATCCAAATACGAAAGAACGGACGGTTTATTTTTCTCCGAACAACCAAAATGAAGTATTGGGAGCACTTGAAATTAACTTGGATGGATTCAAGCCAGGAACCTGTTATTTCGACCCGAACGGGGGCATATATTGGTCTTATATGTCACATACTCCGGACCAAATTATTTTGAACGGATGTGGAGGAGATACTTATTACATCAATAGAAAACTGGCCGGGGATAAAAATATGTTCGAATGGATAAAATATACAAATAAGTAACCTAACAAACACACAATACGCAGACAAAATAGATGAACGTACAAATCAATATCGACACCGCCAGCTGCATCCGATGCGGAAAATGCGTCAAGGTTTGCCCTGCCTGGATCATGACTCAGGCCAAACCCGGCGACCCGATCGGTCTGCGCAATATCGACTCCTGCATCGTCTGCGGACATTGCGCGGCCGTTTGCCCGACCGGCTCGGTCCGCCACAGTTCATTTCCTCCCGATAAAATCCATCCGATCGACCGCAACGGGCTGCCCTCGCCCGAACAGGTGCTGCTCCTCTGCAAGGCACGTCGTTCGAACCGAGCGCTCTCCGACCGTCCCGTCCCGCAGGAAGCGATCGACCGAATCCTCGAAGCCGCCCACCGGGCTCCGACGGCCAGCAACCGCCAGGAAGTGAGTTTCACGGTCATCACCGATCCCGCGATCCTGGACAAGATCATCCGTTTCACGCTGGATACTTTCGCGGGAATCGCCCGCAAATTGGAAAACCCGCTCGTCAAACCCATACTCAAACGTCTGCGGCCTGAATTTTATAACTATCTGCCTGCTTTCAAACGGCTGATTGCCGAATACGACAAAGGCAACGACCTCATCCTGCGCGAAGCCAAAACCCTGCTTCTCATTCACACTCCATACGCGAACCGTTTCGGAGCCGCAGATGCCAACCTTGCCTACCAGAACGGTTCGCTGATGGCCGAAAGCCTCGGCGTCAGCCAGATCTACACGGGCTTCGTCCTTTCGGCACTGGCACAGGACAAAAAATGCAAATTTTTGAAATCCATCGGCATACAGGGAAAGGTACATGCAGGTATGGCACTCGGAATGCCGCTGTTCCTCTATCCCAATTACATCGACAAAAAACCGATCGCAGTAAACAGGCTCTGACCCCGGCGGATCTTTTCCGGTTTTTCTCACCGGAATACCGGCTCGGGCGCGATCCTTGCGAAAAAAATAAGTTCATCAAACCCATAAAACACAATGCAAAATAAAAATATGAGAGAAGAAGCCCTTCGTTACCATGCAGAAGGGCAATCCGGCAAAATAGCGGTAGTACCCACCAAACCCCTCGCTTCGCAGCACGACTTTTCGCTGGCCTACTCGCCCGGCGTGGCGGAGCCGTGCCTCGAAATCGTGAAAAATCCGCTCGACGCCTATAAATATACGGGCAAAGGCAATCTGGTCGCCGTCATCACCAACGGCACGGCAGTCTTGGGACTGGGCAACATCGGGGCTTTGGCCGGCAAGCCGGTCATGGAGGGTAAAAGCATGCTTTTCAAGGTATTCGCAGACATCGATGCCTTCGATATCGAAGTGGATGCGACCGACACGGACCGTTTCGTGGAAACCGTCAAGGCCATCGCTCCGACCTTCGGCGGCATCAACCTCGAGGACATCAAGGCTCCCGAATGTTTCGAAATCGAAGCCCGGCTTCGTGAAGAGCTCGACATTCCCGTCATGCACGACGACCAGCACGGCACGGCCATCATCTCGGGTGCGGCCCTGCTGAACGGCCTCGAAATCGCGGGCAAGTCCATCGCCGACGCCCGTGTGGTCATCAACGGCGCAGGCGCTGCGGCAGTTTCTATCGCCCGCCTTTTCCTGAAGCTCGGCCTGAATTGCGAAAATCTCGTTCTCTGCGACAGCAAAGGCGTGGTTTCGACCCGCCGCGAAGACCTGAATCCTGTCAAGGAACAACTCGCTACGGACCGGGAAGACGTCGATACGCTGGCCGACGCCCTCCAAGGTGCCGACGTCTTCCTCGGCGTTTCAGCTCCGGGTATCCTGACGCCCGAAATGGTCCGCACGATGGCCCACGATCCGCTGGTGCTGGCCTTGGCCAACCCCACGCCGGAGATCACCTACGAAGAGGCGATGGCATCCCGTCCGGACATCATCTTCGCAACGGGCCGTTCGGACTATCCCAATCAGGTAAACAACGTGCTCGCTTTCCCGTACCTTTTCCGGGGTGCGCTCGATGTATATGCCAGTACGATCAATGACGAAATGAAGCTGGCCGTCACCCACGCACTGGCACGCCTGGCCAAGGAACCGGTTCCGCAGGAGGTCCTGAAAACATACGGTCTGAAGTCGCTCTCGTTCGGACGCGAATACCTGATTCCGAAACCGAGCGACCCGCGTCTGCTCGCGGTCGTCGCCACGGCCGTGGCGCGTGCAGCCATCGAATCGGGCGTAGCACGGCGCGAGATCGAGGATTGGGACGCCTACGCCGCGTCGCTCACCCGACGTGTAAAAAACACAAAGTAAACCCGAATCCCTGCCCATCAGGACCGGCATCAAAAAAGCGCCCCGAGATTTATTCGGGGCGCTTTTTTGTTTGAAATGGCATTTAATCCCGACTTTGACAAACCGGCTCCAGCCGGAAGAGGGGGGCAAGACCGCTATCGGAAAAGAACCCGGGTAAACCTATCGACGGCTGGATTACTTTACCCGACAAAATAAAGGACCGACCTCCACAAAACTGTATCGGGCGATAATCATATTTACCCTTTTATCGACCAACACATTGACAAAACAATCCGATAAATCCGTTTATTTCGACGAATGAACGATACGAAAAAGGAAGTCATGAGGAGGTATACGGAGCGATAATTTATCGAGAAACGATAAGGATGCAAAAAAATTATATCCAAACCGTCATTTTATTTCGTAAATATTTGGATATATATATATGAGCAATAACCGACGTCGTTTATGTCAAACTTTCTTAAATTACACCCAAAACCATGAAAAGATTAGCTCTGTTATTGCTCGCATTTACAGGCCTGATGTCTGCCTGTTCAAAAGACGATCCCGTTCCGCAGGATGGATCGCTTACCCCCGACAGCCCGGAAGGGCGCGAAGCCGTAACGATCCCCGACGAATTTCTCCGCACTTACCTACTCAAGTATTTCGATTTCGACCGCAACGGAGAACTCTCCCGCTACGAAGCATCGTTAGTGGTACGAATCGACTGCCCCGGAAATATAAATGCAGGAGAAGGGGCCTATATGTGCGATGCGACCGGCATAGAAGCCTGCACGAACCTTCGCTACCTGAATCTGTCGGGAAACGACCTGACCAAACTCGATGTAAGCAACAACAAACTGCTCGATACGCTCGATTGTTCAATCAATACTCATCTGAAAAATTTACGTGTCGCAAAACAAGAATCTCTTGCAACTGCATTGTTATGCCTGTTCTCTTGAAATTGAGAGATGGGACTTATCTGCGAATCCGGAATTGAAAGATTTGAGAATCGGAGGAGACGGATACGTTGCTTTCGATAAAGTATCCATTCTCGATTGCAGCAACAACCATAAGCTGGAAGTCCTAATGGCAAATTTAAGTCAAATGTCTGAACTCTATCTCGATTGTCCGGAATTGCAACATCTTTCCTTAGAAGGCAACAGCCTTTCTGCGCTCGATCTTAGTAATTGTACAAAACTTGTAATGCTCAATTTCAGTGGGAACAACATCTCTCATATGAATTTACAGTGTCCGGACTTGGACCTTTTGAAATGCCAAAGCAATAATCTCACCACCCTCGACGTAAGTGCATGCCCAAAACTAACAGTACTTTATTGTGACGAGAACCAACTGCAAGAATTGGATTTGACGAACAACAAGAAAATCGAATATTTACGCGTACCGGATAATAAATTACAAAATCTGGATGCAAGCAATCTTTCCAAATTGAAAGAATTTTACTGCAACAACAACGAATTGACGGACTTGATGCTAAACAGTCTAGAATTAACCTGGGTCGAATGTCAAAACAACGATCTCCAAAGTTTGGATTTGTCGAATCTTCCCGCCCTGTATCTTCTCAGATGTTATGAGAACCAGTTCGAAACGATAGACGTAAGTAACAATCCGGAACTTCGGGGCTTTTTCTGCAACCCGATGGAATCGCTCAAAACCATTTATATGAGTGAAGGACAGGACCAGCTTTTGCAAGCTTTCGAAAAGCCCGAAGCGGCGGAAGTCGTGTATAAATAAATCGCAACGTCAGACACAGCGAACCCGAACGCAGATGCGTTCGGGTTCGCTGTGTCTGACACGCTCCCGACCGGCTGTCGCTCGGACCGAAAGGCGGGAAACCGCATTTCGAGTTCCGGAACGAACGTACGAAACAGACCTGCCACGCCTCCCGCATCGAAACAGGATGGAATCGATATGCCCGCCCCTGCAAACAGAAGCGACCGGGAGACATAATCCGCAGCATGACACCCCGATACATCCACTCCTTTTGCAGAAAATCGAGAGGAATTCTATAAAAAACGAACACGGCCATCACACTCTGTTCTCATTTTCATTACCTTTGTAACCTAAAATTCCCTTTATGCAAAAACTTCGCAATATAGCCATTATCGCCCACGTCGATCACGGCAAAACCACACTGGTCGATAAGATGATCATGCAGAGCCACGTGCTGCGCGACAATGCCAAAAATTCCGGAGAACTCATCCTCGACAACAACGATCTGGAACGCGAACGCGGCATCACGATCCTCTCGAAGAATGTATCCGTCATCTACAAAGACTGTAAAATCAACATTATAGACACCCCGGGCCACGCCGACTTCGGCGGCGAGGTGGAGCGTGTGCTCAACATGTGCGACGGCGTACTGCTGCTCGTCGATGCTTTCGAAGGAACGATGCCCCAGACCCGTTTCGTCCTCCAGAAAGCCCTCTCGCTCGGCAAGAAACCCATCGTGGTAATCAATAAGGTCGATAAGCCCAACTGCCGCCCCGAAGTGGTGAACGAACAGGTTTTCGACCTTATGTTTTCGCTCGACGCCACCGAGGAGCAGCTCGACTACAAGACCATCTACGGCTCGGCCAAGCAGGGCTGGATGTCGCACAGGTGGAACGAGCCGACCGACTCGATCGTTCCGCTGCTCGACGCCATCATCGACGAGATTCCCGAACCGAAGATCGTCGAGGGAACGCCCCAGATGCTCATCACGTCGCTCGAATATTCGGCCTACACGGGCCGTATCGCCGTGGGCAAGGTCACGCGCGGCTCGCTCAAGGCGGGCCAGATGGTGACCCTCGCCAAGCGCGACGGCGTGACGATGCAGAAAACCCGGATCAAGGAGCTGATGGTTTTCGAGGGCCTCGGCAAGAAGAAGGTCGAGGAGGTTCCCTGCGGCGAGATCTGCGCCATCATGGGCATCGACGGCTTCGAAATCGGCGACACGGTCTGCGACTACGAGAATCCCGAACCGCTGCCCCCCATCGCCATCGACGAACCCACGATGTCGATGCTCTTCACGATCAACAACTCGCCCTTCTTCGGCAAGGACGGCAAATACGTCACCTCGCGCCACATCAAGGATCGTCTCGACCGCGAACTGGAGAAGAACCTCGCCCTGCGCGTGACTCCCGGCCCCT
>OHQN01000527.1_pt1 | contig 10941 bp, 9 predicted proteins | sample 1578161 | NCBI WGS metagenome assembly OHQN01 (sample SAMEA3879554, study PRJEB24766) | human gut metagenome | biome: human-associated habitat; feature: feces | place: USA | collected 1985/1987
GCCCTGTTTTTCATCCCGTACGGGGTGGGGTTGATGGTATCCTACGAAGTCCTGCTCGATAATTTTTGGGCGATCGTTATTTCGGGCGGAGTGAGTACGATGTTGGTGCTGGTCTGCGTCGGAAGGGTTTTTCAAAAACTGAATAAAAAGGCGTGATGGAGCAGTTCGTCGGATCGGATCTGGTGTTGCTGACCCTCACGGTCGGCTTTTATTGCCTGGGAAGTGCGTTATACAGTCGAACCAAGTTCGCCCTGCTGCACCCCGTGCTGCTCGGTTTCGTGGCGATGATCCTTTATCTGAAACTTTTCGGTATCGGTTACGAGCATTACCGTCGTTCGACCGAGTTGCTCAATTTCGGACTGGGACTTTCGGTCGTGGCTCTGGGTTATCTGATGTACGAACAACTCGAGCATATGCGGGGACGGTTGCTTCCGATTCTCGTGTCGGTCGTCGTCGGCTGCGTGGTCGGAGTTCTTAGTGTGGTTTATCTGGCGCGTATGCTGGGGGCGGATCGGATTTTGCAAACTTCGCTTGCTCCGAAATCCGTGACGGTGCCGATCGCCGTATCGGTTGCGGAACCGCTCGGCGGCATCATTACGATCACCTCGGTCGTCGTCTTTTGTGTCGGTATTTTCGGCAGTCTCGTCGGTCCCTGGCTGCTTCGGCGTTGCGGGGTCACGGATCCTATGGCACAGGGATTCGCGCTGGGGTCTGCGGCGCATGGCATCGGAACGGCCCGTGCGATCGAAATCGGTGCGCTGGAAGGGGCGCTCAGCGGTTTGGCTATGGCACTGATGGGGATCATGACGGCCCTGCTGCTGCCGGTGATCGAGAAATTCCTCTACTGATTTTTTGTCTTCCGGAAAAAGGATTACCTTTGCAAAAATTTTTTCGGGCGGAAGCGTAACGCTCGGATGCGGCGATGTCCGTTCCGGACGCAATGCGCGGTATGTTTCGCGCCATTTTATTAAAATCAATGGTATGGATTGGCTCTACTCTTTATTTGTCGGTGGCGGGATAGCCCACACCGTATTCACGCTCGCATTGGTGATTACCGCAGGTATTCTGTTGGGCAAAGTCAAGGTTTGCGGTATCTCGCTCGGTATCACCTGGATTTTGTTCGTCGGCATCATCGCCGCGCATTTCGGTATGGGAATCCCGGCCGAAGTACGTCATTTCATCCAGGAGTTCGGTCTGATCCTTTTTGTTTTTTCAATCGGTATGCAGGTCGGCCCGGGTTTCTTCGCTTCGTTCAAGCATGGCGGGCTGACGCTCGTCTGCCTGGCTTCGACGATCGTTTTGCTCGGGGTAGGCGTGGCGTACGTGATTCATTTGGTATCGGGTACGCCGATTCCCACGATGGTCGGCATCCTTTCGGGTGCGGTGACCAACACGCCGGGACTGGGTGCAGCACAGCAGGCTTATGCGGACGCTTCGGGAGTCGAAGACCCCAGTATTGCCCTGGGCTATGCCGTAGCTTATCCGCTGGGCGTGATCGGTATCATTTTCTCGATGATCTTCATCCGTTATGCTCTGCGGGTGAAATTCGGGAAGGAGGATGAGGCGCTCGCTGCGATTTCCGCAGAACACAAGATGGCCGAAATCGTTTCGATCGAGTGTACGAACAAGATGTTGAGCGGACACGACATCTCCTATGTCAATGAGTTGATCAATCGGAAATTCGTTATTTCCCGGATCGCTCATCCCGACGGTACGATCGTATTGGCGGACAGCAACAGTATTATTTCGCTCGGGGATAAGGTATTGGTCGTCTGTGCATCCGAAGATTGCGAAGCGGTGACGGCTTTCATCGGTAATCGGATCGAAATGGGGGAGAAGGAGTGGGATACGCCGGATTCGAAGCTGGTTTCGCGTCGTATTCTGATTACCAAGCCGGAGATCAACGGCAAGACTTTCGCCGATCTTCGCCCGCTACGGCATCAACATTACGCGTGTCAATCGTGCCGGAGTCGATCTGATTCCCTATCAGGGAATGCAGCTTCAGATCGGCGATCGCGTGATGGTCGTGGGGCCGGAGAATGCGATCGAGAAGGTCGCCGCCGTATTGGGTAATTCGCTCAAAAAACTCCGTGAGCCGAATCTGGTGACGATCTTCGTCGGTATCGCGCTCGGTGTTCTGTTGGGTTCCATTCCGTTGTTGAACGTGCCGCAGCCCGTTAAGCTGGGTTTGGCAGGTGGTCCGTTGATCGTGGCGCTGTTGCTCGGCCGCTTCGGTCCCCGGTTCCATTTGGTGACCTATACTACCATGAGTGCCAACTTGATGTTGCGCGAAGTGGGCATTGCGCTCTTCCTGGCGGCAGTCGGTCTGGGAGCCGGCGACGGGTTCATCGATGCGATCGTTGGCGGCGGTTACCGCTGGATCGGATACGGTGCGCTGATTACGGTGATCCCGCTGTTGTTGGTCGGCATTTTCGCCCGCGCCCGGCTAAAGATGAATTACTATACGCTCATGGGACTTATGGCCGGTAGTATGACCGATCCTCCGGCACTGGCTTATGCCAACGGCACGGCAGGCAACGATATGCCGGCCTTGAGCTATTCGACGGTTTATCCCGTCGTGATGTTCCTGCGGGTGCTTACAGCTCAGATATTCATTCTGTTCGCGTTGTAGAACTCTACGACGCGGCCCCGGTCGGGGCTTATGTAACAATACCAACTCCCGCAGTCGTGCTGCGGGAGTTGTCGCAAATATTGCAGAAGGGTTGTAATCCTGCATCGGAAAATCGGGCCAGTTTTTTGATGGGAGGGTTAATTTCGATATTTTCAGCTCTATTTTCCGCATTTTGCTATCTCTAAATTAAATGAAAAATAACAAAATTCCAAATTATTTAGGGGAAAATAGCTAATCGTATATTTCAATACCCTGACCTGAGTTGCCCCGGAATTGACCGATATGCTTCGAGGAAAAGTCGAAAATCGGCCCAAGAGAGGGTTCGGGTGGAATTTGGCATCGGATAACGACCCGCAGGACCGAGGGTTCCTGCTGGAATCTGCGAGCAGTCGTTATATAATTTAATGTTTTTGGGAGCAGGCAACTCCACTCTCTTCAGAAAGGGTTTAGGAAAGAGGCCAAATTATAAACGAGGTCGCAAGGTGTAAATAAACGGCCGTCGGATAAGGGATACATTGAAAGGTATTTACTTGCCAGTATAGATGCGATTTTGATTTTTTTGGGGGAATAAAACAGCGCTGTAATCGGAAGAAAGATTACAGCGCTGTTTTTAGGAACAACACCCCTTGTTCGGGTGCCGGGACTTGCAATGCGGACATTCGGTTTTCGAGCAACACGAACATCCGACATCCTCTCGATGTCGGACAATCCGTACAATCCAGCGGACGCTGAATCCGAGGACGAGGATGCCGATCCCTATTACAGCGATATTTTGCCAGTCCGTCATATTATAACCAGGAGAAAAGGTGATACGTCAGATAAGCCATTATCCATGCCAAAGCCGTATTGTAGAGTACCGAAATACAGGCCCAGCGCCAGCCGATCTCTGCGGCGATCGCTACGATCGTGGCGATACATGGCAGGTAAAGCAGGATGAAGACCAGAAAAGCGAGGGCCGATGCCGGGGTGAAATCCCCGCTTGCGACCAACCGCTGGGAGAGGGCCGGAGAGTCGAGTTCGGCTTCCGGGGCGTCTCCCTGTTCCGAATAGAGCACGCCGAGCGTGCTGACGACGATCTCCTTGGCCGGCAGGCCCGTGAGAATAGCGATGCTGGCTTTCCAGTTCAGGCCGAGCGGTTCGAATACGGGCGAACATGCCTGCCCGACCTGTCCCAGGTAGGAATTTTCATAATGCTCCTCCGTCGTTTCTGCCGGGGCGGCTGCGTCCGGCGTCGGATAATAACTCAAGAACCAGACAGCTACCGAAGCGACCAGAATCAGTCCGCCCATCTTGCGCAGATATTGCGCGCAGCGATCCCACATGTGCGACAGCGTGGCCCGCATCGTCGGGACCCGATAGGGCGGTAGCTCCATGACGAACGGCGTTTCGTCCTTCTTGAACAGATAACGGCGCATCAGCCGGGCCGTGATGACAGCCACGACGATTCCCAGCAGATACAGTCCGAGCATCACCCAACTGGCGTAAGCGGCGAAGAACGTGCCGATCAGCAGGATATAGATAGGAATGCGGGCGCTGCACGACATGAAGGGGACGAGCAGTACGGTGATGAGCCGGCTGCTGCGGCTTTCGATCGTGCGTGTGGCCATGATGGCCGGTACGTTGCAACCGAAACCCATGATGAGCGGAATGAACGACTTGCCGTGCAGTCCTATGCGGTGCATGATCCGGTCCATGATGAAGGCTGCGCGAGCTAGGTAGCCCGAATCCTCCATGAAAGCGATGAACAGGTATAGGATCATGATATTCGGCAGGAACACGATGACGCTTCCCACTCCGCCGATTACGCCGTCCACGAGCAGATCTTTCAACGCTCCGTCCGGCATCCAGGCATCCACGCCCTGACCGATCAGTCCGACCAGTTGCTCGATCCACTCCTGGGGATAAGCTCCCAGGTTGAACGTGCAGTAAAACATCAGCCACATTAGGAAGAAAAAGATCGGAAAACCCCAGAGTTTGTGGGTCACGAAAGCGTCGATGATTTTCGTCACTTGTGTCTGTTCCTTCTTTCCCGGGGTGTAGGTTTCCCGCAGAGCTCCGGAGATGAATCCGTATTTCTGATCGGCAAAGGCCGTTTCGATGTCTTCATCCAGCAGGTTCTTGATCCGCTGCGCTTCCCGTTTGCTCGCTTCCTCCCATTCGGGGTATTTCGGGTGATGCTTCAGTTGATCCTTTATATAACTATCTTCCTCAAGTAGTTTCATTGCGATATAACGCGGCGGGAATTGCGGGGGCAATTCTCTGGATTCCTTCAATGCTCCCGTGATTGTCCGCAGGCTCTCCTCGATAACCGGTCCCTGGTTGATATGAATGTGACGCACACGGTCGTCCTCGTTCTCATAGACGGCGATCACCGTGTCCAGCAGGGCTTCGATACCCCGTCCATGACGGGCGACGACCGGCACCATCGGCACACCCAGCATTCGTCCCAGACTGTCGTAGTCGAGTTCGGCGCCGCTCGCTTCCAGCTCGTCGTACATATTGAGCGCTACAACCACTCGGGGATTCAGGTCGATGAGTTCGGTAGTGAGGTAGAGGTTGCGTTCCAGGTTCGAAGCTACGACGGCATTGATAATTACGTCCGGCGTATGTTCGGCCAAATGGCGGCGTACGTAAAGTTCCTCGGGCGAGTAAGCCGTGAGTGCGTAGGTGCCCGGCAGGTCGGTGATTTCGAAACGATAGCCTCTGTAGGTGCAGTGTCCCCGTTTGGCGTCCACCGTGACGCCGCTGTAGTTGCCGACGTGTTCGTGACCGCCCGAAATAGCGTTGAACAGCGAGGTCTTGCCGCTGTTCGGGTTACCCACCAGTGCGACGTTGATCCGCTTTGAACTTTGGGCGATGACCTCATGGAGCTGGTCGCCTTCGCGTGTTCCGTTATATTCTTCGCTTATCAGGCCTTCGGCCTCTTCGTTGGTGATAACTACGACCATGTGAGCTTCGCTGCGGCGCAGCGAAACCTCGTAGTCCATGATTTTGTAAACGATCGGGTCGCGCAGCGGGGCATTGAGAACCACTTCGACTTTTTTGCCGCGTACGAACCCCATTTCCATAATTCGGCGGCGGAATCCGCCATGTCCGAGTACTTTGAGAATCGTGGCCGACTGGCCTGTTTTCAAATCCGATAAACGCATGTTCTTTTGCTGAAATTACGGGGCAAAGATAGGGAAATATTTCAGGAACGGACATCCCCATATATGGGGATAATCCGGCTCAGTACGGTTTTTCAGGCTATTTTATGGTTGCGTTGCTTTTTGGGGGCGAAAAAATTGGAAATTGAAATTTTTTTATATCTTTGCGACATACATCCAAATTATTATACGTATTATGAAAAATTTAGTTGAAAAAATCAATGCCGAATACGAAGTATTCGTAAGTAATGCCAACGCTCAGGTAGAAAAAGGAAACAAGGCAGCCGGAACCCGCGCACGCAAGGCCGCTCTGGAATTGAGCAAGCTGATGAAGGAGTTCCGGAAGGTTTCCGTCGAAGCTTCGAAATAAGTTTATTACTTTTTTGAAAATGAAGGGTCGCATGGGATACATGCGGCCCTTTGTTATGGGTGTACAACTTGGCAATTATATCTTTCGATGTACTATCCGATTATTCGGCCTGTGACCGTGTTTGTAATGCTACCCCCCCCTGTTTGAGGAAATTTGGCGTGCTGCATTCCCATAATAACATATAATTTATATAATTCTTCACTGTTCGAACAGGAGCAGACCGTAACCGGCAGAAAATTCGGTATGCGATACAGAGGAATCTCCGGAATATCGAAAAGATTGCGTCTGTTTTTTAGTAGCTTAAATCGATACCGTGCCGGCGGAAATTTTCGAGGTCTTCATCCGACAGGCCGGTTTTCGGGAAAGGAACGGCCAGGTTGTGATCGTTCAGATAGCGGCGCGGTGCCCGGTAGTCGAATGTCGGACTGACCAACGAGTAGGCCGGATCGATGAAGTCGCCTTCGATCGAAGCGATATCGGCCATGCTTTGAAACATGGAGTGGGTTGTGGCCGGTGCGGATTCGTTGTTGCGGGCCGCTTCGACTTTTTCCGGGAATTCCCGTCGATATTCCGGCGAAAACCATCCCAGATTGGCGACATAGAGCTGATAAAAAGTGGTCGTAGGGGAGGCGTGCAAGAAGCGCTCCCGTTCGTCGTCGAGAATATCTTCGCCGTGATCGGCACAGTAGAGCAGCGCCGAACAGTCGTTTTCGAGCGAGCGGAGATATTCGATCGTCTGCGAGAGGAAGTGGTCTGTATAGTAGATCGAATTGTCGTAGGCATTGACGAGTTTCTCGACGTTCTTTCGGTTGATGGCCACGTTATCGTCCGGCAGGAAGCGGGCGAATTCACGGGGGTATCGTTGGTGATAGGTGAAATGAGAGCCGTAACAGTGCAGGATGATGAGCAGGTCGTGTTCCGGATCTTCGGCGATAACCTGTTTCATCGCTTCCAGCAGTTGCATATCGTAACGTGGCTCCGGAAGGTACACCAGGCTGTCTGCATCCTTGGCCAACTTGTCGATCATGGCTCCCTGGGGGCGCTGGTTGGAAAGAAACCAGGTTTTGAACCCAGCCTCCTTGAAGAGTGCCGGAAGCCCCTTGCGACGGTATAGTTCTTCGTGTTGATCGGTTTTTACCGACGAAAGAATCAAGGGCACGCTTTTGTGCGTGGTATTGCTCTGTGTGACTGTATTCCGGAATACGACCAGACCCTCTGTGTGGGTCAGACAGGGATTCGTTTCCCTGTGGTAACCGTACAGTTGCCAGTTGGCGGCCCGGGATGCTTCTCCGATTACATAGACGTAAATCTCGCGTTTGGAAGCCTCGGCCGTGCGCCGTGCATGGTATGTGAAATCCTCCGAGGTGTGTTCGAAACGGTACATTTTGCGGAACTCCGAACCGCAAAGACCGATATTATAGAAAACATTGACCGGAAAAATGTCGGTTTTCAATACCCGCTTGTCTTCGCTCACTTTATAGGCCGGGGCCAGGAACAACCCTCCGAGAATGAAGGACGAGAGTCCGATCAGGGCGATATTCTTGCGGGCCGTTTTCGAAAGACAGTGCCTTTGTCCGATGTCGCGTGAGGCGAACCAGAGTAGCGGCAGATAGATGGCGCAGACGATGATGATCGATGGATAGATGTTTGAGAGCAGCTCGCCAGCCTCTTCCGGATTGGTCGTCAGCAGGTTGGTGAACATATCCGTTGCGATGATCGAATTGCCGAACAGGTAGAGCAGTACGATTTGGAAGGCGGCGAGGACGACGAGCGGAAAGGCCAGCCAGATCATGATGCCGGAGCGTTTCAGCACGGCGCTCCACATCAGGTAGAAACCCATCGGGATAAAGAGCGATGCTTCGGCCGACCAGATGGAGTACGGCTCCGTATATAGTAATACGAGGTTGGGGATAAGCAGCGTGAGAACGAAGTAGAACGCCAGCAGGATGGACCCTCTGTCGTTATGCTCCTTGAAACTCTCTTTTTTTTCGTGAACTGCCATATCTTTCAGAACGCTTCGTTGATATTGAACAGGAATCCGCTCGTGTGCTTGCCGAATCCGTAATCTACTCGGATATTGATCCGTTTTTTGAATTCCCACCGCAGGCCTATGCCGTAGTTGGGGAGGGTGTACCCCCATTTGAACTTTTCGAACGAGGGAAATACGTTACCCGCACCGCCCCATACGACACAGCCGATACGTCGCCAGATATTCTGCCGGAGTTCGACCTGGAGGGTAATCATATCGTTGTCGTTGTATTGTCCTTCGTAGTAGCCGCGCATACGCTTCGAACCACCCAGGCGGGCTTTCATCAGCCAGGGTGTGCCCGAGGCATTGAATTCGCCGTACAGCTCGGTGGCTACGATACCGCCTTTCCATACCCGATGATAACTGTTCGCCGTGAATATCGCCTGCCAGAGCGATTTGGCGTTCGACCCGAGAAAATCCGGCCGCCAGGTTCCCTTCAGACTTAAATAAAGTCCCTTGTAGGGATTTGGAATGAAATCCCTTGTATCGTACTCCACGATCGCACCGATGCCCGTAGTCGTGTTCTCCGGGTTTTGGCCCTCGATATATTCCGGCCGGGTGAACTTGATGCCCCGGCTGTTGCGGAAATTGACAGAGGCGCCGATGAACATATTGGGTACGACCTGATAGAGGTATCTTACGTCCACATCGTAGCGTTTTTCGACGTACGACCCTTTGGGATTATTCGCTCCGGCCGAATAGCCGATACCCCAGTAGTCGGTCGGCTGCGAGTAGAAGGAGAGCTTGTACGAAATTCGGTGGCGATTGTGGCTGAATATGTTGTTACCGTTGATTCCCACCATGTAGAATCCTGTCGTACCGCCCGTGATGAATGCCGTGATGTCCGACGGCGGTGTCAGTGAATCCGTGCGGTCAAGGCGGTAAAGACCTGCAGCCATAACCGCGAGGCTGAATTGAGTGTCTTTCGAATAACTCGGCCCTCCGATGAAGGTGAAGTCGATCTTTTTTTCGAAAGTTTTGTCCGTGCTCGACTCTCCGAAGTAATCGATAAGCCGCCGCCAGAACGATTTTTTCTTCGGGGCGGCGGCCAGGGTGTCCGACGGCTGTGATGCAGGGATCGAATCCGTCTGCAACGGGGTGTAACTATACCGAATCGTATCGTTTTCTCCGATATACACCTTATTATCTTGTGCATACAGAGGCGATGCGAAGAGTAGCAATCCGCAAAAGACCGTCAGGAATTTCGACATGGAGAAGTCTTATCTGTACTTCTGTACGACTTGATAAAACTCTTTTTTATCGGCATCGGAGAGAGGACCCTTGCGCATAAACACCAGGTCGCCCTCCTTGCTGACCAGCAGCAGGACGAACATATTGTTGCAGTCGCCCAATTGCCAGGCATCGCGCAGGGTATTGTTTTGATCGGCCAGTACCGTAGCGCCGTTGGAGGCTGTGCGTTTGCGAGCCATGTTGCGAGCCATACCGTTGGGAATCATCGGAGCGTCTTTCAGGTTCATTACCCCGAAACCGAACAGGTTTTCGCCTTCCACCCGGTGATTTTCCTCCATATCCGTTGTGAAATCCTCGTTCTGTTTGTGGTGGTCGGGGTCGATATAGAAGATCATCAGGTTTTTCTCACCCCAGTAAGGGAGCTGCGTAGGGTCGCCGTTCAGATCGAGTAACGTAACGTCGGATACCTTGCGGGGAAGAGACGACTGTGCGGATACGGCAACCGACATACCAAGCAACGGCAGTAAAAGAAGCCATAGTTTCAGTTTCATACTTATTACATTTTAGGAGATTGGTAGGCGCAAAGATACGAAATTATTTTTTTGTTGAATCTTCTATTCGTCGGGAAGAGTTGCGGGTTCGTTGAGACTTCGCTCTTTTGGCCGAAGCCAGGGCGTCGAGCGAATAGACTCCGCCGCCCGAAATTACCAGGGCTACCTGGATTCCCAGATAGACGAACAGCAGTTCGGAGGTTCCGAATCCTTTGCCGGGGAAGAGGAATAACAGCGAGATGAGCAGACTGGCGGCCATGATCGCGGCGGACAGGCGGACTTTGTAGCCCAGCATGAGCGAAATGGCGCACAACACTTCGATCGTGGCGATCGCAACGAAAATGAAAGCGCTGCCGAATATTCCCCACGACGGGTAATAGTTGATAATTTCATTGTAGGCCTGCATTTTGCCTACGTTATGCAGGAGAATGATCGTACCGATGAACAGACGCAGATAGAGAATCGCCCAATCGGCTCCTTCGTGGCTTTTGAACCAGGTTTGCAGTTTATTTTCCATATGTATAACTAATTCCGATGCAGAATGTTTATTTGCCCACGCAAACGATACTTGTGTTTCATAAAGTATTGTATATCAATTTGTAAATTTTTGAAGGATATTTTTGGGGGACAAACGGGGGACAAAAATTCGCATACCAAAAGAAAGAAAAACAATAAAACCACTTCCGAAAAACCGTGTTGAATTGCAAGGGGCACGGTTTGTCCCTCATGATTATTTTTCTTTATCCCTCCTTGTCCCTCGAATCTAGAGTTAGGTTCTATTTTATTTCAGAAACACTAAAAGCCATAATCTTGCATACCAAAAGAAAAAGCTATAAAAACCTTCCTGAAAAACCATGCTGAAATGCAAGGGACATAATTTGTCCCTCGTTGTATTGTTGTTTGTCCCTCGTTTGTCCCTTGGACGAAAGTTTGGTTTGATGCAGGTTCCAATAACGTGAGTAAAGTAATGATGTAATAGGTTTAGTTTGGTTTTTGTATATCTAATCAAGTTCTAAACTAAA
>OHQN01000533.1_pt1 | contig 10780 bp, 8 predicted proteins | sample 1578161 | NCBI WGS metagenome assembly OHQN01 (sample SAMEA3879554, study PRJEB24766) | human gut metagenome | biome: human-associated habitat; feature: feces | place: USA | collected 1985/1987
ATCAGGGCTAACGGTCAGCGCCCCAGCGTGCGCAGGGAGCTTGGTGACATTCGCGTTTTCCTGCGTCAGCGCGACGATGCCCGCGCACAGCTCCCCAGGATGCCGGTTAAGATCAAGCGTATGGAGCGAACCAGATAAAGGCTGTTCGTTCAAATATTTTCCGTTTGTTTTCAAATCCGGGATAGCAACGCGGCAGAGGTTGTGATATGGTTGAGCCGAGATCAAGCAGAAACGAGGTGTAAACTTCATGCTTCAACGTCGAAATATAAAACTCGACCGTGCCAACAAAAGTATCCTGCTGCGGGCACTGGGCAATGTCTACTACGCACAGAAAGCCACGGGCTCAGACTGCACCGCAACCGGCGCGCTAGTGCTGCGCATCCACGCCCTGCCGCCAAAAGGCGGCAGACTGGCGCTGGATATGGACGAATATCGGCTGGCAAGGAATGCCCTCAACCAGCTGCGCACCCGGCGCATCGCCGAGGGAGGCTATACCGACGCCGTGGATGATGCGCTGTGCCGGTTTCTGTAAGCAACTATTCCTCATGGTGAAATTTCCACAGCCTCTTGCTTTTCACAAGAATTATGATGAAATAAGGATAAGAAAGCGAGAGGTGAGCAATATGATCCAAATCCGTCCTGTGTCCGATTTGCGAAATAAGTATCCCGAAGTCGAACGGCTTGTGACCCAACAGCAGCAACCGGTTTTCTTGACCAAAAATGGTTATGGCAGCATGGTCGTGATGAGCATTGAACAATATACGGCGCTGATCGACGGCGCCAGCCCCGTCGGTCTGAACAGTCTGGAGCAGTCCGCGGCGGAGACCAACGCCCAGCTGACCCGGGTCAGCCTCGCGGTGCAGGACGCCATCAGCGCGGAGGCCAAGAGCACCCTCTTTACCAATATTCAGAAGGTGGTCACCGGCCAGATGACCGCCGAAAAGGCGGTGGCGACTGCCATCCAGAGAAACGAATAAGTGGTTTTTCCATGAAAAAACCCCCGGAACTGCGGGAGCAGTTCCGGGGTGATGGGCTTTTGTCCGGGCATTCTGCGGACTCGATGCGCCCCGGAAAAAAGAAAAAGGAGCGGATACGATGTATCGGGTAGTTCTCATTGACGATGAAAATATCATTGTGGAAGGCCTGCGGCGGGTCATCAAGTGGGCGGACTACGGCTGCGAGGTCGTGGGAACGGCCAGCGGCGCCGAGGAAGGCGCGGCGCTGATCCGGAAATTGCAGCCCCATATCCTGTTCACCGACATCCGCATGCCCGGAGCCGACGGCCTGACCATGCTGGCGGCGCTTCGCAGCGAGTTCCCGGACATGCAGGTGACGGTGCTGACCGGCTATCAGGACTTTTCCTATGCCCAGCAGGCAATTCGTCTGGGTGTCACCCGGTTTTTGTTGAAGCCCTCCAAAATGGATGAGATCAAGGAAGCGCTTGTGACCATGACCACACGTCTGGATGCCCAGTCCCAGCTGCGGCATCAGGAGGAAGAACCGGAGGAGGAGCAGCACGGCGCGGGAAGCTTCATCGTCAATCAGGCGATGGCCTACATCGAGGAGCATTACGCGGAAAAGTTGACACTACAGGCGGTGGCGGACTGCTGTTATGTTTCCCAGTGGCACCTGTCGAAGCTGTTGAACCGGCACACGGGCCAGAGCTTTTACGACATCCTCAACACCGTGCGCATCCAGAAGGCAAAAGAACTGCTGCTTGACCCGAGACTGAAGATCGGCGAGATCGGCGAGCGGGTGGGCTACGCGGACACGGCGCATTTTGCCAGAACCTTCAAAAAGCAGGAGGGCATGAGCGCCAACGAGTACCGCAACACACTAAAATAAAGAGAATAGAGATGAGGTCATTGTGACCAATAGACGGCGATCACATTTGTGCAAAATGGCGAACGCCGTTTTCTCTGTTTGCACCGAATTGTGGAAACCCACAAGCAAAAACAAAAAACAACAAGGCCGTCTCATGACAATTCCAGGCAATGCCTGTAAAATATAGATAAATGAAACGACTGCCGGAACGGCAAAACTGTGAATCCTATGAAAGATGGGTGAAAAGTGAATGGCTGCAAAAACCACCGAACGTCTGGAGCCAAGAACCACGTCCCCGAGCTGGTTTGAGAAGAACAAGAAAACCCTGGTGCTTCTGACCATGGTTGCTCCCGTGGCGATCTGGCTGCTGCTGCTGCGCTACCTGCCTATGGGCGGTATCGTGCTGGCGTTCAAAAATTACAAGGTCAATCCCCGCAATCCCTCCTTTATCAGCAATCTGATCAACAGTAAATGGGTGGGATTCAAGAATTTCGAGTTCCTGTTCAAGACCGACTCCGCCTGGGTCATGATCCGCAACACGCTGGCCTACAACATCGTGTTCATCGTTCTGGGCGTCATCATCCCGGTGGCCTTCGCCATCATGATGAACGAGATCACCAGAAAGTTCTTCAAGAAAGCTTACCAGACCATGATGTTCTTCCCTTATTTCCTGAGCTGGGTCGTGGTCAGCTACTTCCTCAATGCCTTCCTGGATGCCCAGTACGGCATGATTCCAGCCATGCAGGAAGCCGCGGGACACGCCCGCACCTCCTGGTATACGACCCCCGGCCCCTGGCCGTTCATCCTGACGTTTGCAAACCTCTGGAAGAATGTGGGCTACTCCACGGTTCTGTACCTTGCGGCCATCACCGGCATCGACACCAACCAGTATGAAGCCGCCGCCATTGACGGCGCTACCAAATGGCAGCAGGTGCTGCACGTGACCATTCCTCATCTGCGCACGATGATCGCCATTCTGTTCATCATGAACGTTGGTAAGATCTTCGCTTCTGACTTTGGCCTCTTTTACAATGTTCCCATGCAGAACGGCGCGCTGTTCTCCGTGACCCAGACCATTGATACCTACGTCTACCGCGCCTACATGGCGACCGGTGACCCGGGACAGTCTTCCGCGGCCGGATTGCTGCAAAATGTGCTTGGCTTCGTCTGCATCCTGACGGCCAACGGAATCGTCAAGAAAATCGATTCCGAAAGCAGTCTGTTCTAAGGGGGGATTCCAAATGGCTGAAAAGAAGAGCCTCCGCCTGAATTGCGTCAGCGTGGGAACCGAAGCGGTCTTTCATGTGCTGATCGGTCTGTTCTCCGTCTGCTGCATCATCCCCTTCATCTTCGTTATCATTATTTCCTTCTCGTCGAAGGAATCCATCACCACTATCGGCTATTCCTTCATCCCCACCAGCTGGAGCATGGACGCTTACCAGTATGCGTTCAATAAGCTGCCCCAGATCTGGCGCTCCTACTTTAACTCCATCTACATCACGGTCATCGGCACGGTGCTGAGCACTACCATGTGCGCCATGTACGCTTACGTTCTGTACCGTCCGGACTTCAAGTTCCGCAGCTTCTTCAATTTCCTCAGCTTCTTCACCATGATCTTTGGCGGCGGTCTGGTGCCGACCTACATCGTCAGCAAGCAGCTGCTGGGACTGAGCGAGAACTATGCGGCTTTGATCGTCCCCCTGCTGGTCAGCCCCTTCAACATCATCGTGATGCGCTCCTTCTTTAAGAGCAGTGTCCCTCTGGAGCTGATCGAAGCAGCCACCATTGACGGCAGCGGCGAATATTCCACATTGTTCCGTGTGGTCGTCCCCATTGCCAAGCCCGGCATTGCCACCATCGCTCTGCTGAACGCTCTGGCTTACTGGAACGACTGGTTCAACTCCCTGCTGTACATTCAGCAGAAGAAGGTCCTGCAGCCCCTGCAGGCGCTGCTGATGGAACTGCAGAACAACACGGAATACTTAAACCGTATGGCAGGTATGCTTGGCCCGGACGCCATCGCCGAAGCGGCGAAAATGCCGTCCCAGGCTCTGCGGATGGTTCTGGTGGTGTTCATCGTCGTACCCATCGCCTGCGCCTACCCCTTCTTCCAGCGCTACATCGTTTCCGGCCTGACGGTCGGCTCCGTGAAGGGCTGACGGTGCAAACACATGGCTAACGCAGCCACGTTTGGCTGTTTAGTAAAAACAAATTTTGATTTGGAGGAAGACACATGAAAAAGTTACTGGCCCTGTTGCTGGCTCTGGTAATGGTGCTCGGTCTGGCCGCTTGCGGCTCCGGCAATACCACGCCCACCGCCGCCCCCGACAATGCTCCCGCTGCTGACAATGCTGAGACCGCTGCGCCTACCGCGGCTGAGCTGGAGCCTGTCACGCTGAAGATCTGGTTCCATGGCAGCACCGTCACTCCCGACGCTTCCGCGAAGGTCATGGAGTCCGTCAACGCTTATCTGAAGGATAAGATCAACGCTACCATCGAACCCATCTGGGGCACCTGGGGTGACTTTGATCAGGCCACCGTTACCGCTCTGGCTGGCGGCGACAAGGTCGATATGTACTTCACCTGCAACTGGTCCGCTGACGAGTACAACAAGTACGCCAAGGACGGCTACTGGGTCAAGCTGGACGACATGCTGGACACCTACGCGCCCGAGCTGAAGGCCACCATTCCCCAGGACATCTGGGACTGCGCCAAGACCAACGGTTTCGACGGCCTGGGCATCTATGCCGTTCCCGGCCTGAAGGACACCGCTACTCAGAACTGCTGGGATGTCAACGGCACCCTGCTGGCTGAGCTGGGCTACGACGTTGACGCTGTCTGCGCCGGCCACCTGGACTACTACTCCCCCGAGTTCGAGGAAATGCTGCAGAAGGCTAAGGATCTGAAGGGCAAGGATTTCTACCCCCTGCTGATCGAGCCTGTCGTTCTTGAGAGAATGGTCACTCATTCCTCCATCATCACTGGCGACCTGTCCTCCGGCGCTGTTCTGTCCTACTACTATGACGCCGAGCATCCCTCCAAGGACATCGGCAGCACCATCGTGAACAAGTTTGCTACCGATGAGTTTGCCAAGTTCGCTGCGAAGACCTATGAGTACGCGCAGAAGGGCTTCATCTCCCCCAGCTGCCAGTCCACCGCTACCGCCAACGACTACCGTACCGCTACCCAGTCCACCGGCGAGTACCTGTTCGGCACCCAGTCCTACGCCTTCGGCTGCGAACTGGACTTCTCCACCGCCCGTAACATCGACGTCCGCATGGTCCCCGAGACTGCTGCCTACATGGACTGCACCTCCGGCCAGGGCGCTATGATCGCCATCTCCGCTACCTCCGCGAACCCCGAGCGCGCTCTGATGTTCCTGAACCTGCTGAACACCGATCCCGAGCTGATGACCATGATGAACTACGGTACCGAGGGCTTCACCTACAACAAGAACAGCGACGGCACCATCACCTTTATCCCCGAGAACCGTGCCAACTACTCCCCCTGGACCAACGGTATGGGCAACGTCCGTATCCTGCCTCCCACCGATGCGCAGGGTGCTGACTTCTGGGATCGCTTCTCCGCTTACTACGACGCGGCTGAGGCTCTGCCCATGGGCGGCTTCATCTTCGACTCCTCCGAGCTGAGCACCGAAGCTGCTGCTCTGTCCAACGTCTACGCCGAGTACGCCTTCAACCTGATGTCCGGTGCTGTCAACCCTGATGATGTTCTGCCCACCTTCCTGTCCAAGCTGGAAGACGCTGGCATCAACGACTTTGTCGGTGCTGCTCAGGAGCAGCTGGCTGCTTACATGGGCTAATCCCCCTGATAGGCTGACTAAGGAATAATCCCCTTGCCCCGCGCCATTCAGGCGCGGGGCGTTTCCTTTTTCCGACAGAAATTCCCATCCTCCCTTAATGAATCCTTAATGGCAAGATAGTTGATTTCCGCAGGCATTTTCGCTATAATATGGATTACAAAATGAAACATTTATATGTGGAGGACAGAATTATGAAAGTTCGAGCATGGCTGGCTCTGGCACTGATCCTGTGCCTGACCGTTTCTCTGGCGGCCTGCGGCAACAACGATACGGCGGTGTATGTGCAGTCGGTTTCCAATCTGACGGGAATGGGCGGCATTGCGGCCGGCGATCGGTTCCCCGGCATGGTCGTTTCCGAAAACGTGACGGAGATCAAGAAGGATTCGGAAAAGACCGTCAAGGAAGTGCTGGTCAAGGAAGGCGACGACGTCAACAAGGGCGACAAGCTGTTCGAGTACGACACCGATGAGCTGCAGCTGAGTCTGGAAAAGAAGCAGCTGGAGCTGGAGCAGCTGAACGCTTCCATCGAAAATTACCAGCAGCAGATCAAGGAGCTGGAAAAGGAGCGGGGGTGGGCGTCCGGCTCCGACAAGCTCCAGTACACCATCCAGATCCAGACCACCCAGGTGGACATGAAGGAAGCGGAGCTGAACGCCAAGGCGAAGCAGACCGAGGTCACCCAGGCGGAGAATCTGCTGAAAAACGCCACCGTGGTGTCGCCCATCAAGGGTCGCATTCAGTCCATCAACGAAAGCGGCACCGACAGAAACGGCAACCCTGCGCCCTACATCACCATTCAGGAGGTCGGCTCCTATCGCGTCAAGGGTACCATCGGCGAATTGCAGCGGGGCAGCATTATTGAAGGCACCCGCATCAAGATCACCTCCCGGACGGATCCGTCCGCTGCCTGGACGGGCACGGTCAAGCTGGTGGATTATGAAAGCCCCTCTCAGGGGAGCAACACCGACCGGTATTCCGGTATGTCGACCGATTCCATGTCCGCGTCCAGCAAGTACCCGTTCTATGTGGAGCTGGACAGCACCGACGGCCTGATTCTGGGACAGCATGTTTACCTGGAAATGCTGACGGAAGGCGACGGCACGTCCTCCGGTCTGCCCCTCAGCAGCGCCTTCATCTGCTTTGAAGACGACGGCTCTGCCTACGTGTGGGCGGAGAAGAAGGGCAAGCTGGAAAAACGCAGCATCACGCTGGGCGAGCACGATGAGGCGACGGACACCTACGACGTGCTGGACGGCCTGACGCTGGAGGATTACATTGCCTTCCCCGACGAGCAGCTGTGCCATAACGGCGCGCCGACCACCCATGAAATGACGGCGTCGGAGAATGCGGACATGCCCACGGACAACATGGGCGAGGGCGGCATGGATATGCCCAGGGAGGACATGCCCATGGAGGATATGCCCGCTGAGGGCATGGATATGATGCCCGAGGAAAGCATCTCCGGGGAAACCGGGGAGATGCCCGGTGAGGATGCGGCGGCAGCCGAGACCGCGTCCACGGAAGGCGGGGTGGGCTAAGTGGCCATCCTGAAACTGACGGACATCTGCAAGGATTATGTGCAGGGCAAGGAGCCTGTCCGGGTGCTGAAAAATGTCAACCTGACCATGGAGCGGGGCGATTACCTTGCCATCATGGGGCCTTCCGGCTCCGGTAAGACCACGCTGATGAACATCATCGGCTGCCTGGACGTTCCCACCTCCGGTACCTATGAGCTGGACGGGCAGAACCTGAAGGACATGGACGACGATGAACTGGCGGATATCCGGAACAAGCACCTGGGCTTCGTGTTCCAGAGCTTTTACCTGATGCCCAAGCTCACCGCGCTGGACAATGTGGCGCTGCCCCTGCTGTACGCCGGGGTGAGCCTGAAGGAGCGGCGGGAGCGGGCGGCGGAAGCGCTGAAGGCTGTGGGACTGGAAGAACGGATGGACTTTTTCCCCAACCAGCTGTCCGGTGGCCAGTGTCAGCGTGTTGCCATCGCCCGGGCGATGGTGGGAAAGCCGGATCTTTTGCTGGCAGACGAGCCGACCGGCGCGTTGGATACCAAGGCGGGCAACCAGATCATGGATATTTTCCGGCGGCTCAGTGACGAGGGAATGACCATCCTCATGATCACCCACGAGCTTGCCATTGCCCAGTGCGCAGACAAGATTTACCACATTCTGGACGGGCAGCTCCGTACTTACGACGAGCAGCAGGAGGGAGGTGCCGGGAATGAAGAAGCAGAATAAGAAAAAGATCATCATAACGGTGACCGCCGTGGTGCTGGTCGTGGCCATCGGCCTTGGCGTGTGGTTCGGCGTGAGCCGGGGCAGATCGGAGCCGGTGAAGGTGTTTGCCTTTAACAGCGTAGGCATGACGGAATATTGGGGCGATTCTCAGGAGAGCTACGGCCCCGTCTCCACGGATAAAATCCAGACCGTATTTCTTTCCTCCACCCAGACGGTGACGGAAATGAAAGTCGCTCAGGGTGACGAGGTGAAAAAGGGCGACGTGCTGATGACCTTCGACACCACCCTGTCCGACCTCCAGCTGGAGCGCAAGCGGCTGGAAGTGGAAAAGCTGAAGCTGGACTTGGAAACTGCCCAGAAGAAGCTGAAGGACATTCGGAACATGAAGCCCATGTCCATCGTGAGTTCTGACGATTTTAATTACGGCGGAGAAAATGGGGGAGCAAACAGACCGCTGGAAGGTAATTATGAGTTATCCGACAAACAGTTCTACGACGGCAAGGATGAAGAAACGGCGCTGATCTGCTGGCTCAGAAATGGGTACACCGTTAACGACAGTATCTTGGAAAAGGCGCGCCAACTGGCGGAAGATCTCCAGACTAAGAACCAGCCCGACCCAACGGAACCGGCTACGGAACCAACCACAGAGCCAACTACGGAACCGACTACGGAGCCTCCTACGCAACCAAGTACAGAGCCGCCTACGCAGCCGAGTACGGAACCGCCTACACAACCAAGTACGGAAGCGTCTACACCTTCCACGGAGGAAACCTCCGAGGGCGAAGGCGGTGAGCATTCCAGCGCATCGGCTGCGGAAAACCCCGGTGAGAAGCCTACTGTTTCCGTGGAAGATTACTACATTGTGTTTAAGGTCACCGAAGATGACATGTCCATGGGCAACCGGCTGGCATGGGAGGGGCTGCATGTTTTCAAGCAGGGCAGTGGCTTTGCGTTCAATTTCTTTGACGCATCGGGAGTTCCTGACCACACCATTACAACGGATGACCCGGACAATACCGATCCCACTGACCCGGATATGCCCGACCCCGGCAGCGGCTATACCGCCGCGCAGCTGGCACAGATGCGCGCCGAGCAGGAGAAGACCATCAAGGAAACGAAATTCAAGATCAAGATGGCCGAGGCGGACTACAAGATCATGCAGACCGAAATGAGCGACGGCAACGTCTATGCCGAATTTGACGGCAAGGTGGTCTCCGTCCTGACGGAGGACGAAGCCAGAACCAAGAACCAGCCCATCATTAAGGTCTCCGGCGGCGGCGGATTCTACATCCAGGGCAGCGTCAGCGAGCTGGAAAAGGACAAGATGCAGATCGGCCAGGAGGTCACGGTCAACGACTGGAACACCGGCATGACCTATACCGGCAAGATCGTTTCCATGGGTGATTTCCCCACCAACAGCGACGGCTGGAACGGTTCTGGCAACCCCAATGTATCCTACTATCCCTTCACGGTCTTCGTGGACGAAACTGCGGACTTGCAGGCGGGACAGTATGTCAGCATCCAGTATTCCTCCGCCGAAAGCGAGAACGGAATTTATCTGGAGAACCCCTTCATCCGTACCGAGAACGGGCAGTCCTACGTCTATGTCCAGGGTGCCGGCGGTAAGCTGGAGAAGCGGTTCGTGACCACGGGCAAGGCGCTTTGGGGCAGCTATACCGAAATCCGCAGCGGCCTGACGGTGGACGATCTCATCGCATTCCCCTACGGCAAGAACCTGAAAGAGGGCGCGCCCACGGTGGAAAGCGACCCAAGCAGTCTGTACAGCTACTAAGAAAGGAGGGCAAATTTTATGATAGAAAATATCCGGCTTGCCTTTCAGGGTATCTGGGGACACAAGATGCGGAGCGTGCTGACCATGCTGGGCATTATCATCGGCATCGCGGCCATCATCACCATCGTTTCCACCATTCAGGGCACCAACGAGCAGATCAAGGAAAACCTCATCGGAGCGGGCAACAACGTGGTCACCGTCAATCTGAATCAGTCGGGGTATTCCTATGATATGGGCTGGAATTCCATCCCCGACGGCGTGCGGGTCATCACCGAGGAGACCCGGCAGGAGTTAAAGAACATTTCCGGCGTGGAGGAAGTATCGCTGTACAACTCCCGGAACAATTCCAATTTTGTGTACTACCAGAACACGAGCTTCAACGGCGAGACCTACGGCATTGATATGCACTATCTGTCGGTTTACGGCTATCAGGTCAAGTCCGGCAGGGGCTTCACCCAGGCGGATTACGACAACTTCCGCAAGGTGGCGCTGGTGGACGCCAACACGGTTTCCACCCTGTTCGGCGGAGAAAATCCCGTGGGAAAGTCGTTGGAGGTCAAGGGCGACGTGTTCACCGTGGTGGGCGTGGTATCGCTTTCCAAGGAGTTCACCCCCACCATTGAGACATTGCAGGACTACCTCCTCTATGCGGATACGTCCTCCGGCTGCCTGTACATCCCCAGCACGGTCTGGCCGACGGCGTTCCAGTTTGACGAACCTCAGAACGTGGCCATCAAGGTGAAAAACACCGACACCATGGCCACAGCAGGCAAGGAAGCGGCTGACCTGCTGACCCAGAAGCAGATCGTGGATTCGGAAAATTCCGATTTCGACTACCGCAGTCAGGACATGCTGGAACAGGCGCAGCAGCTGCAGAAGATGTCCCAGTCCACCAACACCCAGCTGATCTGGATTGCCAGCATCTCCCTGCTGGTAGGCGGCATCGGCGTCATGAACATCATGCTGGTGTCCGTGACGGAGCGGACGGCGGAGATCGGTCTGAAAAAGGCCATCGGCGCGAGAAAGAAGCGGATTCTGCTCCAGTTCCTGACGGAATCGGCGGTGCTGACCAGCTTGGGCGGCATCATC
>OHQN01000536.1_pt1 | contig 10684 bp, 7 predicted proteins | sample 1578161 | NCBI WGS metagenome assembly OHQN01 (sample SAMEA3879554, study PRJEB24766) | human gut metagenome | biome: human-associated habitat; feature: feces | place: USA | collected 1985/1987
CGCCAAGGGCGAGAGCGTGGCGGACACGATCCGCACCGTGAGCTGCTACAGCGACATCATCGCCATGCGCCATCCCAAGGAGGGCGCGCCCTACGTGGCAAGTCAGGCGGCCTCCATTCCCGTCATCAACGCCGGAGACGGCGGCCACAACCACCCCACCCAGACCCTTGCCGACCTGCTGACCATTTCCCGGGAAATGGGGCGGCTGGACAACCTCACCATCGGATTGTGCGGCGACCTGAAATACGGCCGGACTGTCCACTCCCTGATTGAGGCCATGAGCCGCTACAAAGGCATTCAATTTGTTCTTATTTCCCCGGAAGAACTGAAAATCCCCGGTTTTATTCGGTATAATGTTTTTGAAAACCAGGGAATCCCCTACACGGAAGTGTCCTCTCTGGAGGAAGCCATGCCCAAGCTCGACGTGCTGTACATGACCCGCATCCAGCGGGAGCGCTTCGACGACCCATGGGAATACGAGCGGCTCAAGGACAGCTACGTCCTCGATACCGAGAAAATGAAACTTGCGAAAGGAAAAATGTGCGTCCTGCACCCCCTGCCCCGTGTCAATGAGATCAGCGTCAAGGTGGACGACGACCCGAGAGCCGCCTATTTCCGTCAGGCGCTGAACGGTAAGTACATGCGCATGGCGCTCATCCTGAAGCTTCTGGACGAAGCCGCCCGGAATCCCGCAAAAGAAGCCATCGACACGACCGGTTTGGAATACGACCGTGTCTGCCGCAATCCCAAGTGCATCACCCAGACCGAGCAGGAGCTGCCCCAGCTGTTCCGCTGCACCGACAAGGCCGCGGACATCCACAGGTGCATCTACTGCGAGCAGAGAGCCTAATCTTCATCCCACAAAAAATGCAGAATGCCGTTGTTTCGGCATTCTGCATTTTTATTTATCCCTTATATCTCGGCTCGCAGGTCAGGTTGACACCCAGACGCTTGAAGGTCTTTTCGTCCACCTGGGACAAAATCACCGAGGAATGTACCTCGCAGCCCCGCAGCTTGTCCAGCTGCTCCATGGCCAGCTCCGCCATGGGGTTGGTGGCGGCACAGATGGACAGGGCGATCAGCGTCTCGTCGGTGTGGAGACGGGGATTGCGGTTGCCAAGATGGTCAACCTTCAGATGCTGGATGGGGTCAAGCACCACCGGGGAAATCAGGTGCAGGCTGTCCCGCATACCCGCCAGCTTTTTCAGCGCGTTCAGCAGCAGCGCCGAGGACGCACCCAGAAGGTCGGAGGTCTTGCCGGTGACGATGGTGCCGTCGGGCAGTTCCATGGCGGCGGCAGGCGCGCCGGTCTGCTCCGCCCGCTGCAGGGCAGGGGCGACCACCTTCCGCTCCGCCGGGGTCACACCGGCCTTTTTCATCAGCAGCTCCAGCTTGCGCACCGTTTCGTCGCTGCCTTTGCCCTGCTTCTGCTCGCACATGGCCACGTAGTATCTGCGGATGATCTCCTGTCGGGAGGCGAACCGGACGGCTTCGTCATCCACGATGCAGTTGCCCACCATATTCACGCCCATATCCGTGGGGGATTTGTAGGGGCAATGCCCCAGAATCTTCTCAAAAATCGCCACCAGCACAGGGAACGCTTCCACGTCCCGGTTGTAGTTGACGGTGGTGACCCCGTAGGCTTCCAGATGGAAGGGGTCGATCATGTTCACGTCGTTCAAGTCCGCCGTGGCGGCCTCGTAGGCCAGGTTCACCGGGTGATTCAGCGGCACGTTCCAGATGGGGAAGGTCTCAAATTTGGCGTAGCCCGCCGTGTTGCCCCGGATATGCTCGTGATACAGCTGGCTCAGGCAGGTCGCCAGCTTGCCGCTGCCGGGGCCGGGGGCCGTGACCACCACCAGCGACCGGGTCGTCTCAATGTAGTCATTTTTCCCGAAGCCGTCGGGGCTGACGATGTAGCCGGTGTCAGAGGGGTAGCCCGGAATCTCAAAATGGTGATAGACCCGGATGCCCAGCCCTTCCAAGCGGGACTGGAACGCCTTCGCCAGCGCCTGTTCATGGAAGCGGGTCAGCACCACGCTGGAAACGTACAGGCCGAAGCCCCGGAAAATGTCGATCAGGCGAATGACGTCCCGGTCATAGGTGATGCCAAGATCGCCCCGAACCTTATTCTTTTCGATATCGTCGGCGTTGATGGCAATAACCATCTCCACCTGCTCCTTCAGCTGCAGCAGCATCCGCAGCTTGCTGTCCGGCTGGAAGCCCGGCAGAACGCGGGAAGCATGGTTGTCGTCATAGAGCTTGCCGCCGAATTCCAGATACAGCTTGCCGCCGAACTGGGCAATGCGCTCCCGGATGTGGGCGGACTGCATTTGCAGGTATTTATCGTTATCAAACGCCGCTTTTGTCATTTCCGTTGCCTCTTTCCCAAAAACTTTCCACCATTTTACCCTATCCGACGGGAAATAGCAAGGCCATTTCGCGGGAAAATCTTCTCTTTCGCGGGATTGCTTCTTGTTTCGGGAACGGCGCCGTGCTATAATGAACGCATCTATTTTTTCGGAGGTGTTTCCATGGAATTCAGCGTCAACCATCCGGTGCTTTACCTGCTTGCCGGAATTCTGATTGCTGTGGTTCTGGCTCAGTCGATTTTCTTCCTTATTAAGGCTCTGCGCCGCAGTAAGGAAATCGGCATGGATCAGGCCAAAATCAAAAAAACCATCAAAACCGCCGCGCTGTTCACCATTGCCCCGGCCGTGTCCATCGTCATCAGCGTCATCACCCTAAGCAAAAGTCTGGGTATTCCCCTGCCCTGGCTGCGGCTTAGCGTAGTCGGCTCATTGAGCTATGAGGCCATCGCGGCATCCAACGCCGTCAGCGCCATGGGCTTAGAGCTTGGCAAAATCAGCGCCCTGACCGCCCAACAATACGTCAACATCGCGCTGGTGATGACCCTGTCCATCATGGTGGGCATCTGGCTGGTGCCCGTCATCGGCAAAAAGCTGCTGCGGGGCATGACCGTTCTGGAAAACCGGGACGCCAAATGGGCGGATATTTTCCAGAATGCCATGTTTATCGGCATGATCTCCGCATTTCTGGGCTATGTGTTCTGCGATTTTTCCCGTCTGTGGACGCCGGGGGATTACGCCGCCACCTCCGGGCTTGTGCCGGTGTGCGTCATGGCGGTGTCCGCCGCGATCATGGTTATCTGCGGACTGCTCATGAAAAAGTTCAAGTGGGCATGGGTCAACGACTACGCGCTGCCCATTTCCCTGGTGCTGGGCATGGCCTCCGCCATTCCTCTCACCGCGTGGCTGGGTTAAGGAGGTGCCGATATGAAAAAGCAGCTTAGCTACATCGATTCCGTTCACCGCAGCGGCACCATCTGGAACATTTCCGTGATGATTTTGCTGCTGGCCTTCCCCCTGACGGTGGCCGCCCTGTTCGGCGCCGCCCCCGACTGGGGCGCGCTGGTGGTGGGTCTGATCGCCACCGCACCCATGTACTGGGCGGTGGGCGTCATTGAGACAATCACCTTCGTTCCCATGCTGGGCGCAGGCGGCTCCTACCTCAGCTTCGTCACCGGCAACATCTCCAACCTGAAGCTTCCCTGCGCCATCAACGCTCTGGAGCAGAACAACGTCAGCGCCAACTCCGAGGAGGGCGAGGTCATCTCCACCATCGCCATTGCCACCTCCTCCATCGTCACCACCGTCATTATCATCATCGGCGTCATTCTCATCGTCCCTCTGCCCCCGTTCTGGAAGCGCCGGTGCTGGAACCGGCCTTTGCCCAGATGCTGCCCGCCCTGTTTGGCGGACTGGGCGTAGCCTTCGTCAGCCGGAACTGGAAGATCGCCGTCGCGCCGGTGGTGCTGATGCTGGTTCTGTTCATTTTCGTCCCCGCCCTGAACGCCGGTACCGTGGGCATTATGGTGCCTGTGAGCGTGCTGTTCACCATTGCCATTTCCCGGCTGCTTTATAAGAGAGGAGTTCTGTAAACATGATCGGATATTGGATTCTCGCCGTTCTGGTTGCATTCATCGCCGTGGTCGCCATCCGCACCATCCGCTTCCGTCCCAAGCCCCAGCCCGAAGTCACCAAGGAAGAAATTGCCTTTGACAAGGACGCCGCCGTGGATTCCCTCGCCCAGCTGGTTCGCTGCAAGACTGTGTCCTACAATGACCACTCTCTGGAGGACGAGGGGGAGTTCCAGAAGCTGATCTCTCTTCTGCCGACACTTTACCCCAACGTGTTCGGCACCTGCACCTTCCAGCAGCTTCCCGACCGGGCGCTGCTGCTGCGGTGGCCGGGCAAGCAGGAAGGCGACCCTGCCGTTATGATGGCGCACTATGACGTGGTGCCTGTCAACGAGGAAAAGTGGGACAAGCCTCCCTTCGCCGGGGTCATCGAGGACGGCATTCTCTGGGGCCGCGGCACGCTGGACACCAAGGTCACCTTCAACGGCGTTCTTTCCGCCGCCAATTACCTCATCGGTCAGGGCTTCCAGCCGGAAAAGGACATTTACTTTGCCTTCTCCGGCGGTGAGGAGATCAACGGTCAGGGTGCGCCCAACATCGCGGCGTATTTCACCGAGCACGGCATCCACCCCGCCATTGTGGTGGACGAGGGCGGCGCCGTTGTGGAGAATGTGTTCCCCGGCGTGAAGCAGCCCTGCGGCCTCATCGGCATTGCGGAAAAGGGGATGCTGAACGCCCAGTACCGCACCCTCTCCGCCGGGGGTCACGCCTCCGCCCCCAAGCCCCACACCCCGGTGGGCGTGCTGGCGGCGGCCTGCAAGCGGGTGGAGGATCATCCCTTCAAAGCCCACATCGACGGCCCCGCCGCCCAGATGTTCGACACTCTGGGTCGGTATTCAACGCCATTGTACCGGGTGATTTTCGCCAACATGTGGTGCTTCGGTTGGATCATTGACACTCTCGGCAAAAAGAGCGGCGGCGAAATGAACGCGCTGGTGCGCACCACCGTGGCCTTTACTCAGATGGAGGGCAGTTCCGCCCGGAATGTAATTCCTCCCGAAGCAAAAATGGTGTCCAACATCCGCCTGAATCCCGCCGACAGCGTCGCTTTCGCGCTGGCGTATCTGGAAAAGGCCGTCAGCGACCCCGCCGTGGAGATCACGTCTCTAGAATCCTTCGAGCCAAGTCCCGTCTCCGAAACCGGCTGCGACGCATGGGAGAAGGTTGCCTCTGCCGTGGCCAACACCTGGCCGGGCTGCATCGTCTCGCCTTATCTGATGGTGCAATGCTCCGACTCGCGGCACTACCGTGACCTGAGCAACCACGTCTACCGCTTCTCCGCCATGGACTTGACCGCCGAAGAGCGCTCGACCATCCACGGCAACAACGAGCGCATCCGTCTGGAAACCGCCGCCAAGGCCGTAGAATTCTACATCCGCCTGATGCGTCAGTGCTGAAACAAAAAAGATGTCCCCCAACCCGGGAAAATCCGGGTTGGGGGATTGTCTTAGCTCAGCAGATACGCCAGGGAAGCGCCGTACATGGCATACACCAGAATTGTAATAACCACACCGATCAGCGTCAGGATAAACTGGGCGATCGCCCAATTCTTCCGGGAGCGCTTCTCCGGGGAGCTGCTCACCGCCCAGACGATCAGGCAGATGAAACCAACGATGGGAATTGCCGAGAGGATCAGCGTGCCGATCCAGGAACCGACGGACATGTCCGTGTCCTGCCGTGCGTAGGTATTGCCGTTGTAGTTGTCCATGTTATATTCCTCCTGCTTTCCAAATTTAGGGGATATTATGATTATAACACATGACGGTGAAAATGGGAATCCTTTTTCTGCAAAAACTTCACCGCAAATCCCCCGCCCCGGCTGTCATGTGCCGCAAAAAATCCCGACAGCCGAAGCTGCCGAGATTTTTTTAGCTTAGCGTATTCTCGATTACCGGGCGCTGCGCTTCTTGTTGTAGAAGTACACACCGGCAATGGCGGCGCCGGAGACGACCATGAAAATCACGGGAATGAAGATCATATCACCGGTCTTGGGGTTGGTCTTATCGGCCTTCTCGTTGGTGGCGCTCTTGGCGTTGGCGTTGGTGATCATCACGTTGATGTGGACTTCGCTCTCCTTGCGGAACTCGTTGGTGTCCTCAATGGTGGTGTACTTCTGGGTGTCGTTGACAAAGTTGCCGACCCAGTTGCCCTTGGCCAGATACATGCCGTCATACTTGATGCCGTCGCTGGTCTTGGCAGTGTAGTAGTTCTTGACAACGGTCTTGACCTCGTCCAGAGTGACCTTGCCGTCCAGAGCGATGCCCTCGGTGATATTGATGGTCTTGGCGGGATCGTCGACCTTGTTGTCCTTGAAGATGTGCAGGTAAACCTTGTAGGGGAACTTGTTGTTGGTAGTGGTGGTGTCCTTCTCGAGGTAAGCGTAGAATTCTACGTTGCCCTTGATGACGAGCTTGGCAACCTGAGCGCTGGTGTAGAGGTCACCCTTGTTGTCAATCTTCCAGCCCTTGAAGGTATAGCCGGTCTTGTTATCGGCCTTGCTCTGAGCGTCGGAAACCTTCTTGCTGTCAATGCTGCTGCCGCTGGTCACGTTGTAGGTGGAAACGGCCTTGCCGTCGGTGCCGTAGAAGGTCACTCTGACAGTGTCGCCCTCGGGAGTGCTGCCGCTCTTGGCCTTCAGGGTGACGGTCAGGGAGTCGCCGGCATCGATTGTGGTGGACAGGGACAGGTTGTTGCCCTTTTCATCGCTCTTGGCGGTGACGAACTCATAGGAATCCTTCCAGTTGCCCATCCAGCGGTAGCTCAGGATGTCGCTGATAACGGAGGACTTACCGTTCACAGGCTCGACCTGGAACTCTCTGGCAATCGCGTTGCCCTTGTCGTCAATAATCTTAAGAGTGATATACTTGGCGGGCTCTTCCGCCTTCTTGGTGTTGACAAACAGCTTCAGGGAGTAGCCGTCGTCGATACCGGCATACTTGATGGTGACGTCGGTGGCCTCATTGTCGGAAGCGCCGGTCCACTTGACGAACTCCTTGTCGGAGTTGACCAGGCTCAGACCCAGCTCCTTGGTCAGCGTCACGCTGCCGTCAACAGGAACGGTGATCTCGCCCTTTCTTGCATAAGAACCGTCAACATAAATCTCAACAGGAACCTTCGCGTCAACGCGGGTATCCTCGACCTTCTTGTTGAGGTACAGGTTTACGTAGTAGCCGCTCTCGGCCTTCTGGAGTCCGTCATAGCTGATGGGGCCGGTGGTCTCGACGTCATTCATGTTCGTCCACTTGACGAATTCCTTGTCGCCGTAAATCAGAGTCTCGGCCAGTTCCTTCGTCAGTTCCAGTTTCTGACCGGGCTTCACGGTAACATACTTGTCAGTGACATACTTTCCGTCAACGTAGGTCTTGACGGTCAGGGTTTCATCAGCTTCCGTAGCGGCCGCCTGGAAAGGAACCGCGCAGACCAGCAGCATAGCCACCAATACGAGGCTAAGCAGCTTCTTCATTGTGTTTTTCATAGTTTCTAACCTCCTAGAAAATTGGTTGTTTTAGAAATGCTGCCGGCGCTGGAATCCTTGGTGTCGCCAATCGGGGAGGCTTTCCGCCGCTTCCGCACCCGGCATCTCTTTCATGTCTGCATGATATCACATCCGTTCCCGGATGTCAATAGGAAAATTACAAAATGTAACAGAATTCTTTACACTTTATAACATTCTTAAACATTTGCCCTTATCTTAAGAAATTTACTCCAAATTTTACCATAAAATTCGTTTTTTACCAGCTACGAAAAATGACAATCTCTGATTTTGATATCTTTTTTCTTTCAAAGGTTACAATTTTGTTGCAGCCACCTGTGGTCTCCCGAAGCGGCCTCCGCCGCCCAGGGGGGGTGGAAAACCCCGGTGCCGCGTTTGGCACCGGGGTTTCCGCGAAAGGGTTTGGAAAGAAGAGAGGTAGAAAAGAGGATCTACGGAGTTGAAAGGGAGCGGCTCACGGCTTCCGCAACCTTTCTGGTATTACCATACCTTTGGGTTTTGAACAGGCAATAACGGAAATGAAAATAAAAAGCGACGAAATTGTGAACAGTTTTTCTTCATGCCGGAATATCTCCCTGTTTTTTGCGCCTATTCCTTCGGCAAAAGGGGCGGCGCGGGATTTCCCGCGCCGCCCTTGGCCTATTTCATTCCGTTGCTCCGGGGAAGATCAGCGTTACCTTGAACAGGTCGCCGTCCACCAGCAATTGCAGCTGCCCCTTCTGCAGCTCCATCAGGGTCTTGGCAATGTTCAGCCCCAGGCCGCTGCCCTCGGTGTTCCGGGAGTCGTCGCCCCGGACAAAGCGCTCCATCAGCTCGTCGGCGTCCACGTTCAGCTCGTCACGGGAGATGTTCTTCAGGGAAATGATGACCTTCCCCTCCAGCGCCATCACGTCGATATACACCCGCGTGCCGGGCAGGGCATATTTCACGGTGTTGCTCAGGAGATTGCTCAGCACCCGCCAGGCAAGTCTTCCGTCCGCCATCATGGCGACGGACTCCTCCGGATGGCGGAATACGGGGGTCAGCTGAGCCTTTTCCAGCTTGTCGGCAAATTCTCCCAGCGCCTGGTTCACGGATTCCACCGCGTCCAGCTTCGTAATGTCCGCCGTCAGGTTCCCCGTGCTGGCCTTGCTCATTTCCATCAGGTCCTCGATCAGCTTTTTTAAGCGCTGGGACTGCCGGTTGAGGACTTCCAGATAGGTCTTCTCCTCCTCCGGCGTGTGGGGCTTTTGCAGTAAGTCCACATAGTTGATGATGGAGGTCAAAGGCGTTTTGATATCGTGGGAAACATTGGTAATCAGTTCTGTTTTCATACGCTCCGATTTTAATTGCTTCTGCGCCGCCACCACGGCAACGCCCGCCAGGTCATTCAGGTCACCGGCAAAGCTCCTGAACGCGCCGATGAGATATTTGTCGTCCACTTTGGTGTCCAGGTCGCCCTTGCCCATGCGCTTGGCGCTTTCCAGCAGGATGCCGAAGCAGTATGCCCCGTACAGCACCACGGCTACACAGGCGCACAGGCTCAGCACCACCATCAGATTCGATCTGCCCGCAAGGGCGGCGAACAGGAGCATCACCATGATGAAGCCCGTCAGCAGCCACTGCCATGTCAGCGGCATCATGGAATACACCCGGTTGACGGATTTTCCGATTTTTGCGCAGGTCCTCTTTATCTGCTTCCACAGCCATCTCAGGGGTGTAAGAAGCATCAGCAGGAAGTCCCAGAATACAGCCGCCGCCTTGGGCAGCTTCCGCAGCAGCCAGCCGCAGCCGGAGAAGCAGCCCTTGACGCACTTCACCAGCAGATTCATGCAGCGCCAGCAGACGCTGTTGCGCCACCAGTAGCCGCCGGGGGTCTTGAACTGGGCGGCGCAGGCAAAGCAGAAGCTCACGAAAATCAGGCTCATGACGTAGCCCGCCATCAGCACTCCGGCGCAGAGTGTCTGCATGTTCTGCGTGAATAGGTCGGCGGCATCGTAGAATTGGACGATTACCATGAAAAGTCCGAAGACGATCAGTCCGCCGCCGGCAAGGTAAATGTCCAGGGGGATGCAGTTGAAGCCCGCGGCGTGGACTTCCTCACTGCCGGGCTTTCTGCCCGCCGCGCAGCAGAGATACACGGCCAGCACGGCAAACAGCAGCAGACACGCGCCCATGATGAAGAGCAGGCTGTCACGGCAGCTCCACAGCTGGGTAAGCAGAGCGTACCCGCCGTCAAAGCGGTACGCGCCGGGCGCCAGGGTCAGCTCCACGGTATAGTCGGGCAGCTGGGCGTTGCGGTACTCCACCACCATGGATTTCTGGGCGTCGTCGTCCCAATATTCCATGGTGTGAGCTTCGCCGTCCGCAAAGATCACGTCCGGGGCTGCCGTGCCAGTCGCCGCCGGCTTGGTGGGGTTCACGGACAGCGTCTCGAGAGGGAGGGTCTCCTCCGTCGTATCCGGGACGGTCTCGGCGGTCGTCTCCGGAACCGTTACGGCAACGGTGGTTTCGTCGGTTGTTTCCGGCACCGTCTCTGTGGTGGTCTCCGGAACGGTCTCGGGCATCACCTTCTGCGTCAGGCTGGGCGTTACCCGGAATACGACCGCCGTGCCGTTGGCATCCCATTCGAATTCGCCCACGCCCGCCGGGTTTGACGCCCGATAAACGATAGAATCGTCCTTGTCCCGGAATTCCACGGCGGTGATGAAGGCATCCTGCGGCATATTGTCCCGGTAGAATGCGTCGCACGACTGAAAATACAGGACGCCCGCGTCATTGCGCTTCAGCACGCCCACCGGACTGCTGCCGCTGAGGGTAAGTCCCCCCTCGCCTGCCAGCTCCGATTCCGTGGTGAATGTTACCTGATATATATATGCGCCCTCAGTGGGAACGTCCTCCAACAGAACTTCGCTTTGGCTCAGCTCCCGGGTCGTGTCGAACACCAGATAGCCGGATTCGTTTTCCGAGAAGCAGTCCGATACGTCGTTGTAGGTCTGATACAGGACACTGCCGTCTACACCAACGAACGTCACGCACGTGGTAGGCGCGTCAGGCAGGTCTATCACGCCCATCGATGGATTGGCCTCAAAGCGAACGCCGTTGCCGGTGTCGTAGATATTACCGATCGGTTCGACGCTGTCCACGCTCCCACTGGAGTCTTCCGTTTCGATGCTGAGACTGAGAACCAATGCCCCGCCCTCCGGGATGGC
>OHQN01000540.1_pt1 | contig 10650 bp, 7 predicted proteins | sample 1578161 | NCBI WGS metagenome assembly OHQN01 (sample SAMEA3879554, study PRJEB24766) | human gut metagenome | biome: human-associated habitat; feature: feces | place: USA | collected 1985/1987
CTCCGCGAAAACCGTCGCCGCCGGGTCGCTGTAGGTGCGCCACTTGGCAAGGATCTTGCCCGCCAGATCGCACAGGTGGTCCTTGTTCCGGGAATTCAGGCGAAGCACCGTCATGGGGTATTTCACCACGCAGCAGTCCACGTCGTCAAAGCCGGGAACCTCGAAGCCAAACTCCTTCTCCGCCTTTTCCATGGGGAAGGTGTGGTGGCCGCCCTGAAAATGTTCGTGGGACAATATGCTGCCGCCCACAATGGGCAGGTCCGCGTTCGACCCAAGGAAATAGTGAGGGAACTGCTCCACAAAGGAGAACAGCTTATCGAACACTCCCCGGTCAATGACCATGGGCGTGTGCCTGGAATTCATGACGATGCAGTGTTCATTATAATAAACGTAGGGCGAATACTGGAAGCCCCAGGGCTGGCCGTTCACCATTACCGGCATAACCCGCAGATTCTGCCGCGCCGGGTGGGAAATGGTTCCCGCATAGCCCACGTTTTCGGGGCAGAGCAGACACTTGGGGTAACCGGAGGCCTTTTTCAGCTTCGCCGCCGCGATGTCCCGGGGGTCTTTCTCGGGCTTGGACAGGTTGATGGAGATCTCCAGCTTCCCGTATTTGGTCTCCGCCGTCCAGCGCTCGTCCTTCGCGATGCGGTCGCGGCGGATGTAATTGCAGTCCTGACTGAGGGTGTAGAAGTAGTCCGTCGCCGCCTTGGGGGACTGGGTATACCGCGACCGGAATTCCCGCACCACCTCCGACGGGCGGGGCGTCAGGAAGCCCATGAGCTTCGTGTCGAACAGGTCGCGTTCGGCGATGGTATCCGCGATCATCCCCTGCTGGGCGGCGTAATCGCACAGCAGATTCAGGCACTCCGGGAAATCAAAGTGCTGCTCCTGCTTTTCGTAACTCTCCAACCGCAGTTCAGAAAGAAGGGTATTCCGTGCGAACGTCTCGTCCAGCGGGTGGAGAAGGCCGCAGTTTTTCGCGTAATCCAGCAGCGCATCCAGCGCCGCCCAAACAGTTTCAGTCGTCATAGCCATGGGGATGCTCCTTGTGCCAGTTCCATGCGGAACCAATGATGGTCTCAATATCGTCATATTTCGGCTTCCAGCCAAGCACGGTCTTCGCCTTTTCGCTGGACGCCACCAGCTGCGCCGGGTCGCCCGCGCGGCGGGGGGCCATCTCGCACTTGATGGGCTTGCCCACGACCTTTTCCGCCGTGTCGATGATCTCCTTCACCGTGAAGCCCACGCCGTTGCCCAGATTGAAGACGTTGTTTTCCCCGCCGTTCATCAGGTACTCCGCCGCCAGAATGTGGGCGGAAGCAAGGTCAGTGACGTGGATGTAATCCCGGACGCAGGTGCCGTCCCGGGTGGGATAGTCGTCGCCGTAAATCGACACATGATCCCGCCGTCCGTTGGGAACCTGCAAAATAATGGGGATCAGGTGGGTCTCCGGGTCATGCGCCTCGCCGATCTTACCGGACATATGCGCGCCGCAGGCGTTGAAGTAGCGCAGCGCCACAAACCGGATGCCGTGGGCAACGGACGCCCAGTAGAACATCCGCTCCATGGAGAGCTTCGTCTCGCCGTAGCAGTTCGTCGGGTGGGTGGGGTCGGTCTCCAGAATCGGCACATGCTCCGGCTCGCCGTAGGTCGCCGCCGTGGAGGAAAAGACGATGTACCCTACCCCATGCTCGATCATGGATTGCAGCATCGTCCGGGTGCCGCCCAGATTGTTATCGTAGTATTTCAGGGGATTGACCATACTCTCGCCCACCTGAGAATTCGCCGCGAAGTGGATGACCGCGTCGATCTTCTCGGAGGAAAACACATGGTCGCAGAATTCCTTACTGCGGATATCGCCCTGATAAAATCTGGCCTTCGGATGCACCGCCTTGCGGAAGCCGGTTTCCAGATTATCGGCCACGACCACGTCGTAGCCGTTGTCAATGAGTTCATACACGGTGTGGCTGCCAATGTAGCCCGCGCCGCCAAGTACCAGAATCGTTTTCATTTATACTGCCTCTTTTCTCCACAATAGCGGCAGATGACCTTCATCTGCCGCTATTGTAATACATGGTTTACTTCTTGGCAAGATATTTCCGCATATCCAGCGAGCAGGCCGCCAGGATGATGCCGCCCTTGATGATGTACTGCATGGAGGGGTCGATGCCCAGCATGGACAGTGCCACGAAGATGATACGCAGCACGAACACGCCCAGCACAATGCCGCTGATCTTGCCGGTGCCGCCGACGAAGGAAACGCCGCCGATGACGCAGGCCGCGATGGCATCGCACTCGTAGTTGAGGCCCGCCGACTGGGTGATGGAGCTGATACGGGCGCCTTCAATGAAGCCCGTAACGCCGTACATCGCACCGGCCAGGGTGTGGACCATTACGGTCGTCCAGAACACGTTGACGCCGGAGACCTTGGCAGCGTCGGCGTTGGAGCCGACGGCAAACATGTTCTTGCCGAAAGCGGTCTTGTTCCAGATGAACCACATCAGCGCCACGAAAATCACGGCGTACAGCACGTACCACGGAATGGAGATCTTCGCGCCGGAGCCGGTGGTGAACTGGATCATGGGTGCGGAGACCACGCTCTTATACTCCTGAGACAGGCCGGAAACGGGCTGGCCGTTGTTGCCGTTGAGCATGAAGAAGATCAGGATCAGGCCGTAAGTAATGAGCTGGGTGGCCAGCGTCACGATGAAGGGGTGCAGGCTGAACTTGGCCACGAAGAAGCCGTTCACCATACCGATCAGCGCGCCGATGGCGACGACAATGAGAACCGTCAGCAGAATCCAACCCGGGGTAATGGCCGGGAGGTTGGAGAAAAGCTTCCGGGAGATGGTGCGATCCTGCAGCAGCGCGCCCGCGACGGCTGCGGTCAGGCCGACCACACGTCCGCCGGACAGGTCGGTACCGGTCAGGACGATGCAGCCGGCGATGCCCAGCGCCATGGGCAATGACGCCGCCACCAGGGAAACGATGTTCGCGATGGAACCCGCGGACAGGAAGTTTTTATTCTTGATAGCCGTATAGACGATGAAGATCACCATCAGAATATACAGCGCGTTATTCAGAATGCCGTCCGACCAGAACCGGCGGCGATCCGCCTTGTCGAGTCTTTGGTATTCTTCACTCTTTCTCTGAAGCTGTTTGACTGGATTTGCCATACCGCTGCCTCCTTATACATACTTCGCCGCAAGACGCATGATGTCTTCCTGCGTTGCTGTCTTTGCATCGACTTCACCGGCCAGCCGTCCGCCGGACATGACGAGAATCCGGTCGCACACGCCCAGCAGCTCGGGCATTTCGGACGAAACCATGATGACCGTCTTGCCTTTGTTTGCCAGATCGAGGATCAGCTGGTAAATCTCGTATTTCGCGCCGACGTCGATGCCGCGTGTCGGCTCGTCAAGCAGCAGCACGTCCGGCTCGGTGAGCAGCCAGCGGCCGATGATGACCTTCTGCTGGTTGCCGCCGGACAGGCTGCGGATTTTCGTCTCCTGAGAGGGCGTCTTGGTGTGCATTGCGTCGATGGACCACTGGGTGTCCTTCTTCATGGACTTGTCGCTGAGGACAAAGCCCGCCCGCTTGTGCCTGTCCAGACTGGAAATGACGGAATTTTCCCGGATGTCCAGGATTCCGAAAATGCCCGTCGCCCGGCGCTCCTCGGTGAGCAGGGCAAAGTTGTTCTTGATGGACTGCCGGGGATTCAGATTCTTGCACTCCTTGCCGTCCAGCAGAATGCGGCCGCTCTTGCGGGTGGCGACGCCGAACATGGTTTCCAGCGTCTCCGTCCGGCCGCTGCCGTCCAGACCCGCAAGGCCCACAATCTCGCCCCGCCGTGCGGTGAAGGAAACGTCCCGCAGGTTATTGTACAGTCCCGTCAGGTGCTCCACTTCCAGATAGACCTCGCCGGGCTTGTTGGTCTTCGGTGGGAACTGGTTGCCAAGCTCACGGCCGACCATCAGGCGGATGATGTCGTTCATCTCCAGCTCGGATGCCGGACGGGTCGCCACCAGCTGGCCGTCGCGCATGACGGTGATCTCGTCAGAGATACGCTTAATCTCCGCCATTTTATGGGAAATATAGATGATGCCCATGCCGCGGTCGCGGAGCATGTTGATGATCCTGAACAGATGCTCAACCTCTTCCTCGGTCAGCGAGGACGTGGGTTCATCAAATACGATGACTTTCGAGTGATAGGAGACAGCCTTTGCGATCTCCACCATTTGACGCTGGGAAACCGGCATCGTACTCATGACCCGATGGGGGTCGACATCGATGCCGAGCTCTTCAAAAATCGCTTTTGTGTCCCGGAGCATTTTGTGTTCGTCCACAATAAAGCCCGCGATCTTGGGATAGCGCCCCAGCCACAGATTGTCCATGACAGTCCGCTTGAGCGCCTGATTCAGCTCCTGGTGAACCATGGCGACACCGTTGTTCAGCGCCTCCTTGGAGCTGGTGAAATTGACCTCGCGGCCTTCCAGATAAATATGGCCGCTGTCCTTGGCGTAAATGCCGAACAGGCATTTCATCAGCGTGGATTTGCCGGCGCCGTTCTCGCCCATCAGCGCGTGTACGGTGCCCGCCTTGACCTCCAGGCTGACATGATCCAGCGCTTTTACGCCGGGAAAAGTCTTTGTGATATCCGTCATCCGGAGCAGTACGGTTTGCTCCACCTGGATTCCCCTCCTTTTTCGCTAGCATGCTTAGCTGTGAAGGGCAGCCGCCGATACAGCAGCGGCTGCCCCTTTTAGGTTCTGTAATTTACTTGGTGTAGGCAGCGTAGGCGACGAACAGCTTGTTGGCAATGCCGTCGGCGATGGAGTACATCTCGGCGTTGGTGCCGGCGGTGGCGGCGATGGCGTCAGCCATGGCGGTGCCTTCACCGGCGGCCTTGACGACGGAGGCGATGGCGACGGCCATGCCCTCGGCGTCCTGCTTGACGGTACCGGTCATCTTGCCGGCAGCGATCAGTTCCTTGGCGGCGTCGGTAGCGTCAACACCGAACACGGGGATGGTGGTCACGCCCTCGGCACCGGTGTTGTAGCCGGCAGCTTCCAGAGCGGAGATAGCGCCTTCAGCCATGTTGTCGTTGTTGCAGATGATCAGCTCGATCATGTTGCCGTTGGCCTCGTTGTACTGGGACAGGTTGGTGTTCATGTAGTCCAGAGCAGCCTGTGCGCTCCAGGCGCCGCCCAGGTCCACCTGGTACTTGGAGGTGTTGGAAGCGTCGAAGTACTCCAGAGCGGGCTTGCCGGCAGCGGTCAGGACAGCGTCGGCATCCTCAACACCGAACTGGGTGCGGTAGATAGCCTCAACGTTGGCCTCGTCGCCCTTGAACATGGCATAGGAGATCTTGCCGTCGCCGTTCAGGTCAACAGCATCCCAGTTGGCCAGCAGGTACTCGCCGACCATCTTGCCCTGCAGGTGACCGGCTTCGGGAGCGTCGGTGCCGATGAAGCAGATGTTGGTGTTGGCGTTCAGGACGGTGCCTTCCTCTCCGTCAGCCTCGATGGCGCGGTTGAAGAAGATAACGGGGGTGCCGTTTGCCAGGGAGATGATCTCGTTGGCAACGTCGGGGGAGCCGGAAGTGACCATGTTGACGACCAGCAGGTTGTAGCCGTCGGTGACAGCGGTCTGGATCTGCTCGTTCTGGGTGGTCTGGTTATTGTTGCCATCGAAGTTCTGGTAGGTAACGCCCAGGCTGTCCAGCTGTGCGTCCAGAGCGGTACGGACGCTGGAAATGTAGGTGTCGGCGAAGGTGTAGTAGAACACGCCGACCTTCAGCTCGGAAGCTTCGACCTGAGCCTCGGTCTCGTTCCCTGCGGGGGCGGGGGTGGTAGCGGCGGTAGTGCTGGGGGTGGTCTTGGAGCCGCAGGCGGCCATGGAGATCACCATGACAAGCGCGAGCAGCAATGCAAGTGCCTTTTTCATTGCTTTTTTCCTCCATAAAATTCATTTTTCGGTTTCGCCGGGTTGGCTTCACCGTGACTACATTGTATCAGATACGGATTTTTTTCACAGTCATTTTTCCTCGCGGATTTTCTCAAAAAATTTTGCCGCCTCCAAAAAACGCGCCGTGTTTTTGTGCAAAAAGCCCTAAGAAACGGTGAAAATTGCAAGTACGCCGATCAACCGAAAGAAAACATGGCCTTCTGGCTCTCCATGGTAAACATATTTTCTTTGGTGACGATGGTGGTCGCGGTGTCGATGAGCGCCGTGGAATCGAATTTTTCCCCCTGCAAAACCTGCCACGCCTTTTCTACGCCCAGATACCCCATGGCGTAGGAATTCTGCACCACCAGGGCGGCCACCGCCCCCGTTTGCAGCAGCTCGATGCAGTTGACGTTGCTGTCGAAGGACACGGCGTGTACCTGACCCGTCAGCCCCAGGGAGTCCACCGCCTGAGCCACGCCCACGGCCAGCGGCTCGTTGAAGCCGATCAGCACGTTGATCTCCGGATGCTCCCGCAGCAGCTTCTCCGCCGCCAGACGGGCTTCCAGAGCATCGGTGGAAACATTGACGGCGTAAATGCCCTTGACCCGGCAGTCCCCAAGCAGCACCTCCCGGAAGCCCTGCTCCCGCTCCCGGCAGTTCTGGGTCTCGGCGTAGGCGTTGACAATGCCCACAACGATTTTTTCCTGCGCCGTTTTCAGCGCGGCCTCCCCGCTCATGCGCCCGGCCGCCACATTGTCCGTCCCGATGCGCACGGAAACGCCTTTGGAATCCACATCGCTGTCAATGACCACCACCCGGACGCCCGCGGCCACGGCTTCGTCGATGGCGGCGGCGTTTTCCGTGTAGCTGATGGCGGAGAAGACGATGGCGTCCGCCCCGTCGGCCACGGCCTGCCGGATGTAGTCGTTCTGTGCTTCAAAATCCTCCTCCGTGTCCGGGGCGAGGATGGTCAACTGCACGTTATACTCGGATTTCGCGGCGTTCGCCCCGGCAAAAACCGATTTCCAGAACTCCGTGGTGGCGGATTTGGCGATCAGATAGATATTGTACGACCCGCTGCTCTGATGCGTACCGGCGCAGCCGGAAAGGCACACCAGCAGCGCCAGAAAAACGGCGATCCACTTAATGCTTTTCATACTCCGCCTCCTCCCGTACCTTCGGCATCCGCACCGTTACCTTCGTCCCCTCGTCCGGGACGCTTTCGATGGTGATGCCATAGGCGTCGCCGAACCAGATTTTCAGCCGGTCGTTGACATTCTTGATGCCGATGCCGGACTTTCCGTCGGGCTTCCGGCGGAAAATTTCCTCGATCTGCTCCGGCTCCATGCCCACGCCGTTGTCCTCCACCGTAAAGAGGACGTCCTCTCCCTCGGCGCGGACACGGATTTCAATATGTCCCTCGTCCACCAGACCGTTGACGCCGTGGTAGATGGCGTTTTCGATGATGGGCTGGAGGGTGATCTTGTTGCAGAGATACTCCGTGCAGTCTTCCTCCACGTCGAAGTGGTAGGAAAACTGCTCCTTGTAGCGCACGCTCTGGATTTGCAGATAGCTCTGGGCGTGCTGCACCTCGCTGCGGATGGGGATCAGCTCGTGGCCCTTGCTGATGCTGATGCGGAACAGCCGTGCCAGCGCGTTGACCATCACCACGGCCTCCGCGTTCTTCCCCTGCTCGCACATCCAGGAAATGGAATCCAGGGTATTGTAAAGGAAGTGGGGGTTGATCTGCGCCTGTAGGGCTTTCAGCTCCGTCTTGCGCAGGTTGACTTCCTCACTGCGCACCGTGGCCATAAGCTTCTGGATCTTTTTGACCATGTGGTCAAAGGACGCCGACAGGTTCTCCACCTCCCGGACGCCGGTGACGGGTTCGTAGGAAAAGCCCTCGCCGGACTTTTCAAAGCTCTGCATGGCGACGATCAGATCGTGGATGGGACTGGACAGCACCCGGGAAAGCATCAGGCTCAGCAGCACCGCCGCAGCCAGAATAAACAGTGCGCCGATGAAGGTAATGCGCATGATCTCCCGCAGGGCGTCGGTAATCAGCTCCTGAAACGAGCTGACGCCTACGACCCGCCAGATGCCGTTTTCCAGCGTCTGGACGGTGTAGATGGTGCTCCCCTCCACGTGCGTCCCGTCCGGGAGGGAGGCCGTCAGGTCGGTATTCTCGCTTTTCAGCTCGGAGTAAATGAGCTGCTGCTGGGGGTGGTAAACGAGGTTTCCCTCCGTGTCCTCAAGGAAGCAGTAGCCCCGCTGGCCGATGCCCACGCCGCTGATATAGGTGGAGATGTTGGAGCAGCTCACGTCCACGGCGATGTACCGCTCCCCCTCTCCGGTGGTGGCAGGGCGGATAATGGTCACGACCCATGGGTAGTCCTCCACAAAAATCGACATCACGTGGGGCGCGGAAATGAAGCCCGTCTCGTAAAGCTCCCGCTTGTCCGGGTCAAAGGAGAGGTTTTGCAGGATATCCTCCCGCAGACGGCGGCCAAGGCTGTAGCAGTTGCGCATTTCCCCCTCCGCGTCGTAGGTGGTGACGGCCACCACATCGGCGCGGATTTCCAGAAACGCCTCGAACCGGGCTTCCCGTTCCTCCGCGGGCAGGTCTAAGTAGCCGGTCAGCAGCGTCACCGCGTCGTTCATGTCCTCCAAATATTCATTCATGGTGCTGCTGGCCTGTGCGATGGCCTGACGGCTGGTGGTCTCGGCGTTGCGCAGCAGCGTCTGACGGTAGGTCTGCATAAAGACCAGATTGGCGCACAGCAGCACGCTCACCGCAACCGCCGTGAGCGTGAGCGCCATGATGAGATTCATGCTGAGTCCCTTTTTCTTCATGCGTTGGCCTCTTTCTGCTCCTGACGCATCCGCGCCGGGGATTTTCCGTAGTATTTTTTGAAGCAGTAGCCGAAATAGCTCTGGTCGGCGTAGCCGCAGCGGCGGGACACCTCGGCAATGCGGCTGCTGCCGCTCCACAGCAGCTTCAGCGCCACGTCCATCCGCTTCTGGATCAGCAGGTTCATGAAGGTGTCGCCGTAGAATTTCTTGATGTTCGCGCCCAGGTAATTGGCGCTGATGTGCAGCCGCTCGCTGACGGATTGCAGCGACAGCTCCTCGTCCATGTATTCCTTCTCGATGATCTTCAGCGCCCGGGCGCAAAGCATGGCCATGTCGTCCCAGCCCCCGGCGGCGTACAGTCCGCCGCCTCTGCGGGCGATTTTCAGGGCTTCCATGGCTTCTAAGTAAGCGGTGTGTCCATCGCCGAGAGAGGCGTACTCCTTGCTTAAGCCCGCCAGCGCTTCGGTGCCCCATGCCCGGCGGGTAGCCTGCCGCAGCTCGTCCAATGACGCATACAGCCGCCCGAACCCGTTGCCGGAGGCCAGCAGGAGAACCGTCCGGTCGCCGCTGGAAAATCCGCAGCAGGAAAACGCCCGGGAGAAAATCCGCTCCGCCATGGGCAGCAGCTCCGAGTGCGCCCCGTCGGGCAGGCTGAACGCCGCCACCACGATATGCTCGTCCCCCCGGATTTCCATTCCGGCGCTTCGCAGGGATTCCGCCGCGGCCGGCGGCTCCGGACGGGCGTACTCGTCCAAAAGCATCGTGGCCGTGACCATCCGCAGCGCCTCCGCGCCGCCCTGAGGCCGGGTCAGGCTGGCAAGGCGTTTTTCGATCTTGTCGTGAATCTTCCGCAGTTCTTCCGTCAGCTCCGCCATGCTGATGGGCTTGAGAAGGTACGCTACGATCTCGTCCTCGATCCCGGCCTTGGCGTACTCAAAATCGTCGTAGCCGCTTAGGAAAGCCACCTGCAGCAGCGGCTGGACGGCCTTCGCCTGTCTGGTGAGAGCCGTCCCGGAAATAAACGGCATCCGGATATCCGTCAGCAGGAAATCCGGCTGAAGCGCTTCCACCATTTGCAGCGCGTCCAGCCCGTTCCCGGCGCGGCCCACAAGGCGGAAGCCCAGAGATTCCCAGTCGATCAGCTGGCAGACGGCGCCCAGCAGCTCCGGCTCATCGTCCGCCACCAGAACGGTCAACACCTGATGCTTTTCCATGCTCAGCCCTCCATTCGCATTGTTGATTTGATTATAAAAGATTTCCCGAAAAAACACAAGCCCGGAATGCAAAAATACAACATTCCGGGCTTGTTTGCCTGATTACATGCCGACGTCCTTCCGGCTTACGGCGATCACTTCTATGTAGAAATTCATCATCACTTCATCCGACATGGGATTCAGCGCGTAGACGAAATTCGCGGGGTCATTGGAGTATTCCGTGACGACATAGCTTCCGTTCCATTTCACCGAAGTGATGACATCCGCCTGATTGTAGCCGGGTTTTGCCCCGTGGCTGACCGACGTCACCAGAACATCCTGAGAAAAGTCCCACGTCTCATAATAGGGAATCCCCGGGCAGTACGCCGCCATAAAGGAACTCCATTCTTCCTCGGAGGCGATCATTTTCGTTCCGTAGCCGCAGAAGCACTCATAGTTTTCCGTGTCGTCCAGAGATACCGCCGTGAAGCCGCGGTAAATCATCCGGAAATCGATGGGGACGCCCTCGGCCTCCGGCTCGTTGACCGGCACCGGGTCTTCCGGCGCCGCCAGCGCTTCAACGGATACGCTGTCCTCCGTCTGCAAAACCGTTTCTTCCGGTGCCGTGGTCTCCGGCGTTTTCTGCCCTCCG
>OHQN01000544.1_pt1 | contig 10594 bp, 6 predicted proteins | sample 1578161 | NCBI WGS metagenome assembly OHQN01 (sample SAMEA3879554, study PRJEB24766) | human gut metagenome | biome: human-associated habitat; feature: feces | place: USA | collected 1985/1987
CACGGTATCGTGGGAGAGCGCCCCTTCCCCAATTGCCTTCAGAATGCACGTCCGGTCATAGTCGGAGCCGGGCATAATCAGGTCATTTCCGGCAGGCGCTGCCAGTTCCGGGTGACCAGCATGGTCATTGGTGCTGCCCCAGTCCGTCATAACCAGGCCCTCAAAGCCCCATTCACAGCGCAGAATGTCCGTCAGCAGGTCATGGCGGTTGGCGGTATAGACCTGATTGACCATGTTGTAGCTGCTCATAACGGTTTTCGGCTGGCTCTTCCTAACCGCAATTTCAAAGCCCTTCAGATAGATTTCCCGCAATGCCCGCTCGGACACGTTGGCACTGATACCGTTGCGGTTGTCTTCGGAGTTGTTGCAGCAGAAATGCTTCACACTAACGCCCAGCCCCTTATGGCTCTGGACGCCCTTTGTCAAAGCCGCAGCCATCTCGCCGGTGAGAACAGGGTCTTCGGAGTAGTATTCAAAGGCTCTGCCGCCCAGGGGATTGCGGTGGATGTTCATTCCGGGAGCCAGCCAGATGGTGATGCCGAACTGGAGCATTTCCTCGCCCACTGCCTGACCCATTTTGTGCAGCAGTTCTTTGTTCCAAGTCTGGGCCAGCAGCATCTCCACAGGCCAGGCGGTAGCGAAACGGTAGACAATCTGACCGGGAATCTGATCCAGCTTGGCTTTCATGGCAGCACCCATCACACCCCAGCTGTAACGTTCGGGAACCACAGCAGGGGCAAAGCCGCCCATGGGCAGCGCTTTGACCTTGTTTCCGATATTCACACCGGCAGGACCATCGGAGAAGATCACATTGCGGATTCCCTTATCCAGCAGCGCCGTCACTGTTTTTCCGCCTGCGCCATGGATTTCCAGGGCGCCCTTGGGGGGATTTCGCAGATCGCCGCCCTGAAGGAACCATGCCTGCTCCTGGAGCGTTAGGCTGTCGAGGATGGCGGTTTCCTGCTTAGTTTCCTGAATTTCCGGCTCGGTATAGTCCACCACTTCCGTGACGAAATCCGTAGGCGTTGCCGTCAGGCGCAGCACGCCTTCCGGGATATCCATAGATACCGTTTCAGCCACAAATTCGGGCAGTTCATCCACAGGGGTGCAGCAGCTTCTGCACTGACGAGTCACCACAGTCTCAGGCAGGTCAATCACCGCTGCTACGCTGGTTGCCCGGCTGCTGTTTCCGATACGCACCATGTACGCGCCCCCGTCCAGCAGCCACGCGGCTTTGCTTTCGCAATAGCTGGCACAGTCTGTCAAATTGAAGATCAATTCCAGCGTCTCGGAAGCGCCCGGCGGAAGCAGCCCGGTTTTTTCAAAGGTCACCAGGCGCTGGTATTCTTTCTTTTCCCCGGGAACGGAAACATAGAGCTGCACCACTTCCTTGCCGGGGACGGCTCCGGTGTTGGTCACAGCTACCCGGGCAGTGACGGATGTTTTGTCCAGGGTCACGGACTTTGTTTCTATGGTGAAGTTTGTATAGCTCAGACCGAAGCCGAAGGGATAGCGTACCGCTTTGTGGAAGGAATCAAAATAGCGGTAGCCCACATAAATATCTTCCTTGTAATACTCGTTGCGCACATCACCATTCAAATAGCTGAATTCGTCCCCAAAGGGAATGTCCTCATAACGCATGGGGATAGTATCCGCCAGCTTTCCGCTGAAATTGAGCTTTCCGGACAGCACATCCGCCAGGGCGTTGCCGCCCTCCTCGCCGCCCTGCACAAACAGCACCACCGCGTCAATACCCGGGATCTCGTCCAGAAATCCCATATCAATATGACCACCCACATTGATGACCAGAATGGTGTGGCTGTAGCTTTCCGTAAGAACTTTCAGATTCTCCCGTTCAATATCCGTAAGATAATAATCGCCCTTTTCCAGCTTGCGGTCATTGCACTCGCCAGCTTGGCGCATCAGCACATAGATGGCGGCATCCGTACCGCTTTTCTCCACATCCTCACGGGTCACCAGACGGCCGCTGGGATACCGATAGACAAAGCTGTGAGCCAGTGGGATGATCTGCATGGGGTTGGTCAGGCCCTTGACCTTCTCCTCCACCATGTCATGGTAGGCCTGGTAGGTAGAAGCATACTCAGCATCATAGTCATTCAGCCAGTCCTGACTTGAGATTTCGTAGCCAGCATTTCTAAGGCCGTCCTCGATGTTGACACTGTAGCGCTCCTCCACACTGCCGCTGCCCAGACCGCCTTTCACCGTCAGCCGGGCGCCCATGCCGTAGAGGGCGATTTTTTGATTCTGAAGCGGCAGCGCTCCGTTTTCATTTTTCAGAAGCACAAAGCCCTCTGCCGCCGCCTGCCTTGCCAGGGCCCGGTTCCGAAGCTCCAGTTCAGTGGGTTCTGGCGAAAGGGTTCCATAGAGATCAGCCATTGTCAGTTACCCCCAGTTCACTTAAATTCCACACATTCCGCCAGTGGATTCGGGGCATCTCCCCCTCCCACTCCACGGGGAGCCATACATAATTTGCAATGGATGTATCCGCAGAACCCATCATAGGAGAGGTCAGCATCGTTACCATATCCTTGAAAGATGCCTTTACACTCTTGTCATAGCGACTGGATATCGCGCGGACAAAGCGGTCATAGCGCTCCTTGGTCATCACGTACTCCGGCACCCAGCGGTCTGCCATCACAATGATCTTGTCCATTCCCTCCACCCGGAAGGCGCAGCTTGCCTGGGAATTGAAGGACGCGGAGGACGCATCGTCCACATGGGGATCGCCCAGCACCTTGAAGGGACCCAGAAAATCGTCCGCCACCGCCACCTCGCTGGGGTTGGGCACATAGCCGATCATGCCGCTGGTCAGCAGATAGTGTTTCCCGTGGTGTTGGAAATAGGTCACCCCTTCCCGGGAGAAGGGCGGATTCAGGCCGGTATAAATCACAGCCTTTTCATCCGTCACATCGCAGAAATCTGCGCTCAGCTTGTAAACCAGAACCTCCTTGTGATCCAGTTCCACATACAGGTAGCCCTGCCCGGTGGCCTCGTCCACAACCATATCAAAATCGCCTACCTTCCGGCCATCAGGCTGAAAGAAAGGATTCACCAATGTATAGGGGCCTAGCAGCGCATCCGCCGTCAAAATGGCAAAATGGGCCTTGTCGCAGTATTTGAGCCACAGAACGTACTTGCCTGTTCTGGTGTTCTTGATAATATGGGGGCGATCCATCCGGCGATTTGGATGGAAAATGCTGGTTTTGTCATCGGGGGCAGGTTCAATGATATGTCCCAAATCCTCCCAATTCACCAAATCCTGAGAGCGGTAGCACTTGATGCCCCAAGTCCAGAGTTTTCCCTTCTTCCGAGTGTGGGACTTGTCCTCGCCGTACCAGTAGTACCAGCCATCTTCAAAAAACATACCGGCCCCATGGGCCTGAATCCGTTCGCCCTTGGTATCCAGCCAAATTTCACCGGGTTTGATATGTGTCTGCATATTCTTCTCCTTATGAAAGCAGTTTTCAGTTTTGAAAAGCCCGGCAGACAGGTCTTCCCTATCTGCCGGGCAGGTTACCGGCAATTACTTTTTCTTTGCCGTCTTTTTCGCGGCTTTTGCCGCAGCCTTTGCCTGTTTCGCAGCACGCTTATCCAGAACCTTCTGATTCTCAGTCTCGAAGTTCAGGCCCTTCTTCGCACACTTCTCCTTCAGCTCCTGAACGCGAATCTGCTCGGCTTCCGCTTCCTGCGCTTCGATCTCCCGGCGCTCCAGCTCATCGGCGGGGATGTACTCAATGCCCAGCTTAGCGCACTCAGCGACCTTACGATCCTGCAGCTCTCTGGAAACCTTGGGCAGGTATTTCTCCAAATCAAACAGGAAAAAGAACACCACGAAAATCATGATGCCAATGATAATGTAAGTGCCCTGATACGCCATATTGATCCAGTTTACAGCGGCTACAGGCTGGTCTGCATACAGCAGAATGCCCTCTGCATTGACGCCGATCTGCTGGGGCTGGGTATATCCGGTCAGCATCAAACCCAAGTTGAACAGGCCCTGAGAAATGCCCACCGCGAACATCATACCTGCACTGGTGATACCGCCTGTTAACCCGTCGCAACGGACACCAGTCTTCCATTCCACATGGTCAATGACATCGCCCAGATAGGAAGTGACAACGTAAGCAAATGCAATATTGCCAATCGCTGCCAGAGCAGAGCCTGCATAGATCATCATGCTGCTGCCTGCGTTCATATATGCAACAAGGGAACCGGCAATATTCAGCAGAGAGCCCGCCCAAATACAGCTGCGGCGGCCAAATTTACGCATCAGAGGCAACAGAAGCAGGATGCCGGGGCCCATGGGGGACATTGCGATCATCTGGAACTTTGCCTGAATCTCACCGAATTGACCGTAGGCATTGCCCCGGACAACCCAGCCGGAATAATAGACCAGAGAGATATTGCGCATATTGGTCAGAATTTCGGATACCAGTAGAACGATCACAAAGATGATCCAGTACTTGCTCTTCAGGCAGGCCTTCAGCTGCTCCATCATGGAAACTTCCTTCTTGATCGTCAGCTGCTCACCTGCGTCCTGAATGCCAATCTGGTTGCGGCGTTCCTCGGTAACACGCTCACGGGTATAGAAATACTGGACAAAGGCCAGAGGCACGCCGATCACGGCAACAGTGGACATCGCAATGAAATAGCCCTGAGCATTGTTACCATTGACCGCCGCGCAGACGGCGGAGAGAATCATGGGGAACAGAATGGACACCAGGCCGGTACCAACATTGGATGTGATACGGGATGCCATGGCATTATTTCTGCGCTGGTTGATGTTTCGGGTGGAAAGTGCCGCAGACAGTTCTTTGGACATATTCCACATGGTATAAGTAACGCAGTAATAGAGGTTGTAAGAAATTATGACCCAAATTGCCTGTGCCACGGGACTTGAAACTGGGATCCAGAACATCAGTATGATACTCAAAGCCACGAAGGGGGCGGAAATCAGCATCCACGGACGGGCTTTACCCTGACGGCAGGTAGTAGAGTCGATGACCTTGCACATAATCAGGTTGGTGATGGCATCCAGCAGCTTGGACAGCACGGGGAACAGCACCATGAAGGTTGCGATCCATGCCGCACGGTTTACCGTAAAGCCAATGATATCCGTCAGATACTGGTTAAAATAGCTGTTAACGACAGACTGACCCACCAGCATACCATAGGGGCCGAGTACATAGCCAAGCCACATTTCCTTCTTCGTTGTGTTGGCGGATTTGATGCGGGAATCCCATTTGGAGCTGGCAAATGCGTTGCTCAGCAAGCCGTTTTTCGTTTTGGTTTGCGCACTCATTTCTTTGCCTCCTTGTTTTTGTTTATATCCACCAAAATGTGGACTGTTTGCAAGATAATCATATCATGCTTTTCTCAAACCAAAAACAAGAATACTGTGATTTCAACAATTTTTATGTGATAAATTATTTCTTTTCTTCCCTGTATTCGGTCGGGGTCATTTCGGTTTCCTTCTGAAAGGCTTCCGCAAAGTAGCTTCGGGAGCAGAAGTGCAGCCCATCCGCAATTTCCTGAATACTCATTGCGGTGGATGACAACAGCATCTTGGCCCGATGGATCCGGGCTTTGCGCACATAGGCATTGATTGGTATACCTATTTCCGCCTTAAATTTTCTTGCCAGATAATTCTCGGTATATCCTACTCTTTTGGCGAGCATTGCCAGAGTTAGTTCGTTTTCCGGATGGGTATCGATGTAATCGCAGCAAATGCGGACAGGCCGGGAGATTCCGGATTCCCGGCGCACCTGATTCACACGGCGGATAAAATCATCGTACATGGTATGGCTGACCGCCGCCACCTGGGAGATCGTCTGGGCATTGTCTACGCTCTGGGTATAGGTATCGCTCAGGGTGTAAGCCATCTCGGAAGACAATCCTCCCTCAATGGCTGCCCGGGTGCACAGCGTTATAAACGCTACCACGGAGTATTTGGCCTGCCGGATGGGATCGGAGCTCTTTGCCCGAATTCCGGGGCTGGCAGCGCCTGCCTCTGCCAATGCCGTATGGTATTCCAGATTCCCTGTGCGAACCATATCCAGAAGCTTCTTTTCCGTCAGGGGCGTCGCGTGGGGAACCTCCTCATTCAGCCGCGTTGCGGTGATTCTCGATTCCTGACGAGGTGTATAGTAATCGAACGCACTGATCCGAACTTTCTGTCCGTTCACATAGTAATGCAGCATAATGACCTGCTGAAAGAAGATCACCGTGGAAACGCAGGGCAGAACGCTTAAATTGTTAATCAGCGCCCACTTATCCGGTAAAGAGAGGTCAAAGGGTATCAGCAACCCATCCAGCATCTGTGTTGGCACTTCTTTGTTCAGAATTGGACCCAGAACATAGAAATTGCCCACATCCTCCGGCATTCCGCTTTTTTCTTCCACGACACCCCACATAAGACCAATGCTGTCACTGACAATCATGGGTACATCGCTTTTCGCTGCGTGTTCCAATATTGCTTCCCCCTGCCCCCTCTCCAGCAGCATGGTTCGGTATAGATTGGGACAAAGGCTGTTGGTGTACCGAAGCGTCAACTCCCGGTCAAACATCCAGCCGCATACATTGTAGCATTCCTGAATCATCTGAAAAAAGGCCTGAATCTGACTGTCTTTCATTTATACCAGCTCCTTTTCCGCACCGGCAACCGCTTCTACCACCGCGCTGCTGCTGAGCATGATAAAATCCGCGATTTCCTCCACGCCCATTTCGCCTTCTCCCCTGAGCCATCCACTCAGAACACAACCGCAGCCGTATGTGATGTACTGATATAACAGCTTCGCTTTCGGTTCCTCCACCGCAGGAAGCTTCTGCTTCAGAATTGGGAACGAAAGCTCATTCAAAAGTCGAAACACTCTGGCTGCCAGATCGGATGCGGCATTGGCAGAGCAAAGCGCATAGAAGCTGTCGGCAAACTGCCGGGAGTAGTTCAAAAGATCAAGCATCATATCCCGATATGTCCCATTGTGGGAGAACGCTCTGGATTGCAGAAATTCCTGGAATTGATGCAGGATTTGATTTTCCATCGTTTCCTGCAGATCCGGGATATCCAGATAGTGCTTGTAAAAGGTTGCACGGTTGATGTGCGCCAGTTGGCATATCTCCGTGACCGTTATTTTTGAAACAGTTTTGTTTCGCAGGAGCTCCAGAAAGCATTCTTCAATCGTTTGCTTTGTTCTTTTACTTCGGATATCCATAGCGTTTTCCCCTTTTGGCAACATTTCCAAATCATCTGTTGGTTGTATTGTGATTTTATATCTATTATAATGAACGCATCTAAGTTTTTCAACATATGTTGCCGATTTAGTAGTGCAAAAACAGGCTAAGCAAGTTCAAGGTATACTGATTCCATTCCAACCGGGAGGCCGCGCCATGAAAAAAAGATTGCCTAATTCCCTGATCCATTCTGAAGATGTCACCAAATCGGAGCGAGTTCTTGGTTACTTCGTTGGCCCTTGCCTTGCCTATATGGTCTATAACGGCCTTGCAGGCACTTATCTTACCCAGTTTTATACCGACGTTCTGGGTATTGCAGGCGCGATTCTGACATGGATGCCCTTGATCTCCAAGATCATCAGCAGCATGATGGGGCTGCTGATCGGCAGAATCATCGACAAAACAAGAACCGCACAGGGAAAAGCCCGGCCATGGATTCTTCTGTCCGGTGTGCTTCTGAGTGTCTGCGGTTTTCTTCTGTATGCAGTGCCCAGAGCTTCCTATCCTGTACAGATTGCATGGGTAGTCGTCAGCTATAACCTGTTTTTCAGTTTGGCCTTTTCAACCTATTCCCTGAGCCACGCCATGATGGTGCCTCTGTCCACGCGGGATACCAAACAGCGGGACAGCCTTGCCATGCTGTCCTCCATGGCTATCTCCATGCTGCCCGGTGCGCTGACCACGGTGGTCATGCCCCTGCTGGTGCGTTATATCGGTGTTGGGGATGCCGCCAGACAATCCTGGCTTACCGTGATGGGCATTCTCTCCATTTTCGCAATTCCGGCTACTTTGATTGAGTATTTCTTCACAAAGGAGCGGGTAACCGCACAGCTTGCGGAGAAATCAGAGCAGGTTTCTTTCTCCCGGCAGGTTCGTGCCTGCTTCCACAACAAATACTGGCTGCTGGTCATCGCCTTTACGCTGATTCTGCATTTGTGCAATTCCATGAGCCACAGCTCCATGCTTTATTACTGCAACTGGGTACTGGGCAATTCCGTAGAATCCGGAGCCACCAAGCAGTTGCTGGTCAACATCATCGGGCAGGCGCCCATGGGCTATGGAATTGTGATTCTCTGGCCTCTGGTTCGTAAATTCGGGAAAAAGAGCGTGACCATCGCAGGATTCACCATTGCCTCACTGGGCAGCATGATGGTCCTGCTGGCCGGAAATCGGATGAGTCTGGTGCTTGTGGGGCTTTTGATCCGATCCACAGGAAGCCTGCCGACCTATGTTATGACCTCGTATCTTGCAGAAGTGCTTGACCATGTGGAGCACAAGGACGGCATCCGGGCAGACGGTTTCAGCGCATCAGTCAGCAGTATGACCCAAACCATCGCCTTGGGACTGTGCCAGACCGTCCTTCTGGCAGGCATCAGCACTCTGGGCTACATTCCGCCGGAATCCACCGCACAAATCGTCGCCCAGCCGGATTCCATCGTGAATTTCTTCCGCTTCTGCTTTGCCGTCATGCCCATCATCGGCTACGGCGGCTGCGCCGTACTCATCAGTTTTTACCGTCTTGAAAACCATGAAGCAAAAAACAGCAAACATACGGGCTGATCTATCAAACCACACATTCATTTTTGTCCCATAACGTGCTGCGACCGGTCACAGAATTCTCTGACCGGTCGCATATTGTTATATTGTTTCGCCGCGGTATTCTTCAATTAGCAGGCAGATAAGGCATGATATTTCGCATCATATAGGAGCCTTCCATGACACACTGACCAGTGACTCCACCTGCCATACGGGTACACAGCCCACACACCGCAAGTCATTATCCGATTAGTCCAACGGCTACATCGTTCACATTGGTTCCGGTGGGGCCTGTGATAATCAGACCATCCACGGCTTTCAGGGCATGGTAGGCATCATTTTCGGCAAGAACCGCCGGAACGGTCAGGTTATGTTCTGCCAGAGTCTGTACCGTATCTCCATCGGAATATCCACCGGCTGCGTCCGTGGGGCCGTCGGTTCCGTCGCTTCCCACGCTGATCACGCAGACATTGGGAATCCCCGCAATCCCGGCAGCAGCCGCCAGAGCCAGTTCCTGATTTCTGCCGCCGAGGCCGCTGCCTGTCAGGTGAACCACTGTTTCCCCTCCGGCGATGTAGGCAAGCTTCCTGCCGTCATTTGCGTGGGTTCTCAGAATATCTGCCAGAAAGGCTCCTGCTTCTTTTGCTTCGCAGTCCAGATGATCAGTCAGCAGGATTGGTTCATAGCCCAGTTCCTGCGCAAACTCTCCTGCCGCCTTGCACAGCTGCCGGACACTGCCGATGATTTGGGTGGTCACGTTATCCAGTTCTTTGGGTGTTTCCTGATGCAGCAACTTCACAGCCTTTTCACTGAGCATCAGGTGATACTTTTCTGCTATGGTCAGCGCATCGGCGCAGGTGGAACCGTCCGGTGCTGCCGGGCCGGATGCGATCATATCCAGAGGATCTCCCAAAATGTCAGAAAGGACAATCGCTTCCACATGGGCAGGGGCGCACCACTGGGCAAACCGCCCGCCTTTGACTGCAGACAGCCGCTTTCGGATGGTATTCATCTCAACGATATCCGCCCCGCTGGCAAGAAGCTGGTTCGTGATCTTTTTCAACTCCTCACTGTCTACCAATGGCTTTTCAAACAGGGCACTGCCGCCACCGGACAGCAGGAACAGCACCGTGTCCTCCGGGGACAGGTCTTTCGTCATATCCAGCACAGCCTGGGCAGCACGGAAGGAGTTTTCGTCCGGAACGGGGTGTCCCGCCTCATAGCAGTCAATCCCGGGGAGCGGCTGCTCCACGTGGTAATATTTGGTAACAACAATGCCCTTTTCAACAGGCTGTTCCAGACATTCTATCGCCACCTGTGCCATTTTCCAGCCTGCCTTGCCCACAGAAACCAGATACAGCTTCCCGGAGAAGCTCCTTCCAGCCAATACGCGCCGAACAGCGGCTTCCGGACTGACAGCGGCAACGGCTCCGCGGGCGATTTTCTCGGCATCTTGCCGCAATGTTAGATTCATACGGTTTCCTCCCACTATAGACTCAGCCATCAGCGGAAAAAACTGATGGCTGATTTCATGAATATACCAGTTCGTATGTACGCCGTGCTATGCCCAGTCTTCATCCGTATGAATAACCCGAACCATGACCGCGAAGTCGCGTGATAGCATGGCACGGATGGAGACACTGCTATCACGCTGATCAGCTGCCGAATCCAAAAAGTTCAGCGGGATTCTCTACAAGAATCCTGTGGAAAATATCTTCGGTCCCTGCCATTTTCATGAGTGCATCCAGCATGGCAGCGTCATCCGGATATGGCTGTTTTTTGTTGTAGCTGGTAGGGTGGGGCCAGT
>OHQN01000549.1_pt1 | contig 10524 bp, 8 predicted proteins | sample 1578161 | NCBI WGS metagenome assembly OHQN01 (sample SAMEA3879554, study PRJEB24766) | human gut metagenome | biome: human-associated habitat; feature: feces | place: USA | collected 1985/1987
ATTTCGATGATTGATGTGGAGAGTCAAATCTACACACCGATTGCGGTTGCCCTCCGGGAAGCCTTTCCTGGCATTGATGTAAGCGGAGAGTATGTGAAAGCTCCGTCCGCTTTTCCTCATGTGAGCATTGTGGAACAGGACAATTACCCCACTCTGGAACATCTGAGTACCAGTGACAAAGAACAATTTGCAACGCTGATGTATGAGGTGAATGTCTATTCCAACAAATCCACCAGCAAGAAGAGTCAATGCCGGAGCATCATGAAGGTTATTGATGATCTCATGTACCAGCGCAATTTCACCCGCATTTCCCTGTCCCCCATTCCGAATTTAGAGAACGCAAGTATTTACCGCCTTGTGGCCCGTTATCGAGCAGAAACAGACGGTACAAATCTGTATAGGAGGTAAGAATATGGCTATTTCCACTTATAAGGTCTTTCTGATGAAGAAAAAGACCGAACCCGAAGATACCTATGAGAAACTGGTTGATATTAAGGAGTTTCCCGATCTGGGTGGCGAACCTGAGATGTTGGAAACTACCACGCTGTCTGACAATATGCAGACCTATATTGCTGGTATTCAGTCTCTCGATGGTCTGGCCTTCACGGCTAACTATGACATGGCTGATTTCCAGAAACTCAAGGCTCTGGAAGGTAAGACTGAGAGTTATGCTGTCTGGTTCGGCGGAACAGAAAGCGGCGGTAATGTGACCCCTGATGGTTCTAACGGCAAGTTTTCTTTTGACGGACAGCTCTCTGTGTTTCCCGTGGGCGGCGGCGTAAATGAGGTCGTGGATATGAGCATTTCCATTGCTCCTTCCACTCCCATTGCCTTTGCCGCTGAGTAATCATCAACCGGTCTGAATGATAAGGAGGATTTATCATGGCTAAGACGCTGACAATCAAAGACCCCGTTTCCGGCGAAAGCTATACGCTGGAATATACTCGCAAGACCGTTGAGATCATGGAGAAGCAGGGCTTCATTGCTGAGGAAGTTGACCGCAAGCCCATGACCATGCTCCCGGCCCTGTTTGCCGGTGCATTTATTGCTCGGCACCGCTTCGTGAAGAGAGAGGTCATTGACCGCATTTATGCCCGTCTGCCCCGGAAAGACGAGCTTCTGCCGAAGCTGGTGGAGATGTATAACGAACCTATTCTGTCCCTTATGGAAGAGCCTGTTCCTGACGAGGACGGCGAGGGAAACATGGACTGGACTGCCAACTGGTAAGCGGGTTGCAGTCCGATGAACGAGGGGGCGGTGGCGTAGTTCGCCCCGCTCCCCGTTTCGCTTACACAGAAAAATTTTATGAAGTGTTCCCCTTCTATCTGGCAATCGGTATGACTGCTGAACAGTATTGGGACGGGGATTGTGAGTTGGTCAAATACTATCGGAAAGCCGCAAAAATCCGGCAGGATTTGAAAAATCAGGACGCATGGTTGCAGGGAATGTATATCTATCAGGCGATTGGCAATCTGGCTCCTATTCTTCGAGCTTTTGTGAAAAAAGGTACAAAGGCTGTACCTTATCCCGATCAGCCGTTTGCATTGAACACCATGCAAAAGGAGAAAAAGGAACAGACCAAACAGGAAAAGCAGGACGAAAAGGCAAAAGCCTATTTCCAGGCATTGGCTATGTCGCTCAATAAGAAATTTCAGGAGAAAGGTGGTGGCGTAAATGGCTGATAATGTGGAAATTCAGGGTTTGGAATTTCAAATCCAGGAGAACAGCGCAGGAGCCGTAACCGGACTTGAAAATCTGAAAAAGGCCCTGAGTGGTTTGAAGTCCGTGACCAACAACAGCGTCAAGGGGCTTGACAGCACCAGTAAGAGTATTCGGGAATTGAAGAACGCTCTTTCCGGGCTGAACAGCGGCGATATGTCCCGGAAGCTGACGCAGATCGCCTCCGGCCTAAGAGCATTGGAACAAGTCAGAGGAGTTAAGATTTCCAGCTCTATTCCTAATCAGTTAAACGCCCTCAATGTTGCCCTGAAAAATGTCAAGTGGACGGACGGGGACAAGATTAGAACCCTCGTAGACGGTTTACGCCCTCTGTCTGAACTCGGAAGAGCCAATATGACTTCCTTCATCAATCAGCTTGGAAAACTCCCTGACTTGATTGACGAGCTGGAAAAGGCAGATATTGACAAGTTTACCCGGCAAATGAAGGAACTTGCTGCCGCTATGAAGCCTTTTGCAGATGAAATGCAGAAGGTTTCCAATGGATTTTCCGCTTTCCCTTCCAAAATCCAAAGATTGGTGTCCAGCACAGACCGGTATAATAATTCCGTGAACCGGGCAACTACCGGTACTAAGGCGTGGTCTAACGCTCTCGCTGGTATCAAACTTTCCACGGTACTTTATGCCTCTAACCGGATTGGTGCTGCACTTGCCGGGTATATGTATCAGGCTTCCGAATGGGAAGGTATCATGTACCGTTTTGGTCGAGCTTTTGGAGAAGAGGCGGAAGCGAATTACAAGTGGATTAACCGTCTGAACTCCGAGCTGCAAATCAATGTTCAACAGTTCATGCAGTATGCGTCCATCTACGGCACGATGCTGAAAGGCTTCGGTGTCGCACAGAAGGACGCTGCGGCCATGGCTATGAACTATACTGAGCTGACCTATGATATTTGGGCCGGTTACAACGATATTTATAAGAGTTTTGAGGACGCTGCCATTGCGGTGCGTTCTGCTATTGCCGGTGAGGTTGAGCCTATCCGCAGAGCTGGCTTCACCATCGTAGACTCTCAGTTGAAAATCACGGCGGCAAACTACGGTATTGCGTACAGCACTCAGAGCGCAAGCGAGGAATTGAAGTCCTATCTGCGTTATCTCACCCTGATCGACCAGGCTAAGGCACAGGATTTGATTGGCACTTATGCCCGTGAGATGACTACCGCAGAAGGTCTTATGAGAACCCTGCGCCAACAGCTCACTTCTCTTTCCCAGGCTTTTGGCTCTTTCCTTCTTCCCGCTCTGGTGAAGGTTTTACCTTATGTGCAAGCCTTTGTCGAACTGATCGGGGAAGCGATTTCGGCCCTGGCACAGCTCTTTGGTATCGACCTGAAACCGGTAGACTTCGGTGTAAGCTCTGGTGCCACCGCAGCCGGTGATATGGCTGATAATCTCGATGACGCTGCCGGTGCCGCAAAGAAGCTGAAACAGTACACCGCTGGTTTTGATGAACTGAATGTTTTTAACCCTGACCAGGGGAGCAGCGGAGCCGGTGCCGGTGTTTCTGGTGGAGGCTATGACGGCGAATTTGACATTGGCAAGCTGTGGGACGAGAGCATTTTTGAGAATATCAATTCTCAGGTTGACGAGCTGAAAGAAAACCTGAAAGATGTTCTTGCCACTGTGACCAGTATTGCGGCGGGTATTTTGGCATGGAAGGTCGCTAAGGATTTCTTGACGGCTCTGAAATTGCTGAAAGAACTGAACTCCAAGAACTTCACCTTCAAGCTGGACTTCAAGGTTCTCGGACTGGCTATGTTCCTCGCTGATTTGAAGGAATTTGAACGGTATCTGAAAGATTTTCTGGACAACGGCCCTACCTTCCAGAATGTCGCCGGAATGATTAGTTCCTTTGCCGGTATGGTGGGGGACGCTCTGATTATGCTCGGAGGCTTGAAGGTTGGCGGTGCGCTGAAAGTCGTGCAAGGTATCGGAGAAATCGTCATTGCTATCAGTGATATTGCGGAGAATGGAGTCAATGCGGAAAATGCCCTAACCGTCATCCGAGGACTGACCAATATCGCTATTGGTATCGGCGTATTCACAGGAAACATCAAATTGGCTGCATGGAGTGTAGCCATTCAGGGCTTTACCACTATTATCCGTGAGATCGCTACAAATTGGGACGCTATCAAGCAGGGCGATTGGAGTGGTGTAGACAAAGTAACCTTGATTATCGGTGGTCTGGAAATCCTGGGAGGCTTGGTAGTCGCTCTTGATGTGTTTTCCAAGTTGAAGGGTATCTCTAACCTGGGCAACGCTACCACCGCCATGAACACGCTCACTACCGCCACGCAGACGATTGACACCACTGTGAGTACCAGCCTCTCTCCAAAATTGACTTCCCTGGCGAAGAACCTGGGGCTGGTAGTAGCCATTGTAGCCGAAGTATCTGCTGCCGCAATCATCGTGGTCGGCGCAATCGCAATCATGGGTCATGAGTTGGAGGAAGTAGGTAAGGCGTGGGAGCCTGTCATTGAGAACGGAACCACTGTGGCAACCGCTATCGGTATCGGAACCGGTATCTTAGGAGCAGTCGGTTTGGCCGCATACGCCCTGGGAACCGGAGGTAAGACCATTGCCCTGAATATCGGTATCGGCACCGCTATCCTGCTGGAACTCGGTGTAGCTACCGGTTTGTTCCTGGTGGAAATTTGGGCCGTATGCAAGGGACTTGACGAGATCGGTCAGGCATGGCAGCCGGTTTTGGACAACGGCGAAGAGATTGCTACCGCCATTGGAGTAGGCACCGGCCTTCTGGTCGGCGTAGGTGCGGCAACTGCCGCCCTAGGTGCTATCACTATCGGTACAGCGGGTTTACTTCCTGCGGCTATTGCCGTTGGCACCGCTATTCTGGCTGAAATGGCCTTAGCCTGTATCGCTCTGGTGGAAAGCCTACGGGCTGTTGCGGACGAACTGAACAACAATTTGGCTCCCTCTCTTCGGGAATTGAACGGTACTCTTCCGCAACTCACCGATGATATGTCCGATTTCGTGGATTTCATGTCTGAATTTGCCGGGGAGATTAGTTCCTACACTGACTCCATGGGCGGCATTACCTGGGACAGCATCGTGAGTGGCTTCCAGAAGCTCTTTGCCGGTAATCCCATCGGTAACTTTGCTGACGATGTAAACACCATCTATACGGACACCAAGAGCCTGAATGACGAGCTTCGGCTTGCTAACCCGGAACTGCAAACCGCTGTAATCCTGCTAACACAGTATGCCGCTCTTATGAAGCAGCTTGGTATTCTGACGCAGGAAAACGGTACGACAAATCTGGCAACCGGTATTTTTACCAATCTGCAAGTCTGCGGTGAGCAGCTTGTGACTGGCTTCTCCACCGGTATGACGAACAAAATGCCGCTCATTCAGGCCAATGTGGAGCAGATGAAGACCACCCTTGACACCAATTTCAATACGCTGGTGGACGGGGTTGTGCAGAAGTGGCAGACCGGTTTGAACACCATGAATACGGACTTCACCACCTTCCGCACGAATACTCTCCTTGGCTTCACGGACTTCCAGACTCAAATGACAATCGGCATGGACAGCTTCACGACCACTTTCCCGAAGGGATGGAATTCTATGTGGAGAGGCATGACCAATACCGCTATCACTCAATGGAACGCTACTCTGACTACAATGGAAAGGGGCATGAACAACGCCATCCGGTCGCTCAACAATGTTATCCGTCAAATCAACAAGGTATCGAAATTCACCGGTATCAGCCTGAGTTATTTTAGTGAAATCAGTGTAGACCGTATTCAGTATATGGCTGAGGGCGGTTTCGTGGACGAAGGGCAGCTCTTCATTGCAAGAGAGGCCGGTGCTGAGATGGTGGGTGCCATGGGACGGCGTACTACCGTTGCCAATAATGACCAAATCGTTGAGGGCATTTCCGCTGGTGTATCTATTGCCAATGACGGCGTAATTGCCGCTATCTATGCGCTTATGAATATCATTGAGGATAAGGACTTGTCCGTGTCCATCGGTGACGATGTGATTGGCCGGTCTTATGACCGGTACAGCCGGAGCAGAGGTGTCCGAGTAAACAGCGGTGCCTTTGCCAACGCCTACTAAGGGGGTAAGGATATGGCAGCTTTTATCAAGATCAACGGTCATGAATATCCTTGCCCCCGCAGGGGGCTTAACCTCATGGCCGCTACCATCGTAGACTCTGCCCGAAATGCAAACGCTGTGGTGGTAGGTCAGGTGGTAGGTCGTGAACAGCAGAAAATCGACAATTTGGAATGGGCTTATCTGACTGCGGAACAATGGTCGAGCCTGTTGCAAGAATTTAAGAATTTTTATGTGATGGTCACTTACCCGGATATGGTGAACAACACATGGACTACCCGGAAGATGTACCCTGGCGACAGGACGGCAGAGCCGTTCCATCTTGACCCGGAAACGCAGCTTCCCATTGATTACATTAACTGCAAAGTTAATCTCATTGACTGCGGAGAGCCGTTATAAGGAGGGCCGATATGAAATCTGTAAGTAACGCTTACAAGTTGAGTATGCGTGGCCTCCTTCGCAACCGCTCCTATGTCCGTATCACCTTCGGGAATGTGGACACGACAGCCGCAACAGACGGTGAGTGGGTAAGCAATGGGGAGCTGCCTTTTTCTGAGTTTGAAACGGTGGATTATCCCTATCAGTACGGAAGCCCCTATGCCGTTTTGGAATTGAACCGGTGGGCGTTAGACGGCAAGGCTCTTCTCCTTCCCGCCAGCGGAACGGTGCAAGATGGGTTTGCGTCCAGCCACATGAGTGACGCAGAGGGAGCGTTCAGCACCCTCATGAGTGACGCAGAGGGAGCGTTCAGCACCCCGGCAGTCATTACCCGGCAGTTCTCCACCCCTCATACCTTCCCCGGTCTAACTCTGACCTTTGATACCAGGTATCAGGAATGGCCTTTGCAGATCACCGCAAGGTTTTACCTGAGCAATACTCTGGTCGATACCCAGGTGGTGCCTGTAACCGGCGTAGAGGCCGTAGTAAACACGAGAGCGGCACAGGTGGATAAGGTGACTATTACCTTCGATATGGCTCTACCGTACAGTAGGCCCCGGTTGGAAGAGGTTCTGTACGGCCTAAACAAGCAGTTTGTGAACAAAGATATTGTTTCCACTCAGCAAAAGCATGATGTTGACCCTCTAAGCCGCAGACTGCCTACCGAAACAATGGAGTTCACCATCATTGACTACGAACACAATTACGACCCCGATAATCCGGCTGGCATCTACGCTTATGTGGATAAGAACTCTCCTATTGAAATCCAATTCGGCTATGAGCTGCCGGACGGCTCCGTGGAATGGATTAAATCTGACAAGTATGTGCTGAACGGTAAACCCACCACCAAAGACAACCAGACAACCTTCAACGGAACCGGCCTGATTGGGAGCCTGACAAAGACTTTCTACAAAAGCAAGCTCGGTTCTAAAAACCTGTTTGCCATGGCAGAGGAAGTCTTGCTGGACGCTGATTTGACCCTGACGGAACAGGGTACGCACCCATGGGAGATTGACGAGAGCTTGAAGCAGATGTTCACCACGGCGGCTCTTCCCATCGACACGCACATGAACTGTTTGCAGTTAATCGCTCATGCGGCCCGTTGCCGCCTGTTTACGGACGATGACAACATCATCCATATCAAACCCTTCGGCGTGACCGTGACGGGCATTTACAGCGGCCAGTGGGCCGACAACGGCCATCTCTGGTACAGCGAGTGGGAAACGGTGGACAAGGGCAATACCAGCGAGAACACCTACGCCGTATTTGAATTGAACCGGTGGACGCTGGACGGCGGCAATCAGGTGATTATCCCCGATGATGACCCTAATGGGAGAGGGTATATCAGCGAAGCCATGACCAATGCGGAAGGTACATTCACAACGGCTCCGGTCTTTACCAGAACCTTTGATGTGTCCCATGACCTCCCTGTGGTCGCTATCCGCTTTGATACGCCCATGGACGAGTACCCCACCTCTATTCAGGTGAAGTATTACAAGGACGCTGTTCTGCTGGACACGCAGACGGTTCCGGTCAATTCCGTGGAGGTGTTTGTATCTTCCTCTCTGGCGATTGACTGTACCAAAATTGAAGTGTCCTTCCTGAGTGGCCTCCCTTATCGGAGAATGAGGGTCAGTAAGGTCTATTACCGGGAAACGGACTTCACCCTGGATTTCTCTTCTATCGCAGAGAACAGTCAGGCGATCTCCAAAATTGACGAGCTGAAAGCCGTTACCGTGGCCCGGTACTCTTATGCCGCCAGCGACAGCACCACAAATCTCTATGAGGAAACGACCATCGAAACTGAACTTCATGTTGAGTTCTCTGGTCTTGCACAGGATATTCAAATCAATGTGTCTGGCGGAACACTGGTATCTTCCAACATTTACGCCAGAGCTGCGGACTTGGTGTTATCCTCCGGCACCAAAACCGTGACCATTACCGGACGAACCTTGCAGGAGAACTCGGTGGTCGTTTCCTACCCCGTAGCTCTCACCGGAGAAGTGGACAAGGAGGAAAACCCCTTAATCACCAATGACAGTATGTGCCTCGCTCTGGCAAACCATGTGAAGAATTATCTACAAATGCGGAACACCTATGACGCAGATTACCGTGGAAACCCGGAAATGGAGGTTGGCGACATTATCGGTCTGCAAACCCGGTACACCGATGAAATGGACGCTCTGATCTTGGTGGATGAAATCTCCTTTAACGGCTCTCTGAGCGGAAAGATGAAGGTGAAAGGCTTGATATGAGTATTATCAATGAACTTGTCTACAACCGCACACAGGCCGATGTAGACCGGGTTTATACCCTAAAGAACAAAATCCTCACGGGAGGGCTTGCGGCCCTCTCCGCTGAGGAAAAAGCCGAATACCTGGCCGGAATGAAAGGTGCCTATAACTACACAGATTTCAACCGGCTGGGAGAGGCAATCTCCTATCTGGTGGAGCGAATGAAAGAGCTGGACATTCATGACAGCTCCATTATTCCGAAGGTGGATTGGGTCATGGGCGATACCCCGACACAAAGCCAGGTGAGCAATCTTCTGAGCTGTCTGACAAAATTGAGGGCAAAGCTCTCTCTGCCGGACGATGCTCCGTCTGTGCCGAACTCTCTTGATAAGTTGACCTATCAGACGGCAAATGACATGGAGCTTTTGCTTTGGATGATTGACCAGCGAATTACACAGACAACCGCAGCGTTCCGCTATTCTGGGACGATGTACTGTGGACAATAAGGAGGAACTTACAGTATGAAAGACACCAGCATCAAGGGTAACGGAAAGTCCAGTATCATCAAGGCCCCTTCCGATATGCCCGAAACCTTTGAGGCATGGCGGGAACAGCTTCTTGCCGGACAGGGCTATCTTGATGTGCAGTTGAATACTGACACCACCGGAGCAAACGCCGGGTGTAATGAAGTTGGCACCGCTCTGAATAAAGCCAATCTCCTGAGCGATACCACAAAGGCCGCTCTGGAATTAAGCCAGCCTGACCCTACTGTGAATGACGCTTTGTATGCTCTGAGCCAGAAGGGTTCTCCCGCTGAGGTTCATGTGATTGCCGACAATGGCACCCAGGTCACCATGACCAAGGGCGGTAAGACCCTGACCGCTATGGTGTCTGGGGGCGAAGCGGTTCTCTATCCTACGGAGCTGGGAGAGTGGACAATCAAGTACACCTTCGATAGCTCCCAGAAGACCAAACAGTGGAAGTTGGAAGTCATCGGCATCGTCTATGTCTACCCCTTTACGATTGGGGACAACCTGAACGACACGGATTGGGCAGACATTGACATTTGTGGCCGTCTGGGCATGGCCCAGCAGTTCTTCAAGGTGGGCGACTCGAAGACCGTCAATATCGGCGGCACCAATTATGAGGTGCAGATCATTGGCTTCAACCATGACGATAAGGTGTCTGGCGGTAAAGCCGCTTATTCCTTCCAGCTTGTGGACTGCCTGAACCAAACCCAGCAGATGAACACCAGCAACACCAATACTGGCGGCTGGAACGGCTCTGCCATGAGAGGCAGAATGTCCACCTACAAGAGCCAGCTCCCGGCAGCTCTTCGCAATGTCATCAAGACCGTCAAGAAGAAGTCCGGCACCGGTGGAGGCTCTTCCTCTGGAACCCAGCAGACCAATGATGACCTCTTCCTCCTGTCCGAGATTGAGATTTTTGGCACTACCACTTACTCGGTCGCCGGTGAGGGTACGCAGTACGAATGGTACAAGGCCGGTAACAGCCGGATTAAGAAGGTCAATGGTTCTGCGTACTTCTGGGGGGAGCGGTCGCCTTTTTCCGGCAACACCTCCAGTTTCTGCTTTGTGAGCAGTTCGGGCAGCGCCAACTATTCCTACGCCGACTACAGTTGTGGCGTGTCCTTCGGCTTCTGCGTTTAATCCAATATCTGTATAATCCCGCCCCGGAAGGGGCGGCGTAGGAGGGTAAATCATGTCAGTCATCAAGGCCATGCGTGGCGAGAGTACCATGCAGTTTGTAGATACCGCAAGGAAGTTGGAAGCGCACACCTTCTCGGTGGTCACCAAGGCTCCCAAGCGGTACGGCCCCTATCTCCTTTACAAGCTCATGGCTCTCGCCACCACGGTTCATGACGAGGTTCGGGCAGCGAACAATATCTATCCGAAGAACCAGCATGAGGCTCAGATGCGCCGGGACTGCTTGACGAGAGCCAACATTGCCCTCCAAAATCTCAGTCCGAAGCTGACCTTGCTCTACGATGCTATTCTTCAAAACCCTGAGAAATGCC
>OHQN01000553.1_pt1 | contig 10476 bp, 10 predicted proteins | sample 1578161 | NCBI WGS metagenome assembly OHQN01 (sample SAMEA3879554, study PRJEB24766) | human gut metagenome | biome: human-associated habitat; feature: feces | place: USA | collected 1985/1987
CGTGGAAATATTATATATTTAGTCTTTCTATCTTATGTTAAAGCGTCCGGTTTACCTCTGGCGCTTTTTTTATATTTATAGAGGTGAAATTATTGGTAAACGAAATTTTTTGTTGAAAAAATAGTACTATGTATTGCATGGTAATTACTTTTACATTATATTTGTAGTGTGATAGAACTGTAAAGAATATACAACTCATTTATTAATGATAGATATTGACCATGAAAGAGACTATTAGCGTAAATTTGGCTTCCCAGGCATTTACTTTCGACAAGGATGCTTACCGTCGGTTGAAGGAGTACCTGGATGCGATCCGTCGGCGGTTGCCGGCCGGTGATCCGGAAATTCTCAACGATGTGGAAGCCCGACTGGCAGAGATTTTCCGGTCCAGGATTTCATCGCCGATGATGGTCGTTACCCTTCAGATGGTGCAGGGGGCGATGGCGCAAATGGGCGATCCTTCGGAATTCGGCGAGCTGCCGACCGGGGAGAAGCGAGACGAGGCGTCCGTGGATGCGGAGAGTGCCTCGTGCGTCAGTTCCCGGCACTTGTACCGTTCGCGGACGAATCGTTCGATCGCAGGCGTGTGCGGCGGAATCGCTGAGTTCTTCGGGATCGACTCGACGATCCTGCGCCTTATCACGCTGTTCCTGATTCTTTTCGGCGGTCTGTCGCTGTGGGTTTACATCATCCTGTGGATCGTGATTCCGTCGGAACCTTTGAATTGTATCTCTTCGAAATCTAAGAATCTGTTTTGAATTTTATAGATGAGTTGAACATTCGCTGTGAGAAAGTGTTTCGGCTTCTTTGAGCCTCTTTTCGGTATCTTCTTTTTTAGCTGGTTTTGAAAATAGCCCGCAATTTACGGCAACTACCCAAAAAGAATCTACTCGAAAACGGCTTTCGAATAATCTCGAATAAAATTCAAACAGCTTCTAAAAATGGAAATCTATGAAAGCAGAAAGAAATCATGCGAGATTGTACCGTTCGTCGGACGATGTAGTCATTGCCGGTGTGTGCGCCGGAGTAGCCGATTATTTGGGACTCCCGTCGGGAAAGGTGCGGCTGGCGACGCTGCTCCTGGTACTGGTCGGCGGTTTGTCGATTTGGGTTTATATCCTGTTGTGGATCGTCGTACCCAAAGGTCCCAAACGGCTCGAAGGGAATTCCCGGTAGGCCGAATCCGGGACAGCCCGGAAACTGCCCGGGGAAAGGGTTGCGTATTTCCGATATGCGGACCGGACCCGGAGCTGAAACATGAAATAAGAAATTCAATGTATAAACAACGATGATATGGTTGAGGATAACGTAAAGGCGCAGATGCGCAAGGGTATTCTGGATTACTGCATCCTGGCGATCCTCTCGCAGGGGGATTCTTATGCTCCGAAGATCATCGCCGAACTCAAGGAGGCGGAGATGATCGTGGTCGAAGGGACGCTGTATCCGATCCTGACGCGGCAGAAGAATGCGGGCCTGCTCACTTCTGACCTACCGCTGGGAAGAGTCCCCGCAGGGACCGCCCCGCAAGTACTATTCCCTTACGGACAAGGGGCGGGAGTACCTGGCTTCGCTGGATGAAGCGTGGGAGGAACTGGTAGGACAAATTCAAATGATTCGCCACCGGGAAAACGACCCGGCATAACCGATTGATTAATTAAAAAACTGAAAACGATGAAAAAATTGATGATGGCCCTGTTGGCAATGATGGCCGTTCTGTTCGGTACGACAGCGTGCGGAGGCAGTATCTTCGGTCAAACCCGGATCAAGGGAAGCGGAAATCTGATAACCCGCACCGTGGCGGTCGGAAACTTTCATACCATCGATGCTTCGCGCGGAGTGAAGGTCCTGCTTACCGACGAGCCCGGCGATATCGAAATCTGTGCGGATGATAACCTGATCGAGTACGTGCGGGTCGGGATCGATGGTGGCGAGTTGAAGATTACGGTCGCTCCTCGCATTCATGCAGTGCCTTCGGAGCAGATCCTGGTGCGCGTACCTTACAACGGAAATATCCGCAAATTGGAGGCTTCCTCCGCTGCGAAGATCGTGGCCAAGACACTCTTTACCGGCAGAATGCTGGAGATCGAAGCGTCGAGCGCAGCCAGGATCCGTGTGGATGCACAGGTCGAAACGTGTGAAATCGACGCTTCGAGCAGCGCTAAAGTCGTGGCGCAGATCGATGCGGACCGTCTGGAAGCGGATGCTTCGAGTGCATCGTCGATTCTGTTGCAGGGGGCGGTGCAGAAAGCGGTGTTCGAAGCCTCTTCCGCTGCGTCGATCGATGCCCGGAAGCTGGTCGCACACTTCTGCGAGGCGGAGGCGTCGAGCGCTGCCGATATTCGGGTCTATTGCGAGCAGGCTTTGCAATCCCGAACGTCGAGCGCCGGAAGCGTTTCCTATGCTGGACCGTGCAGTGTGAATTCTGCCGATACGAGCGGCGGTTCTACTCGCGGTGCAGCGAATAACGAACTCAAATAGACCGATCGCGATGAAAGAGGTTAAGAAATGCAGTATTTCGGGGATTGCCTTCACGATGGAGGCCGATGCCTTTCAGGTGCTTTCGCGTTACCTGGAGAGCTTGAACGATACGTATAGAAATACCGACGGCGGAAAGGAGATCGTCGAGGATATCGAGGCCCGTATCGCCGAGCTGATTCTCTCGCACCAGGATAATTCTAAAGTGGTGGAGCTATCGTTGGTCGAGGAGATTATCGCTCAAATGGGGTCTGCCGAAGCCATTCGGGAACAGGAGGGCCGTGAAGCCCCGCGCGGCGAAGGCCGGATTCCGCGTCGCCTGTACCGGGATATGGACCAGGCGCGCCTGGGCGGTGTCTGTTCGGGTGTGGCCAAGTATTTCGGGACCAGTCCCACGTGGATCCGTCTGCTGATGTTCCTGCCGCTCATTCTGTTGCTGTTGTTGGGATGGATTCCGTTTTTCTGGTGGCTTGTGCCGCTGATGAGCAACTTGCTCGGCGTGTTCTTTATTTGCTACCTGATTATGTGGTTCGCTGTACCGGCAGCCCGTACTGCGCGTCAGAAGCTCGAACAAAACGGACAGCGGATTACCGTACAATCCATCGAGGAGGCTTCGGCGGCGAATCACGATGTCGATGCCGATGCCAAACCGGTCGTTGCCAAGGCCGTTTATGCCTTGGGGCAGGTCGTCCTGATTGTATTGAAACTCCTGGCCGGCTTGCTGGTATTCGGGTTGATTCTGGGTGCATGCGCATTGATTATCGGTCTGTTTGCTGTCGGGATGGCCGGTCCGGAGGTTGTGTCTATCGATGCGGGCATCTGGACGGTGTCGCTGGGGATTATGACCGCGTTGGTGCCGGTGCTGTTGCTGATTTATGTGTTGATGTGCCTGATTGCTTCCCGCAAACCGAGCCGCCGGGCCGTCCTGACGACTTTCCTAATCTGGATATTGATTATTATCGGCCTGGGTGTTTCTGCGGTCCGGGAGCGTGAGCGGGGATATGAATGGTATGAGATAAGGACGGAAAGCTACGATCCGGATATGGAATTACCGGCTTTGCCGGACCCCGGATCTGCCGATAACTCTTTGTTAAGAGTGGATACACCCGAAGGCATGGTTGATTTGAGTGCCGGGGAAGGCCGGGTGAAGATCGCGGTGGAGGATAAGGAGGACGGTGAGAAAGTCGATATCCGTGTCGGTTCGAAAGGCGTGAAGATTACCGCGACGGAACCTGCGGCCGAATGCGATGATTTTGATTGATTTTGAATAAAAGCGTTGATCGAAATAAAAAGTTTTTTCAGGTCGGAGCCGGATCTTTTTCCTGAGGGAAAAGTCCGGCTCCGGTTTTTGTGGCGGACCGAAGGAGCACGCCGCAAGGCATATTGCACGGAAGTTGTGTGGCGGAAGGTGCGGACGTTCGGAATTTCCCGGCTCCGGCGGAGCGGGACTGCCGCGTGCGACGGTCGTTTCCCTCGGAGTAAAGTTGCGGAGGACGGTTGTTTTTCGTATATTTGACTTCGTCCAATATACTCGCGCTCGGCCGAGCTAAAATAAATTTTGCTCGGCACTCGACTTATTCGTATATTTGGCTTACCCCGAATATACTCCCGCTCGACAAAACCGAATAAAATTCGCTTTTGTTCTCGACTTATTCGTATATTTGAACGTTTTTTCAGTAAAAAGAAAAAGTATGGCTGCAATTAAGTGTATCGGAGTGCTGACTTCGGGGGGCGATGCTCCCGGGATGAATGCCGCGATCCGTGCCGTGACGCGTACGGCGATCTATAACGGGTATTCCGTAAAAGGTATCATGCGCGGTTATAAGGGATTGGTCGATGACGAAATCATCGACCTGCAATCGGATTCCGTGAGCAATATCATCCAGCAGGGCGGCACGATGCTGAAGACGGCCCGCAGCCAGGAGTTTATGACCCCTGAAGGGCGCCGCCGGGCTTATGAGAATATGAAGCGCAGCGGTATCGATGCGTTGGTGGTGATCGGCGGGGACGGTTCGTTGAAGGGCGCCTGTATTTTCGCTCAGGAGTTCGATGTGCCGATCGTCGGCCTGCCGGGTACGATCGATAACGACTTGGGCGGTACGGACGCTACGATCGGCTACGATACGGCGCTCAATACGATCGTCGAGGCGGTGGACAAACTGCGCGATACGGCTTCCAGCCATGAACGCCTCTTCTTCGTCGAGGTTATGGGACATACGGCCGGCTATCTGGCGTTGAACGGGGCGATCGCTTCGGGAGCCGAAGCCGCGATCATTCCCGAGATGGACACGGAGGTCGATCAACTGGGCGAGCTCATCAACCAGGGATTCCGCAAAAGTAAAAATTCGGCGATCGTGCTGGTGGCCGAGAATCCCGCTACGGGCGGTGCCATGGGGCTTGCCGAACGCGTGAAGCAGGAGTTTCCGCAGTACGATGCCCGGGTGACTATTCTGGGACATATCCAGCGGGGCGGGTCGCCGTCGGCAATCGACCGTATCATGGCTTCGCGTATGGGCGAAGCCTCCATCGAGGCGCTTATGGAGGGGCAGCGCAATGTGATGATCGGTATGAGCAACGGCCAGATCGTCTATGTTCCCTTCTCGCGTGCTGTCAGCCACGACCGGACTATCGATCGCGGAGCGGTGGATCTGGTGCGCATCCTCTCTATCTGACATTATTTTCGAACAATACTGACTTCATGAAACGCGTAATAGGAATAGGAAACGCTCTGACAGACATGTTGGTCAATCTGAAGACCGACAAAGTACTCGATACGTTCAATTTGCCGAAAGGTTCGATGAGCCTGGTGGATGCCGCCTTGCAGACCGAGATTTCGAAATCGGTCGCCGGTCTGCCTTACTCGCTCTCGCTCGGAGGATCGGCCGGCAATACGATCCGGGCGATGGCCCGTTTGGGTTGCGACGTGGGCTTTATCGGCAAGGTGGGAACCGACAAGACGGGAGATTTCTTCATTCAGGCTCTTGAGAACCTGGGTATAGAACCCTTTATTTTCCGGGGAAAGGAGCGCTCGGGACGGTGCGTGTCGCTCATTTCTCCCGACGGGGAACGGACGATGGTGACATTCCTGGGAGCTGCGCTGGAGTTGAGTGCGGCAGAGGTTACGCCTGCTATTTTCGAAGGTTACGACTGTCTCTATATCGAAGGTTATCTGGTGCAGGATCACGAGTTGATTGCCGGTGCGGTCCGTACGGCTAAAGCCTGCGGTCTGAAGGTAGCGATCGACCTGGCGAGTTTCAATGTCGTGGAGGCCAACCTGGAATTTCTGCGCTCGCTCATTCAGGATTACGTCGATATCGTTTTTGCCAACGAGGACGAAGCGAAAGCCTTCACCGGCGAGGGCGAGCCGCTCAATGCCTTGCAGATGCTTTCGGAGCTGTGCGAGCTGGCCGTCGTGAAGGTCGGTATCAAGGGGGCTTTGATCAAGCGGGGCAGCGAAGTGGTCCACGTGGGGATCATGGCCGCAGCCAAGCGGGTCGATACGACGGGTGCGGGCGATCTGTATGCTGCCGGATTCCTCTCCGGGTTATGCGAGGGGCTGACGCTGCGTCAGTGCGGTACGATCGGTGCCATCGTCGCCGGGAAGGTGATCGAAGTGGTCGGAACGACTTTCAGCGAGGAGGCGTGGCAGCACGCTTTCCAGCTGGTCGAGAAGGTCCGGTCGGAGAAATACCTGTTCTAAAGGGAACAAGTGTCGTAAAAAGAGAAGGGTGACTTTTACAGTCACCCTTTTTTCAATATTCCCCGTGTGATCTGCCTCCGCATCAGGAGCAGATAGCGGGCTTTGGGGACGGAGAACCGCAACAGGAAGCCGAGAGCCAACAGAAGCGTTGCGCCCCACTTGACAGCCTCGCCCGATAACAGACGTACGGTTTGCCCCCTCATTCCGGCTCGCAGACGCTGGGTGCGTCCGACCTGGCAGCATAGCGATTCGAAGTATTCCCGGGAGGTCTTTCGCGGCGGAATGATATGCCACATGATTGCCGTCGGAACGTAGTAGCAACGCTCTCCGGCATCTGCCAACCGCTGAAAAAGATCGCTCTCTTCGCCTCCGATCAGTTGCTCGCCGGTCCGCCCCAGCGAAGGGTCGAAGGCGCCGTATCGTTGGACCGTCGAACGCCGCAGGGCCATGTTGCCGCCGCCGGGAATACGTCCTTTCGGAAACGGGCGGATCTTTCGCCCCAGGTCGATCGGATTGGCTATCGGACGTTCGGTATAACTCGACATCCAGACCGGGCGTCCCGCAGGATATTCGGGTATGATAGGGCCTCCGGCCGATGCGGCGTCGGGGTAGGCGTCGAAGAGGGCGACGTACGAAGAGATGAACTGTTCGTTGATGCGTTCGTCGTCGTCGATGATGGCGATGTATTCGCCCCGGCTTTCGTCGATACCCCGGTTGCGGGCATGGGAGAGCCCCTGCCGGGTTTCGGTCACGATCCGCAGGTTGATTGCGGGATGTTCTGTTGCGAACGCTTCGAACCGGGCGAGCGTGTCGTCCTGCGAATTGTTGTTCACGACGATGCACTCCCACTCTGCGGCCGGAAAATCCTGCCGCACGACCGACCGGAGCGCTTCGACGAGCGCTGCGGAACGGTTGTAAGTGGCGATGATGAGCGATAATCGGATCATAGGGCAAAGATAGTGAAAGCCGAGAGAAAACGGGAACTTGTTCCCAATTTTCCGAGGCGTATCCTATCTTCTACAAAGATAGTGAAAGGTGAGGGCAATCGAACATTTATTCGAGCTTTGCCGAGTTTTCTTATTTGGGCCGACGGTTATGGTCCGATATACTTTCCCGGATGAAAAATACCCCTGCAGTTCGGGCAGGGGTATTCGGTCCGGCGGAATCGGTTTATTTCCGAATGACCAGGTATTTCGATATGCTCCAGAATTTTGCGGGATCGGTGATTTCGAGCGTTACCAGTTTGTCTTCGCCCGGTGTGAGCGTGTAGCTCTCTTTGGGGTGCGAGGTGAGCAGTTTGGGCTTTTTGCTGCCCGTTTCGATTCGGGTCAGATTCCGCAGGTCGGCCGATGTGAATGCCGATTTGTCGAAGTCGCCATCCATGATGCTCTTGGTTTTGAAGAGTCCGTTGCCTTCGACGATGCGAGCCTCCTTGAGCTGCTTCATATCGGCGATGCAGAACCAGACGACATTGAGCTGGCTATCCTGTTCCTCGATCGTAGTTTTTTGGCTGGCAGTGACTTCGTTCAATCCGGCGATGTCCTTGTTGAGCTCCTCGACCGTACCGGCGAGCTCCTCGATCTCAATGTTTTTTTGGGACAGCTCGGTCTGAAGCGATTCGATCTGTGCGACTTTCCGGGTCATTTCTTCCTGCAGACGTTTGATCGTCCCGGCCAGCGAAGCGTTCTTGCGGCCGCTTTGTGCGAATTGTGCTTCGAGTTCGGCGATTCGCTCCTTGTTTTGGAGCAGGATACCCTTGATTTGGTTGATCTGCGATACCATCTGTTGTTTTTTGTCCAGCGGCTTGTTTTCGATGTCGCTTATTTGAGTCATCACGCGGTCTTCGACTTCGCGGATCGACTGAAATCCGGTTTCGATCTCATTGAGGATTTCCAGCGTTTGATCGTACTTTTGCTCGACGGTGAGCAGCGAGTCCCGTTGGGCGAGCAGGGTCTGGTATTTTCCCGATTTTTCGACGCATGACACTGCGGTCAGCGCTACGGCTGCGAGAGCCAGAATAAGTCTGAATGTCTTCATTGGTATTGGAATTTGGTTTTTGCAATTAGAAATATCCAATCGTGTGCCATTGTATTCAAAATGTTGATTGATAATTTGTTGTTGCGATATTCGTGTGGCCGATGACTGTGGAATCGTGCCCCAAATGTGTGGAAGTTGTGTGGAAACGGGCAGTTTTCGGACTGTGTATCGCGGTGCAGTCGGATTTCCGATAAGCGGAGGCGGAAGTTTCGGATAAATTGCAAAGCCCCGGCCTATGAAAAGCCGGGACTTCGTTCGATGTTTACGATTCGGGGATTATTTCAGGACTTTCAACAGTTCGGGCAGCAGGCAGGAAATCGTATTCTCGTTCTGTGCCGTGTAGAAGTTGCCGTCGATGACGGCTTTTTCGTCCGTTCCGATACAGCTTTTGACGACCGGTTTGAGGAACGGATGCAGGGCCACCCGTCTGCCCTGTGCGATGCCGAGGTTGTCGAAGAGCAGTGCTGCGGCGCAATGCCCTGCGATCGTTTTTCCCTGGTCCGCAAAATTTTTGATGACGCTCAACATATCCACGTTGTAGGGTTTGTCTGCGTTTTCCGCGAATTTGGGCATGGCGTCGCCGCAGGCGAATACGAGGGCGTCGTATTCGTGTTCATGGCCTTTGAGTGAGGCGATTATATCGTCCGTCTGGAGGCGAAGCCCCGAGTTGGTTTTTACATTCGTGGTATCCGCTACCGCGAATGTCCTGAAGGGAATGCCGTTCTCGAAGAAGGTTTCCAAATACTGAAACAAGCCCGATCCGTTGACGGGGTTTACGACCAATACAGCTACTTTCTTTGCCATAATTTTTGAGTTTTTTATAGTTATTAATGATATGTTAGTTACTTTTGTAGTGCAAACATAAAATAAGTAATCGGGTTCTGCAAGAGGTGATTTTTTGGTAAGCGAGTTACAAAAAGGTAACCGATGTTGAACGACAACGAGATAAAACCGCAAAATAATGAAAACTTTTTTACACGAGGGAATTTGCCCGATTCGGGATATCTTGAGCCGCCTCGGTGACAAGTGGTCGCTGCTGGTGCTGACGACGTTGTATTCGAACGGGACGATGCGTTTCAACGACATTCAACGTTCGCTCGGGGATATTTCGCAGCGGATGCTGACCGTCACCCTGCGTTCGCTCGAAGCGGACGGGCTGGTCCACAGAGAGGTCTATCCCGAAGTGCCGCCCCGTGTCGAGTATCGTTTGACCGATTCCGGGGGCGATCTGATGCCGTATCTGAACAGTCTGGTGGAGTGGGCGTTGAAGAACACGCCGGCCATTTTGGAACGGCGTGCGCAGGCGGTGCGGGCGAAGTGATTTGCCGGAGGTATAAAACAAGTGTTTGCAGCGGGCTCGGATGCCGTGCTGCAAACACTTGTTTATCGGTAGGGGAGGCTTTTCCTACAAGCTGTCTCCGAAATCCTTGCGGAATTTCTCCATCAGGCGTGCCGGCCAGTCGGTGGTCGGTTCCAGACCGCCCATGAAGAAACGGAGCACGGGCGGCTCGTAGGTGAAGCGCAGACCGCCGATCAGGTGACGGTTCTCGTAGAGCCACTCCAGACGGTCGATGACGTATTTGATCTGGGAAAGCGTGAATACGCGGCGCGGGCAGGCGAGGCGTACCAGCTCGACGTCGGCCAGGATCTCTTTGCCGTTCTCGTCGCGGACGCTCGATACCGTACCGCGCTCCATACCGCGTACGCCCGAGCAGAGGTAGAGGGCTGCGGCCAGTGCTCCGGCGGGGTACTCCTCCTGCGGGATATGCTCGCAGAATTTCATGGCGTCCAGGTGTCCGCCCAGGACGCCGGCCGGAGTCACGACGGGAATGCCTTTCGGATCGAGCGTGTTCACCAGGTAGCGGATGTCACTAGTGTTCACTAAAAATTATGGACGCTTAAAAATTAAATAAACTTGGTTTACTTGAATCACATCGTTCATTGACGTTGTTGATATTTGATTTGTCAAAGAGTTCTTTGAGATTAGTCTTGTCAGTAAGTGAGATTCCTACAATTTGGAGGATTTCATAAACCGACCGTTCCAATTTCATATTGTGCTTTACACATATAATTAGACAGTAAGTAATTACGGCACAGTAGATTTGTATTCTGACAGCATTTTCACTCGTACCCCAGAACTTCTTGATTTTTAGATGTTGCTTCAACCATTTAAAAAAGAGTTCAATATTCCAACGATTGTGGTAAAGTTCTGCAATGACCGATGCAGGAAGTTCAAAGTTGTTTGTCAAGAACATGAATTCACG
>OHQN01000555.1_pt1 | contig 10457 bp, 6 predicted proteins | sample 1578161 | NCBI WGS metagenome assembly OHQN01 (sample SAMEA3879554, study PRJEB24766) | human gut metagenome | biome: human-associated habitat; feature: feces | place: USA | collected 1985/1987
TTCAGAATCTTTTCGATAAGGCTGTCGGGAATGGTTTCTCCTGTCTGATAATGCTTGGCATACATTTTCAACACTTCGGGTTCGGTAGCCCAATGCTCGTTGATTTGAGAGGGGAGTTCCACGAAGTCGCGTACGACATTGGTGCCTGAAGTACCTTTATACTGGCATTGGGTCAATAATCCGTGCAGGGCATGGCCGAATTCATGGAACAAAGTTTCCACTTCGTCGATAGTCAGCAGGGAAGGAGTGTCGCCTACGGGCTTGGTGAAGCTGCATACGTTGCATACCAATGGACGTATGCTGCCTTGTTGTTCGCGGTAATTGCTCATCCAGGCACCACCGCTTTTGCCGGGACGGGGGAAGTAATCTACATAGAAGATACCTACTTGTGAGCCGTCTGCGGCTTTCACTTCAAACACTTCTACATCGGGATGATAGACGGGGATACCTTCGAGCTTTGTCAGCGTGATGCCATAGAGCTTATTGGCAACGGTAAAGGCGCCTTCACGTACGTTTTCCAGTTTGAAGTAGGGCTTAATCTCTTCTTCTTCGAGGTTATATTTCTCCTTACGGAGTTTTTCGGTGTAGTACCACCAATCCCATGCTTCCAGTTTCTCTCCTTTGCCTTCCTTGTCCATCAGCTTTTGCAGTTCGGCTGCTTCGGCTTTTGCTTTGGGGAGTGCATAACTCCACAAGTTGTTGAGGAAGTCCATCACGGCGGTGGAATTCTTTGCCATTGTATTGTCCAATACAAAGTTGGAGTAACAGTCGAAACCCAGCAGTTGCGCCTTTTCAAGTCTCAGGCGTACGATGTCGGCAATGATTTTCTTGTTGTCGTTCTTGTCATTGTTATTGCCGCGGTTGATGTAGGCCTTGTACATCTGTTCGCGTAGCGGCCGGTTGGCGGAGTATTGGAGGAAAGGCAGGCGGCTTGCATTATGGAGGGTAAACAGCCATTTGCCTTCCTGTCCGGTGGCACGGGCTTCAGCCATGGCGCTTTCGCGGAACCATTGGGGAAGTCCGGCGAGGTCCTCCTCTTTTCCTACATAAAGCTTGAAGTCGTTGTTTTCGTTCAGGATGTTGTTGCTGAACGTGATTCCAAGTGTGGAAAGCTGCTTGTTGATTTCACGCAGACGGGCTTGTTTGTCGGCCGGAAGATTGGCACCGGAACGGATAAATTTCTTATGGGTTTTTTCCAGCAGCCTTTGTTGTTCGCGGGTCAGGCCGAGAGCATCTTTCTGGCTGTAGACAGCATCCACTTTCTTGAAAAGCTCCTGGTTGAGGGAGATGTTGTCTTCGTGTTCGGCCAATGTCGGAGCCAGTTTCATGGAAAGGGCTGTCAGTTCATCGGTAGTTTCGGCCTCCGTCAGGTTGAAAAATACACCGCCTACACGGTCCAGGGTGGGAGAGCTGTTGTCGAGGGCAACAATGACATTTTCGAAAGTAGGGGCTTCCGTATTGTCAATGATGGCTTGGATATTGGCGTTCTGCTCTTCTATACCTTTCTGGAATGCGGGTTCATAGTGCTCCAACTTGATTTTATCGAATGGAGGCACGCCATTGGGTGTTTGAAACTCAGTAAGGAACGGATTGCTTTCCGTCTGGGTGGCACAGGAGTACATCATACAACTTGCTGCTAAAATTAGAATACATTTTTTGAACATTGTTTTCTAAGTATTAAATGTTTAAGTATTAATTTTCAATATCTCTTAGTGATATAGCACCATATCGGATAGTGGTCTGACTCTTTGATGGAGCGGTCTACTGTACAATTGTAGGCTCTCAGGTTCTTGCTTGTCAGTATGTTGTCTATCCGGAAATAGAATCTGTTCTGGTTGTAGGAGATGCCCAGCCCCCGTCCTGATTGGGTGAATGCGTCGTCCAAATCCTGGGCGATGGTGCGGTGGGTATAGGAGATGGGGGTATCGTTGAAATCGCCGCATACAATAATGTAAGGATGCGGTGAAGCGGCTATTTCATGTGCAATAGTGTCAGCCTGCGGGGCACGGATGGCCGATGCTTCTGCCAGCTTGCGTATGAGCAGGCGTGCGCCGCTTTTCACTTTTTCCTTTTCGGGAGATTTCAGCATGTCTTCGTACACGACTTTATCTGCTTTGGTCAGCTTGTTGGACTCCAGATGATTGTTGATGAGGGTAACCGTGTCTTCCCCAATCTTGATTTCATAGAGTACCGAACCGTTGTATTCGCTGGGATAATCCAATATGCGTGACGAGAGAATCGGAAATTTAGAGTAACATGCTATCTTGTTGGTATGTCCCTTTCCGCTACCCACTGTGTTGATGCGGTGGTATGGATATGCCTTGAGTTCCCGCTCTACGTCTTTTTGCGAAAGATGCTTTGAGGATTGTACTGTGGAATATTCCTGCAGACAGAGGATATCGGCGCCACTTTCCTTCAAATAGGTCAATATCGGGTTTTTGCCATCTTGTTTGGCGGCACCGTCAAATCCCATAATGTTGTAGGAGAGCAGTTTGATACTTGTTTCCGGTAAGTGGTCTGTATGGAAGTTGATGGGCAGATAGGTGCGTATCTGCGAATAGCAGAGCAACATCCCTATTAGGGGCAGCAAAGCCGACCTATAGCGCTGGATGACCAGCCAAAAAATGAGGAAGCCGGCATTTATCATCAGGAACACGGGAAATGTCAGCCCCAGGCACGATTGCACCGGATGTGTGACCGGCTGGATGTGCGGACTATAGGCGGTGAACAGTAATAGGCCCGTAAATAAGGCATTGACCGCTAAAATCAGGAGAGCGACAAAATTACCGAGATGCTTCATTATAATAGTTGAAAATTGAAAGGTGAAAACTGAAAATAAGAGTGGCGGTTATATTCTCATTTTTCATTTTCCGTTTTCCATTTTCCATTGGTTTAACGTTTACTCGCGTCGAACAAGCTTTTCTTTTCCTCTGTAGTAAGGCTTTCGTATCCCGATTTCTTTAATTTGTCGAGAATGCGGTCTATCTCGTCGGATTGGGCTTTTTTCCGTGCGTTGTAATCATAATCTTTTTGTTTGCCAGTACCGTAGTGTACTTTCATTTTCGGCTTTCTGGGTTTGAAGTTGACGATGGAAACTAAGGTATCCAGACATTTGTTTATCCATGAGGTCAGGTCACTACCTTTGCTGAGGCTGGCGGCAAACCATACCCCTGCCAGCGCACCTCCTAAATGTGCGATGTGTCCACCGGCATTGCTGGAGGTGATGAACAGTAAATCGGTGCCTATAACGATGAGTGCCAGGTATTTCAGCCGGATGGTTCCGAACAGCAGTAGCCGTATCGGATAGTTGGGCTCGCGATAGGCGGTGGCGGCTACAATGGCAAGTACAGAGGCAGAAGCACCCAGCATGAAAGAATAGTCTGTCATGGGACGGAAATACGGGAAAATGTTATAGGCGGCCATATAGAGCAGACCGCCGCAAATTCCTCCCAGAATGTATACACCCCGGAGATGCTTTGCAGAGAAGAAACTCAGGAACAGTGCACCGAACCAGTAAAGCCACAGCATATTGAAAAGAATGTGCATGAATCCTGCATGCATGAACATATATGTCAGTAGTGACCATGGTTGCAGGATGAAGCGTATGACTGATGCCGGCAGTTCCAACCATTCGAATACGCCTGCTATGCTCCGGTTGAACAACTGGAACATGACTTCGGTTAGCGTAGTAAGTATGAATACCGCTACATTGATGTAAATCAGTTGGATATAAATGTTCCCCCTACGGAAGGTTTCTTTCAAATCAGTTATAATAGTAGCCATTTCCTCTGTTCTTTTTTCTCCAGTACATAATCAGGATAAAGCCGAATACCATACCACCCAGATGTGCGAAGTGAGCCACATTGTCTCCTGCACTGTTTGCAAATCCGGCATAAAGTTCAATCAAGGCATATCCGATAACAAAATATTTGGCCTTGATGGGAACCGGTAACGGGAAGATGAACATTTGCTGGTTGGGGAACAACATGCCGAATGCCAGCAGAATGGCGTATACTGCTCCCGAAGCTCCCACGGTAGTCATCATATTGAGATATTCCTCCATCGGGATGATGGCCATGCCAGTATTTACGCTGTCATAGGCGGAAAGTACTGTCTCATAATGAATATACTGTACCACCTCCTGGATAATTCCGGCTCCTATACCGCACACCAGATAGTAGAACAGAAATCGTTTTGGCCCCCATACCTGCTCTAAAATACGTCCGAACATCCATACAGCAAACATGTTGAAAAATATGTGCGCGAATCCGGCGTGCATGAACATATATGTTATCAATTGTGCTGCATTGAAATCTTCGGCAAGGAAAAAATGCAATCCCAGATATTGGGCGAGGTCGATGCCGTAGCTTTGGGCGACAATGGTGCCCAAAAACATCAGCACATTAATGATTAAAAGGTTTTTGGTTACAGTAGGTATAGTATTCATAATCTGTTGTTTCAATTCATTTTACAGTTCAAAAACAGTTGTCTGTTTTTGCTTTCTCCGGCAAAAATACGAATAAATTCTGTTCTATAACAGAAAAAGCAGATTCTATTCCTTCTTTTTCGTTGTTTTCCAATATTTTTTTAATGTTTTTATTTGATATTCAGAAATATTGCTCTATTTTTGTGGAGGTTTGTGATGAAAAGTAAAAATATCTTTTGTGTAACATATTAATTAATTTTAAGCATTATGAATAAGGCGGAACTTATTAGCGCTATGGCAGCGGAGTCTGGTTTGTCAAAGACTGATTCAAAGAAAGCATTGGATGCATTTATCGCGTCAGTCACTAAGGCAATGAAGGCCGGTGATAAAGTATCATTGGTTGGTTTTGGAACTTTCAGTGTGGTGGAAAGAGGAGCGCGTATGGGTATCAACCCCTCTACTAAAAAGCCTATCGAGATTGCTGCAAAGAAAGTTGTTAAATTCAAACCAGGTACGGAATTGACAGCTGAATAAGAACAGTATACTCAACATACAAAGAGGGGACGTTTTACAAAGAGCGTCCCCTCTTTGTATGTTGAATATCTTGTGAGGCCATAAAAACAAGCCTGCTTGTTTTGTACTGATTTCGGTTTACGCTATCTTTGCACGCAGGAAAATACATTTGAATCATGAATATAGAACAGAAACTGGTATCGTCCGTCATCGGCGGACTGAAAGCGCTTTACGGACAGGATGTTCCTGCCGCACAAGTGCAGTTGCAGAAAACCAAGAAAGAATTTGAGGGACACCTCACGCTGGTTGTATTCCCTTTCCTCCGTATGTCCAAGAAAGGACCGGAGCAGACGGCCCAGGAAATCGGTGAATACTTGCAGGCAAACGAGCCTTCGGTTGCAGCATTTAATGTCATCAAGGGCTTCCTGAACCTGACCATTGCCTCCTCTGCGTGGATAGAATTGTTGAATGGCATTCATGCGGACAAGCAGTACGGTATCGTGGCTGCTACTGACAACTCTCCATTGGTGATGATTGAGTATTCTTCTCCTAACACCAACAAACCGCTTCATTTGGGTCATGTACGCAATAATCTTTTGGGAAATGCGCTGGCTAATATAGTGGCTGCCAACGGTAATAAGGTAGTAAAGACAAATATTGTCAATGACCGTGGAATTCATATCTGCAAGTCCATGTTGGCATGGCAGAAGTACGGGAATGGTGAAACTCCCGAATCATCCGGCAAGAAGGGAGACCACTTGATTGGCGATTACTATGTTTCCTTCGACAAGCATTATAAAGCGGAAGTGAAAGAACTGATGGCCAAGTTCCAAAGCGAAGGCATGAATGAGGAAGAAGCCAAAGCCAAGGCGGAAGCTGAATCTCCTTTGATGAAGGAGGCTCGTGAAATGCTGGTAAAGTGGGAGGCCAATGACCCGGAAGTACGTGCGCTCTGGAAGAAGATGAACGACTGGGTGTATGCAGGTTTTGACGAGACTTACCGTATGATGGGTGTAACTTTTGATAAGATATATTACGAATCAAACACGTACCTCGAAGGTAAGGAGAAGGTAATGGAGGGCCTGGAGAAAGGCTTCTTCTACCGGAAAGAAGATGGCTCTGTATGGGCAGACCTCACGGGTGAGGGGTTGGACCACAAGCTGCTGTTGCGTGCGGACGGTACATCCGTCTACATGACGCAGGATATAGGTACTGCCAAACTCCGCTTTGCAGATTATCCCATCGACAAGATGATTTATGTGGTAGGCAACGAACAGAATTACCATTTCCAGGTATTGTCCATCCTGCTCGACAAACTGGGCTTCGAATGGGGTAAAGGGTTGGTGCACTTCTCTTACGGTATGGTGGAACTTCCCGAGGGCAAGATGAAGAGCCGCGAAGGTACAGTAGTTGATGCTGACGACCTGATGGCGGAGATGATTGATACAGCCAAGGAAACCAGCAATGAACTGGGTAAGCTGGATGGTCTGACAAAGGAAGAGGCAGACAATATCGCCCGTATCGTTGGTCTGGGTGCCTTAAAGTACTTCATCCTGAAAGTGGATGCCCGCAAGAACATGACATTCAATCCAAAAGAGTCCATCGACTTTAATGGTAATACGGGGCCGTTCATCCAATATACTTATGCACGTATCCAGTCTGTTCTCCGCAAGGCAAAAGAGGCCGGTATCGAAATCCCTGCCCAGTTACCTGCCGGCATTGAACTGAGTGAGAAGGAAGAGGGACTGATACAGATGGTTGCCGACTTTGCCGCTATTGTGAAGCAGGCAGGTGAGGATTACAGTCCGTCCATCATTGCAAACTATACGTATGACCTTGTGAAGGAATATAACCAGTTCTACCATGACTTCAGCATTTTGCGTGAGGAGAACGAAGCAGTGAAGGTATTCCGCCTTGCATTGTCCGAGAATGTAGCCAAGGTGGTACGCTTAGGTATGGGATTGCTGGGTATTGAGGTGCCGGATAGGATGTAAACATCGCACTATAAAAGAATAAGCCCGAAGATACTTCTTCGGGCTTATTCTTTTATAGTGCAATATTTATTCTTGTGGTATAAATAATAGAAGTTTAAATTATCGTCTCCTTTCTCCCATTTTATACGTGTAGACTAAGTCCTATTTTGTCTTGCTTGTTTTGGCAGTTGCCTTGGCGGTTGTTTTAGTCGTTTTCGTTGCTTTCACCGCCTTTGCAGTCCGCTTAGACTTGCCCGTATCCTTGTCGCTTTGCAGTTTCACAATTTCCAGACAAGCTTGAAGGTTCAGGTCTTGAGGGATGATGTCTTTAGGAATCTTGTAGTTGCTGCCTTTATAAGCGATGTAAGGGCCATAGCGTCCATTCAGGATTTCCAGTTCCGGTTCTTCCTCAAACTTCTTGATATGTTTCTGGGCTTCTGCTTCTTGTTTCTTTTGCAAAAGTTCAATAGCTTCTTCCAGCGTAACAGTCATTGGGTCCATTGTCTTGGGTAACGAGGCATACAAGCCGTTGTTCTGGATATAAGGTCCGAAACGTCCCGCACCTACGACTACATTCTTACCTTCGTACTTTCCGAGAGTACGGGGAAGTTTGAACAGCTCCAGCGCTTCTTCCAGCGTAATGGTCTCGATGGACATTTCTTTTTTCACCTGAGCGAAACGGGGCTTTTCCTCATCTTCGGCAGTACCTATCTGTGCTACTGGGCCGAAACGTCCGATTTTTACAGACACTTGCTTTCCGCTGACGGGGTCTGTTCCCAGAATCCGTTCGCCTGCCTTGTGGGCGGTTTTCGCGGCAAGCGTGTTTTCTACTGAAGGATGGAATTTTTTATAGAATGTTTTCAGAATGGCGGTCCATTGCTTGTCACCTTCGGCTATTTCGTCGAATTGCTTTTCGACGCTCGCAGTGAAGTTGTAGTCAAGGATGTCCGGGAAGTACTCTATCAGGAAGTCATTGACCACAATACCGGTGTCTGTCGGCATCAGTTTTGACTTTTCAGCTCCGGTGATTTCTGTATGGTTGTTGTCCGTTATTTCATTACCCTGCAGGTTAAGCACATTGTAGGTGCGTTCTTCACCAGCTTTTTCTCCTTTTATCACGTATTCACGTTGCTGGATGGTGGAAATGGTAGGAGCATAGGTAGACGGACGTCCGATACCCAGTTCCTCCAATTTGCGCACAAGGCTTGCTTCCGTGTAGCGGGGAGGGTGTTGGGTGAAACGTTCGGTAGCGGTGATACCTTCATGTTCGAGCTTCTGTCCTTTTTTCAGAGGGGGCAGTAGGCGTGCCTCATCTTCCTGGGTTTCTACGTCATCATCGTATGATTCGCGGTAGACACGGAGGAAACCGTCGAATTTCACCACTTCGCCGGTTGCAGTGAAAGTCTCCGTCTCGTTGCTGATAGCAATGGTTACGGTTGTCTTTTCCACTTCGGCATCTGCCATCTGCGAGGCGATGGTACGTTTCCAGATGAGGTCGTACAGCTTTCTTTCCTGCGGGGTACCTTCTATCTTGGCATTCTCCATATAGGTGGGGCGGATAGCTTCGTGGGCTTCTTGCGCTCCTTTGGTCTTGGTGGCGAAGTGGCGGTTGTGTACGTAACGTTCGCCCATCAGGTTGGAGATGGTTTCACGGCTGGCGTTGACGGCAAGTTCGGAAAGGTTGACGGAGTCGGTACGCATGTAGGTTATCAATCCGGATTCGTACAGACGTTGCGCCACCATCATGGTCTGTGCCACGGTGAATCCCAGTTTGCGGGCAGCCTCCTGCTGCAAGGTAGAGGTGGTGAACGGGGCGGCGGGAGTTTTCTTCAGCGGACGGGTAGTGATGTCGCTGATGGTAAACGTAGCTGCTTTACAGCTCTCCAGCAATTTCCGAGCTTCTGCCTTTGTCTTGAGCCGGTGCGCCAGTTCGGCTTTCATTTCCACTGTTTTGCCGTCAGTGTCCGGAACGAGGAATACGGCGGTAACACGGTAGGATGCTTCGGTTTGGAATGCATGTATCTCGCGTTCGCGCTCTACAATGAGACGGACGGCTACGGACTGTACACGGCCTGCAGAAAGGGCAGGTTTCACTTTCTTCCACAATACCGGTGAAAGTTCAAAACCTACGATACGGTCCAGGATACGTCGGGCTTGCTGGGCATCGACCAGGTTGATGTCAATGTCACGGGGATTTTCTATCGCTTTCAGGATGGCACCTTTGGTGATTTCATGGAAGACGATACGTCTGGTGTGTTCCGGTTTCAGTTTCAGCACTTCGTACAAGTGCCATGCGATGGCTTCCCCTTCGCGGTCCTCATCGGAAGCCAGCCATACGGTTTCTGCCTGCTCGGCTTCTTCTTTCAACTGGGTTACGAGTTTCTTTTTATCCGCCGGTATCTCGTAATGCGGTTTGAAGTCTTTGTCTACGTCAATACTGAATTCTTTTTTCTTCAAATCACGTATATGGCCGTAGCTGGAAAGGACTTTGAAATCTTTTCCAAGGAATTTCTCGATGGTTTTTGCCTTGGCCGGGGACTCGACGATTACTAAATTTTCCTGCATTGCTGTTTTGATGGCTTTTTCAGAAAAGCGAAAACCTAAGCATTACACTTAGGTTCCGCAAAAGGGGTTATCTGTTGTTTACTTGATCAGGTTGTACGCCATACTGAAACGGATCGGGGCGTTGTTCGGTTCGGCAGTCCCGGCCTGTGTCGGCATGCCCTGCAACACGCCGAACGAGGTCGTGTAGAGGCTGTACGCTTCGGGTCCGATGTATACCGAGCGGTTCTTGACTTTGTCCCAGTCGATGTTCGCAACCTCGCCGCCCGCATCCGCCTTGGCTTCCATGTAACTGTTCCAGAGCTGCTGCATGTAGCCCGTGATGTCCATTACGTAGCAGCCGCGGCTGCGGTTGATCTTGCCGTTGTAGGCGAGCGTTACCGAAGAACCGTAGTTCTGCTCGTAGACGTAGGCGTAGTCCGAAATCGGCGTCAGCGTCTTGTAATTGGTGTACATGCCCAGCCGCGTCGGGTATGCGTTCATCTGGTCGGTCATGCGCAGGATGTCGCCGGCCGTTCCGTCCGCGATCTTCTCCCACTCGTAGTCGCTGTCGTTGAAGTAGATCGACATGCGTACCTGGCTGAACGCGAGTGTTTTGAAATTCTTGCCGTCGGCATTTCCCTTGGCGATCTCCGCCTCCAGCTCCGCGAAGAACTCCGGGCTGAAGGTCATCTCGGTCACCACGCCGCCCATGCCTTCGACATAGACGAGGGGATTTTCGGGCCGGTTCTCGGCCGTCTCGCGGGCTTCCTCTATGTTTATCCTTCGGGCGATCGTGGCCTCCTCGTAGCCGTGCTTGACGTTGTTTACCGAGACGTTGCCGAATTCCGCGCCGTCTTCGTAGAAGTAGTAGACCATGCCGATCGTGTCCTTGATCAGCGAGGGGTCGTCCTTCACGCGGTTACGTCCGTAGACCGACAGGCCCGAATAGGTCAGTTCCGTGGCGAAGATCGTTCCCTTGCCGTACTCGGTGAGCGGCTTCT
>OHQN01000557.1_pt1 | contig 10428 bp, 9 predicted proteins | sample 1578161 | NCBI WGS metagenome assembly OHQN01 (sample SAMEA3879554, study PRJEB24766) | human gut metagenome | biome: human-associated habitat; feature: feces | place: USA | collected 1985/1987
TTCGCCCCTACATCGAGAACCTCGTCAAGGCGCAGGGCTTGATAGATTGCCCGCAGGCCTACAAGCTCGCCCAAAAGCTCAAGGAAGAGTGCGCCGACTTCGCCCGCCTTTCGCAGAGCCGCGTGTACGAAAACCTGTCGTTTCGTGCCAACGTCATCGCTTACCTGAAGGCGTGCGTGCTCTTCGTGGCCAACGGTTGCCGTTGGGATAAGACGTTCGAGGACTTCATCCGCTGGTCGTTGCAATACGACTTGGCCTGCAAAATGGAGTTCTTCGGCGATGCCATCGAAGCCGCCATGAACATGCCCGCACCCGACCCTCACAAGCCCGGACGTCGCAACTTGCTGACCCTCCTGCCCGACGACTTCAGCTTCGACCAGGCCGTGCGCGTGCGTCAGGAAGCGGGGCTCGACGCCAAGGGCACCAGCCACATGCTGAGCCAATGGAAGTTGCGCGGATACATCACAATTATCACAAATCACAATTACCGAAAACTAAAATACAGAAGCGATGGAATTGACCTTGACACGAACCGAAAAGACTAAAGACTACACCATGGGCCGCCTCGAGATAGACGGCGAACACTTTTGCGACACGCTGGAGCCTACGTGGCGCGACTTGGGCCCAGGCAGGCCCGGCCACAAGATAGCAGGCCGCACGGCCATCCCCGACGGACGCTACCCCGTCGCGGTCACCTGGAGCCCCAAGTTTAAAAAATGGCTCCCCCTGCTGCTCCACGTACCCCAGTTCGAGGGCATCCGCATCCATGCCGGCAACACGCCCGACGACACGGAAGGATGCATCCTCGTGGGCCTGCGCGTGAAGCCCGGCAAGGTGCTCGACTCGCGCCTCTGGGAACATCGCCTCGTGCGCCGACTGGCCTCCCGTCCGCTGGGCGAAGGGGTGTGGATCAGCGTCGGCTGACGGCGTACGCTTCAAGTGCACACACTCAAAATTTTCCGTACCAACATGACAAAAGATGAAATTAAACTTATAACTTTGAAGAAGCTAACGGGGGGAATGCATCGCATCCCTCCGTAGCAGAAAACCAATGGAGAACTCGAGAAAATGAGAAAAGAACGCTTACATTCCTGCCCCGAGCTGATAGACTACATCAACGAAATAGGCTTCCTGCCCCTGCTCAGCATGGGCGTCGAAGGCTGGTCGGCCGAAGAAGTGACGGACGAAGATTGCCAATACACCCGCCTGCCCGACGGCGGATGGGAATGGCCCCTCTGGACGTGGAAGGGCGCCATCCTTCAGGAGAGCGGATGCGCCTACGGCAAGTTCTTCCAAAACAAGGCGGCCTTCATCAGCCGCGAGTGGTGGCCGGACTTCTGCAACTATCGCCGGAGCGTCTGCCCCCGCCCCGAAGAAGGAAGCATCGAAGAAAGCATCCTCGACATCCTGCGGACCGAAGGGAGCCTCATCACCCGCGACCTGCGGGCGGCCTGTGGCTTCACAGGGCCGAAGATGCGGAGCCGCTTCGACGCCTACCTGACGCGACTGGAGATGGGCGGCTATATCGTGACGGAAGATTTCGTCTATCCACACGACCGTCACGGACGGGAATATGGCTGGGGATGGTCTCTGCTCACTACGCCCGAAGCGCTCTTCGGACGCGAGGCTTGCCACCCCGCCCGCACGCCACAAAAATCGCGCGAGAGAATGCTCGACCATTTCAAAAAGATTTTGCCGAACATCCCCTCGCAAAAGCAAGACCTCCTGCTCAGATAATCCAAGCAAAACAGGCCTTTTGTATCTGTCCTATCTCCGCCGACGGCGTCAGAACTCGCTCGTGAAGTGGAACTTGATGTGCTTGAAGTCCATCTGCGCCATCTGGAGCACGTAGCCCGAGTCGGCCAAGAAGACATCGCGCCCCTCGCGGTCCTTGGCCATGTATTGGTACTTGCGCTTCTTGAAGGCTTCGAGCTCGGCAGGGTCGTCGCTCTCGATCCAGCAGGCCTTGTAGAGGCTCACGGGCTCCCAGCGGCACTTGGCGTTGTACTCGTTCTCCAGGCGGTACTGGATGACCTCGAACTGGAGCTGGCCCACGGTGCCGATAATCTTGCGCCCGTTGAACTGGTTGACGAAGAGCTGGGCCACACCTTCGTCCATCAGCTGGTCGATACCCTTGGCCAGCTGCTTCTGCTTCATGGGGTCGGCGTTCTCGATGTACTTGAACATCTCCGGCGAGAAGCTGGGCAGGCCGCGGAAGTGGAGCTTCTCGCCCTCGGTCAGCGTGTCGCCTATCTTGAAGGTGCCGTTGTCCGGCAGGCCGATGATGTCGCCCGCCCAGGCCTCGTCGACGGTGGTCTTGCGCTGGGCCATGAACTGGGTGGGGCTGGAGAAGCGCATCACCTTGTCGTGGCGCACGTGGTAGTAGGGCGTGTTACGCGAGAACTTGCCCGAACATACCTTGCAGAAGGCGATGCACGAGCGATGGTTGGGGTCGATGTTGGCCGTAATCTTGAAGATGAAGCCGGTGAACTTGGGCTCGTCGGGTTGTACGTCGCGTTCCTCGGCCTTGACGGGACGGGGGCTGGGGGCTATCTCGACGAAGCAGTTCAGAAGCTCCTCGACACCGAAGTTGTTCAGCGCCGAACCGAAGAACACGGGAGCCACCTCGGCCTTGAGGTAGTCGTCAACATTGAACTCGGGATAGACGCCCTCGATGAGTTCCAACTCGCCGCGCAGGCGATCGGCCAGGTCGGCGCCGATACGCTGGTCCAACTCCTCTGTGTGGATGTCTACGACCACCTTCTCCGTCACCACCTGTTTGGAGGGTTGGAAGAGGTTGAGGTTCTGCTCGTAGATGTTGTAGACGCCCTTGAAGCGGACGCCGCTCTCGATAGGCCACGTCAGGGGACGCACGTGGATGTGGAGCTCTTCCTCGAGCTCGTCCAGCAGGTCGAAGGGGTCCTTGGCCTCGCGGTCCATCTTGTTGACGAAGATGATGACGGGGGTGTTGCGCATGCGGCACACTTCCATGAGCTTACGTGTCTGCGTCTCCACACCCTTGGCGCCGTCCACCACGATGATGACGCTATCGACGGCGGTCAGCGTGCGGTAAGTGTCTTCGGCAAAGTCCTGGTGACCAGGGGTATCAAGGATGTTGACCTTGTAGTCCTTATAGTCGAACTCCATGACCGAGGTGGTGACGGAGATACCACGCTGCTTCTCGATGTCCATCCAGTCGGACGTGGCGGTTTTCTTGATTTTGTTGCTCTTGACGGCACCGGCCACCTGTATCTGTCCGCCGAAGAGCAGGAGCTTCTCGGTGAGCGAGGTCTTACCGGCATCGGGGTGCGCGATGATTGCAAACGTTCGTCTTCTTTCAATTTCCTGATTTGTTGCCATATATTTTCTTTTTCAGGTATGGATTACATTTTTCAATTTTCAACTTTCAATTTTCAATTTCTCCAAGCACTCGGCCAGCGATGCCTCCCAATGAGGGATGTCGATGCCATAGGTTTGCTTGATGCGCGTCTTGTCGAGCACAGAGTAGTGCGGACGGGGTGCCTTGGCCGGATATTCGTCCGTGTGCAAGGGGCTGACGCGACACGTGGTGATGCCCGCCAGACGATGAATGGCCATAGTGAAGTCGTACCACGAGCAGACGCCTTCATCGCTGAAGTGATAGATGCCAGGCACAATGCCCTGCTCGATGGCGGCAAAGATGGCCTGTGCCAGGTCGGCCGCATAGGTAGGCGTACCTATCTGGTCGAACACCACGCCCAGCGACTCGCGCTCGCGCCCCAAGCGGAGCATGGTCTTCACGAAGTTGTTGCCAAAAGTAGAGTAGAGCCAGGCGGTTCGCACAATCATGGCACGGCTACACTTCTGCATCACAACCTCTTCGCCCGCCAGCTTGGTGCGACCATAGACGGAGTTGGGACAGGGCGTATCGTCCTCGCGATAGGGCACGTGGGCCGTGCCGTCGAACACGTAGTCGGTAGACACCTGGATGAGGGCGGCCCCCACGGCCTCGGCGGCTTCGGCCAGGTAGCCGGGCGCCAGGTGGTTCAGACGATCGCAAAGCTCAGGATTGTCCTCGGCCTTGTCCACGGCCGTGTAGGCGGCGCAATTCACGACCACATCCACCCGACGGTCGGCGATGAAGGCACGCACGGCGTCGGCATCGCAGATGTCCAACTCCTGCACGTCGGTAAAGAAATAAGTGTGTTGCGGATGGGCGGCGGAGAGCACGCGCATCTCATTGCCAAGTTGACCGTTGGCGCCGGTTATCAGAATGTTCATATCAGTCGTCCAATTTGAGTTCTCCCTTTTTGTCCTTGTCGTAATAGTTGGCCAGCATCGAGACGAAAGCACTCACGGCCTCCATCGCCTTGGCCGTCCCCTCGCTGATCTCCTTCTTCTGCAAACGCAGGAGCAAGACGCCATAGAGGGCTTCGAAGCAGGTCTCCAGCTCGGGCTCGTCCTTGTGACCATTGCGTTGGCGAAGCTCTACGATGAAAGGCAGCGCCTTGAAGTAGGCCGCGTTGTAGAAAGGATACTTCGTGGAGGCCAGCAGGGCGCCGTGTAGCTCGGTGAGGTTCTGAATGACGTTGCGGTTGATCTGAAGATGTCCCTTCTCCACCACGCCTTCGGCACGCATCATGTCGCACAGGTTGGCATACCATTCTTCGAGTGCCGGACGTTGGTCTTCAGGATAACGATCGATGACCTGCTCGCGCAGGCGGTCGATGTCGCACCCGTTGGCACGTATCAGGTCTTCCACCTGCCACATGTATATCAAATATTCGGCAATGTTCTGTTCTTTTAATTTTTTAGCGATTATCATTTCTGTTGACAACTAATACAAGGATTCTCCCATCAAAGTGAACACCAGGCCCAGTATCGACACGATGGCCACAATGCTACCAATCACACGATTCAATATCCAAATGCCGCGCAGGTTGAAGCGAGCGCGCACTTTGTTGACAAAATAAGTGATGCCGAACCACCACGAAAGGGCTCCCAAAGCAATGGCCAGATAGCCCGTGACGGCCTCGAACAGGAGTACGCCCGGACTGATGAACGCAAAGCGGGCGAAAAGTCCGACAAAAAGCAGAATGATAAGCGGGTTGGAAAGCGTAACAAAAAACGCCGTAATGAAATTATGCAAATACGTACCTTTACTGGTAGATACAGGGCGAAGTGAATGCACAGGATTGCTTCGGAAAGTATAGATACCAAAAGCCAGAAGCAAGACACTACCGAAGAGCTGAAGGTAAAAAATGTTCTTATTGACATAATCGAACACAAAGCTCATGCCATAGCCCGTCAGGAGGGCATAAAAGATATCGCTCATCGCGGCACCAATGCCCGTGACGAAACCATACCAACGGCCCTTATTCAACGTACGCTGGATGCATAATACACCCACAGGGCCCAGCGGCGCCGACACAATGACGCCGATAATAAAGCCCTTCCACAAGATATTGAATATGGTCTCCAACTGAATCATGGGTGCAAAGATAGTGCAAAGCGAGGGAAGTACAAAAGCGAAAACAGAGTTTTTGAGTTTTTGACTTTTTACGTCCGAGGTTCACCCTTCTTCCATTTTCCACACTTTTTTATCAACCCAACTTTCCGATCACCGCCACCTTGATAACTCCATCCAGCCGATTCTCGAACACGTGATAAGCCTTTTCAATCTCCGAAAGAGGGAAACGGTGAGTTATAAGCGGCGTAGTATCAATCTGGCCTTCGGCAATCAGACGAAGAATCTCTTCACAATCGCATCCATCCACACCGCCCGTCTTAAACGTAAGGTTCTTGCCATACATGTCGGGCAAAGGAAGAACTTGCGGACGGTCATAGAGGGCCACTACGGTAACAATCGCGTTCGGACGAGCACACTCCCATGCCAGTCGGAAGGTGTCATCGGCACCTGCCACTTCAATAACCACATCTGCCCCGCCATGTGCGCTATTCGCCTGAACATATGTCTTACACTCTTCAGGAGAAACGACCTGAACCTCAGGATAATGCATACGCAGGAAGCGAGCTCGCTCAGCCGACTTTTCGCATACAATGATACGTTGGGGATGTTTCAGACGAGCACAAAGCAAGGTACAAATGCCCGTAGGGCCTGCGCCTATGATAAGTACCGTATCTTCTGGCTTTATTTCCGAAATGCGCGCCGCCCAAAAGCCCGTAGCCAAAATGTCGCCCACGAACAGGGCCTGCTCATCGGTCACCCCCTCAGGAATACGATTCAATCCCTGATCGGCATGGGGCACACGGACATATTCAGCCTGTCCTCCATCGATGCGACAACCCAATGCCCATCCTCCATCAGGGTCTTCACAATTGTTCACATAGCCATGCTGGCAAAAAAAGCATTCGCCACAGAAGGTTTCGACATTGACCGTCACCCGATCGCCAGGCTTAACGCTATGCACATCCGTCCCTACCTGCTCGACTATTCCTACCATCTCATGCCCGACGGTAATGCCTGGCACGGCACGAGGCACACTTCCATGTTTGATATGCAAATCGCTGGTACAGATGCTCCCAAGCGTGACGCGCACCAAGGCGTCATGCGAATCTTTCAGCGTGGGTATTGGTTTCTCTAGCAAGGCAAATCGTCCACGCTCCACGTACGTATATGCTAACATTTTATTTCAATTTTCAGGTTCTTCATTCTTTCCATTTTCTTCCTCCACGACTTCTATCAGGAAACTAACGGGGCGAAAGCCGTCGTTACACGAAATCATGGCCGAACGCTTGTTCTTCATCCATCCGTCATACAGATCTGTTGCCCCATATGCCAAAGCCATTACAAAAGGCGACATGCTTTGCCAAGCGCTCTCACAAAGCCCTTTCGGCTTTTCCCAACCATTGGCTATGAAGACTTGTCCTTCTTCCACATCGCAGGCATGCTCCAGCGGGTTCTCATAACGCTCCATCAAATCCTTGTAACAAGCTTTACGCATAACGGTGATTTTAATCTTCCTCATATCCGTATTCCCAGAATCCAACAATCAATCTTTATATCTCAATTCCCAAAAGGCAACCGCCGAAGCGGCCGCTACATTGAGCGAATCCACTCCATGTGCCATCGGTATGCGTACCACGTAGTCTGCTTCGGCAATCGTTTCCATCGGCAAGCCATCCCCTTCGGTCCCCATGACGATAGCCAATCGCGACTCGGCCTTCAAGGCAGGATAATCCAACGGCACCGACTGATCCGTCAAGGCCATGGCCGCCGTACGAAAACCCATACGACTCAACTCTTCGAGCGAACCATCCAACCAAGTCCAAGGCACAAGAAACACTGATCCCATCGACACGCGTACAGCCCTACGATTCAAAGGATCACAAGAATTGCGCGTCAATAATACCCCATCAATACCCAAAGCTGCCGCCGAACGAAAAATAGCGCCGATATTAGTCGTATCCACCACTCCATTTATGACCACCACACGATGTGCATGCCTGCACACATCCTCCACACTTCGAGGAACAGGACGCCGCATGGCACAAAGTACACCACGCGTCAAGGTATAGCCCGTCAATTCGGCCAACAAATCGCGTTCGCCTGTATAAATAGGAATCTCTGAACAACGGGTAACGATATCAACCGCATCTCCCGTTATATGCTTCCGTTCACACAAAAGCGCCAACGGTTCATAACCCGCATCCAAAGCAACACGAATCACTTTGGGACTTTCAGCTATAAAGATACCCTTGTCTGGTTCCAGGCGATTGCGCAACTGGGCTTCGGTCAAAGCGCCAAATATTTCGACACCAGGATGCCGAAGAGAAGAAATTTCAATAATAGGCATACTACTCTGCTATTTACCAAACAAAGATACACAATATATCCTAAACAAACACCCATTATAAAGAAAAAGGCGCAATCCTTTCATAAACCTCTATAAACACAAAAGGGATGCACCTTGTAAAGGTACATCCCTCTTTACTTATGATTCAAAATCAGTTATCAGAGTTATTTAACTTCCTCAAAATCAACAGCATCTCTGTATGAGCAACTTGCGTGAACGTGTTGCAAATATAGCGGAAACCCGAAAATAAGCATCCATAAGCAACCACAGCTCTTTACTGCAAAAGTACAGATTTATTTGATAAATATCGTGATATAAACACATAATAATCAAATCGATGGGGTGATTTTAACATAATATCCGGTTTTATCCTTACCTTTGTATATAGAACTTGGGCTTTATCCCCAAACAACAAAAAGAAAACGATGCAAATTCATAACAATACATTGATAGCGGAATGCTCGTCTTACGATTTCAAGGAAATGCTGGAACGTAAGAAGGTAAAGTCATGGCTTAAATCTGTGTCGGCTTTTGCCAATACGGACGGTGGCAGCCTATTCTATGGAGTAAACGATGACGGAATGATTGTAGGCTTGGAGAATCCACAAGCAGATGCCGACTTTATCAGTGAAATGATAAAGGCAAGACTTGACCCGGTACCTGACGTACAACTTATCCCGATCGAACACGAAGGACGTGCCTTGCTTGAAGTAAGAGTAAAGGCAGGAACGCTGACACCATATTATTATTATCAAGACGGAACACGTACAGCTTATACACGAGTCGGTAATGAAAGTGTGGAATGCAATTCGCAACAACTTCTTTCATTGGTATTAAAGGGTACGCACATGACCTGGGATTCGCTGCCTACACAAGTGGATGCCAACAAACATTCTTTCGTTATCCTTGCCAATACTTTCCGCGAGCAAACTCATCAGGAATGGAACGATAAATATTTGGAATCATTCGGACTTGTCACATCTGACGGTAAGCTGACCAATGCCGGATTGCTGTTTGTGGATAATTGCACAGTATTCCAATCACGTATTTTCTGTACCCGATGGACAGGACTTTATAAAGACGATGCTATCAGTTCCGTAGAACATCGGGCAAATCTCGTATTGCTTTTGAAATATGGTATGGACTTCATCAAGAACTATACCATGAGCGGGTGGGTCAAGATGCCGAACTATCGCCTGAATCTCCCCGACTATTCCGACCGTGCTATTTTTGAAGGATTGGTAAACCATCTTATCCATAGAGATTACACAGTAATGGGTGGTGAAGTACATATTGACATCTATGATGACCGAGTTGAATTGGTATCACCAGGTGCAATGCTTGATGGCACACAAATCCAAGACCGAGACATATACAAAGTACCGTCCATGCGCCGGAATCCTGTTATAGCGGATATGTTTACTCAATTGGACTATATGGAGAAACGTGGTTCGGGTTTAAGAAAAATGAGGGAACTTACGGAGAAACTGCCTAATTTCCTGCCGGGCAAAGAACCACAATATCAAACGGAAGCAATTTCTTTCTATACCACATTCTATAATTTGAATTGGGGAGAGAACGGAAGGATACCTATAGAGGAAGTCGCCAACAGAGTAAATAGTAGCCTCGAAAAGTACTCTATCGATGAAGAATCTTCGGTGAAAACTTTCGGTGATTTACAGAAATCTTTGGTGAAAACCTTCGGTGATTTGCAAAATTCTTCGGTGAAACAAAAGCGATTGGGACGGACTGCACAAAGCATTCTTGACCTTGTAATATCAGATGGTTCTATATCTCAAGATAAGATGGCGGAAAAAATAGGAGTCAGTAAACGAGCCATTGAAATGCAGATCGCAAATCTAAAAGCCAAAGGGTTGCTTGTCAGAGAGGGAGCAGATCATGGTGGCTATTGGCGTATTGTAATTAATCCTAAAGCAGAAGAATAGAACTATGGGAATATATCTTATACCACTCTGTGTTATAGTTGCCATTTTGGTAATCGCCTTTTTGTTTGCTTCTTTACAGCAAGTAAAACATAAAACTCGATATATAGTGCTTTATGTAATAGCCATCATCATGCTATTTGCCGTTATTCCTATCAATGAATATTTGACTAAGTTTACGCAAATTTCAAGTGAAGAATACCTGCTTATTTTAATATTCGATATTGCGGTGGGATATTTTTGTATGTACATTGCCGGTTTGCTGAAATTCAATCTTCTTAAACAAAAAAATCAAGCATTAGAAAATGCCTTGACAGAAAAGCAACAAAAAAATGTAGATGCTCTATTAAAGCATCAAAATGAAAAGCAAAAAAAACTTCTCAAAGGAGAACTTGAATGGTTAACAGAAAAAATCAAAGTATTTACTGAGGAAGAGCAGAAAGCTATTCTTGCCTGTGCCTGCGCATTTGCAGAACATGACTTGATAATCGCTCCATCAATAGCTATTCAGCAAAAAGAGACGTGTAGTCAGCAAGACCTTATGTATTTTGTTTGTTCTGCTTTTTTCAATATGGGAAAGAAGCGTAATGATATTGTAAGTTTCTTATATAAAGTTTTTCCCATCTATTTTCCTGCCGGAGAAAGTGTATTGGCTAAAAAGATGCCGGGACAGGAAAGGGTAAAAGAGA
>OHQN01000562.1_pt1 | contig 10362 bp, 9 predicted proteins | sample 1578161 | NCBI WGS metagenome assembly OHQN01 (sample SAMEA3879554, study PRJEB24766) | human gut metagenome | biome: human-associated habitat; feature: feces | place: USA | collected 1985/1987
CGATGGCGGCGAGAAGGAACAGACCGTAACTCCCATGCCGGATCACACCGAAGCAATCCGTCTTGTACTGGAAGCACTGACCAATCCTAAGACCGGTGTAGTAAAGAGCCTGGATGAGATCGGTGCCGTAGGACATCGTATCGTACACGGCGGTGAGAAGTTTGCAGCATCTACTATCATTACCGATGAAGTTATGAAAGCCATCGAAGAGTGCAACGATCTGGCTCCTTTACATAACCCTGCAAACCTGATCGGTATCAATGCATGCAAAAAGCTGATGCCTGCCACTCCCATGGTAGCTGTATTCGATACCGCTTTCCATCAGACCATGCCTGAGGAAGCTTATATGTACGGTCTGCCTTATGAGTATTATGAGAAGTACAAGATCAGACGTTACGGTTTCCACGGAACCAGCCACTCTTATGTATCCAGGAAAGCGGCAGAGGTTCTGGACAAAAAGTACGAAGATCTGAAGATCATCGTATGCCACTTAGGTAACGGCGCCAGCGTATCTGCAGTGAAGAACGGCAAATGCGTAGATACCTCCATGGGCCTGACTCCCCTGGAAGGCCTGATCATGGGAACCCGTTCCGGTGATATTGATCCCGCCATCATGGAGTTCATCGCTCACAAAGAGGGCAAGAACATCGACGAGATCATGACTGTTCTGAACAAGAAGTCCGGTGTATATGGTCTGTCCAACAACCTGTCTTCCGATTTCCGCGATCTGGAAGATGGCTATAACAGAGGTGATGAGCATTGCATCCGCACTATGAAGACTTATTGTTATCGTGTGGCAAAATATATCGGTTCTTATGTAGCAGCAATGAATGGTGTAGATGTGATCTGCTTTACCGCAGGTATCGGTGAGAACGCACCGCTGGTTCGCTCCCTGGTATGTGAGCATCTGGGCTTCTTGGGCGTATCCATCGATGAGGATGCGAACCACAAGCGCGGCGAAGAAATCGCTATTTCCACTCCTGACAGCAAGACCACTGTAATGGTAATTCCTACGAATGAGGAACTTGCTATTGCCAGAGAGACAGTAAGTTTGGTAAAATAGGTTCGACGGAACCTTAAGAATGAGAACACCCATCAACCGGAGGCTCCGATTGATGGGTGTTTTATTATGATAAGGAATGAACAGAGGGAGAAAATGTTATGAAGAAAAATGTGATCGTAGGACAGTCCGGAGGTCCCACCGCGGTGATCAATGCAAGCCTTGCCGGTGTCTATAAGACAGCAAAGGATATGGGGGCGGATACCATATACGGTATGCGTTACGGCATCCAGGGTCTTTTGGAGAAAAAGATAGTAGATCTTGGAGAGAAAATACGTAACGATATGGATGTGGAACTTCTGAAGAGAACCCCGGCATCTTTCCTGGGCTCCTGCCGCTATAAGCTGCCGGAGAGCAGTGAAGATAAAGCTATCTATGAGAAAATATTTGCAATTCTGGAAGAACTGGAGATTACGGCATTTTTCTATATCGGCGGTAATGACTCCATGGACACCATAAAAAAGCTTTCCGATTATGCCCAGACAGTTGACAGTCTGATCCGTTTTATCGGTGTGCCCAAGACGATCGATAATGACCTGGAGGGTACGGATCATACGCCCGGTTACGGCAGCGCTGCAAAATATATTGCCACCGTTACCAAGGAACTGGTACGTGATGGTCTGATCTATGAGATGCAGAGCGTGACGGTCATCGAGATCATGGGAAGAAATGCCGGCTGGCTGACCGGTGCGGCAGTACTTGCCAAGAGTGAAGACTGCGAAGGTCCGGATCTGATCTATCTGCCGGAGGTTCCTTTCGATGTGGATGTTTTTCTGGAAAAAGTAAAGAAACTGGTAGCTGAGAAACAGTCCATCGTCATCGCTGTATCGGAAGGTATCAAGACGGCAGACGGCAGATATGTCTGCGAATTGTCCGCACACTCGGACAAGACCGATTCCTTCGGTCATGTGCAGTTATCCGGTACCGGTAAATATCTGTCCGACCTGATCATTGAGAAATTAGGCTGCAAGTCCAGAGCTATCGAACTGTCTACCCTGCAACGCTGTGCAGGACATCTGACCTCCCGTGTGGATATCACCGAGGCTTATCAGGTAGGCGGTACTGCGGTAAAAGCAGCTTTTGAGGGCAAGACCGGTCAGATGGTGATCCTGAAAAGAGTATCCCAGGATCCCTATATCTGTACCACGGATCTCTACGATGTGCATAAGGTAGCAAATCTGGAGAAAAAGGTTCCCCGTTCCTGGATTACGGAAGAGGGAGATTACGTGACAGCAGAGATGAAGAACTATATCGAGCCTCTGATACAGGCGGAACTGACCCCGATCATGATCACAGGCCAGCCCAGACATATTATTATCGATGATCTGCCGGATATAAAGTAAGCAAGTATAGATAGAACAAATTGGATACAAAGGAGGTGGGAACATGCCGAAAGACAGGAAGAGAAAAAACATGCTGATCATAGCATGTATCATGCTCTTTGCGATTTTATTTACGCTTGTTCCCTCCTTTTCTTTTTCTGTGACTGCAGCCAGAAGGAACACAGGATCGGTGGCGGAAGAGTACGTCAGGTATCAGTCCAGGCTTCAGAATATAGAGAAGATCACGGATCTGGAGGAAAACGGATTTCGTTTGTTAGAGGATCAGGTATTTGCCATGCCGCTTCAGAAAGTGCCGGAGGATACGCCGGAGGAGGCAGTGGATGAAGTCTGGTTCTATGCGGCATTAGACAAGCAGTACCACAGACTGGCAGTTTTTCTCGCAGATGATAATGGACAGATTCTGTACAAGACGGACCAGCTGGAGGCAAATTACTGCTATCCTGGGGAACTACGGCAGCCCATAGAGAAGCTTGCATCGGTATCTTTTCAGGATGTGGACAATGACAGCGATACGGATATTATTCTGATTGCCCAGTGCCATAATGACAGAGGAGATTATCAGGAGAAATCTTATAAAGTGGGAGATGTTCTGTTCCAGGAGGATGGCAGCTTTTACAGAGACTATCGGATCTCGGACAAGATCAACCGCTTTGATATGAATAAAAATCCGGCGTGTATTCTGAACTTCGTACGCGACGGACGTTCCACAGAATTTCTCTATACTGCGGAGACATACGGAGAACTGCTCAGCCATAATTTCCGGGTGATTGAGGAACAAAGCTATACCCGTAATTTTGAAAAGCTGGGGAAAATGAAGGTAGTGCCCGGAGTATACCGGATGGCGGAATATGATGTGTTTATGATCTACCTGATCGACGAGCAGGGAAATATTGTGTGGAGCTTCCAACCTATGGAGGATTATGACAATCTCTATGCGCTGAAGGGAATCCAGGGGAAGGATCTGGACGGCGATGGGTTCAAGGACCTGGTGGTATTTGCAAAATACAGTTACGAGGGAGATTTGGGGGAACTGTTGGTAGATACCGTGTGCACCGTGTATTATCAGCGGACTGCCGGATTTGAAAAAGACAAAGATTTTACCGCAAATTATGAATGTACGGAGGAGGACACTTTAGAGGCACTGGTTGGGAAGATACGTGCCTACTGGGGGTGGCAGACATAATGATAAAAATATTGATCGTGGATGATGAAAAGCCGATCTGTGATCTGATCGATCTGAATCTGTCGGCAGCAGGATATTTTTGCAAAAGCGTACAGGACGGCATGAAAGCAATCGAATGCATCGAGAGAGAAAAATTTGATCTGATCTTGCTGGATATTATGCTTCCCGGAGTGGATGGCTTTGACATCATGGAATATATCAGACCTTTGAAGATCCCGGTGATCTTCATTACAGCCAGGGGAGATGTGAAGGACCGGGTAAAGGGGCTGCGGCTTGGTGCAGAGGATTATCTGGTGAAGCCCTTTGATGTCGTGGAACTTCTGGCGAGAGTGGAGGTCGTATTACGCAGATTCCATAAGACGGGAGCACAGTTGTCCGCCGGTGATGTGGTGGTGGATATGGATGCCAGAATGGTGACCAAGGCAGGAATGCCCGTGGTGCTGACCAATAAGGAGTATGGACTTTTGGTGTTGTTTATCCAGAACAAAAATATTGCCCTGTTCAAGGAAAATCTGTATGAAAAAGTGTGGGGCGAAGAGTATGACGGAGATAGCAGAACCTTAGAACTTCATGTGCAGCGCCTGCGCAAGAAGATGGGATGGGAGCGTCAGCTGGTGGCGGTCTATAAGGTGGGATACCGGCTGGAGATCGCATGACACGGAGTTGGTAAAAGGAGAGATGTATGAAATTTTCCTGGAAAATACTGTTTTGTACGATGTTGATCATGGCAGCGGCATGCGGAGCAAGCGGTTATTTTTTTGTAAATTATGTGTTTCAGACCTCCATGGAGCGTGAGACCAGACAGGCACTTGATGAAAGTAGTATTTTGAGGTTCGCTTTTGAGACGGCAGCTTTAAATATCCCGTCCAAATATGATGTGCTTCCGGACGGAACGGTGGAACAGATCGGAGTATACCTGGAGAATAGTGGACAGCACGGCAACAGATTGCTGTGGATCAGTGATGAGAACGGTAAGGTGTTGTATTCCAGCGAAGGGTTTACCGGGGATACTTCTCTGTGGGAAGAGCACGGAGAAAATACGAGAGTATACCGGGTATTGCAGTCTGGGGATTCCTATTATATCCAGACACAGACCAGGATCAATGTGTCCGACCGTCTGCTGACGTTAGAGACCATGAAAAATGTAACTGCGGTATATACGGAGAGGACGGAAGGATTCCGGATGTATCGTCAGGTTACGGTGATCGTATTGTTGTGCAGTGGAGCGGTCATGACGCTGATTGCCTGTTGGCTGACCAGACCTATCAGACTTTTGACCCGTGCCACCGGCAAAATGGCGGAGGGAGAATATAGCTATCGCGCGGAGCAGATCAGTAATGATGAAATGGGACAGCTGACCGCGGATTTCAACCATATGGCAGAAGCGCTGGAGCAGAATATTCAGAATTTGGAAAATGAAGTCAGAGCCAGAGAAGATTTTATTGCCGCATTTTCCCATGAACTGAAGACACCGCTGACTGCCATGATCGGTTATGCGGATATGCTGCGTTCCCGTAAATTGGATGATGAGAAGCATTTTTTGTGTGCCAATTATATCTATACAGAGGGAAAACGCCTGGAGACTATGGCACTCAGACTGTTGGACATCATTGTGACCAGGCGTAAGGAGATCGATCGTAAGACCACGAATGTCTCCGGTATTTTCTCGTATCTGCAGGAAATCTATGATGAGACAAAGAACCCGGAAGATGGCAGAGTGAAGGTTGACATCTGCTGGGAAAAGGGAGAACTCTATGCCGAGGAGAACCTGTTGAAGACTGTTTTGATCAATCTGACCGATAATGCCATCAAAGCCTCCGAGGAGGGGCAGACCGTGGAGATCACAGGCAGGCGCATGGAGAATGGATATTATTTTCAGGTGCGGGATGAAGGAATCGGTATCCCCGAGGAAGAACTTCAAAAGATCACGGAAGCTTTTTATATGGTGGATAAATCCAGATCCAGGGCTCATAACGGAGCGGGACTGGGGCTTGCACTGTGTACCGCTATTCTGGAACTGCATCACAGCCGCCTGAAGATCGAGAGTACACTGGGTTTTGGAAGCTGCATGAGCTTTCTGATTCCGGACGAGGGGGTGAACGCGGATGAATAGATGGAAGAGCTGTTCTTTGGGCTTTGCGGTAGCAGTTGTGGTCATTCTTGCGGCACTGTGGGGTCCGGAATGGATCGCGGCCAGAAGGGATGAGAGACTCTTAAACAGTATTACCACAGAGGCAGTGGAAGGAGCGGAAGGATATCGTTACCGCATGAGCAGCAATCAGAAGCTGTATCTTTTGGGAAGATGTCTGAGCAGCCAGACCCTGCCGGAGAGTGAACTGCGGTTTCTGACCAGAGTGGACAATGAGGCAGGAAACTACGGAGAAATGACGGGTACCTACGCGTTTGTGGAGAATCGTCAGCAGCCGGGAGAGGGACAGATTCAGGAGGAAGCGGTATATGAGGCATGTAACAGAGAGATTCAGATCCTGAAGGAGCAGGGAATTCTTCCCGACGAAGTAAAGGAAGTGTCGGAAGACTCTTACGAAGCGGTGATCTGCTCTGCTATCGATGTTTTGGAGCCGAGAAATAATCTCTCTGTATGGAAACTCAGCCTGTCTACGGACGTAAGGAATGCGGATAAGAGTAACCGTTTTCTGGATATATATCTGGATGCGGATACCGGTAAAATCTATGAATTCTATGTCCGGACCGGACAGCAATGGGATGACATCGATACGGATGCCATGATCGACCGGTATGCGAAATATCTGGAGCTGACTGGTCTTGAAAAATATGAGGACCCAAATCCGCTGTTGGAGACGACGCCGTATTTTGCCAAGTATACTTTCCCTGGGGAGGAAGACAGTACCACGGTGACCATCGGTTACTATGAAGGAATCCGTGAGCTTTTCCTCAAAGTAGGAAGATAGAAAAATAAAATACGTAAAGATTTTTTACAAAAAAGATTAAAATCACTACTTGACGTTAGCACACTAAAGCAGTAATATAAATGAAAATTAAATACAGCGGTAAGAAAACCATTGATGTGGAGATAAAAACAGTTCGTGCACTTACAGAGAGACCGGATGCTGAGAAAGGTTGGAACGCAGGTTGTTAAATGGACCACGGAGGGCGCAGTCAAAGAGGACACATAGAATCCTAAGACCTCAAGTATTCTGCGACGTGAGGGCATACGTCAGTTGCCGGGGATATGTTGGTATCCTGTAAGAGCACAAGCAGTTGTGAAGCAAGGTGGCACCGCGGGAAGTGTAAATGACCCGTCCTTGACAGAAGCAGATTCTGTCATGGGCGGTTTTTTTGTACCTTTTCAGAGCCTATGGCGAGATAGCCTCAATGAGTAAAAGGAAGCCTCAAAGAGGCGATTTTACGAATGGAGGCGCTGAAAAGGTGTAAGCAGAAATAATTTTAAGGAGGAGTACCGGAATGAAGATCACACCCACACTGGAAGAATGTAAAAAGATCGCAGCGGAAGGAAATTACGGAGTGATTCCCTTAAGCACAGAGATGTATGCGGATATGACCACACCCATCGAGGTGCTGCGCATCTTAAAAAAGGTCAGCGGTCATGTCTATCTGCTGGAAAGCGCGGAGGCGGATAAGCGATGGGGACGATATTCCTTTTTAGGCTATGATCCTTTGCTTGAGATCACCTGCTATAACGGTATGACCACAATAAAATCGGAACTGACCAGCCGGACGGATTCCGGAGATGTCAGAGGGATCATCCGCAGCGTCATGGAAGAGAATAAAAGTCCCAAGCTTCCGGGGCTGCCTTCCTTTACCGGAGGTCTTGTAGGATATTTTTCCTATGACTATATCAAATACAGCGAACCGACCCTGCGACTGGATGCGAAGGACGAGGAAGGCTTCCAGGATGTGAACCTGATGCTGTTCCACAAGGTCATCGCTTTTGACAACTACAGACAGAAGCTGATCCTGCTCCTGAATATCAAGACCGATGATCTGGAGATCAATTATCATAGGGCGGAGCGGGAACTGAACAACATGAAGGAGCTATTGCTGAATGGGGAAAAGGCAGAGCATATTCCCTGTAAGCTCCGGACAGACTTTCAACCACTGTTCAACGAAGCAGCCTATTGCAGCATGGTCGAGAAAGCCAAGCATTACATCAGAGAGGGAGATATTTTTCAGGTGGTATTATCCAATCGCCTGGAGGCGGAGATGGAAGGAAGCCTCTTAGATGCTTACCGGGTACTGCGCACGACAAATCCTTCCCCATACATGTTCTATTTCTCCGGAAGTGATGGTGAGATCGTGGGAGCCAGTCCGGAGACATTAGTAAAGTTAGAGGACGGCGTGTTACATACCTTCCCTTTAGCCGGAACGAGACCAAGAGGTGCCACCGAGGAAGCGGACAAGGCGCTGGAGGCAGAGCTTTTAGCAGATGAGAAGGAACGCTCCGAACACAATATGTTAGTGGATCTGGGACGGAATGATATCGGCAAGATCAGCCGGATCGGCACCGTGGAAGTGGAAAAGTATATGTCCATTGAGAGATATTCTCATGTCATGCACATCGGATCCACGGTAAGAGGAGTGATCAGAGAGGATGCGGATGCTCTGGATGCGGTGGATGCCATCCTCCCCGCAGGAACTCTGTCGGGAGCCCCGAAGCTGCGGGCATGCGAGATCATCAATGAACTGCACGTAGATCTGCTTGTTGCTACGATATACAGTCATGCGAGGCTGTGCGGGCGTTCCGCTCACGATCTTGCGGATACGCATCTTGATCCTCTCTCTTCTTTCTATCTTGTTCAATGACATAACTTCAGACTATTTACTATTTAGCACCTGCTGATTTACCGGCCTTGCGACGGATCTGCTCGCCGACGAACTTGATACCCTTGCCCTTGTACGGCTCCGGCTTGCGCAGCGAGCGGAGCTTCGCAGCGACCTGGCCTACGAGCTGCTTGTCGATGCTCTTCAGCGTTACGATCGGGTTGCCCTTTTTCTCCGTAACGGCCGTAGCGGTCACTTCGGGAGGAAGCATCAGGTATGTATCGTGCGAATAGCCGAGGCTCATTTCCAGGATATTGCCCTTGACTTCAGCCTTGAAGCCGACGCCGACGAGCTCCTGCTTGATTTCATAACCTTTCGAAACGCCGATCACCATATTATTGATCAGGGCGCGGTACAGACCGTGCAGCGAACGGTGACGGGGTTGGTTGGTCGGACGCGACACCAGCACGGCAGGAATCTCTTTCTGCGTATGAACGTCGGTGTGCGTACCCACCTCTACTTTAATGTCTGAATCAACCTTCTGACTCAGTGTCCCAAGTGGTCCTTTCACGCTTACCACGTTATCCGGCGATACCGTAACGGTAACTCCGGCAGGCAAGTTTACAGGTAATCTACCAATTCTTGACATTTGTGTTGTTGTTATTTGATGTTAGTAAATATAGCACAGTACTTCGCCGCCGACGTTCTCTTTACGAGCCTTGGCATCGGTCATAATACCTTTCGAAGTCGAAAGGATGGCGATTCCCAAACCGTTCATCACACGGGGCATCTTCTCCACGGAAGCGTACTGGCGCAGACCGGGGCGGCTCACGCGGTGCAGATTCTTGATGGCGTTGGATTTGGTCGCCGCATCCCACTTGAGCGCGATCTTGATGGTCGGGTGGCCCTGTTCGTTGGTGTCGAACTTGTAAGCCAGGATGTAACCCTGCTCGTAGAGAATTTTAGTGATTTCCTGCTTAATTTTTGAGCCAGGAGCTTCAACCACTTTGTGGTTGGCTTTCACTGCGTTTCTAATTCGGGTCAGAAAGTCCGCAATAGGATCTGTCATAATGAATTAAAAGTTAAAAATTAATAAAAATATGTTACTCTTTGGTTTTCAGCCGTTTGAATTATTTCCAAAATACGTTCAACCCTCTTTGCATCCCCTTATGCCCTGATTTCCGACGCCTGCAAAAGGCACTTTTTCACGGACATACGCGGGTACAAAGCGTGCAAATATAGGAATAATTTCTCAATAATTCACAATTAAGCCCTAATTTTTAGCGAATTAAGACCTCTTCCGGAAAACAGAGCATGTCAGCATCCACTGGAGCCAACATGTATTCTGCTCAAAATCCCCCGGAAAAGTCCTCTCCGCACGTCGTCGAAACGGACCGAAAAACCGCTTTACAGCCAATCGCTCCCCCTCGTCTTCGTCACAGGACTCAACGGTTGAAAATTTGCATCCAAGTACCGAACCGTTCGAAAGTCCCTCCGCCGAGAAGTTACCACCTGCACGGTGGCACTTTCCTCGACTTTGCGACAATTCTACTTGGGTTCCGCACCCGTATAGGATTCACCTCTTTCGTAGTTCCCAGACCGAAAATCGGTCCTCAAACGGGACCCTGCGCACGCACATCTGGCGTACCGGCCCCTGACTACAACGGGCATAACACCCTCAGTAGATGAATCTCTCAGTGTGCCTGCTTCCGACGCACCTTTCGGAGCATCTTCCGCCGGCGGAATACGCTTTCTTGCTACCTGTCCGGAAAACCTCACGGCTTCCATCCCCGGTCGCTGCGGACAGGGAATCCCTCCGCAGCGGCGGTCGAGACAGGCAAGAACACTACCAGCTCGCCTTCTTAACGCCCGGGATCAGACCGTTCGACGCCATCTCGCGGAACTGGATACGGCTGATGCCGAACTGACGAATATATCCCTTCGGACGACCCGTCAGTTTGCAACGGTTGTGCTGGCGGATCGGATTCGAGTTGCGGGGCAGCTTCGCAAGCGCC
>OHQN01000570.1_pt1 | contig 10322 bp, 10 predicted proteins | sample 1578161 | NCBI WGS metagenome assembly OHQN01 (sample SAMEA3879554, study PRJEB24766) | human gut metagenome | biome: human-associated habitat; feature: feces | place: USA | collected 1985/1987
ACGGCTGGGTCTATTTCCTGATTTACAACAACGACGGTCGGCCGGTCATTTACCGCTGGGACACAGCCGCGCTGGAATTCGCCGTTTCCGACACGGAGGTCTACACCGGCCCCTATTATTCCGACCAGGAGCCGGACTATCACGGGCTGGTGTGGTGCGAGTATTACGCGAGAACCATCGGCGATACCTACGGCGTTGAGGTGCTATTGTGGGAGGACGCCAATCTGGTGCAGCCATGGGACTACAATTTTGAAACGGAATATCTGGTGCCGGTTTTCAAACGGGAGCTGGACTGGCTGAACGAGCGACTTGCCAAGTTCCCGGAGGGGATGCTGGAAGCTGCAATTTCCCATTTTTCCTCTCTGAAGATCTGTCTGGTGCGGGAGATCATCGGCAGCGCCGAATCCGGCAGTGTGAGCAGGGCGAACGGCATCCAGTTCATGAACGGAACGGACGCCTACATCGTCCTGGCGGCGGGGGATACCTCGGAAAAAGCGCTGTACCACGAGCTGTACCACGTGATGGAGACCCACATCTTAGGCAACAGCATCGCCCTCGACCAGTGGGCAAAGCTGAATCCCGTAGGATTTGAGTACGATTACGATTACCTTGCCAACGCTCAGCGGGACGGCAGCGAATTTTTGCAGCCGGACACCCGCAGCTTTGTGGACACCTACTCCATGAGCTATCCAAAGGAAGACCGGGCGCGGATCTTTGAGTATGCCATGACGGCGGGGAACGACTCACTGTTTGCGGCCTCGCCCCTGCAATACAAGCTGAAAATGCTGTGTCAGGGGATCCGGGAGGCTTTCGGCCTGAAAAAATCCACGGAAAACTTCCCGTGGGAGCAGTACCTGAATCAGCCTATGGCGTACACGGGAAAATAACAAAAGCACTGTCATTCAGAACCATCGGTTCCAAGTGACAGCGCTTTTTCATTATGGATTTGCCGCTATGTAGTTGATTCTGACGGTAAACGATCAGTCCTCGGGGAACAGCTTTTCCCGGCAGTAGCGGATGATGGCCTTTCGGGTGATGAGGCCGATGAACGCGTCCTTGTCGTCTACTACAGGAACAAAGTTCTGATTGGACGCCCGCTCCACCAGCTCGTGCATGGAGGTGGTGACCCGGACGGGGACGTTATCCTTCCGGCGGGCGATCTCCATGACCCGGCGGGCTTCGGCCTGACGCATATCCATGTAGCACATGTTCTTCATGGCCCACAGAAGATCGCCCTCTGTCAATGTTCCCCGGTATTCGCCACGGTGGTTGAGAATGGGAATCGCGGCGTAGCCTGCGGATTCCATCTTTTCCAGTGCCTGCCGGATGGTATAATCATCGTACAAATATGCACACATCGCCTTTGGTGTCAGAAAAAACAGAATATTATTCATGGGGTTCTCCTTTTCGGCGCGGCTGATTGGGAGGATGCCTTACTGCCGCCTTATACATTATAGCATAAACGAAACGGAAAAGTATGAAATTTTCTTGTTAATTTGCAATCAGCCATCCAAAAAAACACGATTGTTTTTGTGCGGAATGACGGTTCTATTTTCCAAAGTGAAAATCCGAGAAATCGAAGGTCGCGAAATAGTCCTCCGGCGTCTCGGCGCGGCGGATGAGCTGGAAATTGCCATCCTCTTTCAGCAAAACCTCCGCGGAACGGAGCTTGCCATTATAATTGTAGCCCATGGAGAAGCCGTGAGCACCGGTGTCGTGAATGGCTACAATGTCGCCGATCTGGATTTCCGGCAGACTCCGCTCGATGGCGAATTTGTCGTTGTTTTCGCACAGACCGCCGGTGACGTCGTAGACGTGATCCAGGAGTGCGTCCTCCTTGCCCAGCACTGTGATGTGGTGGTAAGCGCCGTACATGGCCGGGCGCATCAGGTTGGCGGCGCAGGCGTCCAGACCCACGTATTCCCGGTAAATGTGCTTTTCGTGAATGACAGTGGAGATCAGGTGGCCGTAGGGCGCCAGCATGAACCGGCCAAGCTCGGTGAAAATGGCGACGTCGCCCATGTCGTTGGGGGTCAGGATCTCTTCATATTTCACTCGCACGCCCTCGCCGATGACGCCGATGTCGCATCTGGGCTGCTCGGGGCGGTAGTCCACGCCCACGCCGCCGGACAGGTCGATGAAGGAAATGTGGGCACCGGTGGCGTTGCGCAGCCGCACCGCCAGACGGAACAGCTGCCCGGCCAGGGCGGGATAATATTCATTGGTGGTGGTATTGGAGGCGAGGAAGGCGTGAACGCCGAAGTGCTTCGTGCCCAGCTTCATCAGCCGGGTGATGGCCCCTGCCATCTGGTCTTCGGTCATGCCGTATTTGGCGTCCCGGGGCATGTCCATGATGGTGTTGCCAAGAGAGAAGGAACCGCCCGGGTTATACCGCAGACACACCGTCTCGGGAACCGGCCCCATGGATGCCAGAAAATCCACATAGGTGGCATCGTCCAGATTGATGTACACGCCCATATCCCGCGCCTTGCGCATATCCAGTTCCGGGGTGACGTTGGAGGAAAAGACCACGTCGTGTCCCGTGATGCCCACGGCCTCGGACAGCAGCAGCTCGGTATAGGTGGCGCAGTCGCAGCCGCAGCCCTCCTCGTGGAGAATTTTCAGCAGGAAGGGGTTGGGGGTGGCCTTGACGGCAAAATACTCCCGGAATCCGGGATTCCAGGAAAACGCCGCCTTCAGCGCCCGGGCGTTGGCGCGGATGCCGGCCTCATCGTAAACGTAAAAGGGGGTGGGGATCTGCTCGCGGATTTCCTTTGCTTTTTCCAGAGTCAAAAACGGTATCTTTTTCATAGCTCGAACCCTCTCTATTCTATGCAAAAAACGGCGTACTTTACGCCGTGACTAGGAGAATTGTATTGTATGGAAGGACATTTGTCAACCCCGTATCCACTTCTCACCCCGGTAGAAACCGAATTTCTCCGCCGGGGAGAGAACTCGACAAAATGGCGGTTTCTTTTTTGTGAAAAATGTGCTATACTCCTGCCATCTTCACAAAGAAAGGAATCACTATACAAAGAAAGGAAACACTATGAAACGAACGAAATTGTCCGACCGCCAGCTCCCGGATTACAGCCGGGGCGAAGAGATCATGAACATGGTCACCCACATCGTCGGCGGCGCCGTGGGCGTCGTGGCGCTGACGCTGTGCGTCATTTTCGCCGCCCTCCACGCCAATCCCTGGGGCGTCGTCACCTCCGCCATTTACGGCAGCGCCATGGTCACCATGTTCACCATTTCCAGCGTCTACCACGGTCTGAAACCCACCCTGGGCAAAAAGGTGATGCAGGTACTTGACCACTGCACCATTTATTTCCTCATTGCGGGAACCTACACCGTGATTTTGCTGTCCGCCATCCGCCCGGAGAACCCTGTCCTTGCCTGGGTGCTGTTCGGCTTCGAGTGGGGCATGGTGGCGCTGGCCACGACCCTGACGGCCATCGACCTGCAGAAATACCGGGTCTTTTCCATGATCTGCTACATCGGCATGGGCTGGGCGATCATTTTCTTTGCGAAACAGGCGCTGCAGGCGCTGACCTTCCCGGGTTTTCTGCTTTTGCTGCTGGGCGGTATTGCCTACACGGTCGGCTCCGTTCTGTATGGATTGGGCAAGCGCAGGAAGTGGATGCACTCCGTATTTCACATTTTCGTCGACTTAGGGGCGCTGCTCCAGTTCTTCTGCGTGCTGTTTTATGCAATCTGACGAAAAAATCAGGGTCACGCCACTCCCCGGAAGGAAAAAAACCGCCATAAATTTGTTTAATGCAACGAAAATCTTTTTTCGCCATACTAAGGGTTGATTTGTTCACGGTTTGGACATATAATAATACTCGCCAGGCGGTGATACGCCACCGCAGGGTAACTAAACTAAGGAGGAAACCTATGCTTACTTTCATTCTCTGCATTGCAGCTCTGGTCGTCGGCTACATCTTCTACGGCAAGCGCGTAGACAAGATCTTTGGCTCTGACGACCGGGAGACGCCTGCCATCACGCTCAACGACGGCGTTGACTTCGTCCCGATGAAGGGTTGGAAGATCTTCCTGGTTCAGCTGCTGAACATCGCCGGTCTCGGCCCCATCTTCGGCGCTCTGAACGGTGCTCTGTTTGGACCTGTCGTCTATCTGTGGATCGTCTTCGGTACCATCTTCGCCGGCGGCGTCCATGACTACATGTGCGGTATGCTGTCCATGCGGCACAAGGGCGCCAGCATCTCCGAGATCACCGGTACTTATCTGGGCAAGGTCATGCTGCAGGTCATGCGCGTGTTCTCCGTCATCCTGTTGGTCATGGTCGGCGTCGTGTTCTCCAAGGGTCCCGCCGGTCTGCTGGCCCTACTGACCCCCGAGAAGCTGGACGCTACCTTCTGGCTGTGGGTCATCATCATCTACTACTTCATCGCCACCTTCGTTCCCATCGACAAGGTCATCGGCAAGATCTACCCCATCTTCGGTATCTGCCTGATCATCATGGCCGTCGGTGTTGCGGGTGTTCTGCTGTTCGCCCATGAGTATCAGATGCCCGAGCTGTGGAACAACTTCAACAACCAGCATCCTAAGAACATCCACATCTGGCCGTTCATGTTCGTCACTGTGGCCTGCGGCGCTATCTCCGGCTTCCACGCCACGCAGTCTCCCATGATGGCCCGCTGCTGCACCTCTGAGAAGCAGGGTCACAAGGTGTTCTACGGCGCAATGGTCGCCGAGGGCATCATCGCCATGGTCTGGGCGGCTGCCGGTGTTTCCTTCTACGAGAACACCCAGGCTCTGCTGGACGCCGGCGCCGGTGTGAACGCTGTTGTTTACGAGATCTGCACCACCACCATGGGCAAGATCGGCGGCATCCTGGCCATGCTGGGCGTTATCGCCTGCCCCATCACCTCCGGTGATACCGCTTACCGCAGCGCCCGTCTGACGCTGGCCGACTGGTTCAAGATCGACCAGAAGGATTGGAAGAAGCGTCTGCTTCTGACCGTCCCCCTGCTGGGCGTCGGTGCCATCATCTGCCAGATCGACTACTCCGTGGTATGGCGTTACTTCTCCTGGTCCAACCAGACTCTGGCCATGATCGCTCTGTGGGCGGCTGCCATGTATCTGGCACAGAACAAGCGCAACTACTGGATCTGCGCGGTTCCTGCCACCTTCATGACCGGCGTTTCCATCACCTACTTCTTCGCGGCCGGCGAGTGCCTCGGCCTGCTGTGGAAGTCTATGGGAATTGCCGAGAGCGTGTACTATCCCATCGCCGTTGTCGCCGGTGTTATCGCCGCGGTCGGCTTCCTGGCGCTGTTCCTGAAGAAGAGCGCGAAGTACAAGACCAGCACTCTGGCACAGTAATATATCCTCTTCTGGCCTCCCGCTTTCACGCGGGAGGCCATTTTCTGTCTACGGTGCGTAGGTTGCGCATTTGGAAATTCCATGGTATGCTGGTGGCAGAAAAGGAGCTGATTCCACATGGAAACCTATATCACAGGCCCGGCGATCAAGCGCCTGCGGGAAGCGAGAGGCCTGACCCAGGCGGAGCTGGGGGAGAAGATTGGCGTCGGCAGCAAGGCCGTCTCCAAATGGGAAAATGCCCGGGGACTGCCGGACGTTTCTCTCATTGAGCCGCTGGCGGAAGCCCTGGGCGTCTCTGTTATGGAGCTGATGAACGGCGAGAAAATCCGCAATCAGAATGTCAGCGCCAATATGCTGCGGACGAAAATCTGCGTCTGTCCCGTCTGCGGCAACATTCTTTGCGGCACGGGCAGCGCCGTCATCAGCTGCTGCGGCGTGACGCTGCCGCCGCTGGAGGCAGAGGAAGCGGACGAAGCCCATCGCCCCGACATTCAGCAGGTGGAGGACGAGCTGTTCGTCATCGTTGACCACCCCATGACAAAATCCCACTATATTTCCTTCCTCGCCTATGCCACCGCCGACCAGTTTCAGCTGATTAAGCTCTACCCGGAGGGTAATGCCCAGGCCAGAATTCGGTCGCGGGGCAGGGGTGTCCTCTATCTTTACTGCAACCGCCACGGCTTGATGAAGTGGAACCTGCCGTCCCGCCGGGCGGAAAGAGCATCCAGAGACGCAGGCAGAATTTGAAAAATCCGCAAAATAAACGGCGCCATCCGGCGCCGTTCATTTTGTAGAAAAATGTCAGCAGAAAGCTCAATATTTCCGGGACAGCATGGACTCGGCTTCCTCCCGGGTGATCTCTCCGGCGTTGCACCGCGCCATGATCTGCACGTCCTTGTCGTTGAGCTTGTAGCCCAAGTAGAAGAACGTGGAAATGATCATGCCGATGACAGGCACCAGAGCGTACACAATCCACAGTCCCTCCAGCGCCCCTGCGCTCTGCTGAATGTTCAGCGCCTTCAGCGTCTCGAAGCTCTCCGCCTCCACGGAAATCCAGTGGAAGCAGCCCAGCAGCGCCAAAGCCAGCGAGGACGAGACCGCGGCGGTGATCTTTACGGAGAAGGTCTGAATGGCGAAGGTGATGCCCTTGGCGCTGATGCCGGATTTGTACTGACCGTACTCGGCGCAGTCCGGGGTGAACATGAAGGCGAGAATGCCCACGATGCTCATGGGAACGGTGCGGATGCAGGTCAGCGTCAGGAACAGCGCCCGGTTTTCGTAGCCAACGAAGAAAATCACCAGACCTAAGATGATATTGACGATGTTGCACCAGAAAAGAGTCTTGAATTTATCCAGCTTTTTCAGGATGGTGGGCATGAGCATGGCAGCGAAAACACCCGGCACCATGTTCAGCAGGTTCAGGACGATGGAGTAAAGGGAGTTGCCGAACAGGTAGAAGGAGACGAACAGCGTCACGGCGGCGGAGGTTTTCAGCGCGTCGGTGGCGCAGTAGCCGCCGTAGTAGGTCAGCAGGTATTTGTTCTTCCCCAGATAGGAGAACATCTGCCTGGGGGAGAAGTTTTCGTCCTCCTCTTCGGGCTTATAGTTGCGCTCCTTGCAGTTGAGAGACAGCGGCACCATGGTCAGGGCGCTGAAAATGGACAGCGTCGCAATGGCCAGACTGGCGCTCATGCCCACATTTTCGCTGATGAGGATGGGCAGCACAACGCCGTAGATCAGCACGCCCGCCCCGGAGAACACCCGGTTGACGGAGAGCAGGGTGTTCCGCTCCGGCAGATTGTCGGTCATGGTGTTCAGCATGGCGTAGGCGGGAATGTCCGTCAGAGTGTACACAGTGTCCCACAACACGTAGGCCACGCCGAACCAGACAAGTTTCCCAGTCTCCCCCAGCGCCGAGGGAATGGAGAACAGGATGATGGTCACAATGGGGATCAGTGCGGTGGAAATGCGCAGCCAGGGCAGACTTTTCTGCCCGTTTTTGAATTTCACCTTGTCGAAGATGAAGCCGAAAATGGGGTCATTCACGGCGTCCCAGATCTTGACGATCAGCAGCACGATAGCGACCTTGGCAAGGTTCACGCCCTGCATGGCAAGGTAGGTGGAGATAAAAGCTGCCGTGATGTTGTAGTAAATGTTCTGTCCGATGAAGTATGTCCAGTAGCTTAAGCGCTCCTTGAAGGTGGTCATATACCCCGGATGTTTGTCTGCCATGGCGATCCGCCCCTCTCTTTACAATAGACCCATTCTACCATTACAGAAAATGGAAGTCAATCGGCGGAGAAATCTTTGACATTTTGAACGGAATCTGGTAGGATAGGGGGGAAAAAAGCGCCCCATTTTTTGGCATGTTGTCTTGGGGCGGAAAGGAACGCTATGGCCAACGTCATTGAAATAACGGATTTTTCCGCGCCGGAGCTGGACGTGTATGCCCGGCTGACGGAGGCGCAGCTGCTCAACCGGTTTGAACCGGCCAAGGGGATGTTCATTGCGGAAAGCCCCAAGGTCATCCATCGGGCCTTGGACGGCGGCTATGAGCCGGTGTCGCTGCTCATGGAGCGCAAGGACATTACGGGCGCGGCGCGGGAGGTCATCGCCCGCTGTCCCGGCATACCCGTGTACACCGCGGACGAAGAATTGCTGTGCAATCTCACCGGCTACCACCTGACCCGGGGCGTGCTGTGCGCCATGCGCCGTCCGGGGCTTCCCAACCTGGAGGATATCTGCGCCGGGGCGGCGCGGATTGTGGTTCTGGAAAACGTCCAGAACCCCACCAACGTGGGCGCGATCTTCCGTTCCGCCGCCGCGCTGGGCATGGACGCCGTGCTGCTGACCCCCGGATGCAGTGACCCGCTGTACCGCCGCAGCGCGCGGGTCAGCATGGGGACGGTGTTTCAGATTCCATGGACGTTTACGGGAGACTGGCCGGGGGAGGGGATGGCGCAGCTGAGCCGTCTGGGCTTCAAAACCGCCGCCATGGCGCTGAGCGACGATTCCGTCTCCATTGACGACCGCCGTCTCATGGCGGAGGAAAAGCTGGCGGTGATTCTGGGCAGCGAGGGCGACGGCTTGACGGAGACGACCATTGCCCGGTGCGACTACACCGTAAAAATCCCCATGTACCACGGCGTGGATTCTCTGAACGTAGCGGCTGCCAGCGCCGTGGCTTTCTGGCAGCTGAGGAAGGAGAAATGACTATGGAACTGGTAAACGGACGTCCCGCGGACTGTGCCGGACGGCTTGAGAAGGAAATCCGCTGCTACGATCTGCTGGACAGTCTGGGAATCGACTATCGGCGCATCGATCACGAGGCGGCTATGACCATGGAAGCCTGCGAGGAGATAGACCGGGTGCTGGACGCGGTGATCTGCAAAAATCTGCTGCTGTGCAACCGGCAGTGTACGGACTTTTATCTGCTGATGCTCCCCGGGGACAAGCATTTTAAGACCAGCGTTCTCTCCAAGGAGATCGGTTCCTCCCGCCTGAGCTTTGCCGCGCCGGAGTATATGGAGAAGTTTCTGGACATCACCCCCGGCTCCGTCAGCGTCCTGGGGCTGATGAACGACCGGGAAAACCATGTGCAGCTTCTCATGGACGAGGACGTGCTGAAAGGGGAGTACATCGGCTGCCATCCCTGCATCAACACCTCCAGCCTGCGCTTTCGGGCGGCTGACCTGATGGAGAAAATTCTGCCTGCCGTCCATCATGAACCCCGAATTGTCACACTGCCGCAGGAATAAAAGACTCGGAAACTTCAATAAAACGGCTTAAAAGCGCCCTGCTGGGGCGCTTTTTCACATCCAAAAATCTGCCTATAAAAATAGTAGGGAAAAGACTTGACAAATGGAGCAACATCGTGTATGATATAGCCAGTTAGCAGAGGCTAACCAAAAGCAAACAAAAAAGACAGTCTTATCATGATGAATAGGGGAGGCTCGAGCTATGGAAATTGCCACGATTTTGTCCGGCGCCGGTGCCGTTGCGGCTGTCACCGTAACGTCCGTGGGCGTCATTTCCATCCGGAAAAGCCTGCGCCGAATCGCCCGGGGCAAGGAGGACGGCCATGTCTGAGGAACAGGTGGTTCGCAACTGCGCCCCCACATTGGCAGGGCTGAAAACCGGCAACCTGTTCGCCTGCCCCTATGAAAGCCGGGAAGATCTGCTGGATTTTCTGAGGAGTCTGAACCGGCGGCTTGGAAAAAAGGGCGTCCGGGCAGTTCCCCTGCGAATCCGGCAGGACAAGGCACTGATTTATCTCTACCGGCCGGCAAGGCTGGAAAAAGACCTCTCCTGCGCATCCTGCGAAGCGCTTCTCAGCGAGTTTGGCTACAACTGCCGGGGCGGCAGCCGATGCCTGACAAGGCTTGCTCGGAGATTAAAGCAGCAGGAGGATTTCCCCCACGAGATCGGCCTGTTTCTGAGCTATCCGCCGGAGGACGTGAAGGGCTTTTTAGAACACAGACCCTGCAAATGCGTGGGCTGCTGGAAGGTTTATGAAAACGAGGAAGCGGCCAAGAAGACCTTTGCCAAGTACAAAGCCTGCACAAGGGTCTACTGCCGCCAGCTTGCCAGCGGAATCGACATCGAACGGCTCACCGTAGCCGGATGAAATAAGAAAGGATTTTTGAAAATGAAAGTTGCAGTTGTTTATTGGAGCAGCACCGGAAATACCGAAGCCATGGCGCAGGCCGTCGTGGAAGGCGCAAAGCACGCTGGTGCGGAAGCGGAGCTGTTTACCGCCGCCGAGTTCGACGGAGGAAAGATGGACGAATTTGACGCGGTTGCTTTCGGCTGCCCCGCCATGGGCGCGGAGGAGCTGGAGGACGGCGAATTTGCCCCCATGTTCGAGACCTGCGAGAGTAAGCTCTCCGGCAAGAAGATCGCTCTGTTCGGCTCTTATGGCTGGGGCGACGGCGAGTGGATGCGCACGTGGGAAGAGAACTGCCGGGACA
>OHQN01000572.1_pt1 | contig 10264 bp, 9 predicted proteins | sample 1578161 | NCBI WGS metagenome assembly OHQN01 (sample SAMEA3879554, study PRJEB24766) | human gut metagenome | biome: human-associated habitat; feature: feces | place: USA | collected 1985/1987
TCGTGAGAGTTGTTCATAAAACAAAGAAGGTGACCGTTGGGGTGACTGATAGAGTGACCGATACAGAAAGAATAATTTACGGAGGCACTTTATGGGAGTGATTGATATTGCCAGTAGTAAGTCTGTATGGCGTGGTATAAAATGAACAGTAAGAATGTATGAAAAAGGAAGAGAAAAATGGGAAAATCTGAGAAACAGATGGATAAAGAGCATGAGCGCAACCAGCGGATCATCGATACGGCGTTCCGGCTTTTTGTGGAAAAGAAAATAGAAGCGGTCAGTATGGATGAGGTCGCAAAAGAAGCCGGTGTGGGACGTGCCACATTGTTCCGCTGTTACAACAATAAGACGGAGCTGGCTATTGCGGTCTGCGCATCGAAATGGAAGGCTTATCTGGACAAGCTGGATGAGGCAAGACCAATCTCTTCGATACACGATATTCCGGCCATTGGAAGATTTATTTTTACGCTGGACAGTTATATCGGCATGTATCAGAACCATAAGGATCTGCTGCAGTATAATGACAACTTCAACAATTATATAACACACCAGACGGTGCGGCAGGAGGAACTGGCGAATTTCCACGCATCCCTGAATTCCGTCAACACAAGACTTCATATGATGTATGCGAAGGCAAAAGAGGACAAGACCTTCCGCACGGATATTCCGGAGGAACAGTTCATGCGTGTGACGGTGCATACCATGATGGCAGCGTGTACCCATTACGCAGGTGGTTTTATCTGGGGAGCAACGGACAACAAGGATTATACAGGAGATCTGCTGCTTTTAAAAGAAATGATCCTGAACTATGCCCAGAATGGCACCAATCTCTGATTGACATTGCAATTTCAGAAAATCTGTGATATAGTAGCCACAATTGAATATGGAGTATTCAGGTGCCGGAGCAGCCACGTAAGTAGCTGGCTCCGGTGAAAAGGGAAGCAGGTGTAAGTCCTGCACGAACTCGTCACCGTAATTAGGGAGCTGAAGCCGATAGATCACTGGGAGACCGGGAAGATGGCGGATGCAATGATCTTCAAGCCGGGAGACCTGCCTGAATGCTGTACAGAAACATTTGTTTCAAAGCCACGAGTAACTGGTTGTACGTGTGGAATGCAGAAGCGACAGAAGCTTTTTGCATTCGTTTCTTATGTGTACAAACCCTTTACCTGATACAGGAAAGGGTTTTTGTTTTTGTTGCGAAAAACATGTTTCTGACTTACATATTTAAGAATACCGGGGCAAGCCCCAAAATCAAAAGAGACAGAAAACCTGTCAGAGGAGGAAACATGAAAAGAAGAATCGTAGCAGTAGTACTGGCAACCGTACTGGGCGCTGTATGCATCACCGGATGCGGCAATACCCAGGAGACCGTAGAGAGCACTGTACAGGTAAGCACTGAGGCTCAGACCACCCAGGCAGCGGAAACAGCAGCTACCGAAAGCACCGAAGATGCAAATCAGGCAGCAGCCGATGAAGTAGCAGCAATGATCGATGCCATCTATGTGCAGGAGAGAACTGAGAATACCGATAAGCAGTGTGTAGATGCCAAGGCAGCATGGGATGCACTGACCGACGCACAGAAGGAACTGGTAGAGGGAGAAAATGCAGATCCCGATTATTTCGGCAGAGATACCGGAGATGCTTCCAAGGATGATCCCCGTAATCAGGATGAGATCGGTGAGAACGAGATTCTGGTAGTAAGCTTCGGCACTTCCTTTAACGACAGCCGTGTGGCTGATATCAAGGGTATCGAGGATGCGATCGCAGCAGCCAATCCCGACTGGTCTGTAAGAAGAGCATTTACCGCACAGATCATCATCAACCATATACAGGCAAGAGATGATGAGCATATCGACAACATGGATCAGGCACTGGACCGCGCTGTGGCAAACGGTGTTAAGAACCTGGTAGTACAGCCTACCCATCTGATGCACGGGGCAGAGTATGACGAGCTGATGCAGGCAGTAGAAGCCTACAAGGATCAGTTCGCATCCGTAAAAGTCGCTGAGCCCCTGTTAGGTGAAGTGGGAGACGATGCAACCGTTGTCAATGCAGATAAGAAAGCAGTAGCAGAAGATCTGACCGCAGAAGCAGTGAAGACCGCTGGGTATGACAGCCTGGATGCTGCAAAGGAAGATGGCGTGGCATTCGTATTCATGGGTCACGGAACTTCTCACACCGCAAAGGTGTCTTACAGCCAGATGCAGACCCAGATGAACGACCTCGGTTATGCTAACGTATTCATCGGAACCGTAGAAGGTGAGCCGGAAGAGACTGCCTGCGAAGAAGTCATCAAGGCTGTTGCGGAAGCAGGTTACACCAAAGTGGTTCTTCGTCCCCTGATGGTAGTAGCAGGTGACCATGCCAACAACGATATGGCAGGCGAGGATGAGGATTCCTGGTTAAGCCAGTTCAATGCTTCCGGTAAGTTCGACAGCGTGGATACCCAGATCGCAGGTCTTGGCGGGATCAAGGCTATCCAGGATCTGTATGTGGCACATACCGCAGCAGCAATGGCTGAGAAATAAATAAGAATCAAGATTACAAATAAAATAAGGATTAAAATCAGTAATGAAAGCAAAGACATTAATGAATAAAATCATAATCGTGGGCGGACTGAGTGCCTGTCTGCTGCTTGGCGGCTGTGGAGCAGGTCAGGCAGCGGATGCAACATCTGCAGAAAGCACATTTGCCGCACAGGAAAGTACCGTAACACCGACAGAGAGCACGGAAACGGCGGAAACTGTCAGCACAGAGACTGCGCAGGACAAGGCACAGCTTCCTGATGGTGTCTACACCGCTGAATTTTCCACGGACAGTTCCATGTTCCATGTCAGTGAGGCCTGTGACGGCAAGGGAACACTGACGGTAAAGGATGGCGTTATGACCATTCACATTTCCTTAGGCTCCAAGAAGATCCTGAATCTCTATCCGGGTCTGGCGGAAGATGCAGCCAAAGATGGTGCAGTACTGCTTGAGCCCACCACGGATACCGTGACTTACAGTGACGGCATGACGGAAGAAGTCTACGGCTTCGATGTTCCTGTACCCGTGATCGGAGAGGAATTCGATCTGGCACTGATCGGTACCAAGGGAAAATGGTACGATCATAAAGTAAAGGTATCTGATCCGGTGGCAGAGGGTGCCGCAGACACTTTTGATCTGAGCACTGTAGAAGACGGCAGCTACACCATCGAATTGACCATGGAGGGCGGAAGCGGCAGAGCCAGCATCCAGTCCCCCACACAGATCACGGTAGCTGACGGAGCGGCAACGGCGATTCTGGAATGGAGCAGCCCGAACTATGATTATATGCTGGTAAACGGTGAAAAATATCTGCCGGTAAATACGGAAGGCAATTCCGTATTTGAAGTGCCGGTGGAAGCACTGGATGTACCCCTTACCATGATCGGTGATACCGTGGCAATGAGTACACCTCATGAGGTGGAATACACCGTAACTTTCCACTCTGAGACACTTGAGAGTGCAGAGAGCGGTAAGTAATACACATTGGTGCCTGCGGCTCAAACATTGCAGGCAATGAAAGGCATGAAAACTTTGAGGTCAGGAAGAAATAGAAGAAAATGGATCTATGTTCTGCTTCTTATGGGACTGCTGGGGCTTAGCGGCTGCGGCAGTCCTTCTTCTGCTTCTATGGATACATCGGCGGAAGCAACATCGGAGATTACCCAGGCAGCAGAGACCACGCAGGAAGAACGGACAGAATTAGTAAAAACAGGCAGCATGGAGCTGCAATATGCGGAAAATTTTGCGGTGGACTATTACGAAGATGGGTATAAGATGCTGACAACGCTTCCCGACAGTAAACGGTATCTGATAGTGCCGGAGGGACAGCCGGTGCCAAGGGGACTGGATGAGGATGTCAGTATCTTGCAGGAACCACTTCAAAATATATATCTGGTGGCATCTGGGGTGATGGATATGTTCGCATCCGTGGACGCTGTGGATCAGATCCGGTTCTCCGGACAGAAGCAGGAGAACTGGTACATTCAGACAGCAAAGGATGCCATGGCGGCAGGGGACATGATCTATGCCGGAAAATACAGTAAACCGGATTATGAATTACTGGTGTCTGAAGGCTGTGATCTGGCGATCGAGAACCGGATGATCACGCACTCGCCGGAGGTGGTGGAAATGCTTCAAAGCTTTGATATTCCGGTGATGATCGAATATTCCAGCTATGAACAGCATCCTTTGGGAAAAGTGGAATGGGTCAAATTTTTCGGAGCCCTGACCGGAAAGGAAGCGGAGGCAGAAGAAGCCTTTGCGGAGCAGACAGAGATTCTGGAAGAGGTAGAAAGCGGGGAAAAAACAGGGAAGACCATAGCATTTTTCTATGTCACTTCCAACGGACTGATCCAGGTACGGCAGAGCACGGATTATATTCCAAAGCTGATCGAACTGGCAGGGGGAAGATACATTTTTGAGGATCTCGAGGACAGCGGAAGCGGACGCTCTACGCTGAACATGCAGGTCGAAGATTTTTACGCCGGGGCGAAGGACGCAGACATACTGATCTACAACAGCTCGATCGACGGTGGTGTGACCACGCTGGACGAGCTGATCGGCAAATGCAATATTCTAAAAGACTTCAAGGCGGTACAGGAGGGGCAGGTCTATTGCACCACCAACGATATGTACCAGCAGTCCATGGCAATCGGGTATTTATTGCAGGATATGCATACGGTGTTGACGGACGATGATACCGCTAAGCTGCGTTATCTGTTTCTCTTACAGTAAGATGGAAGACCTAGAAACACAGCGTAAGCATAAGAGCGTTGGAATGAGATTAGAATACGATTGGAATACGAATAGGAAAAGAAGGAGAAAAACATGCAGCAGCGCAGAAAAATCAGATATCTCATAGCGTTTGTTCTATTGACGGCAGGCATTCTCGTGCTGCTGCTTTGCAATATAGGGATCGGAACGGTGAAGATCCCGTTGACAGAAATACTGACTACGGGAAGAACCAAAGAAGGCATGAATGCGAGGATTCTGTGGGAGATCCGTCTTCCCAGGACACTGGCGGCGGGGATCCTGGGCGGAGCGCTGGCACTTGCCGGGTATCTGCTTCAGACCTTTTTCCACAACCCCATAGCCGGACCCTTCGTCTTAGGAATTTCTTCCGGAGCGAAAATGGTAGTGGCACTGGTGATGGTATTTTTGCTGGGGAATACGATCCGGGTCAGCTCCGGACTGTTGATCCTGGCGGCATTTTTAGGAGCTATGTTGTCCATGGGATTCGTACTTCTCATGGCAAGAAAGGTAGACAGCATGTCCATGCTGGTGGTCAGCGGCGTGATGATCGGTTACATCTGTTCTGCCATTACGGAACTGGTGGTGACTTTTGCGGAGGATGCGGATATCGTGAATCTCCACAACTGGTCGAGAGGAAGCTTTTCCGGAATGACCTGGGACAATGTGAAAGTGATGAGTATCGTGGTGGCAGTGACTTTCCTTATGGTGATCCTGTTAGCAAAGCCGCTGGAAGCCTACCAGCTGGGTGAGACGTATGCACAGAATCTGGGAGTGAACATCCGGACATTGCGGATCCTGCTGGTGGTGTTGTCCAGCGTACTTTCGGCATGCATCGTGGCATTTGCCGGACCCATCTCTTTTGTGGGGATCGCCGTGCCGCAGCTGATCCGGAAATTATTCGGCACCACAAAACCGTTACTCATGATACCGGCATGTTTCTTAGGAGGCAGTGTGTTCTGCCTGTTCTGTGATCTGTTGGCAAGAACCTGGATGGCACCCACAGAGCTTGGTATCAGCACAGTGACGGCAATCTTCGGAGCACCGGTGGTATTGTGGATCATGGTATCCAAAAGCAGACGGGAGCGTGGATAACTTACCTATGAAGACGCAGAAGCCTTATTATATTACAACGGAAAAAATAAGCGTGGGCTATGACGGAAAGCCTCTGATCGAAGAAGTGGAGATCGCACTCAGAAAAGGAGAGATCCTGACGTTACTGGGACCTAACGGTGCCGGAAAATCCACGATCTTAAAAAGTATTGCGAGACAGCTGTCCCTGATCGCGGGAACGGTGCGGCTGGACGGAGAAGATATGAAGTCGCTCACCGGGGCAGAACTGTCAAAAAAAATGGCCGTGGTAATGACAAAACGTCTGCGGGGGGAATTGATGACCTGCGAGGATGTGGTGGCCACCGGAAGATACCCCTACACAGGGCGTTTCGGCGTGCTGCGGGCAGAAGATCATGCAGCGGTGCAAAACGCCATGGAACTGGTGCAGGTGGCAGAGATTGGGGATTCTTTGTTTGACCGGATCAGTGACGGACAGAGACAGCGGGTGATGTTAGCCAGAGCCATCTGTCAGGAGCCGGAGATATTGATCCTGGACGAGCCGACTTCCTACCTGGATGTGCGGCATAAACTGGAATTTTTATCGATCCTGCAAAAACTTTGCAGGGAGAGAGAACTTACGGTGATCCTGTCCTTGCATGAGTTGGAACTGGCGGAGAAGATCTCCGATAGAATCCTGTGTGTGAACGGCAGGGCGGTGGACCGGATCGGAACGCCGGAGGAAGTCATGACAGCCGGCTATATCACCGAACTCTATGGCATCCGGATGGGAAGCTATGATGAGGGCAGCAGTGATATGGAGCTGGCGGCGCCGGAAGGAACACCGCAGGTCTTCGTGATCGCCGGAGCCGGAAGCGGACGGAAAATTTACCGGCGTCTGCAGAGAGCGGGAATCCCCTTTGTCACCGGGATCCTGTATGAAAATGACCTGGATTATCCCGTGGCGAAGGCTCTGGCGGCGGAGGTGATCGCAGAGCATCCTTTTGAGCCGGTGGCACAGGAAAAAATACAGGCAGCGAAGAAACAGTTGGAAAAGTGTAACCGCGTTATCTGCTGTCGGGAGAATTTCGGTAGTCTGGAGACTTATCAGAGAGAGCTTTTAGAGTATGCAGAACAGCTGGGGAAGCGGATAGAAAAGTCAGAAAGCCCGGAGCAACAGCGTGGGTGTTAGAAAACAGAGAAACGAAATTCCCGGGATGTCGGTGGCATCTGTGGGATGGAGAAAACGATGGCAAAAGTTATTATGATACAGGGCACCATGTCCGGTGCCGGGAAAAGTCTCCTGGTGGCGGGCCTATGCCGGATCTTCCGGCAGGACGGTTATCGGGTCGCCCCTTTTAAATCACAGAATATGGCACTCAATTCCTATATCACGAAAGAAGGACTGGAAATGGGCAGGGCACAGGTGATGCAGGCGGAAGCGGCAGGGATCGAACCGCTGGTGTGCATGAATCCTATTTTATTAAAGCCTACCAGTCATACCGGCTCCCAGGTCATCGTGAACGGGGAGGTACGGGGAAATCTGTCCGCCAGAGACTATTTTGCCCATAAGACAGAACTGATCCCGGATATCAAGGCAGCCTTCCGCAAGCTGGAGACTTATGCGGATATCATTGTCATTGAGGGCGCCGGAAGTCCGGCGGAGATCAATCTGAAACAGAATGACATCGTAAATATGGGAATGGCGGCAATGGTGGATGCACCGGTACTTTTAGTGGGAGACATTGACAGAGGCGGCGTGTTCGCACAGCTTTTGGGAACCCTGATGCTGCTGACCGAAGAGGAACGGGAACGGGTAAAGGGATTGATCATCAACAAATTCCGTGGAGACAGCACGATTTTAGACCCCGGCATTCAGATGTTAACAGAACGGGGGCAGGTGCCGGTGCTGGGAACGGTACCTTATATGGAACTTACGCTGGAAGATGAGGACAGTCTGACGGACCGTTTCGATGCAAAACATGTGGGGAAGATCGATCTGGCTGTGATCCACTATCCCAGAATTTCAAATTTTACGGATTTTGATGTGTTTGAGCAGATGCCGGAGGTCAGTGTCCGGTATGTGACGAATGTAAGAGAGCTGGGAACGCCGGATCTGATATTTCTCCCCGGCAGTAAAAATACCATGGGAGATCTGAAATGGATGCGGGAGAGCGGGATGGAGGCCGCCGTTCTCCGAAAAGCGGGAAGCGTTCCCATCATGGGAATCTGCGGAGGAAGGCGGACAGATCCGCGGCATGGAACTGCTTCCGGTACGGACAGTGCTGCAGAAGGAGAAACATCGCTGCCAGACAGATGGAACTCTGGATGCAGTGGAGGGTATTTTCTCCGGACTTACGGGATGCGAGTTCACGGGGTATGAGATCCATATGGGACAGACAGTGTATTGCAACAGGGACGGCAGCGGTGCGAAGGGTACAATGGACAAGGCAGCCGGACCGGCAAACAGTGCAGAAAGCAATCGGAGCGCTTTCTGTGCAGACGATGCGACGAGAAACACGGAAATCACACAAGCGGTTATCGCTGATTCCACCGGCAGAATCTATGGTTCCTATATTCACGGTCTGTTCGACAAGGGGGAGATCGCCGGGCGTATGATACAGACCCTGGCCCGGGAAAAAGGCATCTCTCTGGAGGACGGCGTCTGGGAGGATTACCGCACTATTAAGGAAAGACAATACGATAAGCTGGCAGATACCCTGCGGGAATATCTGCGTATGGAGGAAATCTATGGAATGCTCAGAGAAGCCCGTATTTCATAACTATACCGGACGGGAATTGGCGCAGATCCGGATCACGCCGCCGGACGAAGCAGTGAGAAAGCTTGTGAAAAAGCATTGGGACACTCTGGCAAAGCCGCTGGACGGCATGGGCAGCTTTGAAACCATCACGGCACAGATCGGAGCCATCTTAGGTACGGAAGTGATCGATATTCGTAAAAAGGGTGTGCTGCTCTTCTGCGCCGATAACGGCATTGTAGAGGAGGGGGTGACCCAGTCCGGACAGGAGGTTACGCTGGCGGTGGCAAAGTCCATGGCCAGGAAGGGTTCCTCAGTCTGCAGGATGGCACAGAGCATCGGTGCCGAGACCATTCCCGTGGACATCGGGATAAATAGTGAGGAATCCATCCCCGGAGTATGGAACTGCAAAGTGTGCTCCGGAACAAGAAATTTCTTAAAAGAACCGGCTATGACGGAAGAAGAGACCGTCCGTGCCATTGCCACAGGAACCAGACTGGTACGGGAGTGTAAGGAAAAAGGATACGGTATCCTTGCCACCGGGGAAATGGGAATTGGCAACACCACCACCAGCAGTGCAGTGACAGCCGCCCTATTACAGTGTGAGGCAGAGGAAGTCACTGGCAGAGGCGCGGGACTGACAGATCAGGGACTGGCTCGGAAGCAACAGGTGGTGCGCACCGCCTTGGAAACCTATGATCTGTGGCATGCGGATGCCTTCACGGTATTGCAGACAGTCGGAGGGCTGGATATTGCCGGACTGACCGGTATGTGCATCGGCGGAGCTTTGTGGCATGTGCCCATCGTGCTGGATGGCGTGATCAGCATGGCAGCGGCCCTGGTGGCGGAGCGGCTGTTCCCCGGTGTGCGGGAATATCTGATCCCTTCCCATCTTGGGAAAGAACCGGCGGCAGTGAAGCTGGCAGATGCTTTGCAGCTGTCTCCGGTGATCCATGCGGGAATGGCACTGGGAGAAGGAACCGGAGCCGTTATGATGTTCACACTGCTGGATATGGCAATGAGCATTTATGGACAGAGCGCTACCTTCTCAGAAATCGAAGTGGAACAATATAGACGTTAACAGTTCAGTCATGAACATATCTGGGCGCAAAAATCATGCTTGCATGATTTTTTGAGCGAATGACGCGGGCTGAACATCCAGACGAATGGAGAAGCAACATGATGACACTGATCCTGGGCGGTAGTGGCAGCGGAAAATCCGCTTATGCGGAAGATTATCTGCTGCGGGCTGCCGGTGATAAAAACAAATATTATATCGCCACCATGCAGATCCGGGATGCGGAGATGCAGGCAAAGGTGGACAGACATCACAGGCTGCGACAGGGGAAAGGCTTCACTACCATCGAACAACCTACGGAGTTGGAGCAGGCGGTCTTGCAAATGGAACCGGCAGGAGCGGTATTGTTGGAATGTATGTCAAATCTCACCGCTAACGAAATGTTTTCCGGGGAACAGCCTGTGGATCGTCAGCCGGTGATCACAAAGATTCTGCAAGGTATGGAAGGATTAAGAAAACAGGCGGATCCGTTAGTCATTGTAACCAATAATGTATTTGAGGATGGAATGATCTACGATGATTCTACGATGGAATACATCGAGGCACTGGGGCGGATCAACGAACGACTTGCCGCGGAGGCAGACGAGGTCGTGGAAGT
>OHQN01000590.1_pt1 | contig 10021 bp, 4 predicted proteins | sample 1578161 | NCBI WGS metagenome assembly OHQN01 (sample SAMEA3879554, study PRJEB24766) | human gut metagenome | biome: human-associated habitat; feature: feces | place: USA | collected 1985/1987
CATATAAGGTGAGGTTTGCAATAATTAGAAATGAACAGCAATCCACAATCAAAAAATCAGAAAAAACCGCCAGCAGTTAAGCTGGCGGCATAAATTAACGCATATATAGTATCTCCTAATCACCGATGGTGGTAGAGCTGTTTGTCAGCGTACATTGCTGAGTCAGCATTTTTTACTATTTCAATAATATCACTTCCGTTGCCGGATGCAATACCGACAGCACTTGATATTTCTATTGAAATATCATAACTGCATTTCATAAGTTCATCTTTAACAGCAGATATTATTCGGTCAGCTTCACCGTCATGTGGGTTATCAATTATCATGACAAATTCATCACCACCAAATCTGTAAACACGGCGGCAATGATGAGGCTTTCTATGGCTTGGGCCAGCACCAGGCGGATGAGTTCAACTATAAAGGTAAGAATGAGGAACTGTTCCAGTACAATACAAAGGTGTCTGTAGCCTTTATCGTGTCTAATAAGAACTACGGTGTGCTTTGGGACAGCTATTCGCTCTGCCGTTTCGGTGACCCGCGCGATTACTCACAGCTGGGTGATGTCTTCAAACTTTATGATAAAGAGGGCAAGGAAGGTGCTTTGACCGGTACATATATTCCGGGCAAGAAAGACGTGGAAACCCTTGTACGTCGTGAGGATTCTCTTTATTTTGAACATCTGGACCGTGCCGCACATCTGAGTAAGGTGATTAATTTGCCTGCGGAGTTCCCGTTCGGAGGGTCCGACGTAGTTTATGAGGGAGAAATAGAACCGGCAGAAAGCGGCTTGTTCCGCTTCATCCTTTACTATGCAGGCTACATGAAAGTATATATTGATAATGAGTTGGTGGTTCCCGAACGTTGGCGTACGGCTTGGAATCCTAACAGTTATAAGTTTGCTGTCAATCTGGAAGCGGGCAAGCGCGTTCCGTTGAAGATAGAGTGGAAGCCTGATGCCGGTGTTTCTTACTGCGGTCTGCGGGTATTGAGTCCGGTGGCTGATGAAGAACAGAACAAACTCTCCTGGTGGGGTGAAATGCAGAATGAAATAGACTACTATTTCGTTTATGGTGATGATATGGACGATGTGATTAGCGGCTACCGTACATTGACAGGTAAATCCCAGATTATGCCGAAATGGGCGATGGGTTACTGGCAGAGCCGTGAGAAGTACAATACGCGTGAGGAGGTTCTCTCCACCTTGAAGGAATTCCGTGAACGTCAGATTCCTATCGACAATATCGTAATCGACTGGCTGCACTGGAAGCAGGATTCTTGGGGAAGCCATGAGTTCGACCCCGAACGTTTCCCCGACCCGAAAGGAATGGTCGACTCCATCCACGCCATGAACGGACGTCTGATGATTTCCGTATGGCCCAAGTTCTATGCTACGACCGAACACTTCAAGGAATTTGACGAAAAAGGCTGGATGTATCAGCAGGCTATCAAAGACAGCATCAAAGACTGGGTAGGCCCCGGCTATCTGGGCTCTTTCTATGACGCATACGATGCCGATGCACGCAAGCTCTTCTGGAAGCAGATGCAAGACCACTACTATCCTCTGGGTGTTGACGCTTGGTGGATGGATGCCAGCGAACCGAACATACGCGACTGTACGGATTTGCAATACCGCAAGGACCTTTGCGGCCCGACGGCACTCGGCCCCTCTGCCAAGTTCTTCAATGCATACGCACTGATGAATGCTGAAGCTATCTATGACGGACAGCGCGGCGTGGAACCGGACAAGCGCGTCTTCTTGTTGACACGTTCCGGCTTTGCAGGGTTGCAACGCTATTCTACTGCCACCTGGAGTGGTGACATCGCTACCCGTTGGGAAGATATGAAAGCGCAAATCTCTGCCGGCTTGAACTTTGCTGTCAGCGGTATCCCTTATTGGACTATGGACATCGGTGGATTCTGTGTAGAGAACCGTTATGTGGCTGGTCAGATGGAATTCAACAAGACTGGACGTGAAAATGCTGATTATAAGGAATGGAGAGAGTTGAATACCCGTTGGTATCAGTTCGGCGCTTTCTGCCCGTTGTTCCGTGCACACGGCCAGTATCCGTACCGTGAGGTTTGGAATATCGCTCCGGCAGGACATCCGTGCTACAACTCCATCGTTTATTATACGAAGCTGCGTTACAACATGATGCCGTATATCTATTCTTTGGCAGGTATGACTTATTTCAATGATTATACCATCATGCGTCCGCTCGTAATGGACTTCACAGCTGATGCAAACGTCAACAATATAGGTGACCAGTTCATGTTCGGTTCTGCCTTGATGGTGGCTCCGGTTTACGAATATGGCGCACGCAGCCGCGAGGTTTATTTCCCGGCAAGCTGTGGTTGGTATGACTTCTACTCCGGCAAGTATGTGGATGGCGGCCAGAAGTTGACAGTAGATGCTCCTTATGAACGTATTCCGCTCTACGTATGCGAAGGTGCCATTGTACCTTATGGTCCGGACATGCAATACAGTGATGAAAAACCGGCTTCGGAAATCACCCTCTATGTTTATACGGGTAAGGACGGCGCATTTACGCTCTATGAGGATGAAGGTGTGAACTATAATTATGAGAAGGGACAATATGCCACTATACCGTTTGCCTATAACGATGCTGAGGGTACACTGGTTATCGGCGACCGTACGGGTGACTTCCCTGGTATGCTGAAGGAACGTACTTTCAATGTAGTGAAGGTAAGCAAAGACCGGCCGCAACCGTTCGACTTAAAGGCTAAAGGTACAACGGTGAAGTATGACGGAAAAGCACAAACCGTAAAATTATAATCAGAATGATAGACGACGGTGCCAGGGAGAGAAATCTTCCCGGTACCGATCTCGTCGTTCCTCGGTGCCGGGCACTTCCCCACTTCTGAATAGCTGTGAGAGAGGAGTAGGCACTCGATAATCTTTTAGATATTTATTACCATGAATAAAATCATATTGTCTTTGGCCATCGGGCTGTCCCTATTGGCCGGTTGCAATGCTCCTAAAGAGGTAGCTGGCGATGACCGTAGCTTGGATTTTACTGCCGACTGGGCCTTTCGCTTGGGAGATGATACGGCGGCAGCCCGTCTGGATTATAATGACGCAGACTGGCGGAAACTGAACTTGCCCCACGATTGGGCTGTTGAAGGAGAGTTCAGTCGGGACAATCCGTCAGGAACAGGGGGAGGTGCTCTGCCTGGTGGTATAGGTTGGTATCGTAAGACTTTTATTGCCGATAAGGTCGATGAGGGCAAGCGCTATCGCATAGATTTCGATGGTGTCTATATGAACTCCACCGTTTATATTAATGGGCATGAACTGGGAACACGCCCCTATGGATACATCTCGTTTAGTTATGATTTGACTCCTTATATCAAATGGGGGGAGAAGAATGTGATTGCTGTAAGAGTGGACAATGCCGAACAACCCAATTCACGTTGGTATTCCGGTTGCGGTATCTACCGTAATGTGTGGTTGACGAAACTGAATCCGGTGCATGTGGCACAGTGGGGTACCTACGTGACGGCAGAAGAAGTGTCGAAGAACAGTGCCCGGTTGAAGATACGTACCAGTTTACAGTACGATGTAGAGACGCAGACGGAAGATTCCGTGCAGCAGGCCGACGGTACATATGTTGTGTTCGATTCGGAAATTATTCCTCTGATTGATGTCGTCCTGCAATCCCGGTTAGTGGATGCCGACGGTCATGTGGTGGGTGAGGCTGTGTCGGAAGCTCAGCTGATGCCTGTCGCTCCGGCAGAAATGGAGCAGGAAATAGAATTGAAGAATCCTAATCTCTGGAGTATTGATGCACCTTATATGTATAAGGTAGAAAGCATCCTCAAGGATAAGCAGACCGGCGAGGTACTCGACCGTTACTATACTCCTACCGGCATCCGTACTTTCCGCTTCGATGCACAAAAAGGATTTATCCTGAATGGTGAACAAGTGAAGATAAACGGTGTCTGCATGCATCATGACCTGGGTTGCCTGGGAGCTGCGGTGAATACGCGCGCCATCGAGCGCCAGTTGGAGATTCTGAAAGAAATGGGTTGCAACGGAATCCGTTGTTCCCATAACCCTCCTGCACCGGAGCTGCTCGACCTTTGCGACCGTATGGGCTTCATCGTGATGGACGAGACTTTCGACATGTGGCGCAAGAAAAAGACCCGCCACGACTATTCACGCTATTTCAACGAATGGCACGAACGCGATTTGACTGACCTTATCGTGCGTGACCGCAATCATCCTTCCATCTTCATGTGGAGCATCGGCAACGAAGTGCTGGAGCAGTGGACGGATGCCAAAGCCGACACCTTGAGTCTGGAAGAGGCCAATCTGGTCTTGAACTTCGGTCACAGTGCGGATATGCTGGCAAAGGACGGAGAAATGTCCGTCAACTCACTGCTGACAAAGAAACTGGCGGATATGGTGAGAAAGCTCGATGCCACGCGCCCCGTGACGGCAGGCTGCAACGAGCCGAACCCGAACAATCATTTGTTCCGTTCCAGTGCGCTTGATATTATCGGCTTCAATTACCATGACGACTGGTTTGCAGGTGTTCCCGAGAACTTCCCCGGCAAGCCGTTCATCGTGACGGAAAGTGTTTCCGGCCTGATGACACGCGGTTACTACCGGATGCCGAGTGATTCGATGTTCATCTGGCCCGAACGTTGGGACAAGCCTTTCTATGATGCCTCGTTCTCTTGCTCCTCCTACGACAACTGTCATGTTCCTTGGGGCAACCGTCACGAAGGTACTATGCGCCATGTAAAGAACAACGACTTTATCAGTGGACAATACGTCTGGACGGGCTTCGATTATATCGGTGAGCCTACTCCTTACGGTTGGCCGGCACGTAGCTCTTACTTTGGCATTATCGACTTGGCTGGCTTCCCGAAGGACGTCTACTATATGTATCAGTCCGAGTGGCGTCCGGACAAGGCGGTGTTGCATCTTTTCCCGCATTGGAATTGGACGGAGGGACAAGACATCGATTTGTGGGCATATTATAACAATGCCGACGAAGTGGAGCTTTTCGTGAATGGAAAGTCGCAGGGTGTGCGCAGCAAGGGAAAAGACGATTTCCACGTCATGTGGCGCGTGAAGTATGAGCCGGGTACGGTAAAGGCTGTTTCCCGCAAGGAAGGAAAGACTGTGGCCGAGCAGGAAATCCGGACAGCGGGCGAACCTGCGCAGATTCGTCTCAGCCCCGACCGCAGTACCATTCAGGCAGATGGCAAAGACTTGAGTTTCATTACGGTTGAGATTCTGGACAAAGATGGAAATTTGTGTCCGAATGCCGAAAACGATGTGACCTTTGCCGTAGAAGGTGCCGGCTTCATTGCTGGAGTGGATAACGGAAGCCCCATCTCTATGGAGAAGTTCAAGGACAACCACCGCAAGGCTTTCTACGGAAAGTGCCTGGTGGTACTGCAGAACAACGGTGAACCGGGTGGTGTCAAGGTGACGGCTACGGCTGATGGACTGGAGAAGGCGACGACGGCGATTAAAGTTAAATGATAATTTGATGTGCTAATTGGCACATTAGCATATTAACCAATTAAGACATGAAGAATAAATTTTTAGCAACCTTATTTCTTGCATGCTCCATCAGTACCGTGTCTGCACAGACACCGGTCTATATGGACGATGCACAACCTATTGAAGCACGTGTAAAGGATGCTCTCAGCCGGATGACACTGGAAGAGAAGGTAGCCCTTTGCCATGCGCAGAGTAAATTCAGCAGTGCAGGTGTTCCGCGGCTCGGCATTCCCGAGCTTTGGATGAGCGACGGCCCTCACGGTGTCCGTGCCGAAATCAACTGGAATGACTGGGGATATGCCAACTGGACCAATGACAGCATTACCGCTTTCCCGGCTTTGACTTGTCTGGCCGCTACCTGGAATCCGGACATGTCTGCAAAGTATGGCAAGGCCATCGGTGAGGAAGCGCGCTATCGTGAAAAGGATGTGTTGCTGGGCCCCGGCGTCAACATCTACCGTACTCCGATGAACGGTCGTAATTTTGAATATATGGGCGAGGACCCTTATCTGGCCAGTGTGATGTGCGTACCTTACATCCAGGAGTTGCAGAAGAACGGAGTGGCAGCTTGTGTCAAGCACTATGCGCTGAACAACCAGGAACTGTGGCGCGGACATATTGATGTGAATCTTAGCGACCGTGCTCTGTATGAAATCTATCTGCCGGCATTCAAGGCTGCAGTAGAAGAGGGAGGTGCCTGGAGCATTATGGGCGCTTACAATAAGATTCGCGGCCAGCACGCTTGCCATAACGATTTCACACTGAACAAGATTCTGAAAGATGACTGGAAGTTCGACGGCTGTGTCATTACCGACTGGGGCGGTGCCCACGACACCTATGAAGCTGCCGTCAACGGTCTGGATATTGAAATGGGTTCTTACACCAACGGTCTGACGTCCGAGAGTGTATTTACCTATAACGATTATTACCTTGCCAACCCTTACCTCCAGATGTTGAAAGATGGCAAAGTGCCGATGTCTACAATAGATGACAAGGCTTCCCGCATTCTTCGCTTGATATTCCGTACGGCGATGAACCGTCAGAAACCCTATGGTTCGGTAGCTACGGAAGAGCATTATGCCGCTGCCCGCGAGATAGGCAATGAGGGCATTGTGCTGTTGAAGAATGCTCCGGTGATAAAGAAAGGTGCCCCGTTGCTGCCGATTGATGCAGCCAAGTATCAGAATATCCTGGTGGTGGGCGATAATGCCGTACGCTTGCTGAATCAGGGAGGAGGCTCTTCCGAACTGAAAGTGAAGGATATGGTATCTCCGCTGGATGGCTTGCGTGCCGTTTATGGTGATAAGGTAGCCTATGCGAAAGGCTATGCCGCCGGTCGTCCGATGTACGGCCGTGCAGATGAAATTCCGCAGAATGTGGTAGACTCACTCCGTGCAGAAGCCGTGGAAATGGCGAAAAAGGCAGACTTGGTGGTACTGGTAGGCGGATTGAACAAGAACCACTTCCAGGATTGTGAAGGCGGCGATCGTCTGGAATACGGCTTGCCTTTCGGGCAGGATGAACTGATTGAAGCTTTGCTGGGGGTAAACAAGAACCTGGTTCTGGTGCTTCTCAGTGGTAATGCGGTGGAAATGCCGTGGGTATCCCGGGTTCCTGCCATTGTGCAAGGCTGGTATTTAGGCTCCATGGGTGGCAAGTCTCTGGCTGACATCCTGAGTGGTGCGGTGAATCCAAGCGGAAAGTTGCCCTTTTCTTTCCCTGCCAAGTTGACGGATTGCGGTGCACATGCTTTTGATGAACTCAGTTATCCGGGCGACAGCATTAAGCAGGAGTATAAGGAAGATATTCTGGTGGGCTATCGTTGGCACGACACCAAGGAGATTCCGGCTCTCTTCCCCTTCGGTCATGGCTTGAGCTATACTACCTTTACATATGGCAAACCGGTGGCTTCTGCCAAGGCCATGGCTGCCGACGGTACGCTGACGGTGACAGTTGCCGTGAAGAATACGGGTAGCATTGCCGGAAAAGAGATTGTACAGCTTTATGTAGGCGATGATAAATGCAGTGTGCTTCGTCCTGTAAAGGAACTGAAACATTTTGCAAAAGTCGGTTTGGCGCCGGGCGAGGAGAAGAGCGTGACTTTCACCCTTACTCCGGATGATTTGAAGTTCTACGATGAGGCTTCCGCAGCTTGGAAGTACGAACCGGGTAAGTTCAAGGCATACGTTTGCGCTTCGTCTGCCGACGTCCGTGGTGTAGTTTCGTTCGAAATGCAATAATCTTATAATCAGTGCGTAACCACTGCAAAATCAGTGCAACTGTTTTGCAGTGGTACTGCATACCTTTTGCAGCGCTACTGCAATTGCTTTGCAGCGTCACTGCAAAAGGTATGCAGCAATGCTGCAAAGTGTATGCAGTAAGTTTGCAGCCTGAAATCAGAATCAAAAAACAATATGAAGACACTTGCCACTCTATTTCTGCTTGCAGCCTCGTTGCTGCTTCGTGCAGCCGATGCGCCTGCCGACAGTTGTAATCATCAGTTGTACTATACGTCGCCTGCCGCTATCTGGGAGGAGACTCTTCCTTTGGGCAACGGACGCTTGGGCATGATGCCCGACGGAGGCATTCTCCGTGAGCACATTGTGCTGAATGAAATATCATTATGGAGCGGAATGGAGGCGGATTATAGCAATCCGGATGCTTCGAAGAGTCTGCCTGCCATCCGGCAACTGTTGTTTGAGGGAAAGAACCGAGAGGCACAGGAGCTGATGTACAGCAGTTTTGTTCCGAAGAAGCAGGAGACTGACGGGAGATATGGAACCTATCAGGTATTGGGCGATTTGGATATAGATTTTACCTACAATTCTTCATTATCCATTCTCAACTCTCCATTAAACAACTATCGCCGTTGGCTCAACTTGCGCGATGCGGTGGCATACACGGCTTTCAGGCTGGAAGATGTCGATTATCGCCGTGAGTATTTTGTTTCCCGTGACCGTGATGTCATGCTGATTCATCTGGTTGCCGGACGTGAAGGAGCTCTGAATTTCTCTGCCCGTTTGAGCCGTGCGGAACATAGCTCGGTGACTGTCCAAGGGAACACCCTTTTGATGGACGGCATGTTGGAAAGCGGTAAACCCGGTTTGGACGGTATGAAATACTGTGTAGCCATGCAACTCGTACAGAACGGTGGTGAATCATCTGTCAGCCCGGAAAACGGTATCCGCTTGAAGAACGGGCAGGAAGCCTGGCTGATACTTTCTGCCGCTACCTCCTATGCCGCTGCCGGTACCGACTTCCCGGGCGAACGCTATGCGGAAGTCTGCGACAGCTTGCTCCGTCCTTTCACCGCCCCCGCTAATTCTCCATGTGCCATTCTCCATTCTTCATTATCCAACCATGTCACCGCTCACCGTTCCCTCTACGACCGTGTTTCCTTGACGCTTCCTGCCACGCCGGATGATACGCTCCCGACGAACGAACGCATCCTCCGCTTCACACAGCAGGAGTCGCCGGCATTGGCTGCTCTGTACTATAACTACGGACGCTATCTGCTTATCAGCAGTACCCGTCCCGGCAGTCTGCCGCCCAATCTGCAAGGACTCTGGGCGAATGGAGTATCGACTCCCTGGAACGGAGATTATCATACGAACATCAATATCCAGATGAATCACTGGCCCTTGGAGCAAGCCGGGCTTTCCGAACTCTATCAACCGCTGACAACGCTGATGGAGCGCCTTGTCCCTTCGGGAGAGGCAAGTGCGCGTACCTTCTATGGTGATGAGGCGGATGGCTGGGTGCTTCACATGATGACCAACGTATGGAATTATACCGCTCCCGGTGAACACCCCTCCTGGGGAGCCACCAATACCGGTGGTGCCTGGCTGTGCGCCCATTTGTGGGAACACTATCTGTATACGCAGGACAAGGATTATCTGCGCCGTATCTATCCCGTGTTGAAAGGTGCCGCCCGGTTCTTTAGTTCCACCACCGTGCAGGAACCTTCGCATGGCTGGCTGGTAACTGCTCCCACTTCTTCTCCGGAAAACAGTTTCTATGTGCCGGGCGACAGCGTGATTCCCGTCAGCATTTGTATGGGTCCCACTATGGACGTGCAACTGCTCACCGAGCTTTATGCCAATGTCATTGCCGCCGCCCGCCTGCTGGATTGTGATGCGGACTATGCGGCGAAGCTTGAGGCGGATTTGAAGAAGTTCCCGCCCATGCAAATCAGCAAGGAAGGATACTTGCAGGAATGGCTGGAAGATTATAAGGAAGTGGATGTGCACCACCGCCACGTTTCCCATCTCTACGGCCTGCATCCGGGAAACCAGATTTCGCCGGAGGCCACCCCCGAGCTTGCCGAAGCCTGTCGGATGACTTTGAACCGTCGTGGAGACGGGGGTACCGGTTGGAGCCGTGCCTGGAAGATAAACTTCTGGGCTCGTCTGGGCGACGGAAACCGTGCCTGGAAACTCTTCAAGAGTTTGCTGCATCCTGCTGTCGATGCCGGGACGGGAG
>OHQN01000609.1_pt1 | contig 9763 bp, 6 predicted proteins | sample 1578161 | NCBI WGS metagenome assembly OHQN01 (sample SAMEA3879554, study PRJEB24766) | human gut metagenome | biome: human-associated habitat; feature: feces | place: USA | collected 1985/1987
CGAAGCCGCTGCTACTATTGTAAGACCGGTACTTCCGCCGCCCGGCTTTACTATATCTATACCGCCGTGACGTCTTGCTCCGCCGTAGCCCGAAGAAACGGACGTTGCGCCTATTGCCGGCCAAACGAATCTGCCGCCTGTTGTAATGACCTTGCCGCCTGAGCTGCCTTTTCCGGTGATCGGTGCCTTTGTGCCTATCTGTATAACCTCGTTTACAGGCTCCGAAAGAGTCACTCTTGAAACCTCTTTCGATGAAACACGAGTACCGTCAATATAGGTTACAAGCTCCGTAACCTGCTGAACTCCGTTCACACCCTTTGTTGTAACCTTTTTTGTGCCTGTATAGAGATTGGCATTATTTACGTTTGTGCTTGTATAGGCTATTGCTTCATTATGAGTTTCGGTCTTTGTGACCTGCACTCTGACATAGTTTACCTCACTTGAAATAAGCAGCTTGTCGCCGGAACGAATCGTCTCGGAAAGGCCGGGATTCAACTGCACCAATTCGGAAACGGTGAGCCCGTTTGCGGAAGCGATTCCCGAAACGGTATCTCCGTCCTTTACCGTGTAATACACCGCTTCGCTCTTTTTTGATTTGAGCTTGGCGGATAGCTTTTCCGCGTCCCAAACCGTGGCCTCATTATCGGGATAAAGCCCCTGCTCATATGTTATGTTTTCAACGAAGCTCTTTGCCGCGTTGGGGTCGTCTATTTTATAATCGCTGAGTATCTTATCGAAAACGCTTGTAGCGTCCGTCTCATTTTTAACGGCGCACAAGAAATCGCCGTTAATATATATGCCGCAGGCATTGGTGATATTGCTGTCCGAATTTTCTATGAGTTTATCGCACATTGACGAGGAGTCGGTAAGGTCGGTCTTATTTACGACCTTGAGCTGATACTGCGCAGGCTTAATAAGCTCCTGCTCCTTACCGGAGGCAGACGCAGCGGTTTTGAGCCTTGTTTTGGCCTGCTGCTCGGCGTCGAGATATTCCGACTCGTTTTTGGCATAGCCTATTACGGAGCCGTTATATTTTATCTCAAGAGCGAGCGTGGCTTTGTTCCAATAGCCTATCGTGGAGCAAAGCACACCGAGGCAAATAATCGGAACAAGCAGATTTACCGCAAAAGTAAACACTATGCCATGCCTCGAAAATGCCTTCTTTATATAAATACGCAGCTTCGCTTCGGCGGATTTTCTATCTGTATGGATAAGGGAATTTAAGCCTGAGCTGACTCTTTTTATATCTGCCATAAGGAGCTTGAATTCCGCGCTTACGGTTTTGAAGGTCTTGAGTATAAATTTGTCAATCACAAGAAACACGGCAAAAAATACCGCTCCGACTGTTTTTACGGGACGCGAAAGCCCCCTCGACAACCATTTCCCGAATTTCATAAATCCGGAGCCTGCCGTAAAACCTATGTGATATATTAAGTTGTAAAGCTTTTCAAAAAACATAACAGCCTCACAATAAAATAGTAAAAGTTATTTTACCATACAATGCGACAAATTTCAACCTTACGCTTTTACATACCCGTTGCCGAACATCTTATCTATTTGGCGTTTTATTCATTTGAGCGCTCTTTTGCGCCTCGTTAAGCATTCCGGTGTCCGTCAGAATATCCGCAATCCGCAGCGACGGCAATCCGTGCTGCTTTGAACCGAAGAAGTCTCCGGGGCCACGCATTTTAAGGTCCTCATCCGCTATTAAAAAGCCGTCGGTAGTCTTGCACATTATATCAAATCTGCGTTTTGCCTCATCGTTTTGTGCATCCGACACCAAAATACACGTGGAGGGCGCGCTTCCCCTGCCGACTCTGCCGCGAAGCTGATGAAGCTGCGAGAGTCCGAATCGCTCGGCGTTTTCGATGACCATAACCACGGCATTCGGCACGTCCACACCTACCTCGATAACCACGGTGGACACAAGAAGCTGTATTTTGCCGCTCTCAAAATCGCGCATTATATTGTCCTTTTCCTTGGGCTTCATTTGACCGTGCAAAAGTCCGAGCCTGTAACCCCTGAATGCGGTATTTTGTAAAAGCTTGTAATACTCCTGTGCAGGTATCAGGTCGCTGTCGCCCTCCTCGACAAGCGGACAAACGATATATGCCTGAAAGCCCCTATCAAGATGCTTCTTTATGAATTTGTATATTCTCTCATGCAGAGCCTGAGACACACAATATGTCTCGGTTTTTTGCCTGCCCGGCGGCAACTCGTCGAGCACCGACACCGAAAGGTCACCGTAAATTATGAGTCCGAGCGTTCTCGGTATGGGCGTAGCCGACATAACGAGAATGTTTGGATTTTCTCCCTTTTGGGAAAGCGATGCCCGCTGTGCCACACCAAACCTGTGCTGCTCATCGGTGACGGCTAATCCGAGGCGGCTAAACTCAACGTCGCCCTGTATAATCGCGTGCGTTCCTATGACAAGCTTCGCGGAACCGTCGCGCAACTCTTTTTTTATTTCTCTCTTTTCCTTAGCCGTGCTGCTTCCGGTCAGAAGCACAATCTTTATATCTGTACCGTCAAAGATTTTTGAAAGAGTTCTGTAATGCTGCTCGGCAAGAACCTCCGTAGGTGCCATAAATGCGCTCTGCATACCGTTTTTTGCCGCGTTATATATAAGTGCCGCCGCCACAAGAGTTTTACCGGAGCCGACGTCGCCCTGAAGCAGACGGTTCATCGGCTCACCCGATTTCATATCGGACAGTGCCTCAAAGACCGCTCTTTTTTGCGCTCTTGTCGGAGAAAACGGCAGACGGTGATAAAACTCTTCAGTACAGTCATTTTTGATAACCATCTCGGTTTTTTCTTCACCCGTTCGTTCCTTGATGGATAAAAGTCCCAGCTGCAATATGAAAAGCTCGTCGAAAATAAGCCTTTTTCTCGCCCTGTCAAGTGACTCGAAGCTTTCCGGAAAATGGATGTTGCGTATTGCATAATCAAGAGAGCAAAGGTCGTCTTTCTCAAGTATTTCGGACGGCATAAAATCAGGTATCTCTTTGCAGCCTTTTAATGCCTGCATTGTGCATTTTTCCGTGAGTTTGGAGCTCACATCAGCCGTTTGCGGATAAACGGGACGTATTCTGTCCTTATCCTCTCCTTTTGAAATCAACGGCGATACCATTTGCCTTATGCCGTGCTTATCTACTGTGATTTTGCCGAAAAATAGATACTCTTCGCCCTCCTTCAGCATACTGTCAATAAACTTGTTGTTAAAAAAGACAAGATTTAATATGCCTCTGCCGTCCGTAACGCTTGTTTTTGAAAGCAGCCTGCCTCCGGGTATTCTTATCTTAGAGGGAGTGTAGCTGACAACGGCACGGATACAGCATTCCGTATCAACCGGAGCTTCCCTTATGGGGACAACGCGGCTCCAATCCTCATACGCGCGCGGATAAAAGCGCAAAAGGGCGCCGACCGTATCGACGCCGAGCTTTGAAAATGCCTCGGCACGAGCAGGTCCGACACCCTTTAAATATTGTATTTCGGTTGAAAAGTCCATTATGAACACATCCGAGAATTGTTTTTGAAAACGTCCTGTTATTCGACGGACGAAATGAAGTAGTAAACCGGCTGACCGCCGTTAATGACATTTACCTCAACATTGGGGAAACGCTCCTGAAGCCGCGCCGAAAGGACATTTGCCGAGTTTTCGTCGGCGTCCTCACCGTAAAATACGGTTATAAGCGAGCCGCCGAATTTCTTGACAAGACGGCGTGTAACTCTGTATGCGGCGTTTACAAGGTCATCCTCCACAAGGGTTATTTTGCCGTCCTCCATGCCGAGGTACTGACCCTCCTTGATTTTTTGTCCGCCGAACACGCTGTCACGTGCGGCAAACGTGACCTGAGCCGTATGAACGCTCTCGGCCGCCTTCGCCATATTCAAATGGTTTTCCTCGCTTGAAAGGCTCTCGTCAAAATTGAGCATTGCGGTAATGCCTTGCGGAACAGTCTTTGTTGCGACAACACTGACGCCCCTGTCAGCAAGATTTACGGTTTGCTCCGCCGCCATTATAATATTTTTATTGTTCGGCAAAACAAAAACGTGCTTTGCCGGAGTTGACTCAACGGCATTTAAAATATCATCGGTGCTCGGATTCATGGTCTGACCGCCCGAAACAACTACATCACAGCCAAGCTCCCTAAAGAGCTCTGCCATACCGTCACCCGCCGCAACTGCGACAAAGCCGTAATCTTTGGTCGGCTGTACTCTATTGATTTCGGTATCACGACTCAAATTTTCTTCTTTGTTGTCCTTTTTGGCATCCATACCGACATCGGCATTCGCGTGCTGATAACGCATATTGTCTATTTTTATATTTATGAGCTGACCTATTTTGAGAGCGGCCTGAATTACATTGCCGGGTTCGTTTGAATGGACGTGAACCTTTACTATATCGTCATCGTCAACCACAACAACGCAGTCGCCTATCGACTCAAGATATGCCTTTAATTTGAGCGGTGTGCTCTCCGGATTTTTCGATTTGGTTATGAGGAACTCGCTGCAATAACCGTATTTGATGTCTCCCGAAGCCGCCGCCACGACGGATTTGCTTTCCTCGGCATTGCTCTTTGCGGGCGAGGCATCGTCATTGCTTTCTATAAACTTGCCCTCGTTTATATAGCCTCTGATACCGTCGAGTATATAGAGAAATCCCTGGCCGCCGGCATCTACCACGCCTGCCTCTTTGAGAACGGGCAAAAGCTCAGGTGTTTCGGCAAGAGCCTCCTGCGCCGCGCGGTACGCCTCATCGAGAACAGCACCGCAGTCATCTAAGGCGAGTGCCTCCGCCGCTGCCGCCGCCTTGCGTACAACGGTTAAAATAGTACCCTCGGTGGGCTTCATAACAGCCTTATAAGCCGACTCTTTGCCGAGAGTGAGAGCTGCGGCAAGGTCTTTGCCGCCTACCTCCTTTTTACCCTTGAAGCCGTTTGAAATACCTCTGAAAACGAGTGATAATATAACGCCGGAATTTCCTCTTGCACCTCTCAAAAGAGCTGCGGCGGTTTTGGCCGCGACGACACTCAAATCCTCGTCATCGCTTACCACCTGAAGCTCCCTGACTGCCGCAGAGGAGGTCATTGACATATTTGTTCCGGTATCGCCGTCCGGTACCGGAAATACGTTGAGCGCGTCAACGTCCTTTCTGTGATTCAGTATATTGTTAGCGCCGGAAATGAAAGCGCGTTTAAACTGCTTACCTGTTAACAAAACTTGTACACTCCTATTATTCTTTCATTCCGTCAACAAACACATTGACTTTTTTCACGCCGAGACCCGTTGACTGCTCGACGGTATATCTGACCTTGTTTGTTATTGAATCCACTATGGTTCCGATATTAACGCCGTAAGTCACGATTATGTGAAGATCTATTATTAAATCGCCGCCGTCGGCACGCACGCCGACGCCCTTATCCGGATAATTCTTACGTTTAAAAAGAAGCGACCGAAGCCCCTGTGACGCGCCGCTGTTAGCCATACCCGCAACGCCGAAGCACGAGGTTACGGTTTGACCGATAAGCTCCGAAAAATAATGCTGATGTATCTCAATAACGCCGAGATAATTTTCAATTTTAATCATACATCGGTTTATATTGCAAAAGCGCAATATTCTCCTTTCCTGTGATGTTGTTATTATATACCATAAACCGCACAAATACAATATTGTATCCGAACGGCGGCTCAGCTTAAGCTCCAGCGGCAAATCCCCGCATAGAGATGATCGGAGGAATACGAGAAATCCGGCTTTAGGCCCTTTTTATACGCCGCAAAGCCGCTCCTGTAACAAACGGGAACAAACGGCATATCGTTTAAGAAGCTGTCAAGGAACTCTGAAAGCCCTATGCTGCCCTCGCAAAAGGCTTCGTAATCGGTAACCGCACGCAACGAGAAATCTATACCCTTTGACGCAGCCCCCTTTTCCGAAAAGAACGGGCGCAAATCAAGATTTTCGGTAAGCTTGATTTCTCCTAAATACAGGTCAAAATCACCGGAAGCGATTTTCTGGTTGTATTTATCAAGCGGAACGGCATCAACTGTCACGGAAAAGCCTATGCTTCTGAGGCTTTCGGCTATGCTGTTCGCCGCCGCCGCGCGGAAGCTGTTTTCGCTGTTCACAAGAAGAGACACCTTAAGGTTCTGTGAGCCGTTTGTAAGAGAACCGTCCTTTGCATATTTATTATATCCTGTTTTTGTCAGTATGGACTTTGCCTTGTCGACATTTGCACTCTCGGCGAAATTGATGTTTGTAATTCCCGAAAGTTCTGAAAACGCAGGATTGAACAGAAGCGGAGCTGCTGTTGCATAGCCCTGATACGACGACGAAGCAATGTCTTTTTTATCTATTGCGTAATATATTGCGGTTCTGACGGCGGACGATGAGAGAACATCCTTTGAGTCGTTAATACCGAGAAAAACAAGGTTGTTCATATTGACCGTACTGCTGTCAACGGAGACATGGCGGTAAACGCTGTCGCTCATATCCTTGAAGAGAAAGTTCACATTGCCTATTTCGAGAGCATTTTCGGCATAGGTGAAATTCTCTATTTCATAAAGCTTTATCTCGGGTATATTTACGCTGCCGCCGTAATTTTCATTCTTGGAAAACACCCCGTCGCTGTACACATAAGGGCCACTGCCTATCGGTATATTTTCCGTCTTATCGGCTGTACCGTTTTTCACAACGGGAAAACTGAGTGCATTCAGCACATACGGGTCAGGTGAAGAGAGCGTAAACGTAACAGCTCCGCCGGACGCCTTTGCCGACTGAATATTTGACAGCAACTGCCCGTAGCGCGACGACGCCTTTGCCTTATTGAACGAATATACGACGTCCTGCGGCGAAACGGACGAACCGTCCGAAAAGCGCGCACCTGAGAGTGTAACGGCAACCGAAGTTCCGTTAATATCACCCTTTTCGGCTATCACATTTTCGGGCGTATAGTCTGCCTTGACCTTAAAAAGCGGGTCGTAGGCTAAATCCGTAAGGCTTATATTTTCCGTGCCGACGGCAAAAAAAGGATTCAGCGAATCATTATTGGAATACGGCAAAATAAGGTCGTTTGCCGATGAGGCAGTGCTGTCGCCCGAGGCGGCAGAGCCGGTCTGCTCATCCGAGCCGCCGTTGCCGTTATCCTTGCGGCAGGCCGAAAAAATACATACCGCAGAAAGCAAAAGGCATATTGCAGAAAATATTTTCTTTTTCACTGTCGCACTCTCCTTTTAAAGCGATATTCTCTGAATCCGAACGGTTTTTGCCGTGTCACGGCTTACGGTGAATATAACACCGTCAAGCTCGGCTTCACCGTCGGGATTTTGAAAGCGCACCGGCAAATTGGTTTTCATCTTTTCTATTGCAAGCTCGGGGGTAACGCCCAATACGGACATTTTAGGCCCGGTCATGCCTACGTCGGTTATATATCCCGTACCGTGCGGCAATATTTGCTCGTCTGCCGTGGGCACATGGGTGTGAGTTCCAAAACCCTTCCGTCAAGATAAAAGCCCATAGCGCGCTTTTCGGCAGTCGCCTCTGCATGGAAATCGACAATTATTATATCGGTTTCTCTTTTCAGCTTCTCCAATACACGGTCTATACATATAAAGGGATTTTCGAGCGGCTCCATAAACACCGTGCCGCAGAGATTTACCACGCCTACCCTGTATGCGCCCCTGTCAACTATCGTATAGCCTCTGCCGGGAGCCTCTTTTCCGTAGTTTGCGGGCCTTAAAAGAAACTCGTTTCTCTCAAGCTCGTCATATATTTCACGACGTCTGAAGGTGTGGTTGCCGCCGGTTACAACATCCGCGCCGCTCGTAAAAATATCATCGGCGGACATCGGCAATATGCCGTTCCCGACAGCGGAATTTTCGCCGTTTACCACCGTCACGTCTATATTATTTTCTCTTTTAAATTTCGGTAAACAATTCCTCAGCTTTTCGCAGCCCGACGCCGATACGACGTCGCCCACGGCGAGGATGTTTATTGTATTTGACATAATGCACCGTTTCTGTTTGTTTTTTCGAAAAGCTAAGCCCCGATAACACTCAAAGTTTTTCTCTTTAAGGCATCAGGGCTTAAAAATTATTTCGCGTAATCGACAGTCCTGTTTTCGCGTATGATGTTGACCTTTATCTGACCGGGATATTCAAGCTCATCCTCAATCTTTTTGACAACTTCGCGCGCAACAAGTGCCATCTGATCGTCACTTATAACATCGGGCTTAACCATTATGCGAATCTCACGGCCTGCCTGAATTGCAAATGACTTCTCAACGCCCTCAAACGACGTTGCTATTTCTTCGAGTTTTTCAAGACGCTTGATGTAGTTCTGAACATTTTCACGTCTTGCGCCGGGTCTTGCGGCTGAAATTGCGTCCGCCGCCTGAACGAGACAAGCAACAACCGTCTTTGCCTCCACGTCGCCGTGGTGAGCCTGAATTGCATGTACTACATTCTCGTTTTCCTTATATTTCCTTGCGTATTCAACGCCCAAATCGACATGAGAGCCTTCAAATTCACGGTCAAGCGCCTTGCCTATATCGTGAAGAAGTCCCGCTCTTTTAGCCGTTTTAACATCGGCACCGAGCTCTGCCGCCATAAGCCCCGCTATGTAGGAAACCTCAAGCGAATGATTAAGTACATTCTGGCCGTAGCTTGTGCGGTATTTTAATTTTCCGAGTATCTTGACAAGCTCCGGATGTATGCCGTTTACACCTGCGTCAACTACTGCGCGTTCACCGGTCTGACGTATGGTCTGCTCAACCTCGCGCTTTGATTTTTCGTACATCTCCTCAATGCGTGCGGGATGTATTCTGCCGTCGGAAATAAGCTTTTCGATAGTAAGTCTTGCTATTTCGCGACGAACCGGTTCAAAACTTGAAACGGTTATGGCTTCCGGTGTGTCGTCGATTATAAGGTCAACACCGGTTATTGTTTCGAGTGTGCGTATGTTTCTGCCCTCGCGGCCGATTATACGGCCCTTCATCTCGTCATTGGGAAGAGTAACCACCGAAACCGTGGCTTCTGCAGCCTGATCGGCGGCACAGCGCTGTATTGCGGTAGAGATTATCTCACGCGCAAGAGCGTCCTGCTCATCCTTGGTTCTCTGCTCAAAGTCCATAATTTTAACAGCCTTGTCGTGAGTGAGCTCCTCATCGAGATTTTGCAAAAGCAAGGTCTTAGCCTGTTCCTTTGTATAACCCGAAATTTTTTCGAGCATATCGAACTGGCTCTTTTTGATTTTTTCAACCTCTTCGAGTTTTTTATCGGCTGTTTTGACCTTTTCGTTTAAAGCTTCTTCTTTTGCTTCAAGAGCCTCTGTCTTTTTATCGAGAGACTCCTCTTTTTGAATTATTCTGCGTTCCTGCCGCTGAACCTCCGCTCTGCGCTCTCTGTTTTCCTTTTCAGCCTCGGATCTCAACGAATGGATTTCATCCTTTGCTTCCAAAATCGCTTCTCTCTTTTTATTTTCCGCTGTCTGAACAGCCTGATTTACGATTCTGGTAGCTTCCTCCGTAGCCGAGCCTATAGCAGACTCCGCCACCTTTTTACGGTGTACCTCGCCGAGTACAAATCCGACGACTCCGAAAACAACTGCAGCTGCGACTGCGGCTATTATAGCTATCGTTACAGGATTCAAAAAGTTCTGCACCTCCTTTTGGTTTTTAGTTTTCCGATTATCATGCTTGAAAATAAGAAAATTTATTGGTTTTTGACAGTGTAACGGTATCAATTTGTAATACTGTTCGCATTTTAA
>OHQN01000623.1_pt1 | contig 9617 bp, 6 predicted proteins | sample 1578161 | NCBI WGS metagenome assembly OHQN01 (sample SAMEA3879554, study PRJEB24766) | human gut metagenome | biome: human-associated habitat; feature: feces | place: USA | collected 1985/1987
TCGTATCGAGGATCCGTCGCCGCAGGGGGATTGTTTCCATTTTTCGGTTAGAACGTATGTGTGTTTACTTGATGCGTATCTGCCGGTTTTTTTCGAGCTTCTCGCCCCGCTTGAGGCGGTTGAGCTTCTCGACGGGAACCTCCTGTGTGCGGATGCGATGCCGCAGGCAGAGGTCGCGCAGTTCGGTCATCAACTGCCCTTCGGCGCCTTTGCGAATGTAGAGTTTTTCGATCTGTTTGCCCGCTTCGATCGCTTCGACTACGGGGCGGATGCCGAATACAAGGTTTTCCGTCATGGTATTGGTTGGTTCGTTAGTTGATTTTTTTTGTCTTTTTGTCGTGCGGCTTTTCGGATCGGGCCCGGAATCATGCTTTTCGGTGTTCTTTATCCGGACAGTCGAATCGGATGTCGCCAAAAGTTTTATTCTATTTTTCGAACGATTCTGCGGGTGCGTGCGGTGATTCGCCGGGCCTCCTTTTCGGAAAGTTTGCCGTTCATTTTCCGGGTGCCGGGGATTTCGCAGGTCCGGACTTTCATCCCTCCCGTACCCAATATTTCACGGACCGAACGGACGGCACCCCGGCTCTGCCGTGCGAGGATGTTGAAAGGCCAGGGCGTCGTACAGGCAGCGATGACGAGTGCACGTTTGCCTTTTTGCCGGGGCTGCGGAAGGCCGAGAGCCGATTCGCCCATGAAAACCGGAACGAGCCGCTCGAAGAGCATCTTCAGCCGCGCTGACATACCGCCCCAGTAGGTCGGAGTCCCCACCACGAGCAGGCCGGCCTGCCGGATCCGTTCGCCGACGGCATGGGCCGCATCGCGGGGCAGCGGACAAACGTTCGTCGCGCGGCACTGCATACAACCCGTGCAGGGGCGGAACTCCGTGCGGTAAACATCGATCCATTCGATGTCGGCTCCGGCCTGCCGCAAGGTGTCGGCAGCGGTGCGGAGCGCCTGGACGACAACTCCCTGCGGATGGGGCGATCCGTTGAGGATAAGTGCTTTCATGGTGCTGCTGGCTTTCTTCCGGCTCCGATCGTTACTCTCCTTCGGTGATTTCCAGTTCGTACGACGCCTTCTCCCATTCGTGCATCTGGTGGTCGTATTCGGCTTTCAACTCGTTGTAAGCCTTGTAGTCGGCTTCGTTGTATTGGGTCGCTTCGGCGAATTTACGGTCGTAATCCGCGATCTTCTTCTCCAGATCGGCCAGCGATGCTTCGATCGTTTCGACCGCCTTGCGGAGCTTGCGCAGGAGTTTTTCCTGCTCTTTCTTCTGTTCGTAGGTCAGCTTGCCCGAAGAGCTGGCTTTCGGCGCCGCCTCTTTCGCGGGAGCGTCCTTACGCTCCACCTCCTGCAAGGATTCCAGTTTGCGTTTTTCGAGGAAGTAGTAGATGCCGCCGAGGTATTCGCGTACGCCGCCGTTCCGGAATTCGTAAACCTTGGAAACCATGCCGTCGAGAAACTCGCGGTCGTGGGAGACGACGATCACCGTACCGTCGTATTTCATGATGGCGTTCTTGAGAATATCTTTCGAACGCATATCCATGTGGTTGGTCGGCTCGTCGAGGATCAGCAGGTTGTAAGGCTCCAGCATCAGACGGGCCATCGCCAGTCGTGCGCGTTCGCCGCCGGAGAGTACCTTGACCTTCTTGTCGATGTCCTCGCCCCGGAACAGGAAGGCGCCGAGAATGTCCCGCAGACGTGTGCGCACGTCGCCGACGGCTACGCGGTCGAGCGTGTCGTAAACCGTGAAATCGCCGTTCATCAGGTCTTCCTGATTCTGTGCGTAATAGCCGATGTTTACGTTGGCTCCCACGCGGATCGAACCTTCGGTGGGCGTGAGTTGTCCCACGATCATCCGGGCCAGCGTGGTCTTGCCTTCTCCGTTGCGGCCTACCAGGGCGATCTTGTCGCCCCGTTCGATGGTGAAGTTCGCTCCGCTGAAGACATGTTTGGAGCCGAACGACATCCCGGCCTCCTTGATCTCTGCGACGATCTGTCCCGAACGCGGGGCGGGCGGGAACTTGATGTTGAGCGTGGCAAGATCCTCCTCCTCGACCTCGATACGCTCCAGACGGTCGAGTTGCTTGATGCGCGACTGCACCTGGTTCGATTTGGTCGGCTTGTAGCGGAATTTCTCGATGAACTCCTCGGTCTTTTCGATCATCCGCTGCTGGTTTTCGTAAGCGGCCATCTGCTGCGCCCGCCGTTCGGCACGCAGCACGACGTATCGGGAGTAGGGGACTTTGTAGTCGTAGGCTTTGCCCAGCGAGATCTCCACCGTACGGGTGGTCACGTTATCCAGAAAGGCGCGGTCGTGCGAGATGAGCAGCACCGCGCCGTTGTAGTTTTTCAGGTAATCCTCGAGCCACTGGATCGACTCGATGTCCAGGTGGTTGGTCGGCTCGTCCAGCAGGAAAATCGAGGGCCGGCGCAGCAGCAGTTTCGCCAGCTCGATGCGCATGCGCCAGCCGCCCGAAAATTCGCTCGTGGCACGCTGGAAGTCGCTACGCTTGAATCCCAGACCGAGCAGCGTCTTCTCGATGTCCGCTTCGCGGGTATCGCCGCCCAGGATGTGATAATGGTCGGTCGCTTCGTTCAGCCGGTGGAGCAGCGATTCGTAGTCGGACGATTCGTAGTCGGTGCGCTCGGCGATTTCGCGGGTGAGGCGGGCGATTTCGGCTTCGAGCTTCAGCACTTCGTCGAAGGCTTTGGCCGTCTCTTCGACGAGTGTCGTAGTGTCCGCTACGCGCATCTGCTGCGGGAGGTAGCCGATCGTGCATTCGCCGTTGTAGGAGATCGAACCCGAGGTGGGCTGCTGTTCGCCCACGATCAGACGCAGCAGAGTCGTTTTACCGGCGCCGTTCTTACCGACCAGGCCGATGCGGTCCTTGGGGTTGATGAGCAGGGATATGTTGTCGAAAAGCGTCCAGCCGCCATAGCTGACGGTGAGGTTGTCTAAAGAGATCATGGTTTCGTTTTCTGCGATTTTCCGTGCGTGCGGAACGCCCGGCTTGCCGGAAGTAGGTGCTTGGGTGAAAGGAGTCGGAGGTTAGCTCTGCAACATTCTCTCGATCTCCGCCTGCGGGTCCGGGGCGCCGAAGACGGCGCTGCCGGCGACCAGAGCGTCGGCTCCGGCGTCGAAGAGCAGGCGCGAGTTATGGGCAGAGATGCCGCCATCGACTTCGATCACTGCGGTAGATTCCGTTTCGTCGATCATGGCACGCAGTTCCCGGATTTTCTCCAGCGAGTCGGGCATGAAAGACTGTCCGCCGAAACCCGGCTCGACGCTCATGACGAGCACCAGGTCGATCAGGGGTACGATGTCGCGCAGCACTTCGACCGACGTGGCGGGCTTGATCGAAACGCCCGCTTTGGCGCCAGCGCGGTGGATCAGGTCGATGCACCCTTTGGGATTGAGCGTGGCTTCGTAGTGGAAGGTGACGATTCCGGCGCCTGCCTCGGCGAAGCGGGTGACGTATTTTTCGGGTTCGACGATCATCAGATGTACGTCCAGCAGTTTGGACGTGGCCTTGCGGATGGCTTTCATCACCGGGAATCCGAACGAGATATTAGGGACGAATACGCCGTCCATGACGTCGATATGCACCCATTCGGCGGCGCTTCGGTCGATCATCTGCGTATCGCGTTCCAGGTGGCCGAAATCGGCCGACAGCATCGAGGGGGATATGATTCGTTGCATGGTTTTAGATTCTTAAAACTGAATAATAGAAACAAAGACAATTTTGGAGTAGAGTTTACCCAAAATACCTTGTTATTTTTGGCAAAGATAGTAAATTCGAAATAGAATGAGGATGTCGGGCAGGGGAATTTATTTGTAGTTGTTTGGCGTTGTAATATTTCCGGTCTGTTTATGCTTTGTATTACGGACAGTCTTGTTGTAATTATTTTAGTTGTTATGCTGGTTTTACAGGGATTCTGTTGAACAGGAACGAGAAGAGAGAGGCATTGCCTCTCTCTTCTCGTTCCGAAAAATACTTTTTTCTGTTGCAATGCTTGTCGCCGGTTTTAACGAACCGATATCGGCTCGACGGTATTCTGAAGACGATATATGTAATCCGGCCATTCCGTCTGTACGTTGGTACCCGTGCGGAAATATGCATTTGTTAAAGGAATGTTGGTCTGCATGTTCGAAAGCGACATCGAACTGGACATAGGAATAGGTGATGCACCTTCCTTGGAGAGCGGCCCAATCAATACTCTCTCTATTTCGCTATAGTTACCAGAGGCATCTTCGGCCATCGAGAGGAATGTGCCTTGCTGGTCGGCCGGGAAGAGAATCAGTGTGGACGTTTCGTCTTTGAGTGTCGCTTCCGTGCTGACGTTTGTCAAAATAGCTGATAACATCTCTTCTTCGGGATATTTGGTTTTGTCGGTGTAGTCGGCCGACAAACCTAGGAAATACCAGTGGGCCGCGTCGGAGCTATGGCTGATTTCGATGTCTATGGCTAGCAGGTTCTTGCCGGCTAATGAACTTAATTCGGGATCGAGTAGAGCCAGTTGGTCGCAGTCGTAATAAGCCCGCATCCAAGCTTTGGCCCAAGCGGACGAAACGGTTGCTTTTGGTGTCGTTAATTTCTCGCCGACAAAGACTTCACCTGCCAGCGTGCCATCGAAGTTCATACAGACAGCGAACGGGATATATTCCGTTTCCGGAGAGAGGAGTCCGGCAGGGCTTTCCGGGCCGAAAGACATGGTGACCGCACCACGAGCACAGAATCCGCGAACGATCTCTCCGATCGTGTAGCCCTGTTCCTCGTAAGTCGTGAATATCTGTTGCTGATAAGCGCGTACGGTCTCTTCATTCGATCCGTATTGTGCGTATTTTTCGGCAGGTAAGAGCTCATACCAGTATAATACGCTCGGGTCGCTGGGTGTGACGGAAACTTCCGCGCTACGGGCCGTCAATTTAGCGGGATCGATGCTGAATTCAAAAACTGTTTCGGAGGGGTCGCCAGCCGGAATAGTCTGGAACGAAGCCGACTCAACACTGGTTGTACGACCGGCTTGGTAACCGAATACCACGACGGAATAAGACGTGTTTGGGTCCAGTGCGTTTATTGTGCGGATTTGCGATCCCGTGTAAATATCGTAAAGTCCTGTGTTCATCAGAATTCCGTTCGCATCGATATAGGCGTCGGCGAGTTCCTCTGGAGTCCCTTGTGATGAAACGGCTATAAACCAAGTGTAGGGATCCTGATTGGTGGGAGTAATCGAGATTTTGGCTGATGCATAAGAGACGTCTTCGTCGGGAATCTTGATTGAGAATGTATTTAGGGATACCGGAGTCTTCTGGCTTTCGAATGTGTATTGGGAGACTTCCGAAAGCGGGTTACCCTCCTTGTCGATCGCAGCGGCCAACAGATGGTAGGTCGTCGATCCGAAAAGACTTTGGAGCGTGTTGTTGAATGGTCCTGTGTGGGTGATGTCGGCTACGGCACCGGCTCGGTCGAATCCTTCTTCCTGAATGCCGTACTCAATGTCGCTTTCGAGCATATCTTTGAATAAAGCGTCTTTATTTTTATTTGCGTCTGTAAATTCCTTGTCGGTAGCACGAGTCCAATACCATGTTTGTGTATTGTCTGATGGTGTGATGGAAATCTCGGCTGCATTCGGACTCAAGGTTTGGACATCGAATGTGAAAGTCATTTCGACGGGATTGGATTGCTCTCCTTCGGATGGAGGAGTTATGTCCGGCTCATTTTCCTTGTTGCAAGCGCCTGACAGGATTCCGCACAAGAATAGCATGTTGATATAAAGAAGTCTGTGCTTTATGTTTTTTGATATATGTTTCATGGCTTGGTGTTTTTTTGTTGGAAATATTTTCAGCCGTCATTAAAGAAGACGGCTGAAAATATAGATTACTTGTGTCTGTTTACAAAGCAGTGAAGCCGTCCATCGGACCGACATAGTCAGCTATTACTTTGATTTTGTGTCCGAGTGGAGCTACGAAGAAGCCTTCGTAGTGGAGCGTCCATTTTTGGCTTCCGCTGTCATAAGACAGATTCAGGTCGCCTTCCATGAGTACATACGGAAATATGGGATCGTCCAAATCCTGTCCGAGCGTGGCGTATGAGTAGCCGGGAATGAACTCGATCTGTGTGGGATCGAAGCCTGCGGCCGATGCATCCGGAGCACGATTAATAAAGAAGAGGCGCATGTTGGCTTCTCCTTCGGTGTCGGGTTGAAGGTCAATACGTCCAATATAGGAACGCTCGTAACCTTCCAAATCTGACGTAAGTCCGTATGAAACTACGGCTGGAGTATTTGAATAGGTGTCTTGCCATACATTATATTGAGGCTCCTCGGGATCTTCGCCTCCTCCTTGTTCCCCTATAGAACCTTGGAACGACCCAGTCAGCGTGCTTCCGTAAACGACTTGTGCCGACGCGTTTTCCTGATAGATAATATCGTATGAATCACGGGCGTCGATTGTGAGCGTGTATTCGTTGGTTTCCGGACTCACTTCAACTTTTATCGAGCCGGTTTTGTAGCCGATTTCCGACGGGCCGAGTGTACCGTTGATGTAAACGGGAGCGTTGGCGAAATAGGCTTTGGCCAACGATACGGTTCCTGCTTCTCCATTTTCGCTGATTGGGTAGTTACCCGTTGCGAGCGTTTCGGTTTCGGAATGGAATACCAGCGAGAACTGTTTCAGGTCGGGGTGAGCAGAACTGCGTAGCGGAAGGGCGATTGTCTTCTTTTCGGCATTCCATTTGGCCCCTCCGGTTTCGTCGAATACCACATTGTTGAGAGAATAGTTCTTTAACTCCATCTCGTGCGAGAGTATGCCGGAGAATCGACCGGTAAACTTGGTTTCGCTTTTGGATAATGTGCCTGTAATGGTCAGAATTACAGTGTTTGCCGTGCCTCGTTCAATTTTGACCAATGTCCCTGCAGGAAGGTTGTCGTCAATGTCGCTATTCCCTTCGATGTCTATCAGATAAGAGGAGGATACTGTTTTATAAAGGTCTTCTGCAAGCAGGCGGCTGCCGTTTCTCTAGGCGCCGTTGTTTTCGATACCTTCAAGTTTGATTTGGGTCTGATAAACACTTGTGTTGTCCGTTTCGAACAGGTTAATTAGTAGCATGCCGTTAGGCAGATAAAGTAATTCTCCTGTTGAAAAAGTGATATCGATTTGCTCCGGTTTCGGTTCGGGATCTTCCGTCCCTGGGTCTTCGTCTTTGAGCGGGGTAAGTTGTAATTTGTTGGAAATTGTCTTGCCCGTCTGGTTCGCAGCTGCAGCGATAACGGCATATGTAATCTGCTTGTCGACGGGAACTCGGATCGAAAGTTTGTTCTTGTCCGTGAGTTTAATGCTCGTTCCGGTTGCGAAAATTTCATCAGCAGTCGTGGGGAGCGATTCGTTCGCGTTCATGCAGACGTAAGCGCATTGCTCGGCATTTTCCACGTTGATCGAGAAGTTCAGTGCCCCGATTTCACTTTCTAAAGCAGAAATTGAGATGCTCGGTTCGGGGATAAGGTCTGATGTTTCGTCATCACTACATGCAGAGAGCATGGCTGTCAAAGTCAATCCTACCAGGAAAAACTTCATGGAAGCAAAGTTCATCATAGAGCATTTTTTTGGTTAAAGAATAATTTCAGAATAAATATATGGATAAAAAATGATTTTACAATGTTGTTTCGAAAATAAATTAGATTATATTTTTTAGGTTGCCTCTATTATAAAATGTAAATAAATTTGCTTTTGCATTTGACTTATTCTTATCTTTGTTAAAGATTGGATGCGGTTCGGCAATCTTTGTGTGCATGCCCGTACGATTGCTTGCATCTTTTGTTATTTTTGTTGCTGTCATGAATACCGGAATCGTTGTCGTTTTATTGTCGCTCGGCGTCGTTTGCGCCGTGCTGGGTTTGCTTTTGCTCTCCCTGCGTCGGGATAACGCCCGTTTGTCGGACGAACGGGCTGCTGCGGACGAAGCTCGCCGCCTGGCCGAGGAGTCGCGCCGGGTGTCCGAAGAGAAATCCGCTGCCGCCGAAATCGAAATCCGCACCCTGGTCGAGCGGAGTACGCTGGCGCAGGCCCGTCTGGAGGCGGCCGAACAGCGAATGGCCGAGGCACGTGCCGAACGCGAAAAGATGGAGGAGACTTTCCGGACCCAATTCAAGAACCTCGCCAATGACATTCTGGGCGAACAGTCGCGCACTTTCAAGGAGACCAACCGCGAAGCGCTCGACGTGTTGTTGAAACCTTTCCGGGATAACATCGTGGAGTTCCGCGAGCGGGTCGAGAAGATCTACTCCTCCGAGAACGAACAGCGGGGGGCGTTGCGCAACGAGCTTGAACGCCTGATGGAACTCAATCGCCGCATCACCACCGAAACGACCAACCTGACCAACGCGCTCAAGGGCAATTCCAAAGTGCAGGGCGACTGGGGCGAGATGATCCTCGAAACGATCCTCGACAATTCGAACCTGATCCGGGGCGTACATTACGATACGCAGCTCAATATCAAGGACGAAGCGGGAAACAACCTGCGGCCCGACGTGGTGCTTTATCTGCCCGAAGGCAAACGGATCGTCATCGACTCGAAGGTGTCGCTCACGGCATTCGTCGGATACGTCGGGGCCGAGGACGAGGCGACCCGGCGCCAGTATCTTGCGTCGCACGTCGCGTCGGTGCGGCAGCACGTCGTCGAACTGGGTCGCAAGGAGTACCAGCGATTGCTCGATTCGCCCGATTTCGTCATTATGTTCATTCCCAACGAACCGGCGTTTCTGGCGGCGCTGCAAAACGACAGCTCCATCTGGGCCGATGCCTACGACAAGAAAGTCATCATCTCTTCGCCGACCAATCTTTTCGCTTTACTGAAGTTGGTGGACGATCTTTGGAAGCGGAACGCACAGAATAAGAATACGGCCGACATCGTTACTTACGGTACGAAACTCTACGAGCAGTTGGTGGCTTTCACCGCTTCGCTCGAAGGGGTGGGACAGTCGCTCGACGCCGCCCGGGACAAGTACAACGATGCCTACAAGCGGCTTTGCACCGGTAACGACAACATCGTCCGCTGCGGGGAGCGGCTTCGCAAACTGGGAATTCCGACCAAGAAACAACAGTCTGCCCGGACTTTGCAGGCGGCCGATTTACCGGACGAAGAGTAGCTTCGGCAGGGGCGGGATTGCCCCGGCACGACAGCGGTGCGTAACCGGTGCGAGGGGTGCTTGAAAAAGCCGGATGTCGGGAGGAGGAGATGCGAGTTTCCTCCCGAGATACGATAAAAAAAATCTACCGGGATGCTCCGTCGCCGATCACTTATCGGGCAGGAAAATTCCGGCAGATTTGTATTTCAAATTGTCTAAAGCAGCTTTTGGAGCAATACTTCGTCCTTATACCCTTCGGGGGTACGGATCCACTCCTTTTTAACCCCGACCCGGCGGAATCCGGCTCTTTCGAAGAGAGTCAGGCTGGGGACGTTGTCCGCGAGTACGTTGCACCACAGTTGCCGCAGCCGGAGTACCGTGCGGGCATACTCTTCGAGCAAAGCCAATGCCTCTGCCCCGTATCCTTTCCCGCGCTGTGAGAGAGCGCCTGCTCATCTCATCAAACAGGTCGATGAGACGCATATCGAAAT
>OHQN01000634.1_pt1 | contig 9532 bp, 7 predicted proteins | sample 1578161 | NCBI WGS metagenome assembly OHQN01 (sample SAMEA3879554, study PRJEB24766) | human gut metagenome | biome: human-associated habitat; feature: feces | place: USA | collected 1985/1987
CCCTCAAATATGTCAAGTTCAATAGTATATCCATTGCCATCAGGGATTTCATAACGCTTCTTGGTGATGATATTGCCATCAGCTTTCTTAATCAGATGTTCATAGGCTTCTTTGTTAAGTGGAAGATTATATTCTTCCCTGGCCATCATTCCGCCACCCTTATAAGTGAGATAGTAATTATCATTGTCGCGTCTTACACGGACAACAGGAGCAGTGTTAAGATAGCCCTGTTCAATAAAGCGGCAGGGATAAGAATCTATATTGTCAGGGATGCCTGACACAAGATACTTGCGTTCGATTTCCATAATTAATAAACCTCAATTTCATGAACTTAATTAAATAAAGAGAAAAAAGGCTGCCACATAAGTGACAGCCTTTAAAAGTCATAATTAATTACTTCTTCTTAGACTTCTTAGCTGGAGCTGCAGGTGTGTTAACAACATCCTTTAAAGCCTTACCAGCCTTGAACTTAGGAGCCTTAGAAGCAGCGATCTTCATGGGCTTGCCGCTCTGAGGATTTCTACCTTCTCTTGCTGCTCTGCTGGATACTTCGAAAGTACCGAAGCCAACTAACTGAACCTTACCATCCTTCTTTAACTCTTCGGCAACAACATCTGTGAAAGCCTTTAATGCCTTCTCTGCGTCCTTCTTGGAAAGACCAGCCTGATCAGCCATAGCTGCAACTAATTCTGTTTTGTTCATATTGAACTCCTCCTATAATGAGTTTCGTGATTAAATTTACGCTCGAAAATAGTTCTTTTGAAACGTCTATAAATATATATATCTGTTTTTATCCCTTTTGTCAAGGCATTTCCGCATATTTACAGCATTTCCTGTGCCTTTTCAAAGATTATTTTGAAGTTTGGGAACTAACTGTCAGATCCACAAAAGAGTACGATACATCCTTCTGTTCATCGTCCACCTGAACCGTATAACTCCTGGTCTCATATCCGGACTTCCGCAGTGTGATCACATGACTTCCCGATGTCTTTTTGAAGCTACAGGGTGAGATTCCCACATAGTTACCGTCCAGATATACTTCCACGTTTTCCGGTGCATCAATGTGTACCCGATAGTAGGTGGTTGTGGTGTCTGCCGTCGCAGAAGTACTGCCGGAAGCAGTACCGGTGGAAGAGCTGCCTGCAGACGACGAGCTTTCTGTACTTCCTTTGCTTTCCTCACTGTCGGAATCCACTTTATCTAATTGCACATCCACTCCGGCAGATTCCTGTCCTACCCGGAGATACTGTGTCAGAGATTTATAGCCGTTCGCTTTTGCTATGATCTGGTGGATTCCGTACTCCAGTGAGACCGGCTGGGAAGGATCCACCTGACTTCCGTCAATATATAGCTCCGCATCGGCCGGGTTCATGGAAAACAGCACCATGCCGTACTTCGCCTCCGCAACCTCCAGATCTCCGATATCCAGGGTTGTCTCTTCGTTACGATTGATCACTACATACTTCGTACCGCCTCCTCCGCTGCAGCTGATATCCACCTGATAACTGCCTTCCGGCACCGTCACCAGCATGTCCTCCGTGATCCTCACGATCTGTGTCTGTCCGATCTCCAGCCATCCACCCACGAAATTCTCATCATTGACCAGCCGGAGATATCCATGACCCTTTTCCACGACCACGCTGAGCACCGTACTGTCCATTCCATGGAATGTCAGAATATCGGATGGATTCAGATCGATCTCTTCTATACTGTGTCCCTGGGAAAAATACTGCGTGTCTTTGGACAGCTTATAGGTTTCTCCGCCGATGCTTACCTCGTGCCTCACCGCATTCAACTCATAGCGCTCCACACTATCATACTGCCATGCCGTCTGTGCCAGCTGCATGGATGTCAGGTGTTTCTGTGTCTTCAGAAAAGTCACATCCACAATATCACCCTCCTGCAGCTGATCCAGAGAGATCGCCTTGCCGTATTTATCCCCGAAACGGGTGGTTCCGTCCATGGATAGCGTATATCGCCTGCAGAGATCCAGATTCAACAAAGTGACAGTTTTGTCAACTTCGTTAATATCCACCAGTACAGCAGTATCCGCAGAATCATAGCTGTCCGGATTCGTCACCACGAATCCGGTATCCACACGCTCCGCTTCCGTCTGTGTCTGCGTCTCTGTATTTCCTTCCGTGGCAGCTTCCTGCCCGCAGCCAGTTATTGACAACATTGTCATAAGCCAAATGCATGCTACTGCTTTCATCAGATATCTTTTGTTCATGCTTTTGTCTCCTCTCCGGTACCTTAGTGTCTATCCGATCTTATGATCTTATGGTCTCAAAATCTGTAGGAATTTTTTTCGGGCGGTCTCCTGTTCCAGCAGCCGGTCCAGTTTTTCCTGATTTTTTTCCGGAATCCATGCTTTTCCCGAATTGTAATAGAAATTCACGATCTTCCATAATTTTTCGGGATAAGACAATCTGTAGAACAGATCCTGTCTCTCGAAGGGATTCAACGGTCTGACGGATTCATAAGCTGCCAGCAGTGCTTCCCCCCGGTTACAATCCCAATCACTTTTCTCCAACAGTTTACGCAGCAACAGATAAAGATCCCTTATGGGACCGTCTGCCTGACATTTTTCAAAATTCACCAGGAAAAATCCTCTGTCCTGGCGCAAAATATTGTGATATTGATAATCACCATGGCAAAAGCAGAAGGTTTCTCCCTCTTCTACGTCATGTGAATTTTCTATCTTTTTCCATTCCTCACAGATCTGCCCGGCCTCTTCCAAAAAAGGATCCATCACGGCAGCCAGCCGGATCTCGAACCAGGTCTTCTGGCTCCGCTGTTTTAAGAATCTCCGGGCCCTCTTCAATTCTTTGTTATGCTTCTCATACTCTCGACTCGGAAGGGATCTACGGATGACCGGTGTGGGTATCCCTTCCATCTCGGGAAACGTGGGAATAAATTCCAGATCCTTGTGAAGTCCGGCCAGCAGGCGCATGGCTTCCATGCATTCTTCCCTGTCACGGATGTTACATTCTCTGCCTTCCCACCAGGTCTTCAGAATATATCTGACACCATCTCTGTCCGTGACCGACAGTGCGCCCTCTCTGGTGGCGAGCAGTCTCTCCGCAGAGATATTCCCACAAGCCTCCAGATGCTTAAGCACCTGTTCCTGCAGACGCAGCTGTTCCTCGCGTCCTGTATATTCCTTGAAGATCAGGCAGCCCTGCTGTGTATCGCACAGAATCGCCCCCCGCCCTTTTCGGGTACGCAATACCTCTATCTCATACTGCTCCAGCAGTGCCACCGCTCTGTCATTCACTTACAACCCCTCCTAAGATATGTACTTAACCGGTTTGACGGTTCCTACGCTATCTTATGAGAGATCTTATAAAAGTATGCTCACTCTTTGCCTGCTGCCAGTTCGCCCGCCTTTTCCAGCAGTTGTTCTCTGGTATTCTGCTCCGGGTGCTCTAAGACCAGTTCCAATAGCTTCTGCAGCATATCGCCCAACTCCCTGCCGGGCTTCATTCCCATAGTAATGAGATCTCTGCCGGTGACAGCCAGCGTTTTCAAGGATACGCACTGCTTTTTCTCCAACATCTCTTCATATAACTTCTTCCAGAGCTCCAGGTTCTCCAGCTTCTCTGCCCGCAGATAATCGCTCTGTGCCAGGATATCCGCCTGTCTCACCGGGAACAATAGCGGGAAAATGTCTTCCCCGATCTTGTTCACAGCTCTCCGCACGATCCGCAGGTCAGGTGTCACATCATTACCATAATCATGGTATCTTACCAGACGGGTCACCACTGCCACTGTATCATTATCAAATCTGAGTCTCCTAAGGATCCTGCGTGCCATCTCCTCACCCACTGCAGGATGTCCGTGAAAATGAGTGGTTCCGTCTTCATCCACGGTAAGTGTCTCAGGCTTGCCGATATCATGAAGCAGTATAGCATACCGCAGATTCTTCTCAGGTGCGATCTCTATGAGGGCATGTAAGGTATGCTCCCCCACGTTATATTTATGATGCTTATGCTTCTGAGGAGTCTCCATCATGGCATCAAATTCCGGCAGGATCACCTTCGTGACACCCATGTCATAAGCATCTCGCAAGGTGTCAGGATGAGGGGAGATCAACAGCTTGGTCAATTCCACCTGGATCCGCTCCGCGCTGATCTTCTGCAAAGTCGGTGCCAGCTTCCGGATCGCCGCTTCGGTGTCCTCATGGATCTCGTAGCCTAACTGCGCAGAGAAACGGATAGCACGCATGATACGCAGGGCATCCTCTCCGAAACGTTCCTCCGGATTGCCCACGCAGCGAATCAGCTTCGCCCCGATGTCCTGTAAACCACCGAAGATATCGATCAGCCCCTCTGTTTCATTATATGCCATGGCGTTGATAGTGAAATCCCGGCGTTTTAAATCTTCTTCCAGATTCGGGGTAAAAGTGACCTCCCTAGGATGTCGGCTGTCTTCGTATTTTCCATCCACGCGGTAAGTGGTGACCTCGAAGCCCTCTTTGTCCAGCATGACGGTCACGGTGCCGTGCTGAATCCCGGTGTCGATGGTACGACGGAACAGCGCCTTCACCTGCTCCGGTCTCGCCGAAGTGGTAATGTCCCAGTCCTCCGGGCATCTGCCCAGGATGGAATCCCGCACACATCCGCCTACCACGTAGGCTTCAAACCCGGCATTCTGTATGGTCTCTATGATATATTTCGCTTTTTCAGGTATTTGTATCTGAATCATATATATCCTCTTTTGCAAAAATCACACACGCTCATTGTTCTGTGATTTTTCGCTTGTTACTGCTTTGTGTCTATTGTTTGTTTCTAAGAAAGGCTATTCCTGCTCTGGTTTCATGATAAATTTATCGATGACCTCCACCAGCCCGTCCTCATCGTTAGTACCGGTGATGTAATCTGCAGCTTCCTTGACCGCCGGCTGGGCATTCCCCATTGCTACGCCGGTTCCCGCATATTCGATCATGGAGATGTCGTTGTAGCCGTCACCGCAGCAGATCGCATTCTCTCTGGTCAGTCCCATACCCTCCAGCATGTGGTCGAGAGAAGTCGCTTTATTCACATCCTTGGGCATGATCTCAATGAAATAAGGCTCGGAACGGTAGATGCTTGCCACATCACTGTATTTTTCCTGCAGCTGTTTCTCCAGTTCGGGGGCAATCTCTTCCGGTGCCGTCATCAGACATTTGTTGATATCAAAATCTACATAGGATACAAAATCATCCACCACTTGAATGGGGATTCCGTTAATCCTTGCTTCTAACTGCACATATTTATCCGGCTCAAATGCAGAGATGACTCCCTCTCCCTGATAAGTGATCAGTCCACAGCCATTCGCTTTGGCGAATTCATACAATCCGGGTACAATGGACAGGGGCAGTGTTCTCTGATAGACCACTTCTCCCGTTTTACATTCCACGATACGGGCTCCATTAAAGGACAGAAGATATCCACCGTATTTTTTCAACTCCAGTTCCTCTTCACACTTCCGCATACCGGGCGTGGGACGTCCGGAAGCCAGGATCACCTTGTGTCCATGCTGTAAAATATTCCAGATTCCCTGTTTGGTAGCTTCTGTAATCTCTTTTTTGGAATTGGTCAGCGTTCCGTCAATATCCAGTACCAGAACTTTTTCCTGCATGTATATTCATACCTTTCTCAAAGTTATTCTCTGTTCAGCTCACGTAACCAGCAAAGTCACATTATCCTGTTTCCCGCCATTTTGAGCCTATCTTTGCTCATAATCTAACAGTACCTGTCTCTTCTGCTTGCGCAGTGAAACAGGTACTTGTCTATTGTCTATGTTCTGTTCCCCGGCAAGCCTTACTGTGCCTGTGTTGCGGTCTCTTCGGTAGCAGTGGTCTGTTCCTCGGTGATCTCCTGAGTCTCTGCTGTTGCAGTCTCAGCAGCTGCAGATTCCTCTGCCTGCACCTTCAGATAATTCAGCTTACCCTTGGGATCCTCTACTGTTACATCTGCAGTAATATCCTGCATATGCTGACTCATTGTATCGGATACCAGCGTATTCTTGATGTTGATCTTCCACTCGGGCTGATCCTGTCCGATGTAGTAAAGTACATAGGTGGTGTCACTGACAGTGATGGCTACGGTATCTCCTGCCTGACGGCTGCTGTCGAAGATCCAGTTGCTCAGCTCCTCTGTCATACCGGTCTTGGTCACCTGCTCGAACAGACCGCCGTTCTCTACTGCGGAAGTATCCTGTGTATACTTCTTGCACAATTCTGCGAAGCTGTCCTCGGTAGCTGCACCGTTCTTCCACTCCTCCAGGATTTCTTCACCGGTCTTATCCTCGGTGGGAATGATCACACGTACATCTGCGGAAGGAGTCTCATCCAGATATCTCTTCTCAAATGCCACGACATAGTAGCAATGGCTGTTGTCGTTAGTAATGACGGTGGTGTCTCCTGCCTTTCTGGCATCATCGAACAGCCAGTCGGAGATCAGGTAGTTCACGGAAGACTTCTTCTCATTCTCGTGTGCTTCGCCGTCTTTTGCCACGGTCTGCTCCGCATCGTCAGCCAGTACCTTGGCATCTTCCATGGCCTTGGCGATCTCAGCATCGGAAGGCTGGTAAGCGGTATCGGTGCTGTCGGAAGCTGTTGCATCTGTAGCTGCAGTTCCGTCTGTTGCAGTGGTATCGGTGGTTGCAGCAGTCTCCTCTACGGGATCGGCCAGTTCGGTAGGCTCGGTGGGCAGATCAGCTTCGATTGTGGTCAGGCGGTAGTCTACGGAATCGTAGGTTGCCTTATTTTCCTCATAATAGCTCTGGATCTCATCATCGCTGGGAGCATTGTCCTCCTGCAGCTTCTGATAATAAGCGTTCATTACCATGTCGTTCTTCACATATTCTTCGATACGACCCATGGTTGCATAGCTTCCGTAGATGGAACGTACATATTCCTTATCAGATACGCCTGCGGCTGCAGCGGAGGTTTTGATGGTCTCCTTGAAAGTGTTATACTCATCCGTGGTATCGTAGGTGAAGCCGGCTGCTTTGGCTTCTGCCATCAGCGCCTTATTCTGCTTCAGGCTCTCTACAGCATTCTGCTCAAAATAGTCCTGCCAGGTCAGAGTATCGGAATACATCTGGGTGGACAGATCCTTGCTGGTGTCCAGTCCGAAATAGCTTAAATAACTTCCGTACTGTGTAATGTAGTTGTTCTTGGAGGTGTTGTAGACATAATCAAATTCTACCTTATTCACCTCTTCCCCATTGATCACTACATAAGTCTCATGGGTTGCCAGATAGGTCCGGATCGGGAAAGATGCCACCAGACATACCAGAGCAACGAGGAATACGATCCCGACTGCCGTGCTGATGCGCTCTTCCTTTTTCTCCTTTTCCTTCTCCTCTTTACGCTTCTGTACCTTACGGTCATATTTTGTCATGACCTTCTGTTCTGTTTGTTCTTTTTGTTCCTTATTTTCTGTAACTTTTTCATTCTTAGACATCGCTTACATGTCTCCTTCCTAGCGTCTTAAGTCCAATGACTTCTTATTTTACCGTATTTTAGCGGAAAAAGAAAGCTATTTCACATATTTTTCAAGTTTTTCCACGATATTTTTCACACATCCGGGCTCAAAAGGACTGTCCAGTCCGACTTTTTTAATCATATTGGTGTAAAAATCGCTGGCGGACAATCTGCACAGCTTCAGATAGCTCTTCCACGCCTCTGTAAAATCGGCATCCATCTTCACCTTGTACTGTAGTGCACAGGTCTGTGCCAGGCAGTAATCGATATAATACAGAGGGTAGTCGTAAATGTGCAGCTGCTTCTGCCAAAATCCTCCCTGTCCGAAGAAAGGATCTCCCTCGTAGTCCAGATGAGGCTTGTACTCCCGCTCCAGACGGCTCCATGCCTGCTTTCTCTCGGCCGGGGTCAGCTCCGGGTGTTCATAGACGATATGCTGGAACTCATCCACCATACAACCGTAAGGGATAAACGCAGCCGCATCCTCCAGATGCATCTCCACATAATCCTGCGCCCGGTCGCCGAAGAACAGGTTCATCCATTTCTCCGTGAAAAATTCCATGGACATGGAATGGATCTCTGCAGTCTCCATGCCGATATCCGCATGCTCTCTGATAGGATCCTGTGCAGCGAGATACCCCTGGAACGCATGACCACACTCATGCGTGATGACGTCCACATCACCGCTGGTACCGTTAAAGTTGGCGAAGATAAAAGGTGCATGATAGAGGGGCAGATAGGTCATGTAACCGCCTGCTTTCTTCGTCTTGCGTCCCAGGACATCAAATAACTGGTTCTCCATCATGAAATCAAAAAATTCCGCTGTCTCCGGAGACAGCTCACGGTACATCTTCTGTCCGGCAGCCATGATCTCTTCGGGGGTTCCGGTGGGTGCCGGGTTGCCGTCCTTAAAATATACCTGCTCGTCGATATAGCTGAGCTTCTCCAGACCCAGACGCTGTCTTCTGCGGTCATGCAGTTTCTCTGCGAAGGGTACGAAATACTCCTTGATCTGCCTGCGGAAAGCCTCTACCTCGTCCTTGCCGTAGCAGTTGCGGTTCATCCGGTAATATCCCAGCTCCAGGTAATTTTCATAGCCCATGGCTCTGGCCTGCGCGGTACGGTTTTTCACCAGTTTATCGTAGATGGTATCCAGCTGTTCCTCATTTTCCAGGAAAAACGCGCTCATCTTCTCCCATGCCTGTCTGCGGACATTGCGGTCGGAATTCACCAGATAGGGCCGTAACAGGGACAGATTCAGTTCCCTGCCGTCGAAATCAATCTTCGCACCGGCGATGAGCTTGTCATACTCCATGGTCAGGGAGTTCTCCTCCTGCATCAACGGGATCAATGCCTCACTCATGGACTTCTGTGCCAGCTCCATGTTCTTGAACGCTACCGGCCCGATCTTCTCCTCCAGATACGCTCTGTAGGGGGATTCATATAATTTCTTCTGATAAGCCAGCACCAGATTACTGAATACCGGGCCCTGCTCATCATAGTATTTGTGCTCTTCCTCGTAGAATTTATCGGAGGTATCGATGTCAAAGCGAATATTTGCGATCGTCATCAGCGTCATGACACGGTCCGTCAGCGCATAGTACTTCTTATGCACCTCGAACTGCTCCTCCCCACTCTTCGCCACATCCAACTCCCGGATCAGCTCTCCCATCTCCTCCTGCACTTTGGCAAAATCTATTCTTTCATAAGGCATGTCCTGAAATCTCATAATTATAGTAACCCTCTCTTTCTGTTCCTTAGGAACCTATACTGCTTATCTTACCCCAAAATGCCGGGAAAGTAAAACTTTAGAAGCGTTCTGTAACATTTTTCTGGATTTTTTGTAGCTTTTTTGTAACATTTTTCAGACTTGCCAATAAGGAATCCCTATGGTATGGTGGTATTAAAAGTAAGTTTTCTTCTTTCAAAAAATCTTATAGACCCGTCAGTGGTCAAAGTTTCCCCTTATTATTTTTTATATGGAAAATATTTGTTTTTTTGTGTCGTTTTATTTTATTTTTACATTTATTTTGCAACAGAAAGGAGATTTATGGAGTT
>OHQN01000636.1_pt1 | contig 9521 bp, 10 predicted proteins | sample 1578161 | NCBI WGS metagenome assembly OHQN01 (sample SAMEA3879554, study PRJEB24766) | human gut metagenome | biome: human-associated habitat; feature: feces | place: USA | collected 1985/1987
GGACATCATCAATTGGATACTTTGGACGAGCAGATCTTGAAACTGATAGCTGACAATGCCCGTATCCCTTTCTTGGAAGTGGCTCGTGCCTGCAATGTATCTGGAGCTGCCATTCATCAACGCATTCAGAAACTTACCAATTTGGGAATACTGAAAGGATCGGAATACATTATTGATCCCGAAAAGATCGGTTATGAAACGTGTGCGTACATTGGTATCTATTTGAAAGATCCTTCATCGTCAGATGCGGTTATCAAGGCTTTGGAGAATATTCCCGAGATTGTGGAGTGCCACATCACTACCGGCAAGTACGACATGTTCATCAAGCTTTATGCACGCAACAACCGTCACCTGCAGAATATTATTCAGGAAAAACTGCAGCCGCTGGGTATGGCGCGGACGGAAACCTTGATTTCCTTCCACGAAGTGATTAAGCGCCAGATGCCGATTCTGATCGAAGACGAAGATCAGGAGGAAGATTGAACGAAGTGGAATCAGTGACTATGTCAGGTATTAGTTCCTGACATAGTCTACAAAGGCATACGAACAGGGATGTTTTTCATCGGCAGGATGAGCATCCCTGTTTTTTTCGTGCCATATCTCAGGCTGTACCTGCGGGAAGTAAGCATCCGCTTGCGGAGCTTCCGCGTCTATCTCTGTCAGACAGAGCCGGTCGGCCAGCGGCAGGGCTTGCCGGTAGACGCTTTCGCCGCCGAGGATATAGACCTCTTCGTCGGTATCGCAGTGGCTTAGGGCTTCCTCCAGGCTGGTGAAAACTTCCGCACCCGGGCAGCTAGTAGCAGCGTTGGACGAGAGTACGATGTTGCGTCGGTTAGGTAGGGCGCCTTTGGGGAGCGATTCGAAGGTCTTGCGGCCCATGATGATGGTATGTCCCGTAGTCAGTGCCTTGAAGCGTTTCAGGTCGTTGGGCAACCAGAAAAGCAGTTTGTTTTGGTAACCGATAGCCATGTGGCGGTCTACGGCGGCGATGATACTGATCATGTTTTCTTTTTGTTTTGGGGTTAGACAGAAACCTTGCCTGCAATATGTGGATGCGGATTATAATTTACCAGCTCGAAGTCATCATACTGGAAATCGAAGATACTCTTCACGTTCGGATTGATTTTCATCTGCGGCAGGGGACGCGGTTCGCGCGTCAGCTGCAGTTTCACCTGCTCCAGGTGGTTCAGGTAGATGTGTGCGTCGCCCAGCGTGTGGATGAAGTCGCCTGCCTTCAGGCCCGTCACCTGTGCCATCATCTGCAGCAGCAAGGCATACGAGGCGATGTTGAACGGTACGCCCAGAAAAGTGTCCGCACTGCGTTGGTACAGTTGCAGGCTCAGGCGCCCGTCGGCCACGTAGAACTGGAAGAAGGCGTGGCAGGGCGGCAGGTTCATGTTGTTCAGGTCGCCCACGTTCCAGGCACTCACGATGATGCGGCGTGAGTCGGGGTTGTGCTTGATGGTTTCCACCGCTTCGCTGATCTGGTCGATGAAGCCGCCCTGATAGTCGGGCCACGAGCGCCACTGGTAGCCGTAGATATGTCCCAAGTCACCATCGGCATCGGCCCATTCGTTCCAGATGCGCACGCCGTGCTCCTGCAGGTACTTCACGTTGGTGTCACCTTTGAGGAACCAGAGCAGTTCGTAGATGATGGATTTCAGGTGCAGCTTCTTGGTAGTGAGGCAGGGGAAGCCGTCGTCCAGATTGAAGCGCATCTGATGGCCGAACACGCTGATAGTACCTGTTCCGGTACGGTCGCTTTTCTCAACGCCTTCGGTCAATATGCGGTTGAGCAGGTCTAAATATTGTTTCATGGCGTAACTTCTTTATTTGGATGCAAAGGTAACCTTTTTAGGCAAAGAAAGAAGAACCTGCGGGATGGATTTTTTCAGAGGAACGGTGTGAACAGATGGGCAAACCATCCTACAAACTTCTTCCACGCCGACCGTTCTTTCCAATATTCGGGCGTCATCAGCGTACTGTTCTGTTTGTCTCTGTTGAACATTTCAGTCAGTTCAGCCGTCGTTTCGGGATCGAAGATGAAGGCATTGGTTTCGTAGTCGTAGCGCAGGCTGCGGCTGTTCAGGTTGGCCGTCCCCACGGTACAGAAGCTACCGTCCACCATCATTACTTTAGAGTGATGGAAACCGCCGTTGAACAGATACACCTTGGCACCTTGCTTCATCAGTTTGTGCAGGATGTAGAAGGCGGCTTCAGGCGTAAAGGGTACGTCGGATACCGAAGGAACCATGATTTCCACTTCTGTTCCTTTCTTCAATGCATGTTTGATGGCTTCTTTGATGGACTTGGTAGGCACGAAGTAGGGGTTGACGATGCGTATCAGGCTGTCGGCTTCGCGGATGGAAGTCGTGTACGCACGGCTGATGGAGCGCGGCGTCTCGCGGGGTGTACGGTCTACGATCATGATCTCCTCCGCGATGCTGTCCGGCAGCTGGGGCGTGTCGGGAAAGTATTCCGGTCCGCCGATGTGTTGTCCTGTTTCGCGGTTCCACATGGTCAGGAAGATACCTTGCAGGTAGCGGACCGCATCACCCTCGATACGGGCGTGAATGTCGTGCCATTCGCCGATCTTGGGCAGACCCTTGATGTAGTAGTCGGCCACGTTCATACCTCCTGTGTAGCCAATCTTTCCGTCGATGACCACGATCTTGCGGTGATCGCGATGGGCGGCGTGGTTGAACCAGGGGAAGGTGAAGGGATCGAATTTCACGATTTCGATGCCCTGCTCGCGGATAGCTTTCAGGTGTTTCTTTGTCAGCGGTTTGTTGTTCGACAGATTGCCGAAAGCGTCGAACAGGGCGCGTACTTCTACGCCTTCCTTCACCTTTTGGGCCAATAGTCGGAACAGGACACCGGCGATGGAGTCGTTACGGAAGTTGAAGTATTCCAGATGGACATGGTGGCGTGCGCCACGGATCGCTTCGAACAGGTCGGTGAATTTTTCATCGCCGCTCATCAGCAGTTCTACCCGGTTATTGTAGGTCAGCGGAGCACCCATGTCTTTCAGGCGGTGCATGACGATGCTGTCGCTTGGGGTAGTCTGGGCAGCGGTATGTCCAGTCAGGAATAATAATGCCGTTGTCAGTAATAAGTGATATATAAAAACTCTCTTTGCCATTTTAGTTTTTTGCGGGGGCAAAGATACAACATCTCATGGACAATATTGTTCTGAGTATAGGAAAAAAAGCTGTTTTTAAGCCAAAGAAGCTATTTTTTTGTACATAAGGAACAACAGTACCACGACGGCCAGTGCCAGCGATTTGGGGTCTGTCTGCGCCATGCCGTTTTCCAGAGTGGTGGTGAATGTCTCGCGTAGCGTGTCCCACACCAGTTGCACTCCGTCCAGCAGAACAAACAGTACGGCGGCCAGCGTAAATCCTCCGGCTGTCCACAAGCGTGCCAGGCGGTTGCTACGGTAGGGCAGGCTGCGCATTACGCGGCGTGTGAAGCCGTTGTCAGCCACTTCTTGTCGCTGTCCGGCGAAGAAGCTTTCCAGTAACTTGTCATTATTTTCCGTCATATCCATTCTGTTTTAAGTACGTCGCCATCTTTTCCTTGGCCCTCGAAAGGTGGCTTTTTACGGTTCCCGTAGGGCATCCGGTAATGCTTGCTATTTTGTCTATGCTCTGGTCCTCCAGGTAGAAGAGGGTGATGCAGGTTCGCTCGATGTCTCTCAGCGTGGCCAGTGCGCGGTGCAGGTCCGACTGCAGGCCCGTGTCCGGCTGGCGCACGCTGCATTGGGCGTCTACCCGTGTCGTGTCCAGGTCGTCTGTCTCCTTCCGGCTGCGAAGATAGTCATAATATTGATTGTACGCAATGCGGTAGAGCCAGGTGGAGAAGCTGGACAGGTTCTTGAAGGAAGCCAGGCTGGTGTAGGCACGGATAAAGGTGTCCTGCGCCAGGTCGTCGCTCAGTTCGCTGTCGCCGCAGGTCAGGTTCAGGAAGAAGCGCCTCACGGGCGACTGGTATTTCCTGACCAGCTGGTCGAAGGCGCGGTTGTTGTGGAACATCACGACTTGTGCAATCAGCGATATGTCGTTGAGTTGGCTCATTCTTTCGGTTTGTTTGTGTCTTCGGCGTCGGGAGTGTCTTTCTTTTCTGTCTGGTCGCGGAGTTCGAGGCCGCCCACTTTCATGTAGCGGTAGCCGGTCTTTTCATCGCGTTCCATGCGGATGAAGGGCTTGCCGTCGTCTTGTCCCGGCTGGGTATAGTAGATGGTTACCTGTCCGAAGCCCGTGAACATGATGAGCAGCCCGATGCATCCCAGGCTGAATTCACCTGTAAGAGCCCAGAGAAAGATGAAAAGCCCGATGCCCAGGAAGATATTCTTGATGCCCCGGCTGCGCAGGTCTTTGCTTTCTCCTTCCTTGGTTTCTTTGAAGAATTCGGGTGGAAGCTGCTGTCCGGCAGCCAGTGCCTGTTCGGCCAGGTGATACTTGGCCTTGCGGTTTTTGTAGCGGAAATAGAAGATGATGAAGAGGAGCAGTGCGGGCAAGCCGAATACGAAGATGATGGCTGTCAGGGCAACAATTGTTTCCGGTGCGTCTTCGCCGAAGTTGAAGCCCACCCATTGCAGGCCGCTACTGTCGTGGCGGTGGCGGTAGGTGCCGTCACTGTCGGCTTCGCTGGAGTCGGTGCCTTCGTAGGTAGTGATGCTCAGGGTGTCGGTAGTCTGTTGCCCGTTTATCACGGTGTCTTGCAGCTCGATGACGCGTTTCTTGCCGTCTACGGTGTCGGTCACGGTTCTGTTTTCTGCCTGCATTCCCAGGCTGGTGGCGGCCATCAGGCCAAGTAAGATAAGGATACGTTTCATATTCGTCAGTCTTTTATTCGTTGCTTATTTTTTGTTTTCTTTGTTGGTTAGACGGAATATCCGTCCCACAAGGTTGCAAAGTGACGACTTTTTTTTCAGATTTCTTCGAATAGCTTCTGTTTTTTCCATTATCTTTGCCGCCACAATCAATCATAAACAAACGCTTTTGGAGAAACTGCGCCGCATTATGAAGTATTTTCTTCCCCTGTTGTTCCTAGCGTATTGGGGAGGAGTTACGCTGTTTACCCACTCACATGTGGTGAACGGAGTTATCATTGTGCATTCGCATCCCTTCAAAACCGGTCATCAGCACACCGAGAGCCAGGCCGAGACCATCTTCTTTCTCGACCACTATGTGGCTTCCTCCGTTCCTGTGCTGTTGGTTGCCGTTCCCTGCTTCTGTGCCCTGTTGGGCTTGCTGGTTGTGGCGCGTACGTCGTGCCTCTGCCTGCGTCGGCCGGACGACGGCATCCGTCTGCGCGCCCCTCCCGCTTGTGTCTTCTCTTGTTGATGTAATCTGTGGTGAGCATCTGTTTAGATGCATCTATCATTTCCTTTATTCAAATTATTAAAATAGAAGACACATGAAAAAATATATCTTTCTTGTGGTGGCTCTGCTGTGCGCATTGCTGCCCGCCACTCTTATGGCCGAAGAACTGAAGAGTTCGGATGCCAACATCGTAGGACATGTATTGGAAAAACATTCCAAAGAACACCTCTCTTATATTACCGTTTCCCTGAAAGGAACCACCATCGGTACCCTGACCGATGCCACCGGACACTATTTTCTGAAGAATCTGCCCGAAGGCCGCTTTACGTTGCAAGTCAGTTCCGTAGGTTACAAGACACTGACACGCGAAGTCGTTCTGAAGAAGGGCGTCACGCTGGAAGAGAATTTCGAACTGGAGGAAGACCTCGTGGCGCTGGACGGCGTGGTGGTCACCGCCAACCGCAGTGAGACGACCCGACGCCTGGCCCCCACGCTGGTCAACGTCATGGACTTCAAGCTCTTCGAACAGACCAACTCTACCACATTGGCTCAGGGACTGAACTTTCAGCCCGGCGTACGTGTGGAAAACAACTGTCAGAACTGCGGTTTCCAGCAGGTGCGCATCAACGGCCTCGACGGTCCCTATACCCAGATTCTTATAGACTCGCGCCCCGTATTCAGTGCTTTGGCAGGTGTGTACGGGTTGGAGCAGATACCGGCCAACATGATCGAACGTGTGGAAGTGATGCGTGGAGGCGGTTCGGCCCTCTTCGGTGCGTCGGCTATTGCGGGTACCATCAACATCATCACCAAGGAACCCCTGCGCAACTCCGCCCAACTGGGACATACGATTATGGGTGTAGGAGGCTTCTCTGCGTTCAACAACAATACGACGATGAACGCCTCGCTGGTGACCGACAACCACAAGGCGGGCATCTATGTCTTCGGGCAGAACCGCCAGCGCAGCGGCTTCGACTACGACGGCGACGGCTTCACCGAGCTGCCCAAGCTGCGCAACCAGACCGTAGGCTTCCGTTCCTTCCTCAAGACCAGTACCTACTCCAAGCTGACCTTCGAGTACCACCATCTGCAGGAGTTCCGCCGTGGCGGTAACCTGCTCGACCGTCCGCCCCACGAGACCGACATCACCGAGCAGACCGAGCACAGCATCAACAGCGGTAGCGTGAAGTTCGACTATTTTTCGCCCAACGAAAAACATAAAGTCAATGTCTACGCCTCCATGCAGCACATCGACCGCGACAGCTACTACGGTGGCGACCATTCGCTCAATGCCTACGGTGCCACTACAGACCTGACGTGGGTAGTCGGTTCGCAGTACGTCTACCACTTCGATCGCTGCCTCTTCCTGCCCGCCGACCTGACGGGTGGTGTGGAGTACAACCAGGATGCCATGCACGACAAGATGTGGGGCTACAACCGTTACATCGACCAGACGGTGCGCATCGCCGGTGCTTTCCTGCAGAACGAGTGGAAGAACGACCACTGGAGTTTCCTTGTAGGCGGACGTTTGGACAAGCACAATCTGATAGACCACGTCATCTTCAGTCCGCGTGTCAACCTGCGCTACAATCCCACGAAGGACATCAACCTGCGTGCCGCCTACTCCGTGGGCTTCCGTGCCCCGCAGGCCTTCGACGAGGACCTGCATGTCGAGAACGTGGGTGGCAACGTATCCATGATCCAGCTGGCCAAGGACCTGCGTGAAGAGAAGTCGCGCAGCGTCAGTCTTTCGGCCGACCTGTACCACCGTTGGGGCGCCTTGCAGGGCAATCTGTTGGTCGAAGGTTTCTACACCAACCTGTCCGACGCCTTTGCCTTGCGCCAGATCGGCACCGAAGACGGCATCCTGAAGAACGAACGCTACAACGAGAAAGGAGCCCGTGTCTATGGCGTGACGCTCGAAGGCAAGCTGGCCTGGCTCACTACGCTCCAGCTTCAGGCGGGCGTTACCTTGCAGAAGGCCGAGTATAAGGAGGCCCGCCAGTGGAGCGACGACGAAACTGTTCCTCTGGAGAAACGCATCTTCCGCACGCCCGACACCTATGGCTACATGACCCTGACCTACAGTCCCGTGAAACCTCTGAGCATTGCCCTGTCCGGTACCTATACGGGCAGCATGCTGGTGGAACACCGTGCCGGCTACATCGAGAAAGACCGTGCCGAGACTACGCCCAGTTTCTGGGAAATGAACCTCAAGGCCGCTTACGACTTCACCCTCTACAAGGATATCACCCTTCAGGTGAATGCCGGCGTGCAGAACCTCTTCAACGCCTATCAGAAAGACTTCGACCAGGGCAAGCTGCGCGACTCCGGCTACATCTACGGTCCCGGCCTGCCCCGTTCCTATTTTGCGGGAGTGAAGATCAGTTACTGATGCGTGAAGGTTGATACAGATTCTCCTGCAAAAGAAAAATGGGAGAATCTTCGTTCATTCTCAGTTCTTTTCCTTATTTTTCCTTTGGATTTTAACTCATAACCCATGAAGCTTATGAAAAAAGGAAAAGAATCTTTGACGGCCTATATGGCCGCCCTGATCCTCCAATTGGAGAAAGAGGGACGTCCTGGTACGGCACACGTCTATCGCAGTACGCTGCGTCGTGTGCTCGACTTCACCGGGGGTGTCCCTCTTTCTTTTTGTGAGGTGACCCCTCTTTGGTTGAAAAGTTTCCAGAACTACCTGCTGGACCGCCAGCTGCAGTGGAACTCCATTTCCACCTATATGCGCATGCTTCGCGCAGTCTATTTCCGCGGTGTCGATGAGGGACGTGCTCCGTTTCGTCCCCGACTGTTCAAGGGAGTCTATACCGGTACCCGTGTCACGGTGAAACGGGCGCTCGACGAGTCTGTATTCCGCAAGCTGGATACGCCGTTACCCGGCTGCACCGCCCGTCTGGAGAAAGCCCGTCTCCTGTTCTTGCTGTTGTTCATGCTGCGTGGCATTCCCTTTGTCGACGTGGCCTATCTCCGTAAGTGCGACCTTCAGGGGGATGTCCTGGTTTACCGCCGGCGCAAGACCGGTTCCTGGCTTTCCGTGCAGGTAGAGCCCCGCGCCATGTCGCTGATCGAGCAGCTGAAAACCTCTGACGAACGTTCTCCCTATCTGTTCCCCTTTATCAAGGGCACGGGTATTCGTGCCTATCGTTGTTATCAGGCAGCCTTGCGCAACTTCAACGCCGACTTGAAGCAGCTGGGTGTCCGGATGGGCCTCGGTTCGGTACTCAGCAGCTATTGCGCCCGTCACAGTTGGGCCACGATTGCCAATTATCACAACTACCAGCAGGAGCTGATCAGCCACGCCATGGGCCATTCATCTGTAAAGGTTACTGAAACCTATTTCAAACGGCATACAGACGAACGTATCGGACAGATGAACCGGGAGATTCTTTCACAAGTATTTTGTGCCTGATCTCTTGGGGCTTTTTTATGCCTTTGGGTGGAAGTATCCCCTAATTAGGTGACAACCGTATAATCAGGTTGTAATTTGGTGAAAGGAGATTATTTTACGTTTCGGGAAAGATGTGCAGATACGGTTACTTTGTAGGTAACGGTGAAAGACGTTTTTCGGGACTCTTCTTCCTTTCACACGGAATGAAAAAAGTTCTTTCAATGAAACTTTACTACAAGAAGCTGTGTGTCAATAGCTTGTAGTGAAACCAACAATTTTCCCTCCTGTAACTGTGAAAGCCGTGTGAAATACATCTCGTTTCACTTCATTCGGTTGCTGTTCAGCGTTTTATGCTTCGTGTGAAGCCTTGAAGGCAGAATCGTAGAAGAGAACTTGTAAACATCTACTTTAGCGTCATAAACATCTACTTTAGCCGCGTAAACAGGCACTTTAGCAAAGCCAACATCTATAATTTGTGGAAGGTGGTTCCTTTCCGTAGGCAGGTCCGGCCTCATAGTAGGGGCGTGAAGCGGAGGGCGGTTTTCAGGCGTATAGAAGGACTGGCTGTCTGAGCGTAGCGAGTTCCTGTCTTTTAACCCGAGAATCGTCCGAAGTAGTCCCGGAAGTGCAGCTGTGTTCCTTTCTTTTTGGTCTCTTTTTCTTTCGGGCAGGCGAAAGAAAAAGCATGAACTTTATAATTGAACTGTAAAATTTTAATGTTAAAATTCTGTTCTTATTTGTTTGTCTGCAGACAAAAGTTTAAATTTATACCATTGATGTAAACCAAT
>OHQN01000646.1_pt1 | contig 9452 bp, 10 predicted proteins | sample 1578161 | NCBI WGS metagenome assembly OHQN01 (sample SAMEA3879554, study PRJEB24766) | human gut metagenome | biome: human-associated habitat; feature: feces | place: USA | collected 1985/1987
GGCTCGAAAAGCCCGAAGCCATGACAGGACATTCGCTGGTGGAATTTAAGTAGGGGAACTCTTATAGGTATAGAGTGGATTTTATATCGATTTTGATTTGCGTTGAAAAACATCTGTTTTTCAACGCAAATCTTTTTTAGAGGATTCGGGAGGATTTATTCCCGAATATTTTGTATTCTTCGTAACTGTTTGTTGTGGGTATCTTCTTCGAATTTTAATTTAAGGTTTATGAAAAAATTTATCTGTTGCGTTGCGGCGCTTTCGGCATTGATCTTTTCGAGCGGTTGTGGCGACGACGAGAAGCAGGTCGAACCGGTCGATGAATATTGGATCGAATGGAAAAATGAGAGCGATTATCGAATCGATTTCTTTTATGTAGAAGGAGGGTATCGGTGGCATGACGGGATTAATCGTGGAAAGTATGTTTCCGTGCGGGTGTCCGGCTCACCGGAAGGTTTGTCGGACTATATTGAGGACCGAAAGATGGGGCTGTGGTATGAGCAGTTTGTCGTCGATGGCGAAACGTATGCATATATGGAAAACTACGACCCGTCGGGGGCGGGTAATTCCGCTGTGCCAAAGGGTTTGCAGGACGTGCAGCGCTATACTTTGGTAAATAAGGAGAAAAACGGTAGTCTGGCTTTGGTTTGGGTTTATACTTTCACCAATGCCGATTACGAGGCGGCGAAAGCCCGGGGTGCGGTGCATATTACGCTTGGGGAAATTTAATTTTTAGGAATATCAGGCATTTGATTCTTCCCGGAAGTCGGATTCGATTTCCGGGAATTTTCTTAAAAGATTCAAGAAACGAAGTTGTATTTTCGAATATTATCTATTACTTTTATAATGAAGTCAAATCAGCCTGAATTTAAATTATGAGAAAGATTCTTTATTTGTGGATGATTTGCGTCGTGCTGTGCTCTCTTGTAAGTTGCAATGACAGCGACGATAAAACCTATTCGTCCTATGTCAGCCGGTTCGTGTGGGAGAATAGGTGCAATCATAGGATCGAATATTTCTATGTAGAGGGGTGCATCACGAGATCCCAGGGAATAAAGTATGGAGAGCGGGCTGTAAAAGAATTGGAAGGACCTTCGCCCGTGGATTTGCAGACTTTTCTCGACGGAAGAGAAACTCATGTTATCTACGATTCTTTTACAGAAGGAGTTATAATTTACTGTTATATGGAAAATTATTATCCGTCGGGACTCGGAGAAGTTGCGGTTCCGAAAAGTTTGCAGGATCCCGATCGTTATGTTTACAAGGCTTATGAAGAGGGGGATAAATACGTCGTGGAATGGACTTATACATTTACCGATGCGGATTACGAGGCTGCCAGGGCTCGCGGACCGGTGCGCATCGGAATTGTTTGATTCATAACAGAAAAATCGAAGAAAACCCCGGACTGAACTTAAGTTCAGTCCGGGGTTTTCTCATTCGGTCGCTTCGGCGGCGTCTTACTATCGCTGTTCGGCTAAAAAGGTTTCGATATTCCGTTCGATGCAGCCGACCAATGTTTCGAGTGCTTCGACCGGGGCCCAGGCCGTGTGGGGCGAGAGCAGCAACCGGTCGGGGTCTGTTACACGCAGCAGGGGGTTGTCCGGCGACATCGGCTCGCGCGAGAAGACATCGATTCCGGCACCGGCCAGCCGCTTGTTGTCGAGCGCATCGGCGAGGGCCTGCTCATCGACGATGCCACCTCGGGCTACGTTGATCAATAGGGCCGAAGGTTTCATCAGGGCCAATTCCCGGGCTCCGACGAGGCCGCGCGTGCGGTCGTTCAAGGGAGCGTGGATCGACACGATGTCCGACCAGCGGAGCAGTTCGTCGAGCGGCTTTTCGGGATAGGGTTCCTGCCGTTCGACACCCGAAGTCGAAGTATAGGCGATCTGGCAGCCGAGGGCTGCGGCGACTTCGGCGACCTTGTGCCCGATGGCTCCCAGGCCGATGATACCCCAGCGTTTGCCGTAGAGCTGGTGGAGCGGTCGTCCGAAATGGAACGGAGCGTCGGATGCGGCGTATTCGCCGCTCTTGACGTAGCGGTCGTAGTAGATGCTCTGCCGCAGCAGGGCGATGGCGGCACCGATCGTCGTTTCCGTCACCGCATGGGTGGAGTAGCCGACAGCGTTGCGGACCTCAATCCCGCGTTCGGCGGCGGCTTCCAGATCGACGTTGTTCATACCGGTAGCGGCGATGCAGATCAGTTTGAGCTGCGGCAGCACCTTGATAGCTTCGGCCCGCAGGGGGACCTTGTTGGTGATGACGATGTCTGCGTCGATACAACGCTCGGCTATTTCACCGGGCGTCGTTTTTTCGTAGCCGGTATAATTTCCCAGTTGCTTGATGCGGGAGAGGTCGATTCCTCCCAGGCTGTACTCATCTAAAAATACGATATTCATAGTTGCGGTTTTATTTCGGGTCTTGTTTCGGTATGTGCATCCGCCGAAGCAGGGGCCTCGCCGAATAAGACCATCATTTTTTGTACCATTGTCTGCGGATCCGTGGTGGTACCGGGTACGGGAAACGGAGGTGTTTCCGCAGTTTCCGGTACGGATCGGGATTGCCGGGGCCTCGACGGAACAGTCGTAGGTTCCGCGTCGCAGCCGGCGGGCTTGTCTCCGGACCGGACACGGGCGATCTCGTTTGCGGACTGTATCGTCCATCTGTCGTGACCGGCGGATTACGGAGCTGCCTCGGCTATGCTTGTTCGCATCGTTCGCCGCTTTTTTGCAAAGATACGAATAAGCCGAGCGCAAAAGCAATTTTTATTTGCATTTTGCCGGGGCGACGAAGTCAAAGATACGAAAAGGTACGAACAATTGTGCGGTTTGCACGCAGAAATTACCTGTTCGCCCCCTGTCTTCTACAATAGTAAAAGACAGGCTGTATGCCAAACTCGGTTGAGTTTGTCCGATCCGTCTCTTAAAAACTAAAGATAGCGAAAGCCCAAAAAAAACGGGAGCTTGTTTTCAGTTTCCCGAGGCGCAGCCTATTTAATTAAGGCTATGTCAAAGATACGGAATATTTCGAAAAACGGATCTAACCGCTTCTGGATGGTCGTAAATCCGTTCCGACAGCCGTTTGGTCGGTTTTCTTGTACGCGGGACGGCTGTTGCGGTCCGCTTACAGCTCTCCGATCACTCCCCGGACGACTACCGAGGCGCAGCCTATGCCGAAGAGGGCCGGCAGGTAGGAGATCGTGCCCGTGTTGGATTTTTTGTTCTGTTCTTCGCAGAGGATCGTCGCGCCTTCGCGTACCGGTTCGGCGGAGAATACGGCTTTGAAGCCGCTGCGTATGCCGGCTTTGTGAAGCCGTTTGCGCAGCATGTGGGCCAGCGGGCAGTGGTGGGTGCGGGAGATGTCCTCGATTTCGAGCCGCGTGGGGTCGGTTTTGGCTCCGGCACCCATCGAGCTGACCAAGGGAATGCCGCGTTTCAGTGCCCCCAGGATCAGCGCCAGCTTGGGCGAGAGGGTGTCGATCGCATCGACCGCGTAGTCGAACCGTGCCGAGTCGAGCAACAGGTCGGTTTCTTCGTCCTTGATGTATTTATCGACTACGTGGAGTTCGAGTGCCGGGTTGATGTCCCGCAGCCGCTCGGCCAGCACCTCGGCTTTGGGCCGTCCGACGGTCGAGTGGAGGGCCACCAGCTGGCGGTTGATATTGGTCGGATTGACCGTGTCGGCATCGGCGACGGTCATACGTCCCACGCCTGCCCGGGCGATCATCTCGGCGGCATAGGCGCCCACGCCGCCCAGTCCTACGACCAGCACGTGGGCCGCACGCAGTTTTTCGAGTTTTTCCGCTCCCAGCAGGAGCTCCGTTCTTTCGAGCCAGTTGTCAGTCATCGTTCGAATATCTCTCTGTAATTGCGGTATATCGCGCATTTCAACATTTCCGGGTCGAGGTCTTTCGTTCGGGCGATCCGGCGGTAAATCTCCTCGATCGGCACGTCGCTTTCGTCCGTTTCGGCGAAGAGGTTTTCGACCGGCGTGCGCCGCAGGGCTTCGACCGTGCGGGGCGAGCGGAACGTCCGCTCCCCGAAGGAGAGATAGTAACCCTTCTTTACGGCTTCGGCCGCCTGCTGGGACGATCCGATGAAGCCGTGGAAGATCACTGCCCGCAGCGTATGGGGAGCCAGTTCGCGCATGACTGCTTCGAAGGCCTTCACACAGTGCAGCACGACCGGTTTGTCGAGCCGTTCGGCCCAGTCGAGCTGTTCGCGGAAAATCCGGAGCTGGGCCTCCCGGCCGACCGTGCCGGCATAGTCCAGGCCGATCTCGCCGACCAGATCGACTTCGCCGAACCGGGGGACGATCTCTTCGATTCGCCGTGTTTCCGCCTGCCAGGGATGAATCCCTGCGAAAGAGGGCTCCAAAGCCTTGCCGGTGGGACGGTGCGTGTGGATATCGACTATGCTGCATTTCATAATGCGGATCGCTCTGAAAAGACAAAGTTATGATTTTTCAGTCGATTAAAAAAATCAGGCCGCTCTTTGCAGTTCGTATCGGAAAAAATCGTATCTTCGCACGCGATTTAGTGTGTTATTGCGCTAACAAACATTGCCTGGAAAACTCAATGCAAAATAATTATCTGTAAAACAACCATTTATTAACCATGTCGAAAATCATTACATTACGCAAAGGTCTCGACATCAATCTTCAGGGTAAGGCCGTGGAGAAGCTGGTCAAATTGCCGCTCGCTCCCGAGTACGCTGTGTCGCCTCTCGATTTCGAGGGTGTGACGCCCAAGTTGCTGGTGAAAGCCGGCGACCGGGTCAAGGCGGGTACCCCGTTGTTCTTCAACAAGTACAACGAAAGGGTGGTTTTCACCTCGCCCGTCAGCGGTACGGTTTCGGCGATCAATCGCGGTGAGAAGCGTTGCATTCTCAACGTGACGGTCCAGGCCGATGCGACCCAGACGTACGAAGAGTTTGCCAAGCTGAATGTGCAAACCGCTTCCCGCGAAGAGATTATCGATCTTTTGCTCAAGTCCGGGCTTTGGCCCATGATTATCCAGCGGCCTTACGGTATCATCGCCGATCCGAGCGACACACCGAAGGCCGTTTTCGTTTCGACGTTCGATTCCGCACCGCTGGCTCCGGATTACAATTTCGTGCTGGCCGGTGAGAAGCGGAACCTCGAAACGGGTATCGAAGCGATGCGCAAGCTCGCTTCGGGTAAGGTCCATCTGGGCGTGCGTGCCGGTGCGGAGGGCGAAATGGCATCTCTGAAAGGGGCCGAAATCCACACGTTTGCAGGCAAGCATCCGGTAGGTAATGTAGGCGTTCAGATTCATCACGTCGATCCGATCAACAAGGACGAGCGGGTGTGGACGGTGAATATTCAGGATCTGGCCATCATCGGCCGCCTGCTGAACGAAGGGCGCGTCGATAGAACCAAAGTCATCGCGGTCGCAGGCTCCGAGGTGAAAAATCCCCAGTACTACCGGCTTATCGACGGTGCTCCGGTGGCTTCGGTGCTTAAGGACAACTTGAAGCCCTCGACCCACAATCCCCGCATCATTTCGGGCAACGTGCTTACGGGACGCAAGACCCCGGCCGACGGTTTCATCGGTTTTTATGCAAACATGGTGACGGTAATTCCCGAAGGCAACCATTATGAATTGCTGGGTTGGGCGATGCCTCGTCTGAACAAGTTTTCGGTTTCCAGGGCCTATTTCTCATGGCTTTGCCCGAAGAAGGTTTACGACCTGGATACCAATCTCAACGGCGGCGAGCGCCCGTTCGTGGTAACGGGACTGTACGACAAATACCTACCGATGGACATCTATCCCACCTACCTGCTCAAGGCGATTCTTGCGGGCGACATCGACAAGATGGAGAACCTCGGCATCTACGAGGTCGTCGAGGAGGATTTCGCGCTCTGCGAATTCGTCGATCCCTCGAAGATCGAGATGCAGCAGATCATCCGGGACGGTATTAACTTAATGATCAAGGAGGCATAACGATGGGAGGTTTAAGAAAATTCGTAGATAAAATCAAGCCGACCTTCTCCGAAGGCGGCAAGCTTTCGTTCCTCGCATCGACCTTCGATGCGTTCGAAACGTTCCTTTTCGTGCCGAATACGACCACGAGCAGAGGAGCCCATATCCGCGATTGCAACGATATGAAGCGTACGATGATCGTGGTGGTCGTGGCGCTGATGCCGGCCTTGTTGTTCGGTATGTACAATACAGGCTATCAGGTGGGTATGACCGGCTGGGCAGCCTTCTGGTTCGGTTTTCTCAAGGTGCTGCCGATGATCGTGGTTTCCTACGTGGTCGGTCTGGGCATCGAGTTCTTTTTCGCCCAGAAGCGCGGACACGAAGTCAATGAAGGTTTCCTCGTGTCGGGTCTGCTGATCCCGATGATTATGCCGGTCGGTACGCCGCTTTGGATGATCGCGCTGGGTACGGCTTTCGCCGTCATCTTCGGCAAGGAGGTCTTCGGCGGTACGGGTATGAATGTCTTCAATCCCGCGCTGGTGGCGCGTGCATTCGTGTTTTTCGCCTACACGCCCTTTATTTCGGGTGAGAAGGTCTGGTTCGCCGACGACGCTGTCTCGGGTGCTACGGCCCTCGAACAGCTCGGCACGACCGGCGCGATGAACTACTCGCCGCTGGACGCCTTCCTGGGATTCATTCCCGGCTGCGTGGGCGAAACTTCGACGCTGGCGATTCTGATCGGCGCAGCGATTCTGCTCTTTACGGGCGTCGCTTCGTGGCGCACGATGTCGTTCGTCTTTATCGGCGGCCTGGCAATGGGATACTTTTTCCAGGCACTCGGCGTGACGACCTACCCCGCTTGGGAGCATCTGATCGTCGGCGGTTTCGCTTTCGGCGCCGTGTTCATGGCCACCGATCCCGTCACGTCGGCCCAGACCCGTACGGGCCAGTATATCGTCGGGTTCCTCACCGGTGCGCTCGCCGTGTTGATCCGTGTGGTCAATCCGGCCTATCCCGAAGGTATGATGCTTGCGATCCTCTTCATGAACGCATTGGCTCCGCTAGTGGACTACTGCGTGGTCGAGTCCAGCATCTCGCGCCGGAAGAAACGTGTTAAATTGGTAAAATAGGGGAGATATGGCAAAGAAAAAATTCGTATGCAGCATTTGCGGACATGTCCACGAAGGTAACTCCGCACCCGATACCTGCCCCGTCTGCCAGGCTTCCTCGTCGGCATTTACGGAGGATCGGTCCGGCCAGAAAAAGGGCTGGATGCACAATCCCAACAGCAACACTTATATCATCGTCTATTCTACGGTCATGGTCGTCATCGTGGCGACTCTGCTGGCCGTGGCTTCGCTCTCGTTGCAAAAGCGTCAGGCGGAGAACGAGTTGCAGGAGAAGAAGAGCAATATTCTCCAGTCGCTCGGGTACAGCCCCGACGAAAATCCGCAGGAGTTCGACCGGGCGCTGGCCGATTTCGACAACCAGGTCAAATCCTTCGTCCTCGATGCCGACGGCGTGAAAACCGAAACTCCCTCCAAGGAGGTCTTCGCGATGCTCGCCACCAACCAGAATATCCGCGATAATTACGATGCCAAGCGTCTTATTCTGTTTCAGACCGAAGACGGTCGCGTCGTCATTCCGCTGATCGGTATGGGTCTTTGGGGCGATATCTGGGGGTATGTGGCGCTCGAAAAGGATATGGATACCGTGTCGGGTATCGTCATGGCCCACAAGGGCGAAACCCCGGGCCTCGGTGCCGAGATCGCCACGCCTAAGTTCCAGGCGCATTTCGCCGGCAAGAAGCTGTTCAAGAGCGGCGAGTTCGTATCGGTCAGCCTGCGCAAGGGCGGTGCGAAAGATCCCGAGCACGAGGTAGATGGTATTTCGGGCGGTACGAAAACCTCGGACGGCGTGACGGCCATGCTCCGCGATTGCCTGTCGGCTTACCTGCCTTACTTCGAAAGTCAGCATCAGGCCGCAGCACAGTCGGCACCCGCTGCCGCGAACGAGGCTGCAAGTTCGGAAGTGTCTAACCAGCAAAACGTAAACGAGAGCCATGAGTAATGAAAAGGAGTCGATCTTCTCGGCTAAGAATTTGAAATACCTGACCAGTCCGTTCTCTGCGAACAACCCCGTCATCGTGCAGATCCTGGGTATCTGCTCGGCCCTGGCGGTAACCGTGCAGATGAAGCCGGCGATCGTAATGGCCCTCTCGGTGGCCGTCGTGACCGGTTTTTCGAGTATGGTGATGTCTTGCCTGCGCAAGGGCGTGCCTTCGCGTATCCGTATTATCGTTCAGCTGGTTGTGATCGCCGCGCTGGTGATTCTCGTGGACCAGATACTGAAGGCATACGTCTATGAAGTGTCCAAACAGCTTTCCGTCTATGTCGGTCTGATTATCACCAACTGTATCGTGATGGGTCGTGTGGAGGCATTCGCTCTGGGCAACAAGCCCTGGCCCGCATTCCTCGACGGTATCGGCAACGGTCTGGGCTACGGTATGATTTTGGTGATCGTGGCCTTCTTCCGCGAACTGTTCGGTTCGGGAACGCTGCTCGGCTACCAGATCGTTCCCGAAAACTGGTACATCGCCAACGGCGGCGGTTATTCCAACAACGGTCTGATGCTCTTTCCGCCGATGGCGCTGATCATCGTGGGCTGCATCATCTGGGTGCACCGTTCGCGCAACAAGGACTTACAGGAAAAATAGGAGGATAACGTATGGAATCATTGAATATCTTTATCCGGTCGATCTTCATCGACAACATGGTCTTCGCCTTCTTCTTCGGCATGTGTTCCTACATCGCCGTATCGAAGAGCGTCAAGACGGCCCTCGGCCTGGGTCTGGCCGTTACGTTCGTGATGGTGATGACCGTGCCTCTGAACTACCTTTTGTACGAATACGTCCTCAAAGCCGATGTATTGGTCCCGGGAGTCGATTTGAGCTTTTTGACTTTCATCGTCTTTATCGCCACGATCGCCGCTTTCGTGCAGCTCGTGGAGATGGCCGTCGAGAAATTCTCGCCGACGCTTTATAATCAGTTGGGTATCTTCCTGCCGCTGATCGCCGTGAACTGCGCCATTCTGGGCGGTTCGCTCTTCATGCAGCAAAAGGTCGATGCGCTGGAGATCACTTCGCTCTGGCAGTCGATCGTCTATGGTCTGGGTTCTGGTCTGGGCTGGTGGCTGGCGATCGTGATGATGGCCGCCATCCGCGAGAAGACGACCTATTCGCACATCCCTGCGGCGCTGAAAGGCCCCGGCATCGCCTTCATCATCACCGGTCTGATGGGTATCGCCTTTATGATTTTCTCGGGCATTCAGTTCTAACCTTTAAAAAAAGAGATTCCGATAAATGACTACAACGATTTTAATAGCGATTGCGGCCTTTCTGGCCATAACGCTCGTGCTGGTCGCACTGCTTCTCTATGCGAAGGCGAAACTGGTCGCGTCGGGCGAGGTGACGATCGACATCAACAACGGCGAGCGGGTCATCACCACC
>OHQN01000652.1_pt1 | contig 9400 bp, 6 predicted proteins | sample 1578161 | NCBI WGS metagenome assembly OHQN01 (sample SAMEA3879554, study PRJEB24766) | human gut metagenome | biome: human-associated habitat; feature: feces | place: USA | collected 1985/1987
CAGTATACTCCAACCCAATCATCTCATTGATCAACGCCACTGTCTCAAGGAAAGGACGCTCATAGAAAAGTTGGGTATCTACATCGGCAGAGACATACTCAGGATACAAGCGCTGCAATTCTTCAACGCCCTCTTGGTTGCTTACCATGAGTTCGATCATCCGGTTATTCAAACTATCCCGCATAGAGACAGCAATTTTGCTGTTCAGCTCCAAGGATGCCTTAACCGAGAAAACTGCCTCTTTCTGACCTGCAATTACGATACGAGCTTTCAGCTTATCATCGTTCATGCACGTCCAAGGTTCGTATTCCACGTTCCGATCTACATCATAAAGCACTTTAGCCAAAGCGTCGTAAATAGCGACACCCGCGTTTCGTGTATCCAAAACGCAATAATCCGCCTCAAAGTCAGCGAACAGCTGCTTAATGCGAATGGCTTGTTTTGTCGTTTCAAATTCTGCCTGCGGCTCCATATAGACTACCTGCCGGCGATATCCCTGCTTGACCTCAATATGATCTCCGCTGGTATCTGAGACCTTATACTCCTTGCTCTCAGGGAGAGCACGAATGCAAGTAAATACCGAGTTATCGTTACCGGTACCGCCCTCCGGGGCAATATCGCACGCGATAATACGGATTTCTCCTGCCTGTTTGGGAATTGTGTGCTTTGCCTTGACCTTTGACAGTACGTCCTCGTTCTTCCTTGGATAAAACGGACGTTTCAACACGCGGTTCTTGTTCAGCATATCGTAGGTGAAGTAAGCATGAGCATTCTCGGCCACCATCTGATTTTCATACTCAATCGTCCAGGCAACCCTATCCAGCTTCTTTCGCTCCTTCACCAAGAAGTCACGGGTTTTAATCTCGTGCTTCAAAGCGATGCTGTAATCCATACCAATCAGAACAGATTTGCCCTTGCCCAACATATCGCGGGTCACGAGCTTCATGTAATCCCACATCCAGTGAGATTTGTACCATGCAGAGCTGATATAGATTTCTTTCGGTTCCTCTTTCAGTTCTTTGTACTCGTCGGGGTACTTGATTCTGAACGGAATCTGCCGCTGGAACAGCGTAGGAGAAAGAACCGTGTCGATAATGCTTTTCACAATCATACGGAACTCTTCATAAATGAAGACCGTAGCACGGTATCCACGCACATTCTCATTGGCAACCAATACAACAATAGAGCTTCCGTTATTAAACTTCACTTCGATATCGTTCTGGTTGTCCTTGATGGTCTTAATCTCCTGTTGAAGCAACGGAGATCTTGGCAAAATCTCTTTGGCGATTTTTTCTGATACGATCAATCTCGCCTGCTTTTTTGTCGCCGAAGCTACGACGATCAATGATCCAGGCCGCAAAATTGCTTCTTTACAGGCATAGACCGCAATGATAAATGACTTTGCCGCACTACGAGCGGCCACAATGCAGATACTCGGAAAAATATCCATCAGATACAAAATGATGTGCTGATAGAGATACAGTGTGATTCCGAAATACCGCTGCACAAAGCGGCTGGGGTTCCTTCGCCAAAACGTTATCCAATCCAATAGCTTTTTGACAAACTCAGGGTCGTTCAATTTGCTATTGGGTGAGAAATGTTCATGGACGTGTTTTTGTCGCCCATCCATCAACGCTTCGTAATCCATAACTCACTCCTCCGAATCAGACAGGCTAAATTCCTTGTCCAGTTCCTTAGAGCCGGTCAATAGATTGCGAAGAGGTCTGGTCATGAACCGTTCAATATACTCCTTCAAATGATCGAAGTCCGCATACAGCTTCTTGTCCTTGTAATATTCAGCCGGACAAAACTCCTCGATATCTCGAATCATTTCTCCCAAAGGACTCAGCTGCTTTTCAGCCTCAGCCTTTTTCTTCCGGTCTTCGATCTCAGTAGTAGCTGCGTCAATCTGCGACTTGTAGCTATTCGCAGCCGTACCAATGTTGGAATCCCCCTTCTGAAGCAGCTTCCGCAGGTTGAGCTTCATAAAGCAGATCGAAACGTACAGCTCCTCCTGCCGCTTATCCATCGGCTCGCCGTATCGCTTTACCCAATCCTGATACTCGTACTGCATAGAATCGTAGTCGCCAGCATCAAAACCGACACCAAACCGGCGCACAACCTCCTCGGGCGTCTGGATGTCGTCATTTTTTGCCACATCCTCCACCGTAGGTGCGTTTTCCACATTGGCTTCCCAGCGCCGCACCAATGTATCAGAGTAGGTCGTTGCTCCGTCTACCTGGCTCAAATTCAGTCTGGAAATATAGGTACTGATCCGATTGCGGCTCTTTCCATTGCGGCTCTCACTGATCTTTCGTGACGACGCCCAGATATCCAAATCAAAGTACATATCCGTGATCTGGCAAATCCGCTCTGCCGCCGCATCTTCGTCTCCGTCATAAAACTTTACGTACTGTTCGTAAAGCTCTGCAACGCAGTTCTTACAGATAGAGACAAAGCCGTTGTTGCCCTTATAAATAGGGGACTTTGAACGGCCAAAATTAGTCTCCTGTTTTTTGTACTTGTGGCCGCAGCAGGTACAGCGATATTCTTCATCGCTGATTACACGCGGCTCAACTTCGGTAGGCTTCGCATCTTTCACTACCTTTTGCGTAGCCGGTTTCATCAGCTGTTTCTTTGCCGCCATGTCCGCGACCTCCTTTCTATATGACAAAACCTCGGAAGTCCAAAGACTCCGAGGTTTTCTCAATCGTTATTATTTCTTCTGGTGCGCCTGAAGGGATTTGAACCCCCGACCCACGCATTAAAAGTGCGCTGCTCTCCCTACTGAGCTACAGGCGCATATGTTGTATGAAGTGACTCCACGGATTCCGACCGCCACTCACAGCCGTGATATGTTATCTCAATCAAGCAATAATTCCGATTTGCACGGTTACTACACTTATTTATCCTCCATTGCTGACTACCATTAGAGGGGCATACTTTCCCAGGCTCACGAAGTCCCGTTGGGGTATGCCAGCCCGCCGCGCTCCTGATCGGCTTGCCGCTTTGCTTACAGCGTTTAGGTTGGTCTATCGCGTTTTGCCTGCGCCGGACTTTCACCGGAGGGAGCGACCCCAATCTACCTGCACACGGCCAATTTTTATTTTACCGTCGTGTCAGAGCCGTCACACGACATCATCGCTCGGTCAATTTTTATTTTACCGACGAGTCAGAACCGTCACTCGTCTCATGCTTAGAAGCTACCCCTTCCGCCCATGTTGTAGCGCAATACCAGAAAAAAGTCAACTACTATCTTGACAGAGAAATTTCTTTCTCCACTATATTGTATGCACTGAAAGAACAAACTGTACTGGGAATATCTGTGTTTATCTTTTGATACTCAATAGTTTAAAAAGAAAGAGCCGAGATTTTCTGTGCTGAAGTTACAGAAAATTTCGGCTCTTTCTTTTCAAAAAACATCTGCTTTACTTTTTACCCGGATTCCTGCCGGAATTGACCTATAACAGAGAAATTCGCCCCAATCTGTTATCAGACCGGGAGTGTCATTGCCCGGAAATAACCACGAAGCCGTAGGGGGCAAGTGTGGTGTGGGTCAGGGCTTCCGAGAGCAGGGGCGTTCCGGTAACCGGCTGGGGAAGCTGGCAGGGATCGGGGCTGAAATTGCACCAAACCGTAATGTCCGCTCCATCAAGGCTTCTGCGGTAGGCAAAAAGCTGCGGGTCATCGGGGACAAGCAGCTGGAAATCGCCCCATTTGAGGATGTCACTTCCTATGCGCAGAGCAATCAGGCGGCGGTAGAAGTGCAGGATGGAGTTTTCGTCCTCCCGGGCGCGCTGTACATTGATCTCGGCAGCGTTGGGATTTACGGCGATCCAGGGCGTCCCTGTGGTGAAGCCTCCATTTGCCGTGCTGTCCCACTGCATCGGCGTTCTGGCGTTGTCGCGCCCCTTGTGCCGGATGCCGTTCCACGCCCACGCCTTTTGCGCGTCCGTCTTTGCCTCTTTCAGAAGGTTCAGGCTTTCAATGTCCCGCAGCTGCGAGGCATCGGCAAAGGGATAATTCGTCATGCCGATCTCCTCACCCTGATAAATGAAGGGCGTCCCCCGCTGCAAATACATGGCCACAGCCAGCATCTTGGCGCTCCGCTGCCGGAGCGTCTCCGATGCGGTGCAGCCCCAGCGGGATACGATGCGGGGCTGGTCGTGGTTGCTCCAGAACAGCGTGTTCCAGTCCAGTGTGCTTTGCCACGCGGCAGTCAGCGCCTTGAACTTTTTCAGAGAAAAGGGGATCACGTTCCATTTCCCGTCTTCGCCGTCGATGTCCATGATGTCAAACTGGAACAGCAGGTCCAGTTCTCTCCTGTCCCCGACGACACTGTTCGCATTATCCAGAGTGACGCAGGTCGTTTCTCCCACGCACATGCAATCCCGACCGTCAAAGCAGCGTTTGCGCATCTCGCGCAGATGGGAATGCAGTGCCGGCTGGAAGGCCGTATGCTCGCCCGGGAAAGCGTAGCCTGAGCCGCTGGCGTCGGGCAGGCCGGGTGCTTTGGCAATCAGGCTGATCACATCCATGCGGAACCCGTCCACGCCCTTGTCGAACCACCAGTTGATCATGGCGTAGACTTCTTCCCGAAGCTTCGGATTCTCCCAGTTGAGGTCAGGCTGCTTCTCCCCGAAAAGATGCAGATACCACTGCTCTGTCGCCGCATCATAGCTCCATGCCGACGGCGTGAAGAAGGATGACCAGTTGTTCGGCTCCTTCCCGCCGCGTCCGTCGCGCCAGATGTAATAGTCGCGGTAGGGATTGTCTTTGGATTTTCTCGATTCGACAAACCATGCGTTCTCGTCCGAGGAATGGTTGACGACCAGATCCATGACCAGCTTAATATCCCGCCGGTGCATTTCCTCCAGCAGTCGGTCGAAGTCCTCCATCGTGCCGAATTCGGACATGATCTTCCGGTAGTCGCGGATGTCGTAGCCCATATCGTCGTTGGGCGAGTCGTAGACCGGGCAGAGCCATACCGCACCGATGCCCAGCCATTGCAGGTAATCCAGCCGGGAGATCAGACCGGGGATGTCCCCGATGCCGTCGCCGTTGGAATCCTGAAAGCTGCGGGGATAAATCTGATAGAACACACGTTCCTTCCACCATGGGCTTTTCATGGAATCGTTCACTCCTTCACAATGAGATCGTCAATAACCGGCAGCGTGCCCCGCGCCGCCGTGAAACAGGGCAGCGACCCGCCCAGCAGCGCCAGCCAGGGCAGGCTGTAGGGCAGCAGAAGCGCCATTACCGCCGTCAGCGCAAGGGCAAGCAGCAGCCAGCCAAGCACCAGAGCGGGGCAGCGAAAGGTCAGGCAAATCGCGTTTTTCAGCAGCGCCGGGAGCTTCAGCTCTACCCGCGCCTGCATCTGAAATGCCAGAGTGCCGATGCACCACAGCAGATAGCTGCCAATCAGGCAGAAGCAGGCCAGCACCGCCCCGACTCCCGCCCCCTCTGTAAGCCGGAAATAGAACCAGCCGCCGTAAAGAATTGCCGCCGGACCGGCGAAAAAAAGCAGCCCGAGAGGAAGCGACGGGAGAAAATTGGTGCGGAAGCTACGCAGAAAGCGGCGGTACGGCTGATTTTCCTCCAGCAGCAGACTCTGGCAGGCGCGGCACAGTGCCGTCCATCCTGCGGGAGCCGTCAGCACCGGCAGGCAGGTCAGCAGAAAAAGCAGATTCAGCACCATCAGCGGCAGCAGCTTTTCAAAGCACAGCCGCACAAAGCCTGCGGTTCTATAGTCTCTCTGCATCGCCGCGGTTCCTCACTTCCTTGTAATACTCCGAGGGACTCATGCCCGTTTTCTTCCGGAACAGCTTTGAGAAATAATACCGGTCGTCGATCCCCACCAGGTACGCGATCTCCTGAAACGGCAGATCTGTGGTCGCAATCAGCTGCTGGGCGTTATAAATGCGCAGCGTGTTGAGATATGTAAAGATCGGCGCGTCGGTCAGCTTGGAAAAGGCGCGGTTCATGTAGTCGAAATTCATCTCGAAGACGTCTTCGATCTCCTGGCTCGACAGCGGCCGCGTATAATTTTCGTTGAGGTAATGGAGCAGCCGCTCGGCCACGACTTCCGACTTTTTCAGTTTCTTCCCCTGAGCAGCGCCCCGCGCCAGCAGGTGCTCATGTGCTACTTCCAGAAAGAACGAATGCAGCAGCGCGGCGGTGCGGCGCTTGTAATGTTCCTCCCGGGCGTTGTAGCAGTCCAGCGCGGTGCGGAGTATCGTATTGAATTCACTGCCCGGCAGGTGAAACTGCTTTGGAAGATAGGTGATGGGGTCGGTGGGGTCGGCTTCGTCCAGATTGTAGCTCACAAGGCTCAGCCTGCGCTTTTCCGCAAGCAGCGCCATGGCCGCGTCCTCATCCTTCATCCGCGCCATTTCCGGGTGGGTGAAATGGGCATAGTAATAATTGCAGGCCGCACGCTGATAGCCCTCGTGGCACAGCCCCGGCTCAAGCAGGAAGAAGTCCCCTGCCTTGAGGTGATAGAAAATGCCGTCCTCCTGCAGATACATATTCCCGTCACGGATCACATACAGGACATACTCGTCGATCGTCCGGGAAAAGTGGATCCACGGCTCGGTGTAGTTGATCCGCCCCAGCATCCGTACACGGGGAAGCAGATCTGCATTGTAAGACAGAAGCATCGTCATTCCTCCAGTTGCACCCACACGGCAGTCCAGCAGCGCACGTCGGGCAGCTTTACGGTATAGATGCAGCCGTTCTCTGTTTGCTCCGCCGTGTAGGGAAGCTTTTGCGCCGCCAGACACTCGCTGTCCGGCGAGGCACAGTAGATGCCGCGCACCGGCCGGTCAAGGCGGATGGCCGCCGAAATGCCCGCTGCCGGGGTTGGTTCCCGCTTTCCCTCATTCCACATGGCGTTGTTGCCGGTCAGGTTGATCAGGTGGAGGGTCAGCCGGTCACGGGATTCGCGGAGGAGCGTCCAGACCGTGTCCGCCTGTCCGTCCGTGGAGAAGGTGCAGGCATCGGAGAAGAAGCGGACGTCCTCGTTAATGCCGCCGGAGGCCGTCTTGCCAATATCCATACCGGGATCATTATATAACAAATCCTTGTATCTGACAAGAAAATCGCAATTCCGCTGCACGATTGGAAGAAAGCTTTCCCGCAGGTGGGCATAGTAGACATAATAACTGTCCCGCAGCAGGCTGCGGTTCTCGCCCAGAACGAGCTGCGTACCGCCGGAGGCAGAGATCACCGCCCACGCAAGACGGAATGAGCGCTCTGCCGCGCCCATATCCTCTCCCTGAAACGCCTTCAGATAGGCGGCAAGGATGACATTCCGGTGGGACAGCAGCCGCGCTTCCCGAATCAGGCGGTAAAGGTCAAAATAGGTATCGTGGGGCGGCCAGACCTCGATGTACACCGCGTCCTGTGCCGCCGCGGCGACGGTTTCCGTCGGCCAGTTATTGACGGCGTTGAAGATCACGCCGCCCAGCACGACGCTGCCGATGCCTCCCCATTCGGCCTGCGCGAGGTCTTCGAGGAAGGGACGGCCCTCGGTCCCGATGCTTCCCATCGTGAAGCCCAGGAGAATGGCGAAGAGCACCATGCCGATCACGTAATCCCAGTAGAAAAGCTCGTAACGCCAGGTCTTGCCGGCGAGTTTCTGGGTGTTTCCCCACGAGCCCCAGCAGAGCATCGTGATGAAGCAGAAGATGACTGCCAAAGAGTAGCTGTTAACAACGAACATAGTATTTGAGTTTTAAGGTTTTCGTTCGGTTCAGGCGAGGGTCTCCAGCTCCCCGCGCCACGGTATCGAGGCCTGTGCGCCCATGCGGGTCTCCGAGACCGAGGCGCTGTGTGCGGCGAACCGCACGGCGTCGGCCAGACTGCGGCCTTCGGAGAGCGCCACCAGCAGGGCGCCGTTGAAGACGTCGCCGGCGGCGGTCGTGTCTACGGGCGTGACCGTGCGCGCCGGGATCAGCAACTCCTCCGCGGGGGTCCGGATCAGCGCGCCTTCGCTGCCCAGCGTGACGATGACGTTGCCGACGCCTTTCGCCAGCAGCGCCCCGGCCGCTTTCGAGGCGTCCTGCACGGTGTGCACGGGGATTCCCGTCAGCGTTTCGCTTTCCGTGCGGTTGGGGGTGATCAGGTAGACCTTGCGCAGCAGTTCGTCGGCGAGCGGCATGGCCGGGGCCGGGTTGAGCACTACGCGGGTTCCTGCCGCATATGCCTTTTCGATGGCGCAGGCCACCGTTTCCATCGGGATTTCGAGCTGTACGAGCAGGTATTCGGCTCCGGCGATGCGGTCCGCCACGGCGTCGATCGCCTCGCACGTGAGGCTGTGGTTGGCACCGGGAGCCACGGCGATGCAGTTCTCGCCGTCCTGCGAGACGAAGATCAGCGCCGTACCGGTCGGGGTGTCCTTGGCCGTGAAGAGGGCCTCGGTGTTGATGCCGTCGGCGGCGAACTGCTGCCGGAGGGCTGCGGCGCCGGCGTCGTCGCCCAGACACGAGACGAAGGCCACGTCGCCGCCCAGGCGCGCGGCCGCGACGGCCTGGTTGGCCCCTTTGCCGCCGTTGGACTGCATGAAGCGCGCCTCGCCGACGGTCTCGCCCGGGCGGGGCAGATGTTTGACGCAGGCAATCATGTCGATGTTGGTACTGCCTATTACCAGAATCTTGTTCATGTTCGGTTATCGTTGGTTAATTTCTGTCGTTTTTTCGCCCTGCGGGGTCCGGATGCGGCTCAACCCCGCGGAGATGCGGTTTTTCGGTTTTCAGGTCGTCCGCCGATTGTCCCCGATGCCGTTTCTTGCCGTTTTGCGCCCGTTGTTTTCATAGGGTGTCTTTGCAGAATACGGTTCTTATGGGGGCTGTGGCAGATGTTCGGTTTTCGGATGCTATCTTTTTAGCCCTGTTTGCGCTTATCGTTTGCGCAAATGTAATTACTTTTTGGAAACCTCCAAAATTATTTTACCGTTTTTCTTTTCTTTTTCGATATTTTTCATATATTTGTCATGGGTGAACTGAAAATAAAGCAATGAAAAAAGAAACTCTCGTTAGCATCGCCGAACGTTCCGGATGTTCGATTTCCACTGTTTCGCGCGTTTTGAGCGGCAATGCGGCCAAATACCGCATCAGTCAGCGTACCGTGGCGCGCGTGACAGAGGAGGTCAAACGCTGCAACTATACGCCCAGCCTGCTGGCAAAGGGTTTACGCACAAATCGTACCGATACGATCGGGCTGCTGATTCCGAACATCGAGAATTCGTTTTTCGCCGGCGTTGCGGGCGTGGTGATCCGCGAGTCGCGCAATTATAATTATAAGGTGGTGGTGGTCGACACGCAGGAGGACGAGCGCAACGAGCAGGACGGACTGTCGGCGCTGCTGGCGCGGCGGGTGGACGGCATCGTCGCCGCGCCGT
>OHQN01000661.1_pt1 | contig 9311 bp, 7 predicted proteins | sample 1578161 | NCBI WGS metagenome assembly OHQN01 (sample SAMEA3879554, study PRJEB24766) | human gut metagenome | biome: human-associated habitat; feature: feces | place: USA | collected 1985/1987
TGGCGGCTGTGAGCGTCAATGCCTCCCTGGATCAGGTCATTCTGATGTGCGGCTCTATGCTGGCCATGGGCGCCAACAGCTATATCGCCCGATTGTTGGGAAAAGGCGACGATCAAAAGGCCAGTCAGGTACTCTCTACCGCTTTTTTCCTGGCAGCAGGCATCGGACTGACCCTCACGATTTTCGGCAGCATTTTTATGACGCCGATGGTGCGGCTTCTGGGCGCTACGGCTACCTGCGAGCGCTACGCCATAGAATACGCCACATACGTGTTGTTGGCTGCCCCCTTTATGGCAGCCAACTTTGTGATGAACCAGTGCCTCCGCTCAGAGGGAAGCGCCTTTCTCTCCATGATGGGCATGAGCGTTGGCGGCATTTTGAACTGCATTCTGGACCCGATTTTTATCACAGGTCTGAACATGGGTGTCGCGGGGGCCTCTCTTGCCACGGCACTGTGCAAACTGGTCACTTTTTCGATTCTGATTGTCCCGTATCTGAAGCGGAAAAGCCTGCTGCACCTATCCATTCGAAATTTTCATGTAACCAGAGATATTATGACAGAAATTGTCGGTGTCGGCTCCTCCTCCATGCTCCGGTCCGGGCTGGCTGTCGTATCCGCCATCGTGCTGAACAAAATTGCAGGGCAGATCTCCGACTCCGTGCTGGCCGGGATCGGTGTGTGCAGCAAAATCATGATGTTTCCCTTTGGCATCATTCTGGGATTCGGCAGCGGCTTCCAGCCTGTAGCCGGTTTTAACTGGGGTGCCAAGCGGAATGACCGGGTAGCGGAAAGCTACCGCTTCTCCTCCTGGACGGCCATCCTCGGCAGCCTATTTCTTGGCGCGATCTTATTCCTCCCCGCCCCGGCCATCATTCGCATTTTCGCCGGACAGGACCCGGACATGCTGCGGGTCGCCACACTGTGTTTGCGGCTGCAATGCCTTGCTCTGCCTATTCACGGCTGGGTCGTGGTGGTCAATATGCTCTGCGTCAGCCTGGGCGAGGCCCGGGGTGCTCTGCTGCTGTCCACCGCCCGGCAGGGAACCTGCTTCCTGCCCATTGTGTTTCCGATGGGAAAGCTCTGGGGTGCCGACGGTCTTGCTGGTGTTCAAGCCATAGCCGATGTGCTGACGCTGATGCTTGCCGTCCCTCTGGCAATCCGCATGAAACGAAAAATCAAAGCAAAGCAGCCCTAGCCTAACAGTGATAAGGAACTAATTCACTTATCAACTGTTAGCTGACGGTATCCGGAGTGTATACGGACAAATCCCGTCTGATTTCTAACAGGAAGTCAGACGGGATTTTCGCTTTATATTACGAATTATGGAGGACATACCATGAAAACCTTAATATCTTGTGCCTACAATATGGATAATTGCTGTGTGGAAGTGAAATTCAGCGACGGCAGTATGATTGCGATTGACACTATCGCTGTTGAGAACGAGATTGCAGACAATATGTATCAGCGGTCAGAGTTGGATTATTTGATCTACAATGACCCGATAGCATATGCTGACTTGATATTGAATGGCGATCCCGAAACCTATCTGAAAACTGTAACAGAATACAAGCCTTTGGATAGCTGACAACACGCTGCCCGCAGGAGAAAATCCTGCGGGCGTTTTTCTGTTTATTTATTTATTTTCCTCCGTTGGATCTCAATTTTGGAAAGAAGATGACTATCTTAAAGCCCTTTCCCCACTGGGAAGCAGCTTCCAGACGAAGGTTTAGATCGTCAGCCATCTTCTTAACCAGGTAAAGTCCCATACCGGTAGCCTTCTTTCTGCTGTCAGTAGAATCCCCGGTAAAGCCCTTTTGAAAAATGTACGGCAGATTATATTTTTTTACGCCAATGCCGTTATCTTCAACAGAAAGGATATCTGCAGTCTCCGAATGTATCACGGAAATTGTAAGCATGGGACTATCGCTGCTATATTTGATGGCATTGCTAACGATTTGTCCCAACATAAACTGAAGTCCTCTACGGTCTGTATAGACTGTTTCAGATTGCAGTTTGTTGAGAATGACAAAATGCTTCTCTTCAAGAAGTGGGGCATAGTCCTCCAGAACTTCACCCAAGCAGTCATTCAAATTGACATCCTCAAATCGGTAATCCTTTGTACTGCTCTTCAACCGGGCATAGTACAGCATCTGCGTGACATCCTCCTGAAGCTGACTGCGGACATAATCCAGCTTTGCTTGCAGGGAAGGAGAGATTTCATCGTTCCGGTTATCCAAGAGCATGGTCAGCAACGATAGGGGCGTTTTCGCTTCATGTGCCCAGCCCTCCACGTATTCTTCATAGTCCCGTAGGGCATCCGCCATATTGTTACTCTCGTTTTTGTATTCCCGTAAAACCGAAGCCAAAAATCGGACAGATTCTCCTTCTTTCTGACTAATGGCACTGAGCAGCCGTTCTTCATTGCAGATGGTAGGATCACTGAGGAAATCTCGGAACAGTTCCATGTGGGTGTTCTCCCTCTTGTTTAGTACAAACAGAATCGCTGAAAACAAAAGGATGCTCGTCAGAACTACTAACCCGATCAAGGTTTGAAATACCTGAATGTCAGAAATCCAAAGAATGACAGCGCAAAAGCAATCCACGCCCAGCAGCAACAGAAGCCAGGGGTAGTACCGTTCTATCATGTGCCAAAGCTGCTTCATAGAGACACCTCCGCTTCCAAACGGTAGCCCATTCCTCGAACTGCAACGATTCGCTGCTTCATTTCAAGGGCGGACATCGTTTTTTTCAGCCGGGTTAGGTTAACCTGCAAGGCATTTTCATCTATGTATTCCGTGGTTCCCCATAGTGCCATGCAAAGCTGCTCCGTCGTGACCAGAGCATCGCCGCCGGACAAAAGAGCGACCAACAGTTTTCCCTGATTTTTTGGAAGCACCACAGAGGTATTATGAATATAAAGCGTGTAGGTCTGCTGGTCTAACAGGAAATCTGGTCCCTCTATGAGATTGGTACGGCCTTCATACCTTTTGAGAATATTGGATACCCTGGCAAGAAGTCGATCTTTTCTGCACGGCTTCGTCAAATATTCATCGGCACCCAACTGGAACGCTTGCAGTTCATCCTTTACCTGATCTCTGGAAGTCAGCACCAGGACGGGGATAGCAGTTTTATTCTTTAGCTCCTGGCAGATTTGAAAGCCACTGATCTCCGGCAAGTTCAGGTCTAAGATCACAAGGTCAGGGCGGAGGGCTGCCAAGAGCCGAGCGGCATCTTCAAACTCGGTAATTGCCTCCACAAGATAGCCGTCCTTTTGGAGCATATCGCAGAGTTCTTCCCGCATATAGACTTCATCTTCCACAACAGCAATTCTTTTCATGACAGCACCTCCTTCCAAATTATTCTTCTCTCTGCGGCTGCATCAGTGTCAGCAAATACCGATCACTGGAGCGCTTGACCACTCTCATATAAATATATTCTATCACGCAAAGTAGTAAAATCATAGCAGCAGATACAAGCAGCATTTCAGACACTGTCCCACGGGTTCGGGACGAGAGTATCCCTGTAAATAACGCCCTGACTCCAAACAGACTGCTGACAGCCGCAACCAATACAGGAAGTCCCATAAACCAGGTAATTTGCTTTCCAGCAGACTGGCAAAGGGTTTCGTAAGTAGCTCCCAGGCGGATCAGGGTCTGGTATCTGCGCCCGGTTTTCTGCTGACTCATCAGGAACTGAACACCCACGATGGTGTTGGCAACTACCAGGAAAACAATCGCAAGATAGAGGGTAATATAACTGGATGCTATGGTGTAGAAAAGCTGACGACCTATATTCTGAAGATAGCTTTCATATTCAATGCCAGTTTCGTCCAGCTTCTCGTTCAAATCCAAATATGCAGTCATAAGGCTATTTCCATCCAGAGCCTGCTCACTGAGCACCGCATTGACATAGGTATCATACATTCCCTGGCTATAATATAGGAATGCTTCATCCGGAAGAATCAATGCAAAGGACAAGGTTATAGAACGGTCCGTGACCAAATTCACAGACTGAACCTCTCCTGTAAGATGAATCGGACTACCATCCAGTTCCACCTTGGGCTGTCCGGCCAATACTTGGTTCAGCATTGTGGTACGACTTACCGTAGTAAACTCTGTATCAATATAGACAGCGGCCTCCTTTTCGCCTAATTGGAGAGCCGGTTTGCCGGACAATTCCAACAAACGATTATAGTCCGATAAACAAATCAAATATGGGTATGTGGCATAACCAAGATTGTTCAGAAGGACATCCCGGTCTTCCGACTGGGGCAGGCTCCGAAGAGAGTCCATAACAGCGTCCATGCTGTAGGCATTATCATAATCTTCTGTGGTGCGAATACGCCCAACCCTCATTTCAAAAAGCTCTGAAAATTGATTTTCCAAACCGTTTTCTTTCAGGGCTGCCTTTATATTCGGAAGAACCTGCGATGAATCTTCTGCAGTATGATCTTCAAAAGTATAGTCGATTACATGGCCAGAAGACAGGCTATTCGTTCCTGCAATTCCTACGCCCGCACCAAAACAACACAGCGCCGCCAGAATCAGCAGGGAGCTGATGGCCATGGAGTTTGACTGATGAATGACATTCTCCTGAATCTGCCGGAAGGTAAATACATGAAGCTGCTTATTTCCTTTTCCTTTCTTAACAATCAAAGCAATCAGCGCACGTATCCCATAGAAAAGCAGCATCGTACCAACTATGCCCAACAGCAAAGTCAGTCCCATCATACTTACCTTTGTCCATGCAATTCCCTGAATCGCCATGTAGTAAGCCACTGCCAACATCACACTTCCGCATATAGCAGCCAGTCCATAGATAACAGATGGCATTTGCTTTTTGGGGCGGTTCGTTGGCTGGGATAGCAAAGTACCGATCTCCTGGCGGCTGATTCGTCCACTCAAAATCAGAAGTGCCGTCAGCTTAATTGCCAGAAATCCTGCCAGCGTCCATTCAATCGCAGACCAGGATAAAGAAAACTGATGACCGATGATCCCCATGCCTACCAGCTTGGCGGTGACAAGACTGACAATTTCTGAAAGCACCACAGCCACGGGTAAGCCTATGAGCATGGCAAGAATACTGGTCAGGCAATCTTCCGCCAGAAGCATACCAAACAGTTTACTTCTACGCATCCCCAACATTAGATAAACACCAAGCTCATGCCGTCTGCGCTCGAACTGATACTTGCAGGCAAAATAGATCAAAAAGAACAGAATACCGAGGGTCATTCCATAAAACGCAGGAATCAGAAGCAGGAGTTTGTCAACTGCGTCACTCTCCATTTTCTGCAAAAAGAGCATCACATCTTGAGTGGAGATGGAAAGAATCATGTAAAAGGCAACAATAGAAATCACCAGGGAGCTGAAAAACAGACCGTTTTCCTTTCGGCTGCGGCGGCTGTTCCGAAGAATGAGATTAGAGAACATTTGCGCTGCCCCCTCCCAGTTGCGCCATCACCTTCAGGATGCGCCCGTAGAACTCCTGCTGGCTTTCGTCTCCACGCCGAAGCTCATGAAAGATCACGCCATCCTGGATGAACAGGATGCGCTTACAGAAGCTGGCGGCATTGGAATCATGGGTTACCATCAGGATCGTAGCTTGTTCGTCACGATTCAGGCCGGACAGCTTCTCCATAAGACTTCTTGCGTTCTTAGAATCCAGCGCACCCGTCGGTTCATCGGCAAGGATCATTTGGGGATGTAAGATCAGAGCCCTTGCTGCCGCAACACGCTGACGCTGGCCGCCGGACATCTTGGACGGAAACTTATCCAGAACATCAGTGATTTCCAGATAGTCAGCCAACTGCTTCAGCCGCTGGCTGCTTTCTGCTTCGGATACCCCATGCAAGGAAGTCGGGAGCAGGATGTTTTCCCTGCCAGTCAGGTTGTCCAGCAATTCAAAGTTCTGGAATAGATAACCAACTTTTTTGCCACGGTACTCTGCAAGAGCCTTTCCCCTGAGGGATTGCAGAGTATCGCCCTCCACCTGAATGCTTCCACCGGTGGGCTGAATCACAGTTGCAATACAGTTGAGAAGCGTGGATTTACCGGAACCGCTATTTCCTACTATAAATACGAATTCACCTTTCTGGATGTGAAGATTAATTCCATTAAGCGCAGCAACGCCAGTGGAATATGTCTTCGTAACATCTTCCATGATTATCATGTATCATTTCCTCCAAAAATCACTAAAATGTATCTTTACTTTCCATATACTTCATGTACTTAACTACCATAAGGGCAATCTTAAATGTGATGGCATCCTCGAACACTCTAAGGTCGAGCCCTGTACTTTTCTGAAGCTTGTCCAATCTATATACAAGAGTATTTCTGTGTACAAAGAGCTTTCTTGAGGTTTCGGATACGTTGAGGTTGTTTTCAAAGAACTTCTGAATTGTAAAGAGCGTTTCCTGATCGAGATTGTCGATAGAGCCGCGCTTGAAAACCTCCTTTAAGAACATATCGCAAAGAGTTGTGGGAAGCTGATATATAAGTCTCGCAATACCGAGATTGTCATAGCTAACAATGCTCTTTTCGGTGTCGAACACCTTGCCTACCTCAAGAGAAACCTGAGCCTCTCTGAATGAGCGTGCAAGATCCTTTATTCCCTCAACCGTAGTACCTATGCCGACAAGAACGTGAGAATAGAACTCCGTTCCGAGACCGTCGGCTATCGAGCGTGCAAGCTTTTCGAGATCCTTTGTGTCGATATTCGGCTTAACCTCTTTGATAAGGGCAATATCTGTCTCGTTAAGGTTTATTACGAAATCCTTGGTCTTATCCGGGAACAGATTCTGAATTATATCATAAGCGGAAATATCTATGTGCTCGGTAATTCTTATGAGAATTACGACGCGTGACACATCATTGTTAAAATGAAGCTCTCTCGCCTTGAGATAAATATCACCGGGCAGTATGTTGTCAAGAATTACGTTCTTGATAAAGTTTGCGCGGTCGTATTTTTCATCATAATACTGCTTAATGCTTGAGAGTGTTACGGCAAGCATTGAGAGATATTTCAAGGCAAGGTCGTCATCGCCGGAAACAAATACGGCATATTCGGGGTGCATACGCGCACCGAACGGCTTATAAGAATACCCGTCTACCGATATAACCTCCGTTCCGCTGAAAACCGCGGTAACCTCGGTTGAGAGCACCTCACCTATCTTACCGAGTTCGCTGCAGGAAATAATGGTACCCGACTCGTCTATAACACCTATAGTACGGTCGATACTGTCTGTGAGCTGATGCACAATACCCTGGAACAATCTGTTCGACATTGATAAAACCTCCATCTATCTTTTTTCTCCGGAGAAAACCTCCCTGCCGCACTCTGCTTTAAGCCGAAACGGCAGTGCAAATTTTCCCGTCTGCACTTTTATACAATTTCACAAATCATATATTATGTATTTTACACAATCTTTTAAGATTTTGCAAGCTAAAAATTGATATTTTAAAAATTTAGTTTGCATTTTTCACAAAAAAAGTTTTTCATTTTGTAAAATCGGTTAGATTGAGGCTTTAAAGCACACAGTTTTGTCATTTTTTGCATTGTTGAAAATGACTATGCGTAAAACTCCGAAGCCGTCGGCACAATGCGGTTTGATGACAAACTCTTTCGATGTGTCGAGTATTTCGGTCGAAAAGAATATTTGAACTATCTGCCGGCATTGCATTTGGAGCAGACGCTGTACCCGTTATTGAGATACGAGGAAAGCTCAGAGGAGGAGATTTCCTTTTTATTTCCCGAGGACGTCCTCATAGCGTAGGAGCATGACGGAGAGTGAATTTTTTTGGTGTTCACGTTTACTGTATATGTGCCTTCGGTGGGCTGTGCGTCACCGGAGCTTTTTTGTGAATTTACGCCGACCGGAGTCGAGGCCGAAGTCTGCCCTGCGGCAGAGGATGCCGCCGCACTCTCTGTTTCGACGTTTGCGGCCGTATCGGACTCACCTTCGGCTTTTGCTTCCTTGGTCACAAGATAAAAGCCGTCTTTTTCGTCTGCGTTTTTCGTCGAATTTTCATATGACATAAAATCTCCGTATTTCTTCAGCATAATATGGTCTTTATACAGCAGCACAAGTGACATCGCGGAAAACACCGTACACAAAACGGCGCATACGGTAATTACGGCCGTCATAATTTTAAAGCCGTGTTTTGCGTTTTTCCCTTCGTTCTTCATACTCATTCCCCCGATACATTATGGGAAAATAATAACATTACGGAACAGAAAATAAAGCTTTTGTGCCGAAACAGCACAAGTTATCTTTTAATTCCGTCTGCAATGTATTTAAACACCGGAGCGCAGTCTAAGGCGCCGCCCGCTCCGTTTTCTTTAAAGACGGTGATGACATAGCGCGGCGAATCATACGGAAAAAATCCGCAAAACCACGAGTGCGTCACTTCGTTCCCGTTCTCGTCAAACCATCCGCTTTGCGCCGTTGCCGTTTTGCCTGCGGCGTCAAAATACTCGGTTTCCGCCCTTTTTCCGCTGCCGGACACAACGGTTTCGCGTAAAAGCTCGGTAGCTGTTTTTGCCGTATCAACGCTCATTACACGCCTCGGAACGGGCAGCTCCGCCCTTTTGATTTCCTTTCCGGTCTCATCCGTTACGGCTTTCATAAGAGAGGGCGCGCGATACACTCCGTTATTTGCCACCGCCGCATACACGGCGGACATTTGCAGCGGTGAAGCAAGCAATTTACCCTGACCGAATGCGAGGTTGCACAAATCCGCCTCAGAAATCAAGCTGTCGGCGGACGGCATAATACCGGACTTTGTCTCCCAACCGTCCGCAAGCTCGATTTTTTGACCGAGCCCGAGATTTTCACCCATGGCGCAAATGTTTTCTTTGCCGGTTTTAAGCGCAAGACTTATAAAATACGGATTGCATGACTCCGCCATAGCCGAATACATATCCATATTGCCGTGCCCCGTCTTTTTAAAACAGCCGAACGATATTTCTCCGTTCAAGTCGTATTTACCGTTGCAGACGATGCTGTAACTTGTAGGAATTCCGTTTTCCAAGGCGGCACAGGCGACAACCGCTTTAAAAACCGAGCCTACTGAGTACGGAGTTATCGCTCTGTTAAGGAACGGAGAAGATGAGTCGTTTAGGCTTTTTTCGGGCGCATTTCGGTCAAACGACGGTGTGCTCGCCATTGCCCTTATTTCGGAGGTGGCGCTGTCGAGAACAACGACCGCACCGCTGTCGATATCAAATTTTCCGAGAGCCGATTCACACAGCTTTTGTATATCTCTGTCAACTGTGAGCTCCACTCCGCCGGCCGACATATACCCATCCTTTA